>OBSA01000131.1_pt1 | contig 20359 bp, 36 predicted proteins | sample 1501291 | NCBI WGS metagenome assembly OBSA01 (sample SAMEA3360679, study PRJEB22359) | human gut metagenome | biome: ENVO:urban biome; feature: ENVO:human-associated habitat; material: ENVO:feces | place: Bangladesh | collected 2011 | reverse complement strand
ATGTTTTCTTCCTGGAGGACAAGACGGTGTTCAAGGGCACGGCCCGCTATGACGGTCAGCCCGCCGTAGGTGAGGGCTTTCTGGCCATTAACTACGCCAACACCGCCGTGACCACCAGCTACGACTTCAAGCCGGACTATGCCAACACCAAGCTGAATGTTCTGGTGTGCACCGCCGCGGCCGGCACCGGCAGCGGCAACACCGTGGTGACGGTGAGCGGTGCGAAGGAATCTTTGCCCAAGCTGAAGTACGCGGTGCGCTCCAGCGTGAGCCTGAAGGTGGGCGAGAAGCTGAAGAGCAGCGAGTGGGAGGATTTGACCTCCGGCTCTACGCAGATTGCCGCGGCGGCGGGCGCTCCCATTACCGTGGTGGAGGTCGACGCCAAGGATCGCGTGATTTCCGTGGGCAATGTGGCCGCGGTGCCCGCGTCCTGAGGCATATACGCCGGGCGGCGGACTGAGCGGGAGCAGCAATCAGTCCGCCGCCTTGCGGCAGAAAGGAACAAAACGCCATGGACATGGAAATTTTGCTGACGCGGCTGAAGCTGAGCCTGCCGCTGACGTCCTGCGCCTATGACGAGCTGCTGGAGGGCTTTTTGCGGACAGCCATCGACAAGTTCGGGGCCGACACGGAGGACGAGGGCGACCAGACATTGGTAATCCTCTACGCCGGGTGGCTGTGGCGCAGCCAGAAAGACCCGGGGCTCGGAAAGCCTCCGGCGCTGCAAATGGCCATCAACGACCGGGCGGTGCGGAAGGCAACGGAGGGCGGCGATGTTTGACGAGCTGTATCTGATCGTGCCCGAATTGGGCACGCAGGACGAGATCGGCGTGTTCCGCAAGTCCGGGCCGGAAAAGCGGCGGCGGGTGCTGTGCGAGGCCGGAGGCATCCGGCGCAGCGAGTGGGCGGCTGCCGGCGCGGCCGGGCATCGGCCTGAGCTGGTGGTGACCGTACCCTTCGTGGACTACCGAGGCGAGACGGAAGCTGACTACCGCAAGCAGCGTTACAGCATCTACCGCACCTATCCCGTCAACGACGGGTGGGATATTGAGCTCTATCTCGAAATGAAGGACGGTGTGCGGGGATGAGCGGCAGCATCAACATCGACCAGCTGTCGGACGCCGTGATGGATGTCCTTGAGGGATACCGGGACGTGACGCTGGATGTCATGAAGGACGCTGTGGACAAAGTGGCCAGGGAGACCGTGGCCGAGGTCCGCAACGATATCCCGGCGGCGGGTATCGGCGGCACGGGCGACTACCGAAAAAGCTGGGCGTCCAAGCGGGACGCCGGAGCGCGCGGACGGTACGCCTACGCGAAGGTCGTGTACGCTAAAGCGCCCCGCTACCGGCTGACGCATCTGCTGGAGAAGGGGCACGACCTGATTGTTAGAAAAAAGCCGCTGGGCCGCGTCAAGGCGTTTGTCCACATCCGGCCGGCGGCGGATGCCGCAGCGGATAAGCTGGAGCAGTACATCAAAAACGGGCTGAAGGGAGGCGGGTAAGCATGACGCTGGCGCAGGTAGACGCTGTGCTGAAGGGCACGGGGCTGCCGGTGGTCTATCACCAGTGGCGGCAGGCCGGCACCAGAGGGCCGCGCCCTCCCCTACCCCGGATCACCTATCAGGTGAAAAACGACAATCTCTTCTACGCCGACGGCGTGGTATACGCCTCCTGGCAGGCCATTGAGGCGGCGCTGTATACCGCCGAGAAGGATCCGGCGCTGGAGGCGGCTGTGGACACCATGCTGCAGGGCGCAGAGGTCGCCTACACCAAGACAGAGGGCTGGGTGGAGGACGAGAGAGTATACGCGATCATCTATGAATTTGAGGTGTAATTATGGCAAATGAAAATAAAGTCCAGTTCAATTTGAAGAACGTGCATTACGCCGTGCTGACGGAGACCACCACGGGCGGCGCCACCACTTACAGTTGGGGCACGCCGGTGGCGGTGCCGGGCGCGGTGAACCTGAATCTTGAGCAGCAGGGCGAGATCACCAAGTTCTACGCCGATGGCATCGTGTACTACCAGAGCCCCGTAAACAACGGCTACGAGGGCGATCTGGAGATGGCGCGCATCATCGACAAGATGCTGCAGGACGTGTGGGGCATGACGCTGGGCACCACCAGCAAAGTGCTGACAGAGAACGCCAACACGGAAGCCAAGGCCTTCGCGCTGCTGTTCCAGATCGACGGCGACGCGGACGAGGACTGCTACGTCCTCTATAACTGCACGGGCACCCGCCCGGCCATCGCCGCCAAGACCAAGGAGGACACCAAGGAGCCCCAGACCCAGAGCAGCACCATCTCCGCCGCCCCGCTGGGCAACGGCAACGTGATGGCGCGCACCACGTCTGAAACGCCGGAGGCCACCAAGAACGGCTGGTTCAGCCAGGTCTTTGTGGAGGGCGCCGCGTAATGGAAAAAACGGTAACGATCGACGGCAAGACCGTCACGCTGCGAGCCTCGGCGCTGGTGCCGCGGCTCTATCGCCATCTGATCGGCCGGGACATCATCCGGGACATGGCGACGCTGAAAAAATCCTATAACGCCGCGCTGGAGGCTCAAAAGGCGGGCGCGGACGAAGAAGGACAGAACGGGGCAGCCATGACGGCCATGGATCTGGAGATCTTCGAGAACATCGCGTGGGTGATGCTGAAGCACGGCGCGGAGTTCCGGGACACGGAGTCCGGCCGGGTGCTGATGAACGGCGACGTAGTGGTAGGTCAGAGCCCGGACGAGTGGCTGGATCAGCTGGACGGCGTTTTCTCGGTCTACGATGTGCTGCCGGCCATTCTGGAGCTGTGGGACGCCAACCAGCGGACGACCAGTACACCGGCAAAAAAGTGAGACAGACAACCCGCGAGCCCAACGGGGCGCAGTTCATGCTGCGCTGCGCTCAGTTGGGGTTGTCTGACGAGGCTCTAACGGGGATGACCATGGGCATGGTCTACGATATGTGTACGGAAAAGGCCAATGACCAGCACAAGTATCCCTACAAGGCCACTCAGGCCGATATCGACGCATTTTTCCCCAAGTAAGGAGGTGGGCGCATGGCAAATAGCAGTCGGGTAAAGGGCATTACCGTTAAGATCGGCGGCGACGTGTCCGGGCTGGACAAAGCGCTGCAGAAGGTCAACAAGGAGATCAACGACACCCAGGCCAAGCTGAGAGACGTCAAGCGGCTGCTGAAGATGGACCCCGGCAACACGGAGCTGCTGCGGCAGAAGCATCAGCTGTTATCCAAGGCTGTGGGCGAGACCAAGAACAAGCTGGAGCAGCTGAAGGACGCCGAGAAGCAGCTGAAGGACTCAGGCGTTGATGAAAACAGCGCCCAGTTTCAGAGCCTCCGGAGAGAGATCATCGAGACGGAAAACTCGCTGGATGATCTGACAAGAGCCGCCAACCAGTCCAACACCGCTCTTGAGAAAATCGGTGCGACTGCGGACAAGGTGGCGAAGGGTGCCCAGAAGGTGGCCGACGCCACAAAAGGGATTTCCCGCGCAGCGCAGGCCGGACTTGCCGCCGCCGCTGCCGCGACCGTAAAAATCGTGGATAGCTATGCCGACTATGAGCAGCTGATCGGCGGCGTGGAGACGCTTTTCAAGGGCGACGCCAAGACGCTGGTGAACTACGCCAACAATGCCTACAAGACGGCGGGCCTGAGCGCCAATGCCTATATGGAGACGGCCACGGGCTTTGCCGCGTCGCTGGTGAGCAGCCTGGGCGGCGACACCAAGAAGGCCGTGGAGATGGCGGATATGGCCATCACGGACATGGCGGACAACGCCAACAAGATGGGCAGCGACATCCAGAGCATCCAGAACGCCTATCAAGGTTTTGCGAAGCAGAACTACACCATGCTGGACAACCTGAAGCTGGGTTATGGCGGCACGGCTACGGAGATGGCCCGTCTGGTCAACGAGTCCGGCATCCTGGGCGACAAGCTGATCGACCTGAGCGACTCGAAGGGCATTGGCGCGGCGCTGCAGGAGGTCGGATTCTCCGGAATCCTCGAAGCTATCCACAAAATTCAGGAGCAGATGGACATTACCGGCACCACTGCCAAAGAGGCGGAGGGGACGATCTCCGGCTCTATCGCCGCTTTCAAGGCCTCCGTCAGCAACCTGCTGGCAGGCATGGGCGACGCCAACGCCGACGTGGGCCAGCTGACGGACAACGTGATCGCCGCGTTTCAGACCATGGCGGACAACATCATCCCGATTTTGCAGAATATCTGGGATCACCTGCCCGGCGGGGCAAAGTTCGCGCTGATTGGCATGGGCGCTGCGGCGGCCATTTCTCCTGTGGCGGGCGCGATCTCAAATATCGCGGGAGCGGTCAGCGGGCTGATGAAAATACTTCCCGCGCTGGCCAGTCCCGTCGGGTTGGTCGTGGCGGCAATCGTGGCAGCCATTGCGGCTATCGCCATCTGGGGCGATGAGATCCAGGCGGCGCTGCAGAAGCTGGACGACTGGCTGCAGGGCGTATTTGCCCGGGACTGGACGGAGCTGTTCGGGCCGGTACTGGGCGAGCAGCTGAACGGGTTTTTCGCCAGCGTGAAAAACATCTGGGACAGCATCAAGCAGGTGTTTGACGGCGTCATCGACTTTATCCGGGGCGTGTTTACCATGGACTGGCAGCGGGCCTGGGAGGGTGTCAAGGAAATCTTCCGGGGCACTTTCAACGCCTTTGCGAGCATCGCCAAGGTGCCGATCAACAGCGTCATCGCACTGCTGAACGGGGCTATCAACGGCATCAACATGATGATCGACGCGCTGAACAGCATTAGCTTCAAAATTCCGGATTGGGTGCCGCTGCTGGGCGGCAAGAGCTTTGGACTGCATCTGGCCCGCGTTGGGAGCATTCCCTATCTGGCCAAGGGCGGCATTCTGTCCCAGGGCAGCGCCGTGGTGGGCGAGGCCGGGCCGGAGCTGCTGACGCTGACGGGCGGCAAGGCTGTGGTGCAGCCGCTCTCCGGCAACGGGCCGAGCCTGGCGGGCGTGGAAGGGCTGCTGGGCGGCATCTCCGACAAGCTGGGGGCCGGGCAGCCGGTCACCATTGTGGTGCAGAGTGTGCTGGATGGCCGGGTGATCGGCGAGACGGCCTATGACTACGCCATGCAGAGAGCGAGGGCGCGAGGATGATCTCTTTCAAGTTCAAGGCGGCCGGGGTCGACCTGGCCCCGTATGTGGAGCGGGACAGCTACACCACGGCGGTGCAGCCGGTGTTCACAGAAACGGTGACCACCATGGACGGCGTGGACCACGACAAGCTGCTGCGGCTGCGGGGCAGCGTGACGGTGAAGCTGAACCCCCAGAGCGCCGGCAACGCGGCCAAGATCAGCGCGGCGCTGCTGGGCCACCCGGTGGAGGTGGAGTACTTCTGCCTGCAGCGGCAGGCCGTGGTGGTGGCCAGCATGCGGGCCCCAGCGCAGACGGCGCAGTTTTTGAGCCGCTGCCTGGCCGGCGGCCAGCAGTGGAGCCCGGCGGAGAGTATCACGCTGGAGGAGATGTGACATGCAGACGACGAGCGCACTATATCAGGAGCTGCTGGCGCTGCCCCACACGGAAGAGAGCCGCCTGCTGATCGACGGCGCGGCCTACGGCACGCCGGAGCTGGTGGAGGGCAGCCTGAAGACCGAGGGCTCCCTCTTTTCCGGCACCACCCCCGCCGTGGGCGGGGCGGTGGCCGGTGAGGTGTCCGCGGCGCTGCTGGGGGTAGCGTCCGGCAGCGTGGCGCGGATGGCCAAGCTGCAGCCCCAGGTGCGGCTGGTGGGCGCGGACGGACGGACCAGCGAGTGGATCGCGCAGGGCGTGTACAACGTGGACAAGCGGAGCTACAACAAGCAGACCGGTGTGCTGACGCTGCACGGCTATGACAAGATGCTGGCCACGGAGCAGTGGTACACCGGGACAGACGCGGTGGACATCGACATCGTCAACCGGATCTGTACCCAAGTCGGGATCACGCTGGACGACGAGGCGGCGGCATTCTTCGCGGCGTCGGGGCGCAGCTACGTGATCCCCTCCCCCACGGACTACACCTGCCGGGAACTTTTGCAGACCATCGCCGGGTGCTATGGCGGCAACTGGTGCATGACGCCGGTGGGTGAGCTGCGGCTGGTGCTGCTGAAGCTGACGGCGGCGGAGACCAGCTATCTGGTGGACGGCGTGGGAAGCGCCATCACGTTTGGAGGTGACAGAATCCTTGTCGGGTAAGACATTTGTAGGCAATCGGGCCAGCAGCTTGAAGGAATCGGACAAATTGCAGCCCTACACCAAGGTGACGGTGACGGATGGCACCAACAGCTACTCCTCCGGTGACGACACGGGGCGGGAGCTGCTGGTGGAGGTGCCGGTGCTGCCCAGCGGAGACGGGGCGGCGCTGGCGGCCAACATCCTGGCGTCGGTGTCCGGGTATCAATACCGGCCCTACGAGGCAGACAGCGCCCTTTTAGATCCCGCCGCCGAGCTGGGCGACGGGATCACGGTGGGCGGCTTATACGGCGGCATACACGCCAAGACGACCACGTTCTCGCGGCTTCTCCGCACCAACGTGAGCGCCCCGGCGGAGGAGGAGATCGACAGCGAGTACCCCTATCTCTCTGCCCAGGAGCGGGACGCCGTGCGGCAAAAGAAACAGACGGCCAAGAACACGGCGGACATCGCCGGGAACACCGCCAGCATCGGGGCGCTGGACACGCAGGTGGCGCAGATCGGCAATTTGGTGGCGAACAAGGCCGACATCTCCAGTCTGAACGCCGCTGTGGCGCGGATCAGCACGCTGGAGAGCAACCAGATCACCACCAGCTATCTGCAGGCCAACTACTGCGAGATCAACGGCGCGACGATCAAGGGCATCAAGGCAGATGTTGCCAACATCAGCAAGCTGTTCTCAGGCGAGACCTACACGGGGCTAATCTCTACCCCAAGCCTCTATGTCAACGGCGCACAGTATGTAGGCACGGTCATTCGCTATAAAAACGAAAACGGCGTCACTGCGTCAAAGCGTGTGCTGGCGGCCACATAGGGAGGGCGTCATGAAAACAATCGAAAGAAACACCATTCAGGCCGTCCGGCAGGCGCTGGACAGGGTCGAGGTGCACGGCAGCGGCAATCTTGACCTGCTGCTGGGGTGCATCCAAGCGCTGGACCGGCTGCTGGCGGAGACGGAGGAAGCAAGCGATGGCTGACAAAAACATCAATCAACTGCCGGAGGTGCCGGTCATGGGCGTCACCGACCTGTTCGTGTTGGAACAGGCCGGGGCGGCCAAGAAGCTGACGGGACAGCTTCTGAAGGCCACGCTGACGGCGTGGCTGGACGGCCACGGCGGCGTGAAGAGCTTCGCCTACGACGAGGACACCGGCAAGGTCACGGTCACGGCCACGGACGGCACCAGCCTGACCACGGGCGATCTGCGGGGCGCGAAGGGCGACCCGGGCGTCAGCCCGACGGTGTCTGTCACCCGGATAGAGGTGACTGGAGGGCGCAGCTATACGCAGGTGACGTTCACGGACGCGGACGGCGGCCATACGGCGACGATCTTCGACGGTGAGGCGGGCGAAAAGGGAAACCCCGGTACCCACGGCAACGACGTGACGGTGACGGGCACGGCGGCAGAGGCCACCACAGAGCATCGCAACGGCGGCACAAAGCTGGTGTTCACGATGACCCAGTACAACGCCAGCGGCGCGCCGCCCACCACACTGGAGCTGCCATTCACTGTCTGGAACGGCAACGACGCCGAAGTGTCGGGTACCGCCGTCTCGCTGCCTGCCTCCGGGTGGGACGCGGAGGCGAAGACGCAGACGGTGAGCGTGACGGGGATGACGGAATCGGCGCTTGTCATCACGTCGGCGGCTCCGGTGAGCTTTGTGGCGTGGAGCGACGCCGGGGTGCGGTGCGCAGCTCAGAGCGGCGGGGCGCTGACCTTCGCGTGTGAGACGGTCCCCACGGCGGATCTGACCGGAAACGTGGTGATCCTGGCATGATCTTCAACATGACGCCGTTTAAGCGGCCCATCACGCTGGTGCCGGTGCCCGCGCTGGAGAGCAGCAACTACACCTACACCGGGTCGGCCATAACACCGACGGTGACCGGCTACGACAGCGCGTTGATGACTCGGGCGGGGACAGTGTCCGCCGTAAGCGCCGGGACCTACAGCATCACCTACTCACTGGCCGATCCGCAGCATTGCCGGTGGGCGGATGGGACAGCGGAGGACAAAACGCTGTACTGGTCGATCAACAAAGCGCGCTACAGGCTCTATCTAGCCAAGACCGGCACGCTGCAATACCGGGTTGAAATAACGGCTCCCGGCATGCTGCCGGCTTCCGACGCCGCCAGCTTCTCGTTGGGCGCTAAAATGCAGCAGGGCAGGTTCAGGGCATCTGTGGGGGACACGACGGGCGACGCAGCGTCCGGCTTCAGCGCGATCATCGAACTGACCACAGACTATTCCGGCTCAGTGACAGACTACATGACCGTTACATTGACGTACAGCGGCAGCGACAGCAACATTAAGGCGACGGAGACCGCATTCGCAACCGTCACAGCCACGGTGTGAGGAGGTGCACGATGGCACACAGACTGGACTACTCGTGGCTGGATCTGGAGTACCCCCGGCGGGGCAAGCAGGTCTGGCGCAAGCTGATCCCCCTGGAGGGGCTATTGCAGGACGACTACGGCAAGCGGCTGGACTGCACGCTGACGTCGCTGGCCTGCGTCTTTGGCAAGAAGTACTACGGCGACATCGAGGGCATTGCCCTCAAGTATGGCTACAACGGCGACAAGCGAGGCACCAACCCGCTTGTCGTGAAGGCTATCATGCGAGAGTTTGCGCGGCGGTGGAATATCCCCGGCAAAGCCCGCAGCGCCTACGGCAAGGGCGTGGGCTGGACGTGGCGCATGGTAAAGGACGCCGTGAGCCGGAACATCCCGCTGGTGCTGAACCTGTGGGAGGACGGCAGGAGCTACTATCACAACCACAGCGTGACGGTCATCGGCGCGGAGGAATACGAGCAGGCGCGGTTTCTGCTGGTGCTGGACAACTGGCACAAGAGCGTCAGCCTGATCGACTACGACAAGCTGTGGATCATCAGCAGCATCAATTATATCGACAAATGAGGAGGGCACTATGCTGGAAATCGACGGCGGCTCCATCTATCTGACCCGCGGAGATAGCGCCGATATCGCGGTGAAAATCACCAACTCCGCCACCGGCGATGATTACGTCATGTCGAAAACCGACAAGCTGATCTTTACGGTGCGGAAATACCCCTATAAAGAAGCGGCAGTGCTGATCGAAAAGACGCTGACGGGCGGCAACATCTTTCGCCTGAAGCCCGGCGACACGGCGTCGCTGAAGTACGGCACCTATAAGTACGACGTGGAGCTGCGCAGCGGGGACGATGTGTATACGGTCGTCCCGTGCGGCGATCTTGTGTTGACGAAGGAGGTGACGATGGCATGAGAGAGCTGAAAGGCACGCAGCAGCCCTCCGGTGAGCTGGTGGGCCGCGTGGTCATCCCCAGCAGCACCGGCGGCGCGACGGAGTGGAGCGAGCTGCTGAACAAACCCTTTGAGACCATCGGGGACAACCTTGGCGTAACGCCGGATCAGGCGCTGTACGCCAAAGTACCGGTTGAAAGTCTTACCAATCTTGAAATAGAGGAGTTGCTGAAATGAATAAATATCTGGATTCCAATGGCCTGCTGTATCTGTGGAACAGCAAGATTAAGCCCGCGCTGAGTAAGTATGTCCCGCTGGCGGGCGGCACCATGACCGGCAAGCTGAAGCTGTCCGGCACACCCACCGACGACATGGACGCGGCCACCAAGAAGTATGTGGACGATTTCGTGGCCAACGCGGGCGGCGGCGACATGCTGAAAAGCGTGTACGACACCAACGGCAACGGCATCGTGGACAACGCCGAAAAGGTGGGCGGCCACACGGTGGGCAAGGACGTGCCGGAGAACGCGGCGTTTACGGACACAACCTATGAGAACGCCACGGCTAGTTCCCCGGGGCTGATGTCGGCGGCGGACTATGCCAAACTAGCGGGATTTTCTCCGGCCAGTGACTACGCCAAGAAAAGCGATATCTCCGGCCTGTATAAGTACAAGGGCAGCAAGGCCAGCTACTCCCTGTTGCCCACGGAAGGCAACGAGGTGGGCGACGTGTGGAACGTGGAGGACACCGGCATGAACTACGCCTGGACGGGTGAGGCGTGGGACGCCCTGGGTGCCGCGTTTGAGGTCGAGGCCATCACCAACGGGGAGATCGACACCATCACGGCTGACGCATAAGGAGGTGCCCTATGAGCTATTTGGACAAAACGGGCCTTGCGTACCTGTGGGGTAAGATCAAGGCGAAGCTGGTGCAACCCGACTGGAACCAGAACGACGAGACCGCCCCGGACTATGTGAAGAATAGGCCGTTTTATAGAATGCCTGGAATCGTCTCTTTTTTGGATGAAGCAACATATCATTTTACAAATGATTCTGATTTTTACACATATGACTTTCCCTCAGAGAGGGATTTGGTTGTAGGGCAGACGTATACAATTAACTGGGATGGGGTTGAGTACGAGTGTGTTTGCAAACAATTTAATACTTTCAAGTATATTGGCAATTTGTCAATCACGGAAAGCTCGTCGGAAAACACAGGAGAGCCATTTTTGATAAACAATCTTGGTGTTTATACACAAAACACGTCGGCCAGTCATGTTATTAGCATAACAACGCAAGGATATATATATGAAAAACTACCCGCTGAATATATCGAAGACGATGCTGTATCAAGGGTGCTTTTATATAATAAGCCCACAATCACCGAGAATCAGATATTGGCCTATCAAGACGACATTGATGGCGGTAAAATCGCCGCAGTATCATGGGGGGGAGAATTCTTTTATGCCCTTAATCTCTTAATTATAGACAATACTTATGTGTTGCGCGCCGATAGTCTTGATGGGTTAACTCTCTTTTTTGATGGTAGCCTTAATGATAGTGGTGAAATAACGTATGATCTTAACTCTGCAACCTTTAAGGGATGGAATTGCGGCCATGGGCGCGTTGACGCATCGACTTTTTTGGTGAGCCCCGACACACAACGTGCCATGGTATGCCCGTATCATAACTATGTAGGCAGTGGAACTGATGCAGTTATTTTTGAGGTGAAATCCGACGGATCAAAAGGAAAAGGGTTTCAAGTTCTCGGTACCGGTGCAATTTGTACACCATTCGTAATATTGCATTCCACCACACCAGATTCCACCAAGAAATTCCGCATCACAGTCAACGACAGCGGGGTGATATCGGCAACGGAGGTGGCGGAGTGACAGAACTCTGGGTACAAATCATTGTGCCGCTGGTGGTGGCCGCGCTGACCAGCGGCGGCCTGTGGGCGCTGATCGCCAAGCGGATGGACAAGAACGACGCGGAGAGGAAAATGCTGGTGGGGCTGGCCCATGACCGGATCATCCATCTGGGCATGACCTACGTCCAGCGGGGCGAGATCACGCAGGACGAGTATGAAAACCTCAACGATTATCTGTACGCGCCGTATGAAAAAATGGGTGGAAACGGCAGCGCCAAGCGCGTGATGGAGGAAGTGCGCAGGCTGCCGATCCGAAAATAACGGACAGGGCAAAGGCCCGGAAAGGATAAGAACATGAAGCTGAATGACAAAATCTATGATACTCTCAAGTGGGTGGTGATGATTGTGCTGCCCGCCATCGCCACGCTGTATGCCGCGCTGGCGCCTGTCTGGGGCTGGCCCCGGCCCGACGATGTGGTGCTGACGCTGAACGCCGTGACGGCCTTCGCAGGCGCGGTGCTGGGCATTTCCACGGCGCAGTACAACAAGGACAAGGCCAATGAGGGCAGCGACAATGCCTAAAGTATTTCTTAGCCCGGAAGACCGGGCCAGCAACGTCTACGCCAGCGAGGCCCTGTGGAACGGCAAGGCCACCAACGAGAAGGAACAGATGGGCCGGTGCGCCGACTATCTGGAACGGGCCCTGAAGCGCTGCGGCTGCGAAGTCATCAACGCTCAGTATGGCGGCATGTACGACCGGGTGCGGGCGTCCAATAACTGGCCCGCCGACCTCCACATCGCGCTGCACACCAACGGCTTCAACGGCTCCGTGGCGGGTACGAGGGTCCACTGCTACCCCAGCGACAAGAGCCGCAAGATTGGCAAGCTGATTCAGGATCGCATCGCGCCCATGTCGCCGGGCACCTCCGAGCGGCTGATCGAGGACACGCGCCTCTACGAGCTGCGGGCACCCACCATGCCCGCCGTGCTGCCGGAGTTCGGTTTCCACGACAATCCGGAGGAGGCTCAGTGGCTCATCGACAACATGGAGGCCATCGCGGAGCAGACCTGTCAGGCGGTGTGCGAGTTCTTCGGCATCCCCTACATCGCGCCGGACAAGCAAATCGACCTTGATCCGGAGCCGGTGCCCGATTCGGGCACGATCTACCGGGTGCAGGTGGGCGCGTTCGAGAGCAAGACCAATGCCGACATTTTTCTTGACGCCGTGCGGGCCAAGTTCCCGGGGGCGTACATCGTCAAGGTGTAAGGGTGTGAGGAACGACAACAGCGCACCCGTATGGGTGCGCTGTTGAACAATAAGCGTCAGTCTCTCTCGTACAGGCCGACGGCCTGGGCCAGCAGGAGGCGGACGTAAACTGGGCAGGTGTTCGTGCCAGATTCCCAGTTTTCCACCGTCCGGCGGGGGATGAGGAAGCGCTGGGCAAAGGCAGCCTGGGACAGGCCGGTGGCGGCACGGATCGCCTTGACCGTCAGGTGGGCAGCGTCCCATAGCTGGCCGAGCTGCCGGAGACGGTCATCCGGGATTGCAGCGTCAGGCGCGTCATCCCAGATGGAGGACAGGGCCGCGTCGGAGAGATAGGCGTCGCGGTCGGCGTAAGCCAGAGCCTCGGCCCAGAGGATGTTGAACTGCTTATCGTTCATAGTCGGCCTCCTCTCTGTCAGCGGACTTCGAACGCGACGATCTCGCTGTCGCGGTCGGCGTTCTCCTCGTCAAACTCCCGGCCCTCAGCCTGGAAGCGGTAGACGGGCCACAGCTCGACTTCCTGCGGGTTCTCCGTGTCGAGGTCGTAGCGGTTCAGCACCCGGAAGGAGCGCAGGTATGCTTCGCCGTTCCAGCCGTCGGCGCAGTACAGAGCGCCGTCGATATCGTAGATGGGCATGTCGTTGGAGGGCTGGGCGTTCCACCAGGAATCAACCGGGGCGATGGCTTTGATGTTCTCGTTCATGTTGTTCTCCTCTCTGCCGCGTGGCGGCGATCCATATCTAACTTCCGGGTTTAGTATACCACCGATTCGGTGGTATGTCAAGCATAAATCGCAGAATTTTTTCAAAAAAAATCTGAGCGAGGCGTGAGGCTACGATCCGCCGCCCTCCGCCTCCGTGAATAGCTCCGCAAGCTCACGGCGTGGGAATCAGTATGAATCCGACACATCGAGCTATCCGGGCAAAGCTACAGTCTATGGCACCCCAGCGGGCGGTGAGTTTCATCGCCGGGCTGGAGCTGCCAGAGGACGAGGCGTTCTGCATCATCGAATGCGACGTGCGGGGAAAGTCCCGCCAGCAGGTGGCCGACCGGCTCTTCGCGTCGCAGGAGTACGTGAAGAAGTGCAGGCGCAGAGGCTACCGCAAGATCGCGGATGCCGTTAATAACAAGTGAAAGAAAGACCCAACGGGGACCCTTTTCAGGCCCTTTGTTGGGTCTTTTTTGTTTTATGATTTTATCAACAAGGAGGTGCGGACGATGGCATATTTTAATCCCTATCAGCCGATGGGCTACGGCAGCCCCTACGGATGCCCCTCTGGCGGCCCTCAGAACGCCGCTGGCGGCCCGCAGGCGTTTATGGGGCAAGTTACCCGCGTGAACGGAAAGGGCGGCGCTGAGGCCTTCAGGATGGCTCCCAACAGCTCCATCCTGCTGATGGACGAGCATGACCCCATCGTGTGGCTCAAAACAACGGACGGTGCAGGGTACGCCACGGTGGCGCCGTATTCGGTGGCCCCATACCAGCCTGCGCCGGTGGTAGACGTCAACAGCCTGGAAGATCGCGTGAAGAGATTGGAGGAGATGCTCAGTGGCAAACCCGATGATGCAGATGCTAAGCGGCGGCAGAAGCCGGCTGAATAACCCCCTGGCCCTTGTCAGCCAGTTCCGCAAGTTCGCAGCCAACATGACGCCGGAAAAGGCGGAGGAAGAGGTCATGCAACTCTTGAGCTCCGGACAGATGACAAAAGAGCAGTTTGCGGAGCTGAAGGACACGGCTGGGTGGCTGATGCAGTTCTTGAAATAAGCCGGTGCGCAACGGTTTATGATATATTCTGATGGAAGGAGTTTTCAACATGGACAACTATAGTCTGAGTGATCTGCGCGCTGCCGTCGGCGGCGAGAATGGCGGCTTCGGCTTTGGCAGCGGCGGTCTGCTGATCGTTGTGATCCTGTTTCTGTTCTTCGTCATGTTCGGCGGCGGTTTTGGCCGCCAGAGCGATTTCGGCCAGTACGCCACGGCAGCCAGCCAGCAGGAGATCCTTTTCGGCCAGCAATTCGGCCAGATCAACGACCGCTTGACCAATATTGGCAACGGCATCTGTAACCTCGGCTACGAGATGCAGGGCAACATTGGCCAGCTGGGCAAGGAGATGGCGCTGGCGCAGAACGGCACCAACATGACCATCATGCAGACCGGCAACGGCATTCAGGCGCAGCTGGCGGAATGCTGCTGCAACACGCAGCGGGCCATCGACGGTGTGAACGCCAACATCGAGGCCAAGTTCGCCGCGCTGGAGAAGTCCCAGCTGGAGCAGCGGATCGCGGAGCAGTCCGCCCGCATCGCCAGCCTGGAGATGGACAACCGCATGTTCGGCGTCGTCCGTTATCCCAACGGCTACACCTACAACGCGGGCATGTCCCCCTTCTGCGGCAACGGCTGCGGCTGCGGCAACGTGTAAGCGAGCCTTACAAGTACGCCCTTTCAGGCGAGGCAAGCGGGGCGGCAACAGCTGCCCCGTTATTATTTTAAGGAGGGGAATATTATGAGCAAATCTGCAATCTATACCACGAACACCAGCAAGCCCACCGTGGCTGTGGGCGGCGTTGTGCCGGTCGGCGTGACCACGCGCCGGTTCGGCTGCAACATCAAGCAGGACGGCAACACCATTACCCTGTGCGGCCAGGGCTACTATCTGGTCAACGTCAGCGCCACCGTAGCGCCCACCGCCGCAGGAGCCGTCTCCCTGACTGCCCAGAAGGACGGCGTGGAGATCATCGGCGCGACCGCGACAGAAACTGCTGCCGCCGCCAATGATGCGCTGAATCTTGCCATCACGGCGCTGATCCGCAACGCCTGCGGCTGCGAAAGCAGCATCCTGTCCCTGATCCTGGGCGGCACCGAGGCCGTGGTGGAGAATCTTGCCGTCACGGTCGAGAAGCTGTGAGGTGCGCCATGAAGCTGATCCAGAAGCTGTCTGAGATGGTCGACGAAGAGATCGGCGACGCTCACAAGTACGCCAAGTGTGCGCTGGAGTACAAAGACACCAACCCCAACCTGTCGAAGGTGTTCTTTGATCTGTCCGCCGCCGAGATGCAGCACATGACCATGCTGCATACCGAGGTAACGAAGCTGATCGAGAAGTACCGGCAGGAGAAGGGCGAGCCGCCCGAGGGCATGAAAGCCGTCTATGACTATCTGCACCAGAAGCAGATCGACAAGGCGGCGGAGGTCAAGACCTTGCAGGGGATGTACCGTGGCGCGTAGCCTTCAAAGCGGCTATGTTGTAGCTATGTTATAGGACGCAGTGTAGTGCCACACCTGCAATTTTTTACGGAAAGAAAAAGTACCGTGTTTTGCGCATTTAGTGCAAAACACGGTACTTTTGGTCCGAGTGTTGAGATTCGAACTCAAGGCCTCTTGAACCCCATTCACTCCGACACGACGGAATTGCGCGGAAAAGACGGCACTACTATGTAGCAGCTATGTTATAGACCCCTTCGCAGCGCGTCCGCTAGAGGGCATCTGTGATGCGGCGAAGATCCTCAATGTTGACGTCCTGATAGTGCCGCAGCATCTCCGTGGAGGTGTGGCCAATCAGCTCCAGCTTGTCCTTGTCGGGGGCCTGGATGCCCTTCATCATGGTGGCAAAGGTGTGGCGGCAGCTATGGGGCGTGAACGCATGGTACTGCTTGCCGTCCCGCTCGAAGGTCGGGTTGTCGATGCCGACGGCCTTCAGCGCGGCATAGAAGCGGTCGCGGTAGACGGCGCTGGACATGGCGGAGCCGTCGTCCATACAGAACACCAACCCCGCCTTGCGGGCACCCACCAGCCGGTCGATAATGGACTGGATCTTGGGCGAGACCGTCACCACGCGGTCGCGGCCGGCGTCAGTCTTGGAGCCGCCCGTGAAAGCCCGCAGCTCGGCATTGTAGTCCTCTATGCGGAGAGCCAGCAGCTCGGATGGCCGGAAGCCCAGATAGCACTGGGCCACGATGTAGTCGGCGCAGGTCACGGTGCCGATGGCCTTGCGCAGCTTTTCCACGGCCGCCATGGGCAAGCCGGACTTGCCCTCTCCGCTGGGTGCGGTCACCGTCAGATACTCGCCCAGATTCATGTCGGTCAGGCGGCGGGGGATGCCATACTTGTAGAGCAGGCCCACCAGGGCCTTCATGTTTTCCTTGGTGCGCTTGCCACGCGGGCAGTCGTCCATGCAGTCCTGCAGGTCATCCACATCGATGTCAGACACGGGGAGATCGTGGAGCGGCAGGAAGTACTTCCACGCGGCGTGGTAATTCCCCATGGTGGACTTTCCGGCGCGGTGCGTCGGCTCCCAGCGGTCATATAGCTCTTTCAGGGTGACGGACTTGGGCCGCTCCTGCCGGGCGCGAAGCAGCGGAATATACTCCAGCGCTTCGCGTTTCGTCTTAAAGCCGTCCTTGCAGCGCACTTTGCGGTGGACTTTTCCCTCGACATCAGTCCGGTACCCGACGAGGACGGCGGCGCGCCACTTGCCGTTGGGCAGCTTGTAGGCGCTCCCCTGCCCGTTGCCGCGGCTCTTGGGGAGACGGGCGACGCTCTGTTTTACGCCGCAGTGCTGGCAGTAGACCGCGCCCTCCGGAATCTCTTTGCGGCAGCTGCGGCACCTCATGACTTTTCCTTCGGGGCGATGCGGCGGGCGTAGCGCAGAGCGGAGAACAGCGCCGAGGTCATGACGCCGAAGGCGATGGCCACCAAAGCGATGATGCCCCACGCGCCGGCGCCCACCTGGCCGCCCCGGATGAGACCCGCGTCCTTGATGCGGAAATCCATCACGATGTAGAAAATCAGCGTCACCGAGAGGACGGCACACAGAAAGGACAGGACAAGGATCGTCGACAGGCGGCTTTTGTCCAATTCTTTCCGCAGGCCGTTGACCTCGGTCAGGCGCTGGTTTTCGCTGGTTATGCGGTCCTCCTTCATTTGCTGGCGCAGCTGCGCCTCGGTGGAGACGGCGGGTGTAATACACAGGCACTCGTCGATAGAGACGCCCAAAAATTTGCAGATTAGCCCGGCGTAAACGAGGCCGGGCACTTTGCTGGTGGCCGCGAAAAAGTTCTTGACGCTGGACAGGGGGATGCCTGTTGCATCGGCGATGTCCTGGTTGGTGTAGCCGAGACGGTCTCGCGCCTCTCGGCATTTTTCTTGCAGCTTTTGTACCATTTTCTCCCCTTCGACCCATTTCTGGGTCGGCCCGGCCCAAATCTTGGCCGTCGAGCCCTGTCGAAAGCCAAGATTCGGGCTTGACCTACCCGACCGAAAATTGCTACGCTGGACGTGCACCCGGCAAGCGATGGTGGCGCGGGCCGGATGCAAGGCCCCGCCGGCGTTGCGGAGACGGCGGGGCCTTATCAAATTATTTTGTGCCCAAGTTGGGCACGGGCTATTTCTTCTGGTTTTTGATGTTGGAGAACATGCCGATGGCACCCAGCATCAGAAAAGCACCTACGGCAAACAGTAAAACCTTTAGCAGGATCGGCTTGCATCCACATGCCGCCAGCAGGAAAAACAGCGCGATGGCAAACACAATCCACGCTTGGGCCTTTGTTGCGGGTGGCTGCTCTTTCTTTTGCTTCTTTGGCTTCTCTTCTTTTGTCACGCTTTTTTGCTGTTCTCCGCTTACGCTTGCCCCGCAATTTCCGCAAAACTTGGCGCTATCTTTCAGCTGTGCGCCGCAATGACGGCAGAACCTAGCCGTAGGCGTCGGTGCGTTGAAAACTCCTGCGGGTGCCTGTGATTCGGTGGCGCTCGGCAACTCTCCCGGCACTGTGATTTCAAGCTTTGCGTAAAATTCTATCTCGTCGCGTTCAATTTGAATTTTCCCGTCCTCGTCCTCGTAGAGTTCCTTGTATGGGCCTCCGCCAATGTCTATCTTAACTCGGACATCGTCCTTTTTCAGAAGATTGCGGACGCGGCTGGTGCTGCCTTTCTTGACGTACCCGATATGGATGCCGCCAACCTCTACGCGGATCGCGTTCGGGTCGTACTCATTTTCTGGCTCGTCAACAAGAGCTACGTCGTCCCTGTAGTCAGGGAGATATTTCCATATTCTATCTCCGTCGATGTAGTTTTCCTTCAGGTAAGATTTGCTTTCGCCGTAATCGCAATCTTCGTTGAGCATATCCTCGATGGCATCCGTACGGTAGCTTGTCCCAGCGACCTTAAAGGTGTACTTGACCCGTTCCGCGGGCTTTGTGAATTGCTGATATTCCTGAAATTCGCTAAACTTCAAATGTCTCACCCTTTCAAATTTTTATACGGAGGTACATATCATGACAGCAAGCGAAATTCGTTTGATCCAGCTACTTCGCAGCATCAAAGACCCGGAACTTGCTGTGCAAGAAACTATTTCTTTTCTGCGCGGAAACGCAGAAAGGCCTCGGCGTCCTGACACGCCGCAGGCTGCTCCTCAGGCGGACAACTGCGAATGTAATTGAGCAGTTCCTGTTCGTGAGGCGCAATCGGTTGCAGCGAAGCCTCGTCGTTTTCGGCGGGGCTTTCTTTGTCGCTTGCCACCGCTCCTAGCGGCACGCCAAAGTAGTTTGCTAGTTTAAGCAGCGTCGCCTTGCGCGGTTTTGCGCCTTGCCCCCACCCAGTGGCGGCCGCTGCCGTTAGCCCAATCTCCTCAGCAACAGCGGACGGTGACTTATTCACCGAATTGCACAGATTAACATATTTTTCGTAAAACTGCATATGCGAACCCTCAAAATTTCATACATTTTCACAAAAGTTAATAAACTTAATAAAACATCTTGACATTTAAGTTTGTTTAGTTTTATAATCCAATCATCCCCCGGGCGGACAGGCCCGCGGGACGCGCAGTACCGGATAAGTTTTCCTTTAGGCCTCATCACTGCGATCCCCTATATTTCACAGCAGAGGAACCGCACAAGGGCAAGCGCCCCTGTGCTGCCGGGTGACGCCGGCGCGCAGACGCGGGTGGTACGTATGGTTTTCTTTTGATTTTTTTCTTCTTTCCCATCGTACCACCCGTTTCGCGCTCTGTCAAGTTAACCATGGTTAAAGGTAGGTGATATTGTGCAACTAAGAAACAACATCCGGTGGCGGCGTGAGGCCAAGGGCCTGAGCCAGTCAGAGCTGGGCCGCCAGTGCGATGTGACGGCGGCGGCCATCAACCGGTTCGAGAGCGGACTCAAGGTGCCGTCGCTGGTGACGGCGGTAGCGCTGGCCAAGGCGCTGGGCTGCTCGCTGGATGAGCTGGTGGGCACGGCCAGTGCCTGAGCATAGCATATCAGACGGAAGGAGGAATTTCCATGGCGAATGGCGGCGGAAACATTTACCGGACCGCCCGAAAATCGGCAGGTCTGACGCAGGAGGCGGCTGCGGAACGGCTGGCGGTGAGCCTGACCAGTCTGCGGGCTTATGAGGGCGGCGAGCGCGTCCCAGCGGGCGATGTGGTGGCCCGGATGTGCATCGTTTACGACACGCAGTTTCTGGGCGTTCAGCACTTGCAGGCGTTTGGCGCATTGCTGCCGGAGTGCGTGCAGGAGGCCCGGCCGGAGCGGCTGGAGACGGCCACCATCAAGCTGGTGCGGCGGATCATGCGCTTTGCCGAGAGCCACCGGGACGACCGGCTGTTGGAGATCGCCGAGGACGGCGTGATCGACGACGAGGAGCGGCCGGAGTTTCTGGCCATCACGGCGGAGCTGACAGACATTGTTAAGGCCGCGCTGGCTCTGATGTATACGGAGGAGGTGTAACGGTGACGAAAACGACATTGCAGGATCTGATCAACTGCCCGAAGGATTTCTTTACG
>OBSA01000129.1_pt1 | contig 20570 bp, 31 predicted proteins | sample 1501291 | NCBI WGS metagenome assembly OBSA01 (sample SAMEA3360679, study PRJEB22359) | human gut metagenome | biome: ENVO:urban biome; feature: ENVO:human-associated habitat; material: ENVO:feces | place: Bangladesh | collected 2011 | reverse complement strand
CTTTACTTCCTGCGCTATAAATCCGTGATGGACAGTCTCCGGATGCTTCTTAAAGCGATATCTGACGGGATTAAGACAAAGCACAGTAGCAAGTGCCTCCATGTCTGATATATCGTGTATATCTTCCTTGAGGCGTATATCTGACTGATTAAAATTTCCCTCACCCGTGGCATAGATACTTCCATCAATCGAAAGATTGCCTTCTTGCGTGCTGTAGAGGCTTGCGCCAAGCTCGCCGCCGTCAGTAACTATTTGCAGCTTCCCCTGTACTTCGGTCATGCCTTGACCGCCACGGTTTACCCAGAAATGTGGCGCCCAAATTTCACCTGCTCGTGATGCAAGGTCAAGCCACTGCGTATATATGCCGTTTCCGTCTATGCGAGTCGTCTTACTTCCTGTGATGTCGATCACACCGGAGTAAGTACCGTCTTTCATGACGAGCTTTCCTGTCGCCATGTCTAAGTAGAAATTTCCGGTTCCGTCCTCTAGCTCACCGGATTTAATCAGATTTGCGTTGATGCTTCCCGCTCCGATATAGTCAGCGTTAAATTTACTGTCGATCGTCCATGCAGAGTTAAAAGGCCCGTTGTACCCGTTCTGAGAAAAGCCAATTCCAGATTTGTTCATCCGGATCACGTTCTTGGCTGTCATTTTGTCAGGCTGATCCATGATCAGAATTTCATCCGGATAACCCGTTTCTTCATCTATCCGGATTACGACATATCCGCCCTTCCCTCCGGTAATGAGGTCTGTCTGCTTTTTCAGCTCTGACCGAAGCTTTGAGCTGAAAACTTTGTTTGTCTCGTCTATGTCCTGCGACATTGCTGCAGTCGTAGATACAAGGCTTGTCCGCGCGTCTCCGACTTCCAAGGATGTATATTTCTCTCCCAGCACGTCATACACTGTTTTTATCACTTTCGCGGACGCATTCACGCCAAGTTTCCGGAAGCGCACCCGTATTGTGTCGCAAAGGTTGATGTGCTGCAGCGGAAGGATGTGCTTGTACTCCTCTGTGTCTGCAAGATTGACGAAAGAAACCTTGATAGATACTTTGGGGATGCCTATCCCGTTCGCAGAAATATACTTTTCTGCGTCTTTTGTGAGGTCTGTGATGGTGGGGGCTTTCTCGTAATCCGAAGATTTATCCACAACAAGAGTGCGCACATACGGGAATGATTCGTGATTGCTTGTATATACAATGTTCCCGGTCACAGTTTCGTCTATGGTTTCGTCACTGCTTGTCCAAGTGCAGATCACAGCTGTATAAGTGCTTTCGATGTTCTCTTCCTGCTGCAGATCGGTCAAATTCTTGCCGTACTCAAGAGAGATCGGAAGCGTTGAGCCTCTTGTGTCGCACAGCTTCACGTTCCACTTATCCCACTTGTACTCCCCGCCGAAGCAGTCGAGTATGCTTCCGGTCTGACCGCCTAAAAGAGAGCGGATAGACTGCACCTTCGGATTGACATAAGACCCAGATTTGACTACATCCGTCTCAAAGGTAAAAGGGCAGTCCGTGACTGCGTTGTCTTTGATGGACTTTAGTGCATCCGCTGCATTATCTGATTTGGCGGAGGGAAGCGTTACCGTATACGAGAGCCGGTATGAGATATGCTGAGCGTATACCGTCACCTTGCCATTCAGCGGCCTTGTGATGCGGTATATCTCAAACGGCTGCGGGTCTTCTCCGTCAGCCGGGACGGCGGTTATGATGCGGCTATATACAATGTCGCTATAATGTATTCCGTCAATCGGATACTGCATTTCAAGCTCAAAAGAGCCGTTTCGTTCTTCCGTGACCTTGCATGAAATTGCATCCGTAAGGCACCCAAGTCCCTGCGTCTTAAATTCTTTTTCGCTTTCGCTGTACAGAACAGGAATCATAACGTTACCCACCTCGGAATGATTTCAATTTTGGTCACTGTAGAAGGGATCGTGATTTCATTTACTCCCGGCAGAAGCTCGGGCCACTCCGTGACCTCGATAAAAGAGTTGCGGTTATTCTTTCCGTTGTATGCATCCTTCAGCTCGCAATCTATGTCGATATAGTCCGCAGAATCCGAGTGGACTTTGATCGTCCCGGAGCCAACAGAAAATGTGCCCCACCCGTATACCCTTAGAAGCGGCTTAGCTGCTGCAAAATAAGGATTTAATATATCGCCAGAAGAAATATATATCTGCGGCTCTTCCCCGTCTTTCACATACAGCAGAGGCTTACAATCAAATGAGATTGTGAAGGACCCGCCGCGAGCAAACGCACGGAGCTTCGGTGCTCCGATTTCTTTCACTGCAACCATCCGGTAAACATCCGGGTCTTTGAAGCCTTCCAGCTTGTGATACTCTGCGTCTTGCGTCAGAAATGCAGCAAGCGGCCCGTAGTATCTGCGAATGTCATCAAAGATAATCGCCGTTACCTTTACGGGCAGATTTTCGTAGCGGTTTGATGCAATATGCAGATCCCCGTTTCGTCCTGGTATTGATGTCGATGTGTAAGAACGGGACGGGGCAGCTATGAAAGCCGCCTCGTCCATAAATTCCACATGATAATCATTCAAATTAATGCCGTTATAAATCATGCAAACACCGCCCTCCTGCGATTCACAGCGCTTCCGAGCACATCGCTCACGCGCTCCGCAAGGTCTGTCAAGCTGTCGTTTTCTCTTGCGTATACATTTATGCTGATAGGGCCATAACTGCCAAGCATGGAGCCGGTAGAGCCTCCTGCGCTTGTCTGCATGGACACCGTAGCCGCATCAGATACGTTCTGCGCCATGCTCTCCATCGAGCGCACTGCAGAATCGGAGTAGTCATTAATGCCTGCTGCCATACCAAGAGAAATGTACTTACCGACTTGGTCGCGCATCAGCTTTGACGGTGACTCAATGCCAAGGAAGCTCTTTGCAGCGTTAAATGCGGATTCTGCGGCATTCCTTGCCGCATCAGCAATTACACCGACAGCGTTTCTGATTCCGTTTGCGATCCCTTGTATAATGTTGTACCCAATGCTTCCCCAATCGTAGCTCCCGAAGCTGCTGACAATATTTTTGATGAGTGTCGCGGCAGCACTTACGACCTTCGGGACAGCCATAATCAGGCCGGCTGCAATTTTCACCACGATTTCAATGCCTTTAGCAAGGATTGCAGGGAGATTTGCAACGATAGTTGCAATGAGCTTCCCGATAACCTGTCCTGCTGCCGCTGCCATTGCAGGCAAGTTGTTGACAATGCCGTTTACTTGCGCAAGGAGCATTTTTGCGCCCGCGTCCATGACAGACGGAAGGTTCTGCAGCACGAATGTCACAAACTGCACAATAACCTGCCCGGCGGTCGTAATCATCTGAGGGAGTGCGCTATATATGCCGTTTACAAGCCATGTATATATTTCCACTCCCTTTGCGAGAACACTGGGAAGGGCGGCCGTTATGCCATCAAGGAAGCCCTGCAGTGCAGAAATTCCCTGCTGTAAAAGCTGCGGCAGTGCTGTTTGAATCCCCGCAAGCAAGTTAGCCGCAAGAGCCTGCGCTGCAGAAAGGAAGTTCCCGCCCTGTCCTGCTACTTGCGCGGCAATGCTCTGAACAGACGTTACAACCGCCTGCACAACCGCGCTAAGAATTCCAGGAAGAGCAGAAACAAGCCCTGTCACAAGATTAAAAGCCGCAGTAATTAGCGTCGGAAGAAGCGTGGAGATCAGCGAAGGGAGATTGTTTGCAATTACCGGAATTATGTTATCCACAAGCTGCACGATTCCATTTAATGCTCTCTCGACTACAGGAACCAAATTCGTCACTGTCTGTGTTGCGGACCCGACAAGGTCATCAATGAGCTGAGAGATATCTGCATCAGGATTAGCAAGACCAGCAAGAAGGTTTTCCCATGCGGCTTTAGTCATGTTGATAGAGCCTTCGACTGTTGTCGCGGCTTCTCTGGCTGTCGTTCCTGCAATGTTTTGCTTCTCTTGGATCTGCTCTATCGCAGTTACAACATCAGAAAAGCTGTCAATGGAGAGGTCAGATGCTTTTCCGTTTGCTTTCCCCCACTCGTTCGCGTCCTTAATCAGACGCGCCATTTCTTCCTTTGTTCCACCATAGCCAAGCTTTAAGTTATCGAGCATGGTATAGTTCTGCTTCGAAAATCCCTTGAAGGCGTTCGTCACGTCCTCCATGTTGGAGCCGAAGGTGTTGACGTTATCCGAGATAGCACGCATGGCTACATCAGTTTGTCCTGCTGCCTTGACAGTATCGCCGCCCAAAGAGTTGATCAAAGATGCAGAAAAGCTAGTTGCTGTCTCCATATACTCATTGGCGTTCATACCTGCAGTCTTAAAGGCTTGCTTTGCGTTATTTGCAACCAAATTTTGCGCATCTTCCAGTTTTTGCCATTCAGAGCGCGCAGCATCTACAGATTGCCCGGTGTCTTTAGCATACGTTTGCAGGTCTTTCCCCATATTTCCATATAGTTTCTGCACGCCGCCGATGAGCTGCTCGTACTCAGAGTATCCGGACACTGCCGATTTTGTGAGAACACCTATTCCGGTCGCCGCCGCACCGACTGCCGCCGTGGTGACTCCTGCAGCAGCTTTTGCAAAACCACCGATCTTACTAAATGCTCCGGAAATCCCGCCAATTTTTTTCTGGAACTCTCCATCATCGGCAGTTATCTTGACCATTAAATCCAGCAAAGTAGCGCTCATGTTACCCTTAAACCCATCTTATTGATTACATCTGCAGCAATTTCGTCGCCCGTCCGGTTGTCCGTTGCTCTTTGCTTTATCAGCTCATAAAATCGTTTTGAAAAAGCCTTTCCTTGCCCTTGCAGATAAAAACTATCGGTTATATATACGCGATACGCCGCCTCGCGCTGATGATCTGCGTATTTGGCGGCGTAGTATTTCATGAAGTGCTTTAAATCTCTTTTCCCACGGTATTCTCCGTAGCAGAGCCAGAAGATTTCTGCTCCGTCTTCTGACCGGACAATCCGAAAAAATCCTGCAGCTCCGGATTGCTGAGAAGTGACAAGAGCTTCTTTGTGATTGTAAGAACGGTTCCCCTGTATTCCTCAGCCGGTACGCCGTCAAGAATAGCCAGGATTTCAACGGCTTCCTTTTTGTGCAGTTTCAAAATCGCTTTTACAATCTTTAAAACCGGTGTATTTGGCGCGTGTGTGATTTTCTGAATCTCATCGTCCTGCGCAATTTCTGTGATAGGGTCGATGAGATCAGCAATCAAATCAATAGCATCAACTCCCTTAGCGTCCTCAAGTCTTCCCATGTGTTACCCTCCTTTTTATGCCTCAGCAGTACCGGCCTTGATGTATACCTCAAAAGGCACCTTATCCTGCTCGCTGAGCGAGTAATGCCCGGTGAACTCAAAGTCAAAGTTGCCCTTCTTTTTGTCATCAGATTTCAGCTTAAAGCCGCCAGTGGACAGGCCGTTCAGCATGTGGATAGCGCAGTAACCGCCGTTCTTTTCTCCGTTTTCGTCGGAGTAGTCTCCAACCCACCAAACGTCCTCGAAATCGCTCTGTGCTATGTCATTACGAGGCACGATGTGCGTTGCGTCCTCTACGTCTATATCTGCTGCAGCGATCAGCTTCTTGCCAAGGTCTGCCGTCACCGTAATGAAGGTTCCGGACATTTTTACCGCCCAGGAATCGAGCTTTTTAAGCTCCTTCGTGTTCTTCGGGCAGTTGTCAATGTCGTCTCCGTAATCGGTAAAAGACGGTGTTGCATCGAACTCCACTCCGCCAGAAGTAGCGCCGAAAATATCGGTGATCTCCCCGCCCGCAGGCGTGAAGCTCTTTGCAAGAATGCCAGCGTTAAGCTGAATGTTCTTGAATGTGTCCTCTGGTATTCTTGTAAATTTCATATGTTCTTCTCCCTTTCTCACGCCGTCAGAAATTCAAGCGTGAGGTTCATATATCTGTGCTTTATCTCTGGTCTGTCTGCATCCGTCTGCGGTGTACAGAACGGGTTCCCGCGCTTGATCCAAATGGCACCATCATCACAATGAATAACTATGCCGCCTCTTCCGATTGCCTGCCCGATCTCTTCGACCTTCTCGTTTGGTATTGCCTCGGAAGTTGTGTGGTAGTAAAGGTGCACCGCGATCGGGATTTCTCCGTCTCCCAGGTATCCAAACGACACCTCGTATGTAAGCCACGGAAAAACAGTTTCGTCCGGGACTGTATTACTTGGATATGCGGAAATACCGAAAGACGAAAAAAATTTCTGTAGTGCTGCAGCTTTGGTCATGACGGAAGGCTCCATTTCTCAGCTGTTACCTGCCGTATGTCGAGCGAAGAGACCGCAGGGCTTTTAATGTCCTCCGGATCACTCGTAACGCGGAAGATTTTCCCGTCGTCATTACGTCTAATCACTGTGTGATACTCAAGAAGCACAGCGCGGGGCGTTGTGACGGTATAGACGCTTGTCACGCCCTGCTTCTCTGCAATCTGTGCTTCCATCGAAGAGTTATGGACGATAGCAGCATCAATTGTTGCCCCGTCCTGCCACACTACGTTATAGCCGCCCTCACCGTCTGGCTCTGTCTTCCGGTCTATGATTGTGCACTTCTCCATCATGGAATCTAAAAGGCTCATATTTTCCTCCATGTAGCCAATCTTGAGCCGAAGGCATTCTTCCAGCTCGCTGCATTTCCGTTCTTGTCAGTCGCTCTTGTGTAAGAGTAGCCGCCGAAGGATTCGCTTTGATACGGGCCCTGCGCTCCATTCTTGATCTGATACGCCTTGATTTCTGCGACAAGATCCAGAAACGCAAGAGGTGGATGCAGCTCGGTGATCGTTCCTGTAAAGGTTTCGTCTCTCATATCCAGCGCTGGGTACTGATAGACTTCGTCATTTCGCGACGATCCTTCTACGAGGAAATAATCCCCGGGTGATAAAAACGGGAGGTCTATCGTGCCGCCCGTAATCTCATACGTCCCATCGTGGTATCCGTTGGGAGCCGGGAAAAAATTCCGGATGTACCGCATGATTTCGTACAGCATTCAAGACCTCCCTTTTACTTATCCCTTGACTTTTGCTTCACTGGCCTGTGCTGTAACCTCCGGATTCTTGTCCGTATCGCCTACTGTGACGACTGCTATGCCGTCCAGATACTCAGCCCACAGCTTCATGCCCATGATTGCATAGGAGTTGCCGGTCGCTCTGGTATAGTCGCCTTCTACATGGAAGCCGATGAGATTGGTATCGCCTTCTACGGTGTACTGCAGGCCCATCTTTGCGAAGTCGCTGTCGGAAGGGTCTACATAGTACAAGTCGATATTCTCAACCGGCAGAGCAATGACGGTTTTCTCCGGGATGTACTCGGCAGGAAGCAGGAAGAGCGTCTTGTATCCGAGAAAATCCTTGACATACTGCAGGCCGAAATCGGTCTGTACAGTGATCTCTGCAGCGCCAACATAGGAATACAGATCCATGATGTTAGCGAAGCCAACAACCTCAGTAACGGTGCGGTTCATTGCTGCAAACTTGTTGACCACAGCACCCTTTGCGATTGCAAGAGCCTTCTGCCAAGTGGTCTGCGACCCCTGAAGCGTTCCGGTCTTGAGGAAGGTGTAGAAGTCAGTGAGAGTCTTGTTCTGCAGCTCTACAAGGAACTGGTCGTCAGTCTTCTCTACAGCAACCTCTGCGCCGTACTTCTGCACTGCCTCAATAGACACAGATTTCGCATACTTGGCGACCTCAATGTCGCCATATCCAACTTCCTTAACTTTGAACTTGGTGAAGGGGATCACGTCGCCCTCTGCTACAGTGGTTCCGCCCTGCAGAGCACCATCCATCTCTGCCTCATAAGAAACGAGCTTCGTTCCGGGTGTCTTGCGTATCGGTTTGGTGATACCGATGATTGTTCTGAGCGCGTCCCAGTTCTTGCTGAATCTTGTGACGAAATCGACCTCGCGGGTCGTAACAGTGATCTGTGCCTGTGTTATTACGTTAGCTAATGCTGGCATTTACTTACTCCTTTTCTTTAAAAACCGAAGAGCTCATGATTTTCAGCAATCGCCTTCTGGCGGTCTGCCGTATCTTTGATCTTCATGATCTCTTCTTTGGTCATCTTTCCTCCGGAGTTGCCGGGCGGTGTCTGGGTGCTTGCTCCCTTTGTGCCTGGCATTCCGATGTAGTCAGCAAAGCGTTCCTTGACGGTCTTTGTAACTGCATCCTTATCTTTGACTTTTCCGTCTTCGATCTCGATGCCGTCTACAATGTCGTCAGATGCCGCAATAATCAGCTTTGCAATACTGTCTCCAATCCCGGCTTCTTTTAGGATCGGCTTGTATGCTTCGAGCTTTGCGGCTTTGTCCTTCGCCTTGGTCTGCTCTGCCTTATAGGACTCAAGCTCGGCATGTTCGGCCTTATACTTATCCTCCCAGCCCTTGCTCTTGTCCTGCTGTGCTTCGAGCTCACTCAATCTCTTCTGAGTGTCTTTCAGCTTCTCCGAGTCGGCTTTGAGTGTTGCAATTTCATCCTTTAAGCCGTCCACAGTTTCGATGTGCATTGCCATCAGTTTTGCGACCTTTTCTTCGGTCGATGTATCCGCATCCTCAAAGAGTGCACGGACATCCTTGCGTTTCAGTGCCATTCCTTCGGCTCCTCCTTTAAGCTGTTCTTCGCCTTTAGCCGGTGCATTCCTTCGCGCCTGCTACAGTTAATTTTCCGTTTTTTTTAGGCCACGGCTCGCCAACTTTGCGCAACAAAAAACCCCTGGCATTTCTGCCAGAGGCTTGTTGAAAGAATATATGTTTACGCTCATACGAACGGGACGATAGCTTTGGTATCCTTCAGAAACTCCTTTGCTTTCTGCAAAAACGAATTGTTCGTCAGGTACTCAATCCCAAGCGGGGTGATTTGGCAATCCTCCCAGTTGATCGGTACAGGCTGCTTAATCCCATCGAAATCGGCAAATATTACGCCGTTAATCAGGTTTTCTTTCTGCATGTTGTAAATTACATAAGACCAGTACCGTTTGTTGATGTTCTGCCCGTTTGCCTTGAACAGGTCGCTGTCGGTGCTGATCGTCCTTGCATCCATATCCTCGCCACGTTTCAAGCACTGATACCAGTATGCAAGTATCTGATATACAATTACCGGATAATCATCCTTAGCCATTCGCTCTCCTTCATTTCTCTTTATGTCTGAGTAAGACCGGCTTTTATTTGATGTCGTCTTTTATATTTTCAAAGACCTTTTTGTATACATCGAGATGCTCTGTTACTGCAGGTTTCAGCCAAGGATCAGGACGAATCCCGTCGGTTCGATGGAAGTTTCCTTTTTCGTCTTTGTATACCCACGATGTTTTGCGCCCACCGTCTGCATATTTTCCGGTTCCGAGCTCAATATATTTTCCATATTCTACGTTCGTCCCGATATAGCAGTCTTTGTCTACAACTTTGTGGGTAACACTATTGCGAAGGTTTCCAGTGTCTACATGATGCGCCTGCGTAAGGTTGTCTTTTGCGTATCCCTCACCGATTTCTCCGCACTTCTCCAGCGCAGCAAGGAGCGCACGTTCCATTTCGCTTTTTATTTCCTTCGTCCTGTCATTCTTGACGTGAAAACTGATCATTTACTCTTCCCTCGTCACGTAATGGCCTTTTTCCTTGTATTTTTCTCTTTTCCAGACGAGCACTCCACCAAATAGAAAGCCCTCTTCTCCACCGAGCTCACGAACTCTTCCGGTCTTTTTAGATACCGCCCATGCATCATCATCTATCCATTCGTCATCATCTTTGGCACGCATATACAAAGCGTACTCGTTTTCAGTCTCCCACACGCTCCCAACATATTCATAGTGTGATGATATAAATTCTGTTATTTTTATTGCATATTTTATACTGAACATATTCACCTAACACATTTCTTTATCAATCCAGTAAATTCTTTATCATCTATTCGCATTATCATTATGTCGTTGGAATCAGATTCTTTCAGCAGACTCTCTCTTACATATTTGCCAGTTTGTGGGTCTAGGAGCGAAATTTCATTTTTTTCATAAATTGCCATGATTACGTGTCCGGGAGCTTCTTTGCGAGGAATTCTTACGATTGCCCTTGAACCTTCGCCGTAATTTGTCATTTTCGCAAGAATGTTGCTGTATACATCTGCTCCGTGCAATACCACACAGCTCTCAAACTTTCCACCATCGAATACAGCTGTATATCCATATTTCGTGTTTCTCTGACCAAGGACATCATATTTTGGTTTCGGCAGCGCTGTAACGTCATATCCTCTAAGTCTTGCCTCAAAAGCAACAACACACCTTTGACAGTTTTTATTATACCAGTAATGCAGATAATTTGGATTCACTTTTTCCAGTTCATCCATAAGCGATCCCATTTCTTCGATCAGTTTATATTTGCTCATATCCGCTTTTTTTGATGCAAGTCTTTTGTTCTCTGCAATATCCGCTGACATTGGTTGTCCTATCCTTCTTTTTACAAAATCGGCAAATCCCCCTTCGTCTTCCAAGTCGGTATATGCAGCCTCAGCGTTTTCCCCGTAGTAGCTCACTTTTCTAGGTTCGCTGTTCTCCGGGAAAATAGAGCGCATGGTGCAGCGGCAGTTCCAAACTTCACGTCCTGGCCCTGATGGATCTCCCGGAAACATCAGTCCGTTAGAAAACGACTTGTCATACGGGACGCGTTCTCCGTCCATGTCTCTGTGAGAATTTCGCGTTCTTTCGTCAAGAGTGGCAATCCATTCTTTCTGCATCTGGACGCCCATTTCTGCAAGGCGTTTGTATCCGTCCATTCTGCCTCCGTTTTGTGCAGATGTAATTGCAGTTCTGGCGTTCCGGATTGCGCTCACCTGGTTAAGCCCAACAGTATGCTTTAAGCATGTTTTCGACAGCTTGCTAGGATGCTGTCCCATCAAAATGGCTGATGTAACGTCTTTCGTGAACTGGCTTTTATTCCATTTGAGGTCCTTGTTTCTTTCGATTGCTTTTTTTGTGATAGACGGAAGCAAGGACGGATCTTCTTCTATCAATCTGCGAACAGTTTGTTCGTCATAAAGCTCGAACGTATATCCTAAGTGCTGCTCGGCCTCGTATGCAGTAAAGTTGTAATTCAAAGACCATATAGAGGGCGTTTCGTCATTGATGTATGCAGCAGCAACCTCATTTGCAGCATACATTCGCTCTGCGACATTGTCCCGAAGGTCTTGCCAGTGCTTCCCCCTTGCAATCTGAGCGTTCACCCATGCATAAAATTCTGACTTTGTATATTTTCCGTCAAGATAGGCCTTGTACTCCTGCTGATATCGCTCTTCAAACTTTGTGAAGTACTCGCTTGCCTCGTTTTCAAGCCCCCTGTATGCATCGAGATACTGCGCGGCGATCTTCTTCTCAAGCGCTTCGAGCTCTTTATCTGTTTTTTTCTCTGCAAACGTCCTTCTGTCCACTTGATAGCCCTTTATATGCAATGTGGTGATGGTTTCCCATCACCACTTTTTCATGCTTCCTGCTCTTCTTCCGCTTCTTCTTCGCCGTCTTCCTCTGGATCTTCCTCGTTTTCGTCTTCCAACGGCTCCTCGCTGCTGAACTGGTTCTGCTGGTCTGCGTCTCTCTGCGAAATTACTTCTTCTGCCTCTTCCGGAGTAAGGAACGGAAGCTTTTTGATCACCATTTCATCTGTTAAGTAATTCGCTGCAGAAAGGATCATTTCTGTCTGCTCTTTCTGGTTTACGACCCTGTTCCACACGAATGAAGGAGTGTCATCGATTCCTGCAATGTCGAGGATATTCTGCACGAAGTCGAGCACAGAATATTCGAAGTCCGCGCACTTATTATCCATTGCCTGATAAGCTGCCTGTATCTCCTGTGTGGTCTTCTGCGCTGCAGAAAGAGTCTTAACGTCAAGACTCTGGAAATCCTCATAGATGTCCTGTCGAAGAATCTCAAGCATGGCCTGCCGTGCATCAGTCGGTACATTGAGCGTCTTCGGAGTAATGGAACCGCCGCCGTCACTGTCAACTACCGCGGAATGCGTATTCCTGATCCTCTGCAGCAGCTCTGCAAGGTCTATGTTGTCCATGCCACCGCTGTTCTGTACGAGCCAGAAGATCTCTGATGTATCATCGATGACATTGGCCATTCCGGACTTGATCATGTCATAGCAGTCTATGCTTTCTCGCACTCCTACAATCTCGCTTTCGTGCGTGTCATTGGCATACAGCGGCACGATTGGGAGCCGGCCGTAGTTTTCCTCGCAGATATCTACGATTGTCCCGTCTGCGATGCGGTTTTCTCTGATCTTGTATCCGCGCTTTGCCTGCAGGACCTTGACTTCTTCCGAGCCTGTCCGCTGATACTCCGTGTATCCGTCTTCTTCGTACAGCGTATAGCGTGCCACCGTGTCGGTTCCTACCTGCTTAAACCAGAAACGGATGCCGGCGCGCACTGAAGCATCCTGCTCACTCTTTAAGGGATAAAATCCGGGCTGTGACGGACTGTCAGCATACCCGAATACTTCGAGATGATCGTAATTCCAGAAACCGAAAGCGACGCCTCCATACATCGCCTCTTTTGCGATGGTCTGCAGCTTGTAATCAAAGTCTTTCCCCAGCTTCTCCTTGTCCTCTGGCTTTTCCAGTGTGAGGCCGTTTCCAAGCACATATTGAACCTGCTGCGTGACAAGGCGGCGAAAGAACAGTGTTTTCAGCTTGTAATTGCTCGACCAGTAATCTGGTACAAGCCTTCCTGTGATCGTCCTGATCATTTTCTGATACTGCTCAATCGTCACATTGTGCTTGGAGTAGTACGCCTGTCCGATCTGCGCATCCCTGTACTCTCTGGATGCAAAAAACTGATTCACGGCAGCCTCGCAGAACCCACCGCGTGCAATATCGTTTTCCCCTGTTCTCACAAGATCGTCATATGTAAGCATTCAATTCCCTTTCATCACAAATATATGAGCTGCCGGCTTTCTGGCTTTTTCTCTTTCTTCACCAGTTTCATCGTCCGGACAAAATAGCGAACCGCGTCCATGCTGTGGTCGTTTTCTTTTATTGGCTTGTCTTCCCCGCGGTCTGCGGCTTGCTCATCCCACGAGTACACACCGAATTCATCAATCGTGTGCTTGCATCTCCGCATAAACAGAAGCCGGTTGCCTTTTAGCATCGTCTGCACATCTGCGATGCCTGGTAAAACGTCGTTGTCTGCCTGCCGTGTCCGGTGCCCTCTCTTCCGGAGCTCTACAATCAAAGCCGCTGCAGAAGGGTCTACAATCGTCTGCTTAATCTCTCTGCCCTGTGTAAGCTCCTCATATCCATCTACAAGCTCTGCAACGGTCTTCTGTCTGCGCTCATCTCGCCCAGAGTAGTAATACTCATCCAAGCACACCCATGCATTTAATGACGGGGAGAAGCGCCACAGAAGGAAAACCGTTGCGTTTTGTATACCGTAGTCGCTCGACACGTAGTAATCGCCGGTTGTATCTGGTTCCTTGTCCAAGATATTGCTGTCACCGAAGCAGTCACTATATATAATTCCCTCTGCCATCGCCCAGAGCCCTAAGATATAGCGCTTGTATCGGAATGTGCCCGCGTACTCCTTTTTTAGCTCTTCCACAACCTTTGGAGGCAGGCACCCGTCATCTATGCAGTAGCTCTGTTGGTATATATCTGCATCAGAATCAAGGAATTTCTTGAACCAGTGCTGCGGGTTTGCCGGGTTGCAGGTTCCGTCAAAGTGCGAGTGCTCCGTTCTCAATCGAGACTTGAGCATTTCGAACACCTCTTGATCCCATGTCGTGATCTCATCGCCATATGCATACTCAATCGTTGAGCCCTGTATTTTTTCGACGCGTTTTTTATTGTCCGCGCCAAGTGCATATACCGTATGCCCGAAAAGTTTGACAGTGTTGTCTGACCTAATATTGCCGACCAGCTCCGTGCCGTATCTGTCGCGCATCGGTGATAGAATGTTTCGCTCAAGCGTGCCTCTTGTATTGCCTAAAAACACCGCAAGGCCTTCGCCTTTCAGTGCACATATTCGCTTTGGGATTATCAAGGTGTAGTCCAGGAAGCTCTTTCCCGATCCGGTTGCGCCTGTCTTGATATTCCACCTGTGGTTACAGTGCAGGTTGTATTCAAGCTGTTTCTCAGTCCACGGCACTTTCTACCCCCTGCAGAAGCTCCTTCACGTCAGCAAGCAGCTTGTTGCTGTCTGCATCCGGTACCGGCCTATCCTGCCATTTGCTTTTCTTGAGGTTTTTCAGTGCGAAGATCAGACACGCATCAGACGGCGGGAGCTTCTTCTTTACCGTCTTTGTGTGTTTCTCCTTGGTGCCGTCTCCCTTTTCTACGATTTCTTCTGTGACTTCTTCATAGTCCTGAAATTTGCACCTGTCATAAAAAGTGCTTTCGATTTCTTCCGCGATCGGTGCCTTACCCTTTTTTACTGCCTCTAAAAACTCTAAATGCTTTCTCGTCCAGTTGTAAAAGGTGGCCTCACTTATCCCCATGAAATTCTCGGCTACTTCCTTATCTGTGTAGCCGTCCCGAAGCCATCCGGTGACTCGTAGAAGGTTATCTGGCTCTAGCCATTCCTTATATTTTCCCTTTGCCATGTCCTAAGTTCCACATAACTTCCTTATCACACTCTGCCGCTCCCAGGCATTTGCTTTCTGATGTTCCACTTCCTACTTCCATATCGATCAAATTGCATCCGGCCGGACTCGAACCGGCGACATTCATGCTCTGGCCATCTGAGCTACGGATGCACCTCCCACAGAAAGGGTCACATGGAGGAGGTCGTCAATGGCTTTTGCCATCGTAATAATTATTCCACCCGTGTAGGCCCATGCTCGCCATTATTCAGCGTTGACATAATGGATCACAAGGCCCATAAAGTGCGCAATTATCCTGCTTACAGACCGGCAAGAATAGTGGTACTTGATGGATGCAGCGTCCACAGAGCCGCCGCGCATAAGGACATAATCAATAATTTTTCTGCGTGCTTCTGCATCGGGTAGCTTGTCCACATCGCTCAATGCAAGCTCTATAGCGTGATCGTAGATAAAGCCGATCACCCCTGCAGGCTTTCGGCCTTCCTTGTATCCAAGAATTCTTTTTCTTGCCTCAAAGTAATATCTGTATTTCGGAGCGCTCACCGCCTTCCCCCGTTCCTCCGGGCTATTCTTTTCCCGGCTGCCATCCTTTCCCCTGTAATGTCCATGTATCGTGCCTTCTGCCGTGATATTTCTTCTCGCTTGGCTGCATTGGCTTTGTAATATTCTTGGTATGCTGTACAGGAGCAGTGGCACGATGCCGACCGCTCCGCACAGTCTTTACTACACGGCGACCTCAATATTTTCATTCCTGCAGTACACCATTACCCGGCACAGTCACTACACCATTACTTGGCATAGTCGGCGTGAAGAAAACCTCTGGGTCTGCGAACATGCCCTTCAATCCATATTTCTCTGCGACACTTTTTTCTACTGAGCATCCTCTATACTCCCAGAAATTTGATGTGGTGATAAAGTAATCTGCTTCTGCCATCAGCTTGATGGAATCGCCAAGACTTCGAATGCGTTCCGCGTCGCTCTTGAAAGTCTTCGGTTTATGTGGATTGATTACCTGCAAAGTCTCTCCTGTATAGGCTTCTGCGATTTTCAGCATCTTCTCAAAGCTTTTCTGTATGTCTTCTTCTGTCCGGCCACCCATGGGACAGGAAATGAAGAGCTTGTGCTCCGGAATAACAGGTTTCATTCTCACTTGGTACTCTGGGCCACAGTCAATATCATCTTCTGTAATTGTTGCTATAATCTCCCCGTCTTCTCTTTCAACAATAACTCTTTCGATTCCCTCTAATACTCCGTTCATTTTGTCCTCCAATCTTCTGCAATCCGCTTTTTCCACTGCGTCTTTATCAATATCTAAACCAATCTTTCACCGCTCAATTAAACGGGAGCTCTTCATCAATTCCGTCCGGAATGTTCATGAATCCTTCCATAGCGCTTTCTATGGATCCCTGCTGCCCTGATCTGTCCTGCTGCCCTTCCTGGCTTCTCTGACCTACATACATCGCAGCCATCTGATCATCCATGGCAGCTCTCCCGCTGTCCGCTTTGCTTTCTGCAAATTCCTGCTCTTCGATGACCACATCCGTTGTGTATGCCTTGGTTCCGTCCTGCCTTGTGTAGCTTCCTGTCTGGATCCTTCCGGAGACACAGATCTTGGTCCCCTTGTGCAGGTAATTCCCCGCGAATTCTCCTGCCTTGCCGAATGCCACACAAGAAATGAAATCCGCTTCCTGCTGCCCTTCCTGCTTCTTTCCTCTTCTGGTTACCGCAAGCGTATATCTTGCGATTGTGACCGGCTCCGCTCCCTGAGACTTCCGCACATCCGGGTCCTTCGTCAGACGGCCGAGCAGCACTACTTTATTCACTCTTTCACCTCCTCCAGAAGGAACGTGCCGAACCCTTCAGTTGCATAGATTCGTATTCCGTCCCGTTCCAACTTACAGCCGCCGCACATTTCTGTAACTTCAAAGACATCTCCAGCTCTTAACAGCACATCTCCGTGAAGACCGAGATCGCTTTCGCGAGCGCTTAGTGTGATTTCTTCTTTCAAGCGCATTTTCATTTTGCTTTTTCCTCCTCTCTGAAAAAAACTTCCGGATACTTGTATCCTTCTCCCATCAGTGCACCGAATCGCATCTGCATATCCGCTATATCGCCTTCGATCTGTTCTGCTTCAAGCCGCATCATCTTAATATCGTCCATGAATCCGGTCAGTCTTGCCATCGCGATAAAGGCTCCCGTATGGATATCAAAAGTATCTTTCTTGCTGCATACCGCACTTGCCGTTTCTCCGGTTTCCAGATCCCTTGCTGTGACGGTATCCCCGTCTCTATAGACTACGATACGAGGAGGTGTTTTCTTTGTTTTTACCTTCTCAAGTTCATTCTCAAAAAAAACGCATTCGGAAAAAGTTCCATTAAAACGCACTCTATATGTTTTTACTCCATCGGCATCTATACTAAACAGCTCTATTACAAGCCCGATTTTTCCTTCTTCTGCACAGCTTTTTTTCGTGACCTTTACGGTGTCACCGGCTTTGATGCCTTCTTTCTTCACCTTTTCTTTCTTCTTTGGCTCCACCTTCTCAATTTCATATTTTGAAAAAAAGTTCCCATAGCAATTGCCATCAAAGCTCACTTCGTATTTATTTAATCCAATTCTTATGTGACGAATCATTTTTACAGTTCCGATTTCGCCTTCTCTTATGTGATCTTTTCTCGTAACTTTTACGGTGTCACCAACCTTAATTTCGTCTTTTTCCATCTTTTCTTTCTCCTCTGGTGTTGGTTCATCTGGTTCTGCTTCTTCCGTAAGCCACTCTTCCGCTTCCTTAATGCAATTCCCGAATTTAAAAATGCAGTCACAGCACGATATTCTTGCACACAGATCCACATCCCCATTTTTTCTTACCGCAATATTGTGTGCAATTTCAAAAGCCGGCCAATCTCCAATTCCAAGCTCATCAAATCTCTTTTTGTTTTTCTCTCCGTTTGTCATCATTTCCCCTTTCTACATGGCTCAGCTTCGGACTTGAGCCATGCTTCATAAGCATCATTGCAATCATAGATTGTCTCTTTGTAGAAATCACAAACAACACATGAAGTGCCAAGGCACGGTACCGGTTTCCCCTTGCACACAGCAGGATGAAGCGATTTGCATTTTTTTGTTATTCTTTTAATTTCATCCTTGTACAGTTTTTCGTTTGTCATCACTTCCCCTTTCTGCTGAGAATTTCCCTTACGTACTCCTTTTTGATTTTGAAGACAGGGCGAACGCCAAGAGAGAAAGAAGCGTAGCCGTCGTACGCAAAACCTCCACCGTCGACACCGGAGAAGAGAGTAGCGGATTCTCTGACCTTGTTCATCAGCCAGTACCACTGTAAGTTCTCATCCTTGCTTCCATCGAACGCCATACGGTTTTTTCGCTTCTTCATAGGCTTCCACTGCTTTACATACGGACTTTCGTACTCACCGTAGTAGTTCTCGCCGAAGATCTCCCTCTCAGTCGGAATGCGGAGAAAATCACCATTTTCAAACTGGGTCATCACAGCCTTGAGTTCAACCGGGAAGGGAATCAGAATCTCACTATTCAGCTTTTTACGCAGGACACTCTCTTCGTAACCTCCTTCATTGGTACGGGTGCTGTTCATCTGGTACTCACCAGGCAGACAATCAACCATGCAAAAGATCATACCGTCCTCTTCCTGCTTCATAGCCATGGCCTCCGCTTTCACCACATCTGTAAGCTTGATCTCGATGATGTCTCCAACCTTAAAAGCATCAGTGTCAACAGTGACCTTTCTTTTTACCTTCATCTTTTCCCTTCCTCCTCTTCCTGCTCGTAGCGATATAGCTTCTCCAGCACATCCTGACGGCCAAACCCATACAGAATGTTGTAGTACACGACTTCCTCGCCCTTTGCATACGACACTGTCCGCGTCACCATGCGCTCCTGCTTTGGCTTGCCCGGCTTCGTTTCTGCCTTAATTCGAGCTTCAGCGTCACTGCAGCAGCAATAGTCAAAATCGTATTCGCTTTGCTTCGCTTCGTTTTCCGTCATTTTCCCTTTCTGCTTGATTTTTTCCCTTACATACTCTTCGATCGTCTGCCTTTTCATTTTTCTCCTCTTTCGTCTCCTGCTTGTCAAAGATTTTTTCCGCTACTATTGCTCCGAAAATAGAGAGAGAATGTGCTTCTTCTAAATTCGCATCAAGGTCTGCTATTGTGCTGGAAATAGTGTCTAAAAATTCCAGTCTGGAAATTGTTACATAGTCTTTTTTTGCTTTTTCATTATTCTTTTTGCACCATTTTTCATACCAAGAAGCCATGTTCATTCCTCCTTGTCCTCGCTCCAATCTATGCGCTGTCCGCACTCAGGGCAAAATGTGTAGCTCTCATCAATCTCCGCATTACATTTCGGGCAGTAAGATCCAAGCACCACATAACTCCCGCTGTGCCATTCAGGCTTATGTGGTACCTGATAGTCCGCCGCTCTTACGAGCTTTTCATATTCTTCATCAGTCAGTGTGATCATCTTCGCTTTCCTCCTTATACGGCTCTGGGAATGGCATCCAAGCTGTGATTTCTATTGCATCATCTATGAGCATGTTTTCACACCTTCCGTATTCTGCAAGGACATCCTGCGTGATGTCTGAGTACCAATACCAGTTGTCGTCATAAAAAACTGCTGCTCCCGAGAATGGGATTCCTTCAATGTCGCTGTAGTACGACTCTGGATTTGTATTTACCCATGTGACAATTACTTCTTCCATATCCTTCGGTAATCTTTCCGTTACCGGGATCCATTTTTCACTCATCTGATAACCTCCTGGCAGCTACTTATGCCATGTCAAAAGCTCTTTCCAATGTCTCCTCGTACAATTTCTTATACAAGTTTCTTTCTGCCTGGACCGCAATCAGCATCTCTTTCTTGCTGTCCTCTTCATTTTTCCCGGCAGTCTCCCGCTGAGTGTGTTCCATCTTGTTCTGCAGATCGTCCAGCTTTTCCTGAATTCTTTCTGCTTTCTCTTCCGCTTCTCTCGCCCGTTTTTCTGCATCCTCTGCCCTGCTTTTCAGATTTTCTGCCTCGGTTTCTCCGAAATCATCCTCGTTCAGGCACAACGCATCTTTTACCTCCCTGCGGAGGTTGTCGGTCTCTTTGTCGGACATAGACCGCACAAGGCCTCTAATTTTGTCGTTATACACGAGCATCAGCCGCCCCGGATCCGTATACATTTTCTCTTTTGCAATTACTCCATAGGTCACACTCTCCGTCCGCATTTCTGCGAGCCTAAGCGCCGTCATGTACTTTTCATGCGTGGCCACGATTGCATATGTCCCGATTCTCCCTGTTTTTTCCTCTGCTTCGATGATATCGCCCGTATAATATGCATTGTTCATGCTCTTCTTTCTTCCTTCCTTCTCAATGTTTTTGATGGCCGTCCCTGCTGTCGGATCCGGATATCCTTCTCCGTTTCTTCCTGCCCGTTCCATTTCTGCTCCTTTTCACAGATAGCTCTGCCCATATCTCTTCCGGAAGGCTTCTCTTGCCGGATCCTCGCCTTTTTTCAACCCAAGCTTGATTCTGTAATACTCCTTCTCGAAGGCCAGCTGTCCGGCGAGCTTTGACATGGCTTCTGCTGCCGGATTGTCGTGCACTCTTTCCGTCACGCTTCCTCCTGCTGCCCCTGTATGCTCTCTCGTCGTCAGCGGGATTGTAAGGCCGTCCTTGTCTGCAAGCGTCCGCAGGGCTCCGCTTCTGCCCCATATCAGGTGATGTGTCTCCTCTGCAGGACTTCCGGAAATTGCGGAAATCCCCACATACTCTGTGACGATGCTGCGCTTAGACATCTCTCCCTCCAATCCGGAAGTCTTCCCGTCTTGCTCCGTCCGCGAGTGCAATGCCGATCAGGATCATCCCCAAAATAGATACCGCTGCGATAATATCCGCCACAATTTTGGCTGCCTTTCTTATCGTTCTCATGCTTTTGTGCTCTCTTTCTTCACCGTCTTCTTTTCCACGCTAATTTCG
>OBSA01000127.1_pt1 | contig 20613 bp, 18 predicted proteins | sample 1501291 | NCBI WGS metagenome assembly OBSA01 (sample SAMEA3360679, study PRJEB22359) | human gut metagenome | biome: ENVO:urban biome; feature: ENVO:human-associated habitat; material: ENVO:feces | place: Bangladesh | collected 2011 | reverse complement strand
CGGTATAATTCGCTTTTGCATTGGCACGCGCTGCGTCGATGTCGGGTTGTGCTCTCTTCTTACCTCGCTTGGCACCTGCATCGTTGATTGCTTTCCACATCTGCGTGTTGACATCATTAAGAGCCATCTTCGCCCAGGATTCAAGCATAGACTTGAGAGCAGACTTTATAGCGTCATTTGCACTCTCGGCATCATAGCGCATTTCGGCAAGAGCCTGTCCTACGGCTGCGCCGAAGTCCTCGATAGGCTGCACGAGTTCCTTCATCTGCGAGAGGCGCGACTTCATGGCTGTTGCCATCTGATTGGCGTAGGCAAGTTCTGCCTCCTGGCGAGCACGTTCGGCTTCGTTGATAAGCTGATTATTTTGAAAATTCGCTTTCACAAAGGCGTAATAGTTTTCAGCAGCTTGCATACGCGCCTTCATCAACTCTATTTCAGGGTCGGCTGTGAGGTCGGCAAGACCGAGATTAGAGAGAAGGTTTGTGCGTTTGCCGAATAGTTTGCTCTCATTCTGTATTTTGCGCAATTTGTCCTGCTGGGCAAGATTGCGCTCGTTACGCTTCCAAAGAAAATCTGCAATTTTTTTAGCGTCATCATACTGTTTTTTCTCTGCTGCAGCGTATTCATCCGAATATTGAATAAGTTTTTGATAAAACAGAGACGCATCTTCATCTGACATTTTAAGCAATGATGCAAATACGTCAGGGGTATGCGAATAATCTTCACCGAAGAGGAATTTTAGCAGTTTATCTTTTTCTGCATTGGTAGAAAACAATCCAGCAATATCTTGACGCGCCTTTTCAAGCACAGTGAAGACCTCACCTTTGTCTTTTTCCAACTGATCGAGATTCACATTAGCGTAGCCCGAACTAACCAAACCTAAGAAAGAGTTTTCTTTTACGGCTCCAGTATAAGAATGCTCGAGCAGCTCTTTGCGACGCTTCTCCATACGCTTCTGCTCGACAGTTACCTCCTTTCCTTCATCCTTAGAAGCATTGAGCCACATTTTATCAAGATAAGCACGGTCGCGCTCGTCAGATTTCAATCCAACTACCTGTCCTTTCTTTATTTTAGGTAACTGTTTCATCAAGTCGGCTCGCAATTTACGCACGTCAACAGCATTTATTGATTCAAGCAAAGACAAAGACTGAGATTGACCATACTCGTCAGGTTGCTCTATTATGTCTTTTGTAAGACCCTTTTTATGTTCATTCCATTCGGCAGTCTTGCCAAGAACAATGGCTTGTTGGGCTTTTGCAAGCGTAGCGTCTCGCCTTGCCCTGATTTTATCAAGAGCCTGATCTTGCAACTCTTTCTCCACTCCGTCGGCTGTCATTTTTTCAGTCGCTGCCGTAATCTGCCGAGTATAAAGATTCTTGATCTTAGTAATAAACTCCGAGATATTAGCACGAGAATCGTCTTCCGGTGTAGTCGCATTATGAGTGTTATCTTTAGATTTTTTCGGCTTACGCTGTGGAGGAGTCCATTCACCCGGGAAGTTTTTCTCAATTACAGCTTCATTGTTCTGGCTAACTATATAAGACTTGACAAAATCAAAGAGATATGACATTGCTTCCTGTCCTTCGCTACGGAAAGTGTTTTTCGGGAAAGCACCACCGATAAGAGGCAATTTAGATAAATCCATGTAATAATTGCCAGGAGCTTTGCCACCAAAGAAATCGTGCCACAAATTATTTGCAATCTCGGCAGCACTTACACCAGGTTTCGCATATTCCTTTATAGCCGATTTTGCAAGGTCAAGGTTGATGTTGCTTTGATATTTACCTCCCATGTTCTGCAATTTCATAAAGGAAACATCTCCCTTGTGCTGTTCCTCAGCTACAAGGTCTGCTCGTAACGCTTCTTTCTGCTTATAATAATAGTATTCTCGCAAAGCATCGGTTGCATCGTTATAAGAACCGGTAAGCTCGCTCATTTTAGTGGTCTCTGTAACAAGATTATCTACATAGTCGCCATATTTGGCATTTATCTCACCTATCAGACGCTTGCGCTCGTCCATTTGATTCCAATTACGCTCAAGCTCGCCATACAAAACACGAAGATTCTTGCAAGCATCCTCGTATTCTTTGTTGGCTGTAGCAAGACCATTTGCTATCTTATCTGTTACATCTTTGTTTCGTTCCTCTTCAGTGTTCAACTCCTTAAAGTTGTCATGGAGTTTGTCGATAAGAGCAATAAAAGAGACAAACAGAATGGCACCCCACGCCAAACGCATATTTTTTGTGGCCGTAGCATTGGCTTCTTTTGCCGCTGTCTCTTTAGCCACTGCAGCCGATTCTGCATTAGTCATGGCTGTTGTCATGCCTTTATTTTCAGTCAGAAGAACTTCGCTCAATGTAAGATGACCAGTAGCTGCAGCATCGAAAATTTTTGCCTCCGACTCTTCCAACAACGTAGCCGAATCAATCTTTGTTACAGCAGACAACTCAACTGTTGACGTAGCGAGCATTTCTTGCGCCGCAATCAAATTGGCATTTGCTGCAGCCACAGCCGCATTTGCCGCAGTGATTTCCTCTTGCGTTGCGGCCAACGTCTGATTTGCGATGGCTGTATCTTTAGCCGAAAGAGCCTGTGCATACATCGCTTCTGCCGTCGCCTGATTTGCAGCCGCCGTAGCAATAGCCGATTTTTGCGCAGCAGTCTGTATGCCGACAAGGTTTAACATTGATGTAGAAACGCGATCTATTGCAGTCTTTGCCACACCAAAGATTACTGGCCATTGCGCCCATGCCGCCAATTTTACTGCACCCATATATATCAATACGTTTACAAGTGCAGGAATTGCGCCAATAAGAACTTTTATTCCGAAAGACAGACTTTTCATTAATAGTCCTGCTTCCGCCAAAAACGAGAAAGAACCAGTTATAGCTTTTGTCATTTCGTACCAAGCCAAAGCTATGTCCTTTACACCACCAGCCGCATTGTCGGAATTGACAAATGACTTCTCCCAAATGTTGTTGGCACGTTCAAGCAGAGCCTGCGATGTCTCATTTTGAATATCAAATTCCGCAGTTACCGCAGTCGCTTTTTTAAACTCGTCTTCTGAAGTTGCCAAATGCTCTTTGAGCATATCAACATTTGCAGCCATAGAAGCAAACACGTTGGTAAGACGAGCACCTTCAGAACCGAGGTCGCCCATGATAGGAGCCAGGGCGTTCAGGTCTCCCATATCACGCATGTGCTCCAATACCTCCACAATGGCCTCCATCGTCTGATGTTGGTCGAGGAGCGACTTCAATCTGTCCTGGTTCATACCTACGGCTTTCGCTACCTGTGCATATTTAGACTGCAAGGTGGTGATAAATTTATTAAAAGCCGTAGAAGCAACTTCAGGCATCAACGCCATAGAGTCGGCAGCAGAACCGAGAGCAAGGATTTGTGGAGTGGTCAAGTCTGCTGTCTTTCCGAGACCCAAAAGACGCTTACTAAACTCCATAATGCTTGAGCCGCAAGCCGTAGTTGTGGCAGACAATTTGAATATGGCAGAACCTGATGCGAGCAACGATTTGCTCACACCCAACTTATTCATATCGCCCATAACCTCAGCCATTTTTGCCAGTTGTGCAATGGCTTCGTCACCCATATCCTCGTGGAGAGCCATTCGGATTTGCGCTGTAGCCTCTGCAAAACGAGTCAAACCATCCACTCCATATTTACCTATACCCAACTTTGCACCTTGATACGCAAGGTCATTAAGCTGTTGGATGGTATTGCGGGTGTCTATCTTAGCAAGACGCTTTGACAACTCGTTTATATCATCCATTGCCCAACCACTAACCTTACGAATATCCGCCAACTGGTCGCCAAGTTTGAAATTCAAGTTGAGAATTTCGGTCAGTTTTGTCTTGAGCATATTGAATGCCCCAAACAAACCTACATATGCAACAAGATTCCTCATCGCTGTATGCCATGCCCCACCCTGCTTGTTGGCTGCGCCCGTCACCTCGTCGATGTTCTTCTTCAGCTCCTTCATCGACTCCTGCTTGTCGGCAAACTCCTTGCTCTTGGTGTTGATTTGGTTTAGTTCCTCTTCGAGTTGCTTGTAAGCACGGCGCAGTTCGTCGAGGGAAACCTTACCCTGCTTGCTACGAGCGAGAATGTCGTTGAGGGCACTCTGCGACATACGGGTACCTTTGAGCGTCTGTTCGAGCATAGTGTATTGACGACGGAGCGTAGCCACATACTTGCTGCCGGCAGGGAGCTGTTGTATCTTTTGGGCAATGACTTCCATTGTGCGCTTGATGTCCTCGCCAGAAGCCTTGTTTGGTTCTGCCAACACCTGTTTCATCTGCTTCCAACTCATAGAAGCCTTCTGCGCCTTACCCGACACAGCCTCCAGTCGCTTCTCTATCTCCTGAAGGTCGCGGTTATAGTCTCCAATTTCATCGTGGTACTTAGTAGGAGTCTTATCGCGAGCCTCGGTCAGAGTAGTTTTAGCCCGACGCAAATCGGATGCCGAAGCATTACTGTCGTTTACAGTCTGTCGTGCTTCCAATACACTCATCTTACCTTTGCGTCTATCCTCCTCGGCTTCAAGTCGCTTCAATGTAGCAAGGTTCTGCTGATAGCTGGCATCCGATTTTTGCAGCGAGCCCACAAGGTCGCGCTGCTGCTTGATAGCCTTGTCGAGCCATTGGTCAGACTGGTTGGCGACATTCTTCAATCCTTCAGCTATCTTGACATACTGACCCTCTATAAGGCGTATCTCATCGCCCACCTGCTTCATCTTCTTACGTACCTCCTCGGCTTGCGCCAAGTCGTCCTCAGATAACTTTTGCAGTTGACGACGACCATCGCCCAAAGCCTTGCGGAGGTTTTGAAGCGAGGTGGTAGAAAGGTTTTTAAGCGCATGGTCGAGACGCTCAGTGTCCTTGATGATATTCGTTTGGTAGTTCTGTAAAGTCTTGTAAACGCTTTCGAGTCCAGCCTTACGCTCCTTGAAGTCGGGAGCGTCCTTGTCGAGATGATCTATTTCCTCTCTCACAGACCTGGCCTTGTCGCGCAGAGCTTCGAGCACCTGAATGGCGGCCTTGCCGTTCATCGAGAGGATTACTTCTGTCTTTAGATTTGCCATATTCGTTTTTGTGTTGAATTAAAGTTAGAAATCAGACTTAGCGTGTTCGCCCATTCCTTCCAAGGCATGAATAATGTCGATGCCACCCTGATAGCCGTAGAAATCAGCAAGATAGTTGCGGTAGCGGTCGCGCAGTCGGCGAATGGTACGCATGATGGCAGGACGGTGCGACTTACCCTGCTTACGGTCCCATTTTCCGCGGATATACCTCTTGGCGTTCTTTGCCGACCGTGTGCGATCCACGTCGCTTGCATGAATATGAATGTCACCAGTCAGACCCACACCAATATCCACATAGCGCAAATAGTCGTTGTAGCGAATACCCACCGTAAGCAATCCCTTCTGGTCGTCGGCTTGATAAATATGTCCCTCAAACGACTTAGTTCCCTCGCCAGTGGACCACCACATGCCATGCTCCTTGCGGTATTGGTTAATCTCCTCGTAGCCTCGATACACCTCAGTGGGATAAATGCGCTGCGCTTGCATGTTCGCCTCAATATCCATCAAGGCTTGGTCGAGATACAACGGAGCGACGCGGGAGAGCGGAGCAAACGGTTTTTGTACGGGGGAGATAAAACGTGCCATACCCTACCCTCCTATCCTTTCGTGTTGTCTTCCGGCACGATATACTTGCCGTTGCTGCCACACTCGAAGTTGTAGAGCGGCTGCAGACTCTTCCAGTCCATGCCCACCACGAGCCATTGCCCGGCATAGATGTCGCCCACCATTCCGAAGGAGATAGAACTGGTGTCGATGCTTTGCAGCTCTGCCATCACTACAGCATCATCAGCAAAACTACGCTTGGTGACGGGGCAGCGGCCTGTGCGCTTCACCTCGATAAGCCATGAAATAAGGTCTTTGCAGTAGTCGGTGAGGTCGTTGGCCGTGCGCTCTATCTTGTTGCCGTCGTAACGGCCAAGGGTCTGCGGTGTGTCCTTTACCTTAGCGAGAAACCACACTTGGTGAGAAACAGAAGCCTTCTTTGCGTCAACGAGTTCGCCGGTGGTCAGTACGCTGTATAGCATACACGGCGAGTGAACGATATTGGCGTTTCGGGAAAAAATGTTCTCAAGGTCAATGTAGCGGATGCGGAAAAAACTCTGATCTTCGAGGCGCTCGCTCTCGGGGTTATGAGATAGGGGCTTATAGATGGAAGCCCAATGCTCAAGGATATTGCTTATTGTCATAATGCTGCTTAGTTTTGTTTTGTCATTCTTTCGCTGATTCCTCCGCTTCCTCCTTATCCTTCATCAGCTCTTTCAATTTCACATTGAAGTGGCGCTCGGTCTTGTCTGCGACAATCTTCTGCAGCACTCTCGCCCATGCGGCGCCGTTGCATGTGCTCTCGTTTTCGAGGATAGAAACGAACTGCACAAGGCAGTACATGGCGGTGAGTTGATTGGCAAGGTGGGTGTTCATATAGCCCAGGATGTTGCGGTCGAGATACGAGGCGAGACAGATGCACATGATGAGCACGGAGAAGGTCCACACCATCTTCACCATCTTCTTTGAGCGCAGCTTGCCGTCCATCTTACACTTCGGGTTGCGCTTTATCTCCTCACGGTATCTTTGGTAGATGCGACGGTTGCACCGCCAAGCCGTATAGCAGTCGATAATGAGAGCGAAGAAGCACACGGTGATAAAATTGATCGAGGGCTCTATGTGAACCCACAGCAAGCCGAGCACTGCGGCAATAGCTCGCGAAAAGTAGAATGGATTGTTCATGTTTCTGTGTTGTGTTTTTGTGTTGTTGTCCTGAATCTTTCTACCACAAAGTTACTTATAAGATGCTACGCAATACGGACATGGTGGGTACGGGAGATTAAGTATGTCCGTATGGGGGAAAAATAACATCGTAACTTTAAGGCAAGAAACACAAAAAACTAATGATGATATGTCAGGACTTACACAAAACACGCTCGCCCGCATTGACAAATGGCTGAGCTACGGCACAAGCATGCAGACGGCGTTCCCGAAGCTGGAGCAACGCTACCGTATGCAGGTATGCTCGGAGTTTTACAAACGCTGGGTGCAAAACAAAGACATCGACCCTCGGACGGTGTGCCGCAATATCGCCCGACGTGACTATGAGATGTTCTTCAACCAGGCGGCACAGGGCAACAAGGAGGCGCAAGAATATGTGCTTGCGCTGAAAATTACGCTCGACGATGAGGGCAATATTTGTCCGCGTACCGTTACGGAGCTCAACAACGACGTGCTGGTATGCAACCACCTGATACGTTTCTTCCAAACCGACGAGAGTCCGCGACACAAGGCTATGTATCTGAGCAGTGCCGAGTGGTTGATACGCACGGGTAAGCAGCAGAATAACGATCGTGCAGTAGATAAAGGTATGCAGGCTCTGGCTAACGTGTATGGCAACTTTCAGGAGGAGAAGGACGCTACAGACGAGATGCCGGACATGAGTCGCGTTGCCATCACGCAGGACGTAAGCATTGTCAAGCGCGACCGCGTAAACTACACCGAAGAGGAGAAGCAGCGCATGGCTCGCAAGTATGGGCTTACCACAAAAGACCTCCAGGAAATCGAGGATGAAGAACTGCTCAGTGGCGGAAAGCCGGAAGAACCGGATTACTTTGAATACATGGAAGAGAAAGAAAATTCGCATGATAAGGAAATGCCACTGCGGTACGAGTTCGAGCAAAAAGACAATACTGAAGAAAACAAAATATAAATGATAATTGGACTGGTAGAGGAGACGATGAAAGGTCGTGTTGGACGCAGCCCGATCAGACTCCGTTCGCCGCCCGATTGGATTGCGTTCGCCGCCCACTCAGATTGCGTTCGCCGTCCACTCAGATTGCGTTCGGGTAACGATGACTTTTCGTAAGTTCTTTTAGTACTTTAAAACAACATATATTATGAATATCAACAATCATCGAGGAAAGGAGGCAGACAATGGCTAAGGACTGGGTGGGCGGCTCGGCTGCCGTGTTCAAGACATTGGGGGCGAGTAATCATGCAAACGGGGAACGGCAGCATGAGGACTATTACGCTACAGAACCAAAAGCTACGGAGTGGCTTTGCCGGTTGGAACAATTCGACGGTAGAATATTGGAACCTGCGTGTGGCGAAGGACACATAAGCGAGGTGCTGAAGGCGGCAGGGTACGAGGTGGTGAGCCGCGACCTTGTGGATAGAGGTTACGGCGAGGTGGCTGACTTCCTTGCAATAGACAACTTGGCGTGGGACGGAAACATCGTGACCAATCCACCCTACAAATATGCGCAACAGTTCGTCGAGAAGGCTCTGAGCATCATTCCCGAAGGTAAGAAGGTAGCGATGTTCCTCAAACTGCAGTTTCTCGAAGGCAAGGCACGTCGCGCGCTGTTCTGTTCTACCCCCCCCATTCGCGTTTGGGTAAGTTCATCAAGGCTGAAATGCGCACCCAACGGCGATTTCGATGCAATAAAGGGCAGCGCCGCCGCCTACGCATGGTTCGTATGGGAGAAAGGATATAAGGGCGATACCACCGTAAAATGGTTCAATTAAACTATAGCGAATATATTCACTATAAAACAACATAAAACTAAATGGGCAACAACAGACACAAATACTTCAACAAAGTGCCACCATTCAAGCCGGACCCTGAACACTACACACGCAAGCAACACTCGTGGAAGGCGAAGGAATCATACGAAACGGAGAATGATGCTTGGGAGTTCTTGCAGGAGAACCCGAAGAGCAAGGCACAGGGATATACGGTGTATCGGTGCAGGACTTGCAACAAATGGCATATAGGACATAAAACATCGGGATAACAATGCAGCAAGCACATAACATATACTTAACTAAGTTCCAGCAGCAGTCGCTATACATGGAAGCCAAGGACGAGCGAGTGATTGCTGCTCGCCGTGTGGGTAAAACCGACGGACTGGTGGCTCCATACGTTTGGACGGCAAGCAACTCCATGCCTGGTATGCTCGGCGCATGGGTGGCTGTGTCGCGTCAACAGGGCTTCGGCAAGACCATACCGAGTACGATGGCGGCAATGGAGCGTATGTTCGGTTTTACGCAAGGAGTCCATTTCGGATGGGGACGGCCACCTAAACACGTTCGGGAGAGTATCTTTAAACCTAAGAACTACGACAACTATATTTGGCTGGCGAATGGTGCCGGATGGGTTCTTATATCTCTCTCGCAGACTGCGAGTGCCAACTCCTACACGTTCTCGGCAATGGTAGGCGACGAGGCGAGATTCTTCCCGTATAAGAAAGTAACGGACGAGTTGATGCCGGCTCTTTCGGGCCAGACGCACCCATTAGGCAACATCAATTTCTCTGACTACAACCCGATGTATAAGAGTACGCGCTTCCTCTCGGATGCCTCGCTCACAACCAAAGGTTCGTGGCTGGAGAAGGAAGAGGAGAAATTGGACTTAACCGTTGAGACGGGTCCGTTCAAGGGCAAGACTTACCGATGGGTGCAGGAGCAGTTGGAGAATTATGCAAATAAGGTGATACGCTACAACGACCTTTTGTATAACGCCAAGAAGACGGGGCACTCAGTACATGTGGTGCCGAAGGATTTGCGCACGATGATCCGTGCCGTGGCTCTGAAGATGATGAAGCATGAGGGACAGTTCAAGATAATGCCCAACCATGGCCAACACGTCACAAAGGGCATGGTGGAGATGGCTGTCAACTATAAACTCATTCCACTAAAGGATGCCGAACTGGTTTACGATTACGAATACCTTATTACGCCAGAAGAGGATTTCGAAATGCAGATGTTTCTGCGCTCAAAGAAATTCACGGACGGTTATCTACGCGAACTGCGCCGAGTGGCTTTCTGTGTGCGTCGTGCGTCATCGCTCGACAATGTGGATATTTTAGGTGAAGATTATATCAGACAGATGAAGCGTGACCTGCCACCATATACCTTCGCCGTATCAATTCTCAATATAAAGATGCAGAAGTCGAACGACGGCTTTTACTCAAATCTCGACATCGACCATGTGCATGGCTATATCCCCGACGAGATAGACCCTCTCAGCTCCGCAAAGTTTTCTACTCAAAAATCTACAGGCATCATCGGTGGCAAGCGCATTACAAGCGAGAGTTACCAACCCGACTTCCAGGAACTCGCCGAGCGCAACGACTGTCGCATGGATTCCGACTGCATTAACTCCCTGCCTTTATATATAGCTCTCGACTATAATGCTAACATCAATACGCTCGTTGTGGGACAAGGTAAAGCGCGTGACGGCATGGAGTGTCTGAATGTGATAAAGAGTTTTTACGTAAAGAACGAGCGCAAACTACGCGAACTAATTGCCGATTTTTCAGACTACTACGCTCCAAAGCGAGCCGTCAACCGCGACGTGACGTATTTCTATGATGCCACTGCCAAGCAGGGAGCCTCGTACGCTTCGAGCGACGAGCGCTTCTATATGATTGTGATTGCAGAACTGGAGAAACGAGGTTGGAACGTGACAGCAATAGACATGGGCGCTCCGGAAAAGCACGAGGTGAAACATCAAATCATTAACGACGGTCTTGCTCACCTCTCCAACCCCGCCATCCGTATTAACCAAATAAACAACCCCGACCTTATCATCGCCATGCAGATGTGCGAGGTGCAGATTTCGTACAAGGGATTTCATAAGGATAAGTCGGGCGAAAAGAAGCCGGAAAGTGAGGAGACGCTGCCACTGCAGCAACGTACCGACTTTACCGATGCTTTTGACACTCTATATCTTGGCTACAAATACTACAGGAGTGGCGGCGGTTGGTTCGTGATGCCGAGTGGAAGGTAAAAAAAGGCAGCCGCTTCACAGCGACTGCCAATGTTTTAAAACTTTCCTTCGCTAAGAAAAGAAAAAAATAAATTAAGAACAAATTGTTTTTATCCGATGAATTATTCAAAAGTTTTCGTTTCTTCTTTAAACATATCGTGCCGTGCTCCCATAAGCCACGACTTCAGATTGATGTATCGGTCGTTTGCCAAATTTGCTTCGCGCCACTCAACATAATCTTCGTGACTCATATCCGCCTCCAAAATACGCACCATCTCGTCGGGAGATAAAGAGTCGGCTTCTTCGAAGTCGCACGTGCCTCCTATCTCATCAGCTATCCAGTACCAGTTGCGTGATCCGTCAAATAGCTTTGCGTTCACCAAATCGGCAAGCCGATTGCAGGAATTGCGGAACATTGTTACCGCAACCTTCCTTACCTCTTTATCGTTTGCCAAACCTTCCAGTTCGGTATGACATCCGTTGTTCGTTGGCATAGGCTACTTCTCTTTTACGATTTTGCGGAAAGACAAGGTCAGATGACCTCTGCCGTTCTTATCAACTTTTACCTCAGTGAGGATGTCGTCAAGTTCTACACCGTCCACACCCTTCAAACATATACGCACGAAGCGCTTCGCCATTTTGGTGAGGTGTTTGACAGTAACCTCGCGACCTTCGTACTTAGCAAGTATCACGGTGAAGAGGTTGTAGGCCTCGAACGCATGGGTAAAATCATTAATGCGAGTCTCCAAAGACTCGCCGACTGGCTCCTGCAGCTGCGCTTCGTCTTTGTTCTGACCCTGCCCAAATGCAGCGAAAGCCCTCTCCACGATGTCAATAGCATTCTTTACTGCCGCTTGCGCCTCTTCTGGAGTAACGTTTTTGCAGCTACCAATAGTCTTAAGAACAGATGCAGCTATCACCTTGTCTAACACTTCTTTTTTTATCTCTTTCGTTTCCATATTTGTTGTTTTATGTAATTGGATATTGTTTATATCTTTGTTATCATTCGTTTTGCTTTAATTGTCAATAGTCGCACTTCTCAACCGTTAGGCCGAATCTCCGACGGAAGTCATCATAAATGTCAAGGTCTTTCCACCATTCTTCCTTGTTTTCCTCTACGAACTTGTTTGCCTCACTCTTGACTTTTACGGCAACGCTTATATTCTCGTCAGGAATAAAGAGGTCAAACAACGCAACCTTCTTTTCTAAACGTAAGCGTCTCCGTTTCTTGCTGCGCTGATAATTATGCAGCGGGCGGTAGTGTCCGTCAAATCTGTAGCATAGGCAGCGCTGCGCTTCTTCTCCCTCCTTTGTTCTAAGTGTCACCTTATATCGGTTGCCGCGATGCAGCACCGCAAGAACGTGCATAAAGTCGTAATAGCCAAAACGCGTTTGCACCGAATCTTCTTTTTCTCGAAAGTACGACCCGAAAAAATCACGCCGTAAGAAGAACCAAAAGTAGTCCATGTCCTCTACCGACATCTGCGGTATCGACGCATATACCATAGTCCTCCAAACGTGCTGACGCAAATGAGATCCGTACGCAAAACCTTCAAGGGCATAAAGAAAATCGTGGCGGCCTAATGAAAGTTTAATCATTTTCTTCCGGTTTAAATAGATTGTACTTAACGTCGTCGTACATTGCCATCTCCACCTTCTCTCCGTCAAAATGGCCGATAGCGAGCAACTGTCCGTTCTCCTCTGTAGCCAGCTCAGCAGACGGAGCGCCGGCACGAAGGATAAAGATGTCGAACTCCTTTATATAGTCGAGCTGCTCTGGCGGTATCATCTCCATATTCTCACGTGCATTCTGACGAATGCGCTGCATGTCGGCTTTAGTGAGCATAGCGAACTGAGCCCGCGCCTTGCGTACAGCCTCGGTCTCTACCTTCAAACGAAGAGATTCATAGGCTTCTGCCAGCAAACGATGATTCTGCCACATCGACACCTGATTAAGAAAGCGCAGAAATCCGTCTCTGCCTTCGGCAACCTTCAGCGTACCTAAAAATTCTTCGATCAGCAGTACTTTGTTTTTACGCTGCCAATGAATAACGCCACGCTTTTCAAACTCATCGAGTATAGAGAAAACTGCAGATAAATCGCGCAGATCCTTCTCCGTCTTTTTTTTCTGATTTTTTAGTAAATTCCACATATCTATATTGTTTTGATTGAACATTCCAAATAAAAACCTTCTATTCTCGCGAACCGAAGGAAAAAAAACAATTATTATTATTAAATTAACTTTATATCTATTCTCGCGAACAGAATACAAAAGACTTGAAAAACTAAATTTTACAACAATTTGAGTAAATTATTACGCAAACTTTAAAAATGTCGGGGCTCTCCCCAACCAAGATGATATTACGAAAAAACAATTATTAATGCGTTATAAATCTCGTGCCGTCCACTTCAAGCACGAGTATGTCGTTCACAACTCTTATCTCCCCACTCTCGACGAACTGCACCTTGCGCTGATGACGGTCGGTGTTTACGGCGAGGCAGATGCACATGCCGGCATCTACGTGTCCGGTCTTGGTGAGAAACCTGATGTAGAACGGCATTCGTTGCACATTCCTCGCCGTCTGCGGAGGGTTGAATCCCGTCACACGGCATCCCGTACGCGGGTCATCCCATTGCCATTTTTCAACGAAACGACGCAGCTCTGTATAAGATTGGGTTAAAGGTCTCATTTTGGTAATTCATTATTCCCGCATGGGCGGAAATTCAAGATGTATAAATCGGTCAATTTCCTTATCGGTTATTCGCTTTACGCCTCCTGCAAACATCTTCTTGCGCTGACGCAGAACGTCGGGGAAGAGGATATTGCGGAGAGAATTGCCCCAGTCGGCTGTGGAGTTTAGCAGGTGGGAGGGATAGAACACGAGAGAGTAGGTCACGAGAGCCGCGTCGGTTTGAGGACGATCGAACATCGGTCCGCTGAGCGTCAAGGCGCGGTCTTTGTTGTAAAGCACCATGTGACTGCTAAAAAAACTCACATCATCGCTCTGTGTATAGATGATGCGGTCTACATATTCGCCCAGATGCTTATTCAACAAAGAATCGCATGAGTAAACAGTGGAGAGTATGAGGTGGGTAATCCACCCCCGCTCAAAGCACTGCGCCAGAAACATGAAAGTCTCCAGCTTGGGGCAAGGCATGGTGAGCACCATCACGTGCGAGTCTATCACGAGGTGGCTCACTGCTTTATAGAATTTCTCTACCGTCACGTCGCCATGTGTGTAAAACGTAAGCTGACGGTGGGGCGCCTGGTTGACCGCCTTGGGCAGCTTGGTATCTACGCAGCAAGGCGGAATGAAAAGTAGAGTATCGTCCATTTGATTATTAATTATTAGTTATTAATTATCGATTAGTCGTCAAGCACCATCGGCATCACAAGCGTCATCACTTTAGGTGCAGGTGTGTCGGCGGTGAGCACTACGGCGTGCATAGAGTCGAGCAACTGCATACGGATGGTGTCTGAAGGAATGGAGTTGATGCAGGTCTGAAAAGCCGACGACTTCAATCCGATACGGAAATTGTCGGGGCATTCTGCGTTAGATATGAGCACCTGGTCCTCGCCGGACATAGCAAAATCCATATCACTCGCAGAAACGTTGATGAAGATGCCGTTTTTCTCTACCTTGACAAGATTGCTTGCGCTACTTGAGAATAGACTAACACGACGCAGGATGTCAATCATTTCCTTCTTGTCAAATACGACGAAGTAAGGGTTGGACTTCGGAATTACGCCGTTGTAGTTAGGGTATTTGCCCTCCATGTGCTTGCAGATAAGTTCGATGTCGCCCGACGAAAAACGAATGGTGTTTCCGTCGTTCTCGATACTGATCTCCTCGCAGCCGTCAAAGGCAGACAACGTACGGAAGTAGTTGCGGTGGATAAGCGTCTTGCGAGGCTCGCCACTACGGAAGAAATCACTACCGCCCTTCTGCGGATCATTGCTGTGTACTATCTTCGCAAGCGTGTGTCCGTTCGTAGCCGCAAAGACCACCTCTGAGCGGTCGTCAGCAATGTCTACGCACAAGCTGGAAAGCTGAGGGCGAAGCTCGTCTATCTGAACAAACTTGTCAGCAGTATCTATAACAGAATGAAATAACTGGCAAGGCAGACAAATGATTGTCGATGCCTCACTCTTGGGCAACAGCATCTGGGGGTATTCGTCGCCCGAGAAATATGCCATTTTAGCCTTGCCCGACTTAACGTTGTCGCCACTGCCGGTGCAATACTCTACGGTGAACGACGAGCCACCCTCCTCTGCATCCAGAGTAACAACGCAGTCGGGCAGTGTACCTAACAGCGAACTGAGCATTTTGATGGGCAGCACTATCGGCTTGTCAAACTTGCCACCGCACAACGAAAGAGGCGCCGGGATGGTGAGTTGTGCTTCTGCAGTAGACGACGTAAGAAAGAACTGACCACTTTCATTGCAGGTCAGCAGCACGTTGTCGAAAATGGCAATTGGATTTTTTGAGCCGATACACTTTGCCGACTTGTTAAGGGCTGCGTGAAAAGCGCGTGATGATTGGGCTTGAAGTTTCATATTTTTGAGTTTTGAATTTTGAATTGTTGCGCATTGCGCAATTTGAATTAGAACGGCAGATCACCTACGTCGGCATCGGTATAGCCGGCGAGTGGGTCAGTGCTCTCGGCTGGTGCCACATATCCTGTGGCTGCACCTGCTACGCCCACATTAGGTGTTGTATAGGGTGACGGATGCTGCGCCGGCTGTGGCTGATAAAGCATGGCCAGGCGCTTATTCATTCGCTGGCGGATAGCCTTGAAGAGGTGAGTCTCCTCGTCGATGGGGTCTTGGTTTACAATCTCGGGGTCGCGTTCTTTGTTGGCTTCCTTCACTTGCTCTACGAGCTTCGGAAACTTCCGTACAATGTCCTTGATATAGTCAACCGAAAAAGACATCTGCATTTCATGTGTCGGTACGGTCACGTTGCTGTCGCCACGCTCCAAAGCAGCCTGGCGCACCTTAGCCTTGTACTGCTCGTTGAGTGGCCAGATGTTTACACGCAACTTAGCCAATGTGCGAGCAGGGTCTTTAGGAGCCTGCTCCACTTTAATTTCGTTCAAGCCTGCCGGAATGCAGACATACACTCTCTCGGGGTTGTTCTTGTCAATACCCTTGTACACCTGTGCGCCGTTGAGCGAAAGCAGGTCGATATTGCCATTGTAACTTGCCATATTATTTATTGTTTTTTGTTGTTTGTATTATCTTATAAAACGCCTCAAAAAGGCATACACCCTTAAGACCTCTTCAGGGTAGCAAGGAACGACTGAACATTCGGAAAACAAATCAACGCACTCAATGTCGTCCAACGAATAACTTTCAATGCAATACTCGTCGAACATCCTGCAAGGCATTCCGTCTATAGGATAGTCGTCAACGCACTTACCTTCGGAATCTATCTTTTCGTAATCAACATACCGACCCTGACATGGCGTGAACTTAGAAATGTCCTTTGGCTCGAACACCAGAAGTCTTTCAGCACGGATAATTCCACGCAACCTGCGTAAATCCTTTTTTGCCTGCTCGGAATCTCCGATACCGAAACTAAAACCTTTTGCCGTACTTGCCGTGCCGCGAGTCGAGCTGTGATCGGTTGTGTTTGTTAATGTCTCGCCACGAACCAACTGACTGCATTCGTTGACGGACATATATCGGTATAACTTCATACTCGATGCTTAATGTGGTTATACATGCGCCGTTATTCCTCTACAGCCAGCTTCAGACCGTCCTGCTCGATATACTCGTTGCAGTATTCCGCCGGCACATAAGTGTGCGCATAGAACTGCGTCGCACCGACGACACGAAGGGTCTCGCGTCCCTTTAGTTCCGTCTTAAACTTGTGTTTGAGATAGTCGAACACAATATTCTTAGCCGTAACCACATCGTACGCCCACACAACAAACGTGTCTTTTTCGTGCACGCCGGTCTTAGATCTTTTGCACTCGGGGTCGTATAAATCCGTGTCGATAAACGAGGCCTTGACCTTAAACGGTTCTTTTACGGGGGCGTCTTCGTCCTTTTCGAGTGCAGCTTCTTCCTCCTCGATGTCTTTCTTGGTGCGACCAATAAACTGGATGCCTTCGATTATCTCCGACTTAAGGATATGAACCGAATGTGCATTCTCGGTCTTGAAAATGTCGTTGACAGCTCCCTCGGCATAGTCGGCAGCCAGATTCTGCGCTCCTCGCAGAGAGTCGCAGCGAACAATGAGAACAGCGTTTTCGCCCCAACTATTGCGCACGGTGACTTTAACATGCCCAATTCTATTGAACAAAGTATCTTCCTCGGCGCGCGAAGGAATGTCAGAGCCTTCCACCTCATTGATTTTGTAGCGCTCAAGCTCTTTTAGACCCTTTTCTGTCACCAGGCAGCCACGATGCACAATGTTTTCAGTACGCTCTATCGAAACATTCTCCTGAGTTTTCTCGTCGACAAAAACTTCGTTCCAAACGCGGTTAACTGGCTTCACCAGATAACAACCCACGGCTTCAGCCACTGGCACTACTTTTGTCTTGTAGTCCTTTCTAAGCATTATTTTCTTCATACTCTATAAATATTTTAAGTTTGACTTTTTCTAATCAGAACGGCAGGTCCTCCTCCTTTACGTCCGGAGTAACAGCTGCGGCGGTAGTAATTGCCGGAGGCGACGCCATACGCCTACCCTGCTTGCGTGTCTTATTGTTCTCCCAGCGTTCTTTTTCCTCGTCGGTAAGCGTGATGATGTTACCATCGTCATCGCGGTAAGGCAGAGGGTCAGGCTGCTCGGCAAAGGCTTTTGCTATGCGCTTGAGCTCGCGGTAGTCCTTCGGTATCGCATCCTTGACAGGACGGAAGAAGAAGAAGACGTGCTTGGAAGTCTGCATATAGCGGATAAACTTCGGCTCGATGGTATTGTCGTTCTCCCATTCGCGCCCAGTGAAGTATTCCTGCGTAACCCAAGCCTGCAGCTTGAAACACTTGCGCTGCTTGTCACTCTCGTTCTCGAAGAGATGCTTAGGATTGCACGTTATCGACATATTTTCGCAATAGTCGTATATCTTCTTCTTGAAGGTGGCTCGACTATACTCCTTCGACTTGCCCTCAGAGGCATCCGCCCAGTCGCGCATGAACTCGTTGAACATATCATCGGTACATATCGGCACTCCGTAAACCTCGTTGCGAGAGAAGAACCACTCGAAGTAGCGGACAATGCTCTCGGTGAGCTTCTGCACCATCTGGCGGCGACGCACATTGCCTTGCGGTGCAATGGCAAAGGTGTGATAGCGCATCAAGAACTGCACTGCCAAGGCGCAGATGTAGATGGCTTGGTTGCGGTCGGTGTCGTCTATTTCTTCCGGCTTGTCGCTGAAGTTCTTCATCAACGCCGACATCAGACGTGCTGCCTTGCGCTTCTGCGGATTGGCTCTGGCAAAACGATTTGAGAAACTGACGAGAGGAAAACGTCCTACTGTTGAGTCGTCATCGTCCGACAAAGGATAGTTGCAGGTGATGACGTGTTTAGGGGCATCTTTTAGTGGGACAAGTTCCTGATCTACGCTTTTCTTTTCTACCGTCAGTCCTGTAGTAACCATATTGTAGAAGTACTTCATTGGGAATCCTTTTTGCTTATCCTCCCAGTGTAGAACCCTATACTTGAACGGCTCGCTGAGTAGATTGCCCAACACAAACCTCGCATCGGTAATATGCTCCATGCGCTTCATATCAATGTCGAGCACGTTCACGGCACTGCCGACTACCAATTTCACGATGATAGACTTGCCCGAACCTCCAGTAGCCTGTTTTTCGTCGGGAATGTCATCTTCAAGAAAGTACGGACAGACTGGCATCATGCCCTTGTTGGAACGGTAACACAAACGGCCAATACCTGAAATCATATTGACGAAATGAGCACCGATAACGGCTTTTTCCAATTCCGTCAATTCTTCCTTATTGCGCTGCGCTTCTTGCTCTCGCTCCCAAAGAACGTTGGAGCAACCACGCACGATACGCAAGATAGGCCAAAGGTCTTTTTCTTGTTTTCCCTGCCAGTTGACATCCCAACGGTAGGTTTGCGCCCACTCATCGAGGTTAGCCTTCATCTGACCTATCTCGGTGGTAGTGAACACTGGTGACCCGTCCTCATTCTGCATTTTCTCCTTCTTGTCGATCGCTTCCAATCGGTCGCGGTATTCCTGACGCTCGGTGATGGTGAACGGAGTCTTAAACACCCGCATCGTGAAGTCATACGATTTTTTGGCAAGCGAGGGGATAAAGAAGTTGATGTCGTCATACGACACCGTGCGAATGCTGTCGGGCGTTATCTTCAGTGCCACATTATTGAAGTAGAAGTACTCCGTCTTTGCATCGAAGGCATCGGCAAAGTTAATCACCATACTCTGCAAACCTCCGGCAGACTTCTCCGTGAAGGTCTTATCCACCATATTGGCACAGTCGGACATCAAGCGGCGCTCGTTGTCGCTATGCCGCCATGCCTGTTTTGTGTATTTTAACAGTAATGTCTTTGCTGCCTGGATGATGCTCTTTACGTCAATATACTCCACAAAGCATTTGTTCAGGTGGATATATTGTCCTACGAGGTCAGTGCTCTCGGGATCTATCATGCGGTAATATCCGCGTGCCGTCATAAAGAGCCACAATCGCGTTGGCGACACCTTGCAGGTAGGTGGCTTTGGCTTGCCGCTTCTTGGGTCACGAGGCCATTCTATATCAAATGGCTCTGTGTTGCTTGCTCCACGCAAGCTGGAGTAAAGCGGCAGACGAACATCATGGTCAAACTGGAAGTTCTCTTCCGCATTCATAGTATATGCCAGCAGATAGTCGCGCACACTTCGGGGAGAGCTGCCGTATAGCCATTGCCAGCGTCGGCAATAACGTGAGCGAAAACCTTCGGGCAGCATTGCATAATACAATGAGCTGAACTTGGTACATATAGCTCCGCAGTCGCGCTGTGAGACAATGTCGTTGGGGTATAGGATGATAACATGCTCGGCAAAGCGGTTCATCTTCTGATATTGTACGCCGCTAAAATCAAGATTCTCCCGTTTCCACTCGCCACGCTCTATGTACCAGAAGTTTCTCCGTCCAATGGAGAACGCCACGTGATACCAACAGAAGTCTTGGAAATGCTGGTCTTCCGCCTTGTCAAGGCGCAAGGAACGCATGGCATAATACACGCTCAATGCGTCTTCGGGAGTACGACAAAAGACGATGTTGCGAGCCTTTATCTCGGCGGTAGGAATTTTTACGTCCACCTTCTTGAACGTACCTTTCGATACTCCATCCTTAGTCTCGTTCTCCTCCCATACCTCCTTGGTCTCGGTATATTTTTCTTCGGGGGCGTACTTGGCGATGGCAGCATGAACGGCAGTATTGTCGCTCTTGCGCTGATCCATTGCATAGACGAACACGTTGTCGCCCATGAGCCACTTGCTCACCTTCCTCACGCCATGCTCCTCGGCGGTAGAAAACACTATCGGTTCACTGCCAGCCATTGCCGGACGGAAGAAACATCCGTATGAGTTTTGCGGACCAATCTCCTGCGAGGCAAAGCATACGAACAAGGGATTCCAAGGCGTGCCATGAATAATCTCGCTAACGTGCTGACCGTCGCGTATCACGTCGGGCAGCGTTACGCTCAGAAGGGAATAGATACGGAAGTCCTTGTTGAGCATGTCGGGCGTGAACGTACTGCCAAAGCCGAAGCGAGGCAATCCTTTGTCAAGC
>OBSA01000126.1_pt1 | contig 20654 bp, 19 predicted proteins | sample 1501291 | NCBI WGS metagenome assembly OBSA01 (sample SAMEA3360679, study PRJEB22359) | human gut metagenome | biome: ENVO:urban biome; feature: ENVO:human-associated habitat; material: ENVO:feces | place: Bangladesh | collected 2011 | reverse complement strand
AACATAAAAAAGGCCGCCCTTTTTGAAGTCTGTTAATAACTTCTAGGACAGCCCCTTTTTTTATTTAGCCTGAATGTCGAGTTTTTTGTAAAAAGAATAAAGGCGCAGGCAGATTTGCAATTTGTGAAGATTTTTGGCGATTGAATTAATCAAAGTGCGGAGCACCCGAATTAATACAAGCGTAGCGCGAGCCAAATCCATCTGAGCAAATTGAAAATCTGCCGAGAGCGTTCTTTCATAATTTGCAAAAAAACTCGAAATTTGGGGTATTTAACAGAATATTAAGAAACTGAAAAATTCTTGTTGCCTAAACCGCGGAGTTACTTTATAGTTTCTGAATGGGGATTGTTTAATTTCTTTGGAGATTATATATGTCTGCGCGCAACAATTTGAATCTTTTTAACGGTCCTTTTTCTTTTGATGATGAATTCGAGGATGATTTTAACGATAAATATCCCGATGACACTCTGGATGACATGGACGAAGACTACGAAAGCTATGAAGAAGCATTTGACGATGCAGACGACGACATCTACGAGCCTTTTGACGACGTAGAGCCAGAAGACGGCTATACAAATCCATACAAATACAACGACGATTTTGGCGACGAAGAAGAATTTGACGAAGAGGACGACTAAACAGTCAGTTCAGAACAGAAAGTTCTTCCGGAAGATTTTCTTTTGAAAAACTGAAAGAACGGCGTTCTCCCTCAGAAAGGACTTCCGCTCTGTAGCAATTTTCCTCAATTTTTACAGCAACGGAAGAAATGTCCTTGCGGAATTTTTTCATAAGAACCGCTTTTATAAGCTCAATAGAAATTTTTGCCTGAATTTCATCAACCCGACCGATTTTTTTCTCATTCTGCAAGCCGGCGACGTATTTTTCACGGTTTGACAGCAAGAGCTCCACTTCCGGAAACGGATTGTTCGGAAATTTCGCATCGGCGATTTTTGTCCATTCGCCGGCGTTTTCCTGCAAAAGGCTTGCTTTTATCTGGTTTTGAATAAAAAGACGAAATTTTATTGTTTCTGTAATTTCTGTTTCCCACGTTATATACGATTTTTTGTCTTCAACACGGAAAATTATATCTGGATGCCGCTTCCTGAAATTTTCAATTTCATTCATCGCATCCGAAAGCGGCAAACGCCTTGCTTCAATCCGGCTCATATTCCTGTGCTGAAGATGGCGTAAAATCTCCTTCCAAAAATCGCTTTCAATATCCTTTTGAGCTTCCTGCATAAAAAATCCTTAAAACGGCATATAAGTTGACTTATTTCCCGGCAATAAATTTATCCACGGTCTGGAATTTTCATAGTCAAGGCGGGTTGTTAAAATCCACAGAACATTCTGGCTAGAACGCATAACCGGAGGATTCCCCTGCCCGTCTGTAAAAATTATAAGACCATTGTATTCCTTGTGTGAAGTGAAAAAATCCACCGCACACTGAAAATTTGTTCCACCGCGCCCCTGAATTTCCTTCAGGCCAATCTTTTTTTTGATAGAAACAGGCGTTGAAAATTTCAATGTTGTATCAAAAAAAATCACATCGATTTTTTCTATAATTCCAAGAAAAAAAATATTGTTTATCGCGTGGAAAAATCTGTTAAAACTTTCATCCGTAATTGAACCGGAAACATCGACTGCAATAAGAACATTTGCCTTGCGCTGATAGCGGCTTCCCATCGCCTTAAAACCGAACCGCCGGCTGGGCTTCATCCGGGTAAGATTTCTTGAAGCAGAAACAATGTTTTGCCTGAACTGAGAAAGCGCGCGCCTATAATCCATTGAAAAATCTGCCTGATCCTGAATTTCACGCTTAAGTCCGCCGCCAAGCTCGCCCCAGCCGCCGTCTATCTCAACTTTCTGGATATTTTTCTGAATATTTTCCTGCGCCTCTTCGTTTTCTTCCCACAAATCCGCGGCATCGGAAACAAACGCGTCTTTTTCAGCATAGACAGAATTTCCCGCGCTCTGCCCTTCCGTGGAAATATGCTTTACAAGAAAAAAAATCCACTTGTACCAGTCCTCAAAGGAAAGATTGTCCTCCGCATAAAAACGCCCGGTCCTGCGGTCAATATTCAGATTCCGCATAAAGAATTTTTCTTCTTCTGTTCCAGCCCATTCTTCGCCCAAAGGATTTTCAAGCTCCTTGAATCGCTTTGCAAGGCTTTTTAGATATTCAACGCCTTCAAGGCGAACCTCCGTCTTGTAAAATTGATTTATAGTCGCATCGCTTGCAAGCAGCAGGACATTTTTATTCGCGGAGTAAGGTTCCCGCCTGTACGGATGCTGCAAAAGAATGCGGTAAACTTCGATTTTCAAGTATTCTGAAAGATTGCGGTCTGAACAGTTTTCCAACATGGAAGGATTAAATTCTATACGCAAACAGCCGGAACGAACAGGAACGTTCATCTGCGAATTTTCCATCAGTACATGAGAACAGGCTGTAGCAAACAGAAGAGGCTCCGAATAAAACCATTCGTTGATTATGTTTTTCAGGCGGTTTTCGACATTCATCTGCTATTCTTCAAAGGCCGCCATAAGTTTTTTATACAAATCAATGCAATGCATGCCGATAAACGCCAAGGTCAGCGGATATTCATTAGCAGACCACAAACTGGCAAAGTACGAAACAGATTCCCTTGAAGTTTTTTCAAGATATTCAAAGTAAGCTATAAGGTTTTCAGAAATTTTCGCTGTTTTTTCCGGAGAAACTTCGATTTCAGAAGATTTTGCCTCAATAAAATTAAACAAAGAAGAAGAAACTTGTGAAACAAGAGGAACATTGAGCTTTTCAAGTTTTGGCACAGCTGATTTAAAATCGCCAAAAAGAATTTCTTTTGCAGAAGGAACGGTATTTTCATTTATAAAACGAAAAAAAACTGACGCCGCTTTATTTCCTACAATTCCCGACACAAGAGTTTTGTAGCAATCAGAAAGTTCCGGAGATTTTTTTATTATGGAAGAAACCCGCTCCCAGCTTCTGCGGTCTGGAGTGCGCTCAAGGTTCTGTAATTCGGCGTTCTGCTCGTTTCCGTCAAGATATTCAGGATTTTCTTTTATGAACGAACATATTCTTTCGTCAACACCGGCATTCTCAGCCCATTTAAGCCAGTCGCCTACAGTCGGAGAAAATTCGTAAATATTAAACCTGGAGACAAGCGCGGGATCCAAATCTGTAAGCTGATATTCACCGCCGTTATTTACCGCGCTTATAATCCGGCTGCCTTCAGGAAGTGTCTTTCCAGCAAGCTTACGGTTCAAGGCAAGATCCATAATAGTCTGAAGGACCTCCGGTCGCGCCCTGTTCAATTCATCCAGAAAAAGAACAACCGGCGTTTTATCAAGAGGAAACCAGTACGGCAGCATAAAATCGGTTTTCCCGGTTTTTTCATTTTTTTCAGGAAGCCCTATAAGGTCGCCGGGATCGCTCATCTGCCCCAAAAACAAAGTGACAACTTTACATTTTTTTTCAGAGTAATATTCTTCAAGAATACGGCTTTTTCCGATTCCGTGTTTTCCAACCAGCATAATATTCTGTTCTGGAGGAGTATTATCAAGAATAAAATAAAGTTGTTCTGCATTAATAGTCATGTTTTTCCTGTGGCCTTGTTTTAAAGCTTTTGCTTTCTTTTATTGCCTGTCCTTCTCCCACCTTTTGTCTCGCCGGCGGGGCGGCTCGCGCAATCGGTGGACGGGTGCTGCGCCACTCGCACCCTATTGAATAAAATTTTACTCGGTTGGCCTTGTTTTAAAGCTTTTGCTTTCTTTTATTGCCTGTCCTTCCCCCACCTTTTGTCTCGCCGACGGGGCGGCTCGCGCAATCGGTGGACGGGTGCTGCGCCACTCGCACCCTATTGAGTAAAATTTTATTCTGTTGGTCGCTTCTTAAAGCTTTTGCTTTCTGCTATTGCCTGTCCTTCCCCTACCGATTGCTCCATCATAGCGCGGACTTTGAGGGGGAGGCCGAAGAGGGTTATGAAGCCTTGGGCGTCTTTGTGGTTGTAAAGTTCACCTGTTGTGAACGAAGCGATTGATTCGTTGTACAGGCTGTATTTTGAACCTGAGCCTGCGCCGCGGATTGCGCCTTTTACAACTTTTACTTTTGCCCAGCCGGTTACAGTTTCTTCTGTCTTATCCATAAAAGCAATGCATGAATCCATCAGGGTTGTGAACCACTTTCCATCGTAAATAAGCTCAGCCATTTTTAAAGAAACGTGCTGCTTAAAGTGGTAAGTATCGCGGTCAAGGCAGATATGATCCATCATTCTGTGCGCAAAATAAAGTATCGCTCCACCAGGAGTCTCATAGACACCGCGGCTCTTCATTCCTACACAGCGGTTTTCGCAAATATCTACAAGACCGACTCCGTTTCTTCCGCCGATTACGTTAAGCTCGTTCAAAAGATCAAGGGCATTCATCTTTTTTCCGTTCAAACCTACAGGAATTCCTTTTTCAAAATCGATTGTTACGTACTCACCTTCATCAGAGGCTTCTTCCGGAACCGTTGTATTTTTAAGCATGTGCTTGTAGTTAGGCTCATTTTCTGTTTTTTCAAGCTCAAGACCTTCGTGAGAAAGATGCCATACATTTTCATCACGGGAATAAGACTGGTCTTTCTTCATAGGAACTTCCAGTCCGCGGTCTTCAAGGAATTTAATTTCTGCCTCGCGGCTGTCCATATTCCATTTGTCATCGCGCCAAGCGGCAATAACCTTAATATCAGGAGCAAAAGCCTTTATTGCAAGCTCAAAACGAACCTGGTCGTTTCCTTTTCCAGTCGCACCGTGACAAATTGCAACCGCTTTTTCCTGACGCGCATATTCAACAAGTATTTTTCCGATAAGAGGACGCGCTGTTGAAGTTCCCAAAAGATATTCATCTTCATAAACCGCATTCGCCTTTAACGCAGTCCATACATACTCTTCAATATATTCCTGCCTTGCATCCACAACATAGCAAGCAGAAGCACCAGTCTTCAGCGCACGGTTTTTAATCGTTTCCCAGTCATCACCCTGTCCTACATCAATGCAGACAGCAATTACATCATAATCATAATTTTCTTTTAACCAGGGAATGATAACAGTCGTATCAAGTCCGCCAGAATACGCAAGAATAACTTTGTCTTTTGCCATTTTATAGCCTCGTAAAAAAATTCGTTTTGTACAATCTACCACTTTAAGAACAATTTAACAATGGAAGAAGAATAATTATCGGGGCTGACACATTGCAAAACAACCGTTCAACAACGCCCGGGCTTTCAGCATAAAAACAAGGCTGACTGCCGCGTCAGTCTTTATGACAAACCTCGAGCGTTTTATTCATGACAATTCCGTTTTCCGGCTGACCTTCATCATTTTCAAAGACACCATCAATTAAAAAACATTCAGAAAATCCATTTTTTTTGTAGATGTGCCTTGCAGCGGACCAGTTTTCATTCACCAGAAGAGCAACCTCTTTAAGCCCCTGTTGACTTTTTTCTATAAATTCAAGGGCATCGCAAAAAAACTTTCCGCCCAGTCCTCCACCCCGGAATTCAGGCAGAACGGCAAACGAAGAAATGTACAGCACAGGACCGTCGGAACAATGAGTTTTAGAAATATCATGCCCGACTGAAAAAATATCAGACCCGCGCGAGATTTCCTTCCATCTTTCCGTACAAAAATATCCGCAAACCTTTTCGCCCTTAGAACCGCCGCCTTTTACACCGGAACTTTCATCAACTAAAAGGATAAAACCTCCAGAAAAAACATTCAGCCTTTCCAAAAAGAGCCCGCGCTTTTCCCGGACCTGAGGTAAAAATGAACGGTTTTCAATCTCCATGATAGAGTCAATGTCTAAAATATTTGCTGTCCGTATCTTCATTTAGTCCGCAACTCCCTCGCCGGAGCACAAAGCCCTTTCTTCCGCCGGGTGAGCCACTTCAAAACCGCAGTTTGCCGCCATGTTCAAATCCTTAAGCTCAACTTTTCCTTCGATATAAAGAGCGTAGTCAATTCCTGCAGAGCCAGTTCCGCAGCCTACATCCCAGCCGCAACCCAACGATTCCTGAACAATTTTTTCGCGCTCATCCCGCGTAGTATCTTTTATCAAAATGCTTTTCATGGTTTTATATTATAGGAAATAACGGAAGTTCGGCAATGATTTTTTAATTCATGTGGTCATTGAGCATGCTTAATGTTGAGTTGCGTTGAAACACGAAATGAGCTTGATACTAAAAAAACGGACGGTAACAAAAAATCACCGCCCGGATGGAATAATATTTGTTATCTTGCGTTGCGAACAAGGCGGAAGCCATAGCTGCTGCCGCGGTTGTACGGGCCGTCGCTGCTCCGGCGGACAACCCGCGCGCTGCTAGCGCTGTCGTACCAAGAACCACCGCGTTGACAGCGGTAAGAGCCCGAAGCCGGGCCCGCATCTGGCGTTCCGCTTGATATGCTACCATACCAGTCCCAACACCATTCCCATACGTTTCCGCTCATGTCGTAAAGTCCGTAAGCGTTTGCCTTTTTGGTCTTTACATCCCTTGTTCCGTTCGTGTTATACCAGGCTACGTCGTCTACATCGTTGCTTCCGGCATAGGTGTAGCTTTCGCCTCCACCACGCGCAGCACATTCCCATTCTGCCTCTGTAGGAAGACGGTAGCCGTTTGCTTTAGAGTCGCATGTTGCGGCATTCCATGTGCTGTCGTTTCCTGTCGGAACAGCACCCCATTTACTTGGATCTGTTTTTCCGCCGATTGCATAGCAAGGAGTTAAGCCTTCTTTAATAGAAAGCGTATTGCAATATACAAGCGCATCATACCAGCTGATATTGTTCACAGGGTTGTTTTTTACATTGTCATCACCTGTAAGCTCGTTTCCGTCCTTGTCGTAAGCCTTGGCTTCGCTTGGATCGCTTTCCATGACAGCCTTGTATTCTCCGCGTGTTACCACATGATCGCTCATGTATAACGAAGCGATTTCAAAATTACGTCCGCTTACAAATACAGTTGATGCCGGAGTCCATTTTTCTGTTCCAGAAATTGAAGTGGCAGGAATTTCCACAAATCCTTCCGGAATTTTTGAAACCGCAGCAACATACACTTTTATTGGAATCCCAGAACTTTTATTTCCAAGCGTATCAACGGTAACAATATAATACTCGTAGTAAGCCTTGCTTGGGTCAACGGCAAAATCTTTGGTCTGAACGCCTTTTTCAACTTCTACGGTTTCCGACTTTTCAGAATCCGATGTTCCGTCGTTTGAAACAAAACAGATTTCCACATGGTCAAAGTCTTCGTCTGTCGGATCTTTCCAAGTCAGCGTAACAGAAGTTTTATCGGTTGAAAGTGCAGCCGGTAATCCCGATGCAACTTTTGGCGCAGTAAAATCAAAGTTTGATATTGCAATCTGCGCTGTCTCTTCGCGTCCGTCCGAGTCGATTGCGGCAACCGTGTAAGTTCCGTTCGCAGTTTCGTCTGTGGCTTTTATTTCAAAAGTCCATGTCCTGTCAGTGCTGCCCTTTACGGCAGGTATTGCGGAAGAATCCGCAAGAAGCTTTGAGGCAACCTCGCTTCCGTCTTTTTTATACACAACTCTATCCACGATTTGCGCCGCTGTTGTAATATTCGCAGTTATAGTAATAGCCTTGTTGCTCTTTTCCGGCGGAACGCTCAAGTCAATCTTCAGAGGTTCTTTTGAATCCACCGCAACCGGCGTTGCTTTTACAGTAACGCCTGAACCTTTGTTTCCGCTTGTGTCCATTGTTTTTACGGTGAACGTGTATTCTGTGCCGTTTGCAAGATTTGGAACTTCTATATACTGCAAGCCCGGCGCCGCAAACACGCTTTTTTCTTCCATTTTTGCAAGCGAGCGTGTCATTGCAGACGATTCCTTGTAGGTAATCTCGATTCCGAACAGGTCTTCATCCTTAGGATCATTCCAGATAAGCCCTATCCTTCCAGCCGTCGCAACAGACTTCAGGCCGGCAACTTCCGCTGGAGGACTCATGTCAGATGAGTCAACCGGAGCGGCTTTAAGTTCAACTTTTTGAGCCTCATTGTGAGTTTTATCCAGCGCAAAAAGACTGAATGTGTATTCAGTTCCGTTATCAAGACCACGTATCAGCGCTGAAGAGTCTTTTGATTTTTCGCCAAGAATCACAAGCGGTTGCGTAACGCCTTCTGCCGCCGGAACGAATGTAATTTTCGTTCCGTAAAAATCTTCATCGGCAGGATTTTTCCAGCTTAAAAGAACACAGGCGTTTCCAGCCTTTGCGGCATTTTCCCCGGCAATAATTTTCTGCGGCGGAGTTGAATCCGGCTTTTTTTCCACTTCAACAATTTTTTCCACCTCAACATACTCTGTCTCTGTTTCTGCCTTGCAGGCAAACAACGAAAGTGTAAAAACCGGCACCATCAAAAACAAAATAGCTTTTAAAGTTTTTTTCATAGCTTTCTCCTATAAAAAGTCTGCAATGCAAACTTTCTTAAATAAAATAAAAAAAGACCGCTGAGCCTAAGCGTAATCTTTTACGTTTAGACACAACGGTCTTTTAATAACTGAATAAATTGTATTTAAGAGAGAATTATCTACTGTTCTGTTCTGTTCTGTTCTGTTCTGTTCTGTTCTGTTCTGTTCTGTTCTGTTCTGACAAGATTGTATTTCTCCCTTATTTTTTGTCAAGCAGTATTTTTATTTGTCAAGCAGTATGGTAAGCAGGTCAAGCAGTATTTCATTTTTTCTTTATAACATGGTTTTTAAACTAAGTAAAGGAAAAAAGATCCATTTTGATTTCTATCTATTTTAATTCAACCTTAAACTTATTACTATCTTCATAAAACGTGAACAGATAAGTTCCTGCACTTGGAATTGCTACAGAAAAATTTGTATTTTCTCCATCAGTGACAGAAGTCTGCACAAGGTCGCCCAAAGAAACTGTTTTTCCGTCTTTATTTTCTTCTCCACTTCCGTAAGACAAAGTCCAGTCGCAATATTTGTCAAACTTAAACTGATATGTTCCAGCCTTAAGCTCAACAGAACCTGAAAAAATACGCTTTTCTGAATCATAATCCATCTCAGTGTATCCAAAATTATTCATGCTTCCGCGCAGAAAAAGGCGGTTATCTGTAAAAAAAATTTCTTTTGAAGTGTCACCCAAATAATAAACACGAGTTTCGTAAGGAGCGATGGAATCGATTTTCAAAGCGCCACGATCTATTGAAAGATTTTTTGCATTATTAATTCCAATCAGAACTGAATAATTTGAAACATCAACAAGAGAAGAATTTTCAAACCAAAAAGGATAATCCCCGCAATTTATCAAACTCTGCACGCAGAGCAAACTGTCTTTTCCATCAGAAATTGTGTAGGCGGCAACTGTATTTAAAGGATTTTCATTTGCGTCAATAGTGCAGCTTTTCAAAAATTGAACATCGCCATCTGCAAAAAGATTCGGATACGTCTTACGCAAAGCCAAAATCGCCTTGTTCAAACTCAAAATAGACGACGGATTTTTCTTCTGTTTATTAACTTCATTCCAATCAAGGTCTGTTCTGTGCCGGATGTCGCCAGTTCCATAAGAAGTATTATCCTTCATCCCGATTTCCTGACCATAATAGATAAAAGGAACAGTCGGACGCAAAAGAGACATTGCAGTCGCCGCCTTTATCCAAGCCTCATATCCATCATAAATAGTTCCAAGCCGGTCAATATAGTTGTCGTGGTTTCCAAGAAATGTTCCGTAAGACTTATTTTTCGCAGGATTTTTCCTTAACGAGGAAGAAAGATAACTAGATTCGCCATACCCAACACTGTCTACAGTTCCATACCTTGATCAAAATCAAAAACCATGTTGAATTCCGGTTTTTTATCCGTTCCAAAATATTTTTCAAGCTGGCTTCTGTCGCCTGTAATCCAAGCCTCGCAAGCCATAAACTTTGGTGAAATATCTTTGTACGCGTCAATAACTTCAGTTCTCAGCTCACTAAACCATCCGTGCGTTTCATCCGTGTCGTATTTTGAATCTTCTGTTTCAATCAAATAGCGGACGGCGTCAACTCTTAATCCGTCAAAACCTTTGTTCAGCCAATAGCGCACCACATTTTTCATTTCTTCGCGGACTTCCCAATTCCTAAAGTTCAAATCAGGCTGACCTTCCCAAAATGCCGCGTAATAATAGTCGTTTCCGTCAGGATTTTTGTGCCAAGTGTCCGTGCTTCCCATTCCCGGATTCCAGGAAAGCTTCGTGTCGCTCCACAAATACCAGTCTTTTTTGCCGTTCTTTCCAGCGCAGGAATCTGTAAACCATTCATTTCCTTTTCCACTATGATTTGGCACAAAGTCAAAGATGATTTTTATATTTTTTTCGTGGCAGGCTTTTATGAGGCTGACTAAGTCATGTTCCGTGCCAAAACAGCTGTTCACGGCGTAGTAATCCTTCACATCGTAGCCGTGCATATTTTCTTTTTTAGCTTTTGATTTATAATCACACTCAAAAATCGGCGAAAGCCAGATTCCAGAACAGCCCAAATAGTCTTGAATGTAATCGAGCTTGCTTTCAATTCCCTTAAAATCACCGCAGCCGTCGCCATCCGAATCAGCAAAACTTTTTACCCAAATATGATAGAACGAAGTTTCCCGCCACCAGTCGCCTTTCAATCCTTCAGACTGATTTTCCGCCGCCTCCGCACTGATTTCCACATTTTTTGGACTTTTATAATTTTCGTTTCCAACATATTCAGCAAGATTTTCAGGAAAATCAGGATTTCCGCCATCCGAACCACTTCCGTTTTTGCAAGAGCCAAGCAAAGCCCACAAAACCAAAACCGAGCAAACAAAAAACTTAAAATTTTTCATATCACGAAAAGGGCTCTCGCCCCCCCCGTCAAAAATATAGATATACTTTTAAAAATTTATTTTACAACATCAATGAACTGTTTAGGTGTCAGAATATCAATACTTGAAGAAACATAGTCCTTCGGATTTCTCGTCACAATACAATCTGCACCATTGAAAACTGCAGTTTCATACATAACACAATCTTCAAAATCTGCAAAATTTATATTTTTTAAAGCAGAAATAACATTATCTTTAGAAGCACCCATAAAAGTAAAAATTTCTGAAAGATTTAGAAAAAATTCTCTTAACAAATCTGATGAACATACTTTACGTAATATATAAAAACAATCCACAATGGACTGATTCGCAATAAATCCTGAAAATTTTCCATCTTTACATAATTCAATAATTTTCTCCGCATCATTAGAAAACGGTTCTCTATTTACCAAATAATCTATTATAATATTTGTATCAATTAAAGCGACCATATTTTTCTTCCATATATTCAAACTTTTTTTTATCATAGTCAAATCTATCAGTTAAAATTCCTTTATATTGTTTTAGATTATTGAATGCAATTTCTTTTTGTCGATTATTTTCTTTCTTATCGCCAAGCAACCCTTTTGCACCACGCAAAAACTGTATTACATACTCCAATTTTTCAGCAGGAATCTCATCTATTAATTTGTAGGCTTCTTTTACTGTAACAGAGTTAGTCATAAAAACCTCCCTTTCTTAAATACAGTATATTGTAACTTCTTGATTTTTTCCATAAAAACTTGGGCGGCTTTTTGTCAGTTCGCCTGCGGCAAACCGCCAAAAACCAGGCTATTCGCCCTTCCGGCATTCGCCTCCATTCCTGCGCTGCGCTCCGGAACTCCTCGGCGGGGCTACTATCCTTTCCGCAAAAAAAAGGCCTTGCCATAAGGACAAGACCTTTTTATAAAATCATAAGCTAAACTAGAAACTTCCAGCTACAGCAACTGCGCAAGCTACGGTACAGGTATTCATCTGTCGTTTCTCTCCAGATGAAACTCAAGTTTTTGACTGTTCGCAATGCTCACATTCAAAAACTTGCCGGCTGCAACAAGTTCAGTCTAATTGCAGTTTTTTCTGGAAACTAGAAACTTCCTGCAACTGCTACGGCACATGCTACTGTGCAGCCGACCATTGGGTTGTTGCCCATGCCCATGAAGCCCATCATCTCTACGTGCGCTGGAACTGAAGAAGAACCTGCGAACTGTGCGTCTGAGTGCATACGGCCCAAAGTATCTGTAAATCCGTAAGAAGCAGGACCTGCAGCCATGTTATCTGGGTGCAAAGTGCGTCCTGTACCGCCGCCACTAGCTACAGAGAAGTATTTTTTGCCTGCGAGCAAGCGTTCCTTCTTGTAAGTACCTGCAACCGGGTGCTGGAAACGAGTCGGGTTTGTAGAGTTTCCTGTGATAGAAACATCAACATCCTCGTGCCACATGATTGCAACACCTTCACGAACATCATCAGCACCGTAGCACTTTACGATAAGACGCTCAGGATTGTTTCCATAAGGAATTTCTTTAACAACTTTCAAAGCCTTGTCTGTTCCTTCGCCGTTAAAGTAGTCAAACTTAGTCTGAACATAAGTAAAACCATTGATGCGGCTGATAATCTGGGCGGCGTCTTTTCCAAGACCGTTCAAGATAACGCGGAGCTTGTTCTTGCGAACTTTGTTTGCGTTTGCAGCGATTTTAATCGCACCTTCAGCAGCAGCAAAAGATTCGTGGCCTGCCAAAAAAGCAAAGCACTGAGTTTCTTCAGAAAGAAGGCGGGCACCAAGATTTCCGTGTCCAAGACCAACCTTGCGGTCATCAGCTACAGAACCTGGCAGACAGAATGCCTGAAGTCCTTTTCCGATATTTGCAGCAGCGGTAGAACCAGTCTTGTCGCCAGTTTTTTCAGCTTCTTTAATTGCAATCGCAGAGCCCAATACGTAAGCCCATTTTGCATCTTCAAAACAAATCTGCTGTGTAGACTGACAGATTTCATAAGGGTCAAAACCACGTGCCTTGCAAAGTTCACGAGCCTGGTTCAATCCTTCTTCGCCTTCTGCGAAACCATATTCTTTAAGAGCCTTGTTTACCTGTGGGATACGGCCTTCAAAATCTTCAAATAATGCCATTTTATTTCCTCCGTTCCTACAATTAGTTTTTGCGAGGGTCGATAAGTTTTACCATACCCTGATCTTCTGTTACACGACCATAGTGTGTGCGAGCACCTTCGATAGCTTCGTTGGCAGGTTTTCCAGCCTTAAGAGCATCCATCAATTTACCAAAGTTAATACAGTTGTAGCCGATAACCTGATTATCCTTGTCAACAGCCATAGTTTCAACATATCCTTCTGTCATTTCAAGGTAGCGAGGACCAGTCTTGCGGGTTGCAAACATAGTTCCAACCTGAGAACGAAGGTTCTTTCCAAGATCTTCCAAAGAAGCGCCGACTTTCAAGCCGCCTTTTGAATAGGCAGACTGAGAACGACCGTAAACAATCTGCATAAAGAGCTCGCGCATAGCAGTATTGATAGCATCACAAACAAGGTCTGTGTTCAAAGCCTCGAGCAATGTTTTTCCAATAAGAATTTCAGAAGCCATTGCAGCCGAGTGAGTCATACCAGAACAGCCAATTGTTTCAACCAAAGCCTCTTCAATAATACCGTCCTTGATATTTAAAGAAAGCTTGCATGCACCCTGCTGTGGCGCACACCAGCCGACACCGTGTGTAAAGCCAGAAACATCTTTAATTTCTTTAACCTGAACCCATTTTCCTTCTTCCGGAATTGGAGCCGGTCCATGATATGCGCCTTTTGCCAAAGGACACATGTGTTCTACTTCTGCAGTGTAGATCATTTAATCCCCCAAACTGCCGCCAAAACGGCAAAGAATTTCCATATTTTTTCCTAAGGAATATTACCACTAACTTTTTTTTATAACAATAATAGGTTAGCAAAGGGTAACTATTTTTTTATACCAGTCCAATTTTCAAGTTTTTTACTGAATCACTAAATTGAATGGGCGGGAAAAAACTGCAAGCAGCGACAGCCTCATTCTGAACGATAGCGTTGAAAGACAAAAGAACTAAACTTTCCCCTCAGCCCCAATATTTCAAACAAAGCGTAAACAAAAAGAACGAAAATATAATATGAGATCATGATAGCGTTCGATTGTCAAAATATCCCGGATACATTCCTTACTTCGGCACAAGAGTTCCGCCCGGATCTTCTGGGAGGGGTTAAGCTAATCTTTCAATCTTTTCACTTCTTCCAGAGAAAGTCCTGTGCATTTAGTAATTAAATCTATCGGAATTTCATTTTCAAGCATCTTTTTTGCTGTTTCAATAGCTTTCTTACGTTCTCCAGCCAGAAGTCCTTTTTCCATTCCTTCCCTTAAGCCGGCTTTTCTTGCGTCGTGAAGTGGCAGTGCATCCATCATATAGTCGCTCCTGAAAATCTCGTTGATTTTGAGCCTTTCGACGCGCCGGTCGATGTCCTCTGTGAGATAGTCGGAAGGCTTTCCACTACAAAGATAACCCAGGAATCCCTTTATTTCAAGATTTTTTTCGGACGCGAAGGCGCTCGCGTTAAAAAAGAGCTTGTTGATTCCGTCGTTCAGGGTAAAATCGTTCTTTTCCTTGCAGACTGTGCTGAACGTGTAGACCGGAAGCCCCAGTCCGAAAGGGTCTTTTGTGCAGAGAAATATCACGTAGCTTTCCTTTAGCGCTTCATACTCGCTTCCGGCAATCAGGGAGTCGATGTCTATCATGCTCTGGTAGTAGCGCATGCGGCGCGGAAGGTCTTCCGGGATTGTGGTCTGCATCTCGATGTCGAAGATTCTGTTACTGTCCTTAACATAGACATCCATGCGGACGCCGTGCGCGCTGTAGTAAGGCCGGATTTCCTTCTGCAGCTCAGGATACTCAATCCGCTCGACCTTGATTCCAAGAAGCCGCTCGATGACGCCCTTGCAGAGGTCGGGATTTTTCATCACGCGGCAGAACATAAAGTCGTCTGTGAAGCGAAGCTCCTCGACCGGCTTTATGCGGTAGATATTGTTTTCGTTTTTGTTCATATAATTTTATATAGCGAATAAAGTGCGGAAACTGAAATGAATGAGTAAAAAAAGTTGAATTCGGCGGGTTTATTGCATTTTTAGCCAGCTCAAAGAATTGTGGAAAGAGACAAACAACTGCGTATGAAACATAAATCCGAATATAAACAACTACTATATTAGTCAATCATGAGGAATAAAAATTTATAGAACATTTTCACACCATTTTTTTTATTAATGATGTATAATTTTTATGTGAAATAATGCAATATTTATTAAAATAATAACAAAAGTTCCTATGAAAAAAAATATTTTAGCATTAACATCATGCATCATAATCAGCATTGTTTCCTGCGTCTCATCAAAAGGCACTGTAAAAGCTCAATCGGCAGTTATAAATTAAACAGAACTTACAGAACCACTTAAAGACGCTGGATTTAAAAAGTAAAAAACAGAAATTAGCCGTGCACTAATTTCATATAATTTAAATTTCTCGAACATATCAACATCTTACAACTAAAAGATAAAGGATACCCCTACTTTAAATCTCAATGATTTATACGACTCTCCCCCTTTTTGAGAGTTTATATAACCATTTATATAGTCATCACCTTTTGTAAGAAGCCGAAGATTACATTCAATAATAGTAGAAAGCGAACAAAGTTCCGTCAATACAAAATTATTTTTATATAACCATTGAAAATTCCTAAAATAATTATAAATATAATCTTCTGTAAAAAAATTACTGCTTTTACCAAGATGCTCATCTTTTACATAACTGTAAGTAAAAGGAGCAATTCCAAATCCTAAACAAGTATTCCAAAAATTAAATAAAATTTTCTGAACTTCAACTCCTGCCATGAAATAAAAAGTTTGATTCTGATAATCCACACCTGCAAGATGGTATTTTCCATCAGGATAATAATGAGAATAAGAACTATCCCATGAATGTAACTTTCCATCGGATGTATGAGAAGGACTCCCATACCAACCGTGTCCATCTTTTGCGCTAAAAGAAACATAGGAATAAGATGCTTTTATATATGGAGCAAACTGAATGAATTTAAAGTCGAAAAAATATGAACCCCCGGTCTGAACGTTAAATGCGCTGTTCAAGTGATTTTTATTAACAGAATAATTAAATTTAAGACCATTTTCCCAATAATCAGAATCTTTCATAGACCCACATTTTCGAGGAATTTTTGTAGAAACATCTGCAAAAAATAAAAAATGCTTATAACGTATACTGGATTCAAGTCCTATAATATAGGAAGGTTTTTCAGACCATTCCAAAAGACTGCACATCTGTTCAGAATGCCCCGATAATTCATCATAATAAAATGATTCTTCATACAAACTTCTTTCAATTCCTATATAAGGAAAAACGCAAAAATCCCATGTTTTCGAAAAAATATGCTGTGCAGATAATAAATACATCAGAAGCATAACGAAAAAAACAATAGTTTTTTTATTCATTAATTTTACTCTATCACAAAAAAAGCGACCAGCAAATGCCAGCCGCTTTGAAATATTTAAATTTTAAAGAAATTAGTTCTCATCAATTCCAACTTCTTTGTAATCACCTCTGAAAGTCCATTTTCCAGTAAGAGTTCCACAACCAGATGATTTTACATTTTCTGCTTTATTTGCCGCGGTAGGATAAACATTCGCATAAACAGAAAGTTTTTTTTGAGTTAAACTTTTATAACCGGTTGCAATTGTTGCAAGACAATCAGAATCATCAAGTACAACAGCTTGTCCATTATCATATATAAGATTTCCTTGGCTATCAAGTTTTGCTATTTTGTTAGTAAGAAGATATACTTTATAAACAAATTCATTGGCTTTATAGGCAAGTCCTTTTGAATCTTTCCCATTTTCTGTAACCTTTTTTTGAATCGCATAAGCATAAACAGTTGTTTTTCCATCACTATTTAAACCTTTTGTAGATTTAAATGCAGGTACATATTCAATTTCTGTTGCAGGGCCACCTTTATAAGCCCCAAAATTCTCATCCTGAATATCTGTTACACCTGTAAATCTTGAAATATAATATTCAACACCACCTTTATTATCAGAAGCTCGTACCCCGATAACATCAAAACTTCTTTTTCCATCTTTATCAGAATCAAGATCAAAAATAAGTCCCATTACACCAGACTTTGCTGTATCTGTTGTCAAATCTGTAAAATCAATTTGAACAGCAGCACCTGCATGAGCAAAAGAAGTTGGAACATAACCACGGCTGATTTTACTATCTTCATTTGTATAAGCAATCGAATAGTTTTTTCCGCTACCAGCAATCATATTATTAGGATCATCTTCATCTGTTTTACATCCCGCAAATCCAAATACCAATACAGCCGCAACTGCACTACTTAAAAGAACAATTTTTCAGTACAACTAAAGAAAGTCTGAACTTGATGTTTTATTGAAGTAAATTGCGATCAAGTTTCGGGAGGACTTGGTATTCATAAAAAATATTTTTTTTCCGAAGTATTTATAAAAAAACAGGGGAAAATAGAAAAATGACATACGGTTACATCAGGGTAAGCACAGACAGGCAGACTGTGGAAAACCAGCGTTTTGAGATAAAAAAATGGTGCAGACTCAACAATTTTACGATTGATGGCTGGATAGAAGAAAGCATAAGCGGAACTCAAAACTACACAAAAAGAAAACTGGGGAAACTTCTGGAAAATATAAGGCAGGATGACACGATAATCTGCACGGAACTTTCAAGGCTAGGAAGGAATTTTTTTATGATTATGGAAATTCTAAATATTTGCATAGCAAAGGACTGCAACATAAAAACAATTAAAGAAAATTTCATCCTGAAAAATGACATCCAGTCAAAAATACTTGCATTTGCTTTTTCTTTAAGCGCAGAAATTGAACGCCAGCTTATTAGTCAACGGACAAAGGAAGCGCTTGCCGCGCGTAAGGCTGCCGGTAAAAAACTTGGAAGAGCCGCGGGAAAACGCGGAGGTTTGAACAAAAAATGCGTTGCACAGAGCGAAAAAATAGATTCTTTGATAAAAGACGGAATTCCCAAATGCCGCATCGCAAAATTGATAGGAATCTCCGCCGGCACACTTTACCGTTATCTTGCCTACACAGACCGATTTGTTCCAAAAAAGCGCCGTTCAAAAAAGTGGAGCAATGGAATTTATCAATAAATCTCAAATATTTTTTTTAAGGCATTTCAGAATTTGATTCTTTTCTTATAATAAACATATAGAACCGGATTTTTAGCATTGTGATTCAGACAACAGCGCCTTTCGAGCTTGCGAAACGATCTGCAACTATGACAACATGACTTGTTGACTCAAAAAAAGGCCACGGGGAAGGTATTTCAAAAAAAACAAAGACAAAATGCTGATTGATAAATTGACATCTTAAAAAAAAGTGCAGAAATCCAGCGCTTAAAAGCCGAACTTTAGAAACTGAAATCAAAAACAAGAAATAAAATTCATTTATTGACAGAAAAAAACAGGATATTATAATATTACCCAAAGAGTTACAGAAGGATTTTACCTGAAAGTAACAATGATATTTTCTTGTAAACCATACTGTTTACAAAAGGAGAAAAAAATGAAACTTTCAAAGGTTCTTTTAAGTAGTGCAGTTGCGGCTGCATTGGTATTTGGATTTGCGGGATGTGCTAGTGATGAAGATGAACACAATATTCTTTATGTAAAAGGTGATACCGCTTATATTGGAGATTCAAGCAATGGTTCTGTTGGATATACAAATGATAGTAATACAACTTATCGTGGTTTCAGAACATTGAAAACAAAACATACAGATGCTGTTGCAATTTTCTCTTTGAAAGGAGCTGATACTGAGGATTCTGCGGATAGAACGGGAGTTCTTGGATATGTATTTGATTTGAGCAAAGATAAAAAAATAAAAAATTCTGCTGGAGAAGAAAAAACTGTTTATGATTTTACAGCAGTTTCTTTAAGAAAAAATGGCTCAAAGATTCAGGCATATATTTCTAGATTTGAAGGTGTTGACCCAAAAAATATGGATGGTGGAAACAATTTTAAAGATGTAGATGGTGGCGAACTTACATCAACTGGCAAAACAATTGGTGGACATAGTGCAAAGGAAACTGAATATTTAAAAGGTTCTTCTGGTGCTTACGCCAATCTTAAAGATGTTTCTAAAGATGATGAAGGTTATTATAATGTTGCAGTAGAAGTTACAGCTGATGCCACTGGCGTTTATAGTATAAAATTCTATGATGGAAAAGATGCTGTTGCGACAAATCCAAAAGAAGAAACTGCTGAAGATGGTAGTAAAGTAAAAACTGGTCAGATAAAAGCTGGAGCAAAACCGCTTGTAATTTCAGATGGAAATACCAATGAAAATCCTGTGAAAGTTGATGCTTCTTGGAAAAAAGATGACTTGAAAAAGCCTGTACAGACAGACATGGGATTCTATGCCGCTGTTTATCCACAGAAAACTCTTGAAGGCAAAATTCAGCTTCCATATATCCTGAACGAAGATGAAGTGATTGAATGGGAAGACTAATTTTCTAGTCTTTTAATCTAAAGGGCTGTTTTCATATTGAAGGCAGCCCTTTTTTATTTTATAGATAAGCTTGTTCCAATATTGAAATCAATATTAAACATGGATGAAGATGTTGGTTGTCTTTCAAATTTTGTAAGGCTGTCGCTGTATTCATCAGCATAAAGGTCTCCGTAATCTGTAGACCCATAAATAATAGAAAAATCTGAGAAAATTTTTAATCTTTTATTTATCTTATATTCTGCTTTTATAGTTGCTTTATATTTTGAAAAATTTCCAAATTGAACGTCGCAGTAATGTACATTTGCAGATGATTTGTGATGTGTGTCTAAAGAGTACATATATGCAAACGGAGAAATAAAAAATCCTGTTTTTATAGAAAATTTTTCAATTGGCATATAGTAAAATTCAAAGCCAAAAAACGTAAGGAACGTGTGACGGTAATAATCTATTTCTCGTATTTTTTTCGCTTTTCGTGCAAGCGGATCATTCCAAGCAACGTCATAATCTCTGGGAATTTTTGCATATTCTTTTGCGCCATACCAACCATAACCGTCGTGTGCATTGAAATTCTGGTACATATATTGAATTTGTATGGCTGGTGTTAACTTGAATATATAAAATGCTGGAGTGAGATAAGAAATTATAATTTGAGAATCAAAACTTTGCTTTAAATCACATTCGCTTATTGTATAAGTTTTATTTAAACCTGAAAGATTCCAGTCGGAATCATACATATTTCCACAATTGAGTGGAAGTCCTGCGCTAAATTGCGCAGACATAAATAAATTAAAAAATGTAAAATCGACCCCTATTCCAAATTCATAAATATTTTTTTCTTCCCAGTCTAATTGGCTAACTTTTGTGCTGGAGTCGTTTAGGTATATTGATTTTGAAAGTTCTCCATGTTTTATTCCTGAAAATGCAAGAATATCTAGCTTTAATAAATTTTGGGAAAAGATAGATATATGAGAAAATGTGGCGAATAAAACAAAAAATATATGTATTTTCTTTAGTTTATACATTTTTTTATTATAAAAAAGACTAAGATTTTTTACTACTGTATTTTAGGAACTGCTTTATATTTGTTGCAACAATTTTTTTTTACTCATTCATTTCAGTTTCCGCACTTTATTCGCTATATAAAGTTATATGAACAAAAACGAAAACAATATCTACCGCATAAAGCCGGTCGAGGAGCTTCGCTTCACAGACGACT
>OBSA01000124.1_pt1 | contig 20710 bp, 15 predicted proteins | sample 1501291 | NCBI WGS metagenome assembly OBSA01 (sample SAMEA3360679, study PRJEB22359) | human gut metagenome | biome: ENVO:urban biome; feature: ENVO:human-associated habitat; material: ENVO:feces | place: Bangladesh | collected 2011 | reverse complement strand
ATAAGAACGCTTCTATCATTTACCGTGGTGAGGACAATTCCTATTATGAGAAGATGTCCCACCCAATATTCAAAACAGCATAAATATGGGACATCTGAAAATGAGATTAAATAAACTTTTAGAGCAGAAGATAGAATTGGACAATTATTTGGCAAAGCAATTACCCAAGTCCATTCTACAGGAGGCAATTCAAGGGAAACTTGTGCCTCAAATTGCTGAAGAAGGAACATCGCAAGAATTGCTTGAACAGATAAGGGCAGAGAAACAAAAGCTGGTAAAAGAGGGCAAGCTAAAGAAGTCTGCCCTAAACGATTCTGTTATCTTCCGTGGTGACGATAACAAGTATTATGAGCAGGTAGGCAAAAAGTGTTTGGATATAACTGATGAAATACCATTTGTAATTCCTGAAACTTGGCAATGGGTAAGGATTCGTGATGTTTTTCAATTAAACCCAAAGAATGAAGCCGAAGATGAGAAATTGGTAGCTTTTATTCCTATGGAGAAAATTAGTGCTGGCTATAAATCAGACTTTACTTTTGATACTGCCAAATGGGGAACTATCAAAAAAGGATTTACTCATTTTGCGAATGGTGATGTTGCTTTTGCAAAAATCACGCCATGCTTTCAAAACAGGAAGTCTGCAATTTTCCATGACTTACCCAATGGCATCGGGGCAGGAACAACAGAATTAAAGGTATTGAGACCCTATGGAAATACAATAAATCGGTGGTATCTGTTGTATTTCTTAGAGTCTCCGTATTTCATAGATGAAGCAACGTTTAAGGGAACCGCTAATCAACAACGTATTGTTGTGGGTTACTTGGAAGACAAGCTGTTTCCTTTGCCTACTCAAAAAGAGCAGCAACGCATTGTTGATCAAATAGAAAAACTATTTGAGCAACTGCATTAATTGTTCTATCTTCTGAACTATTCTTCTCTGCTCTTGTAGTGATGGAATACCAATAATAAGCCCATAAAACAATTCTTTGTTGAGGTGTGGAATTGCTGCACCTTTCTTAGAATTGCGTAAAGTTTCTTTGTAGAACTGTAGGAATGCCAAAACATAAGGTTCGTACATAAAAGAACTTATCCATAGTTGTTTGAACGTACTACCCATATAACCATCTTGTGGTACGATGAAAACTTCACCAGAGTTTTCACCGTCCACAAGTACTATATTGTTACCCTTATAGACAAGTTTGCCTTGTTCAACAATAGTTCCAAAACTTTTACCACGTAGGTATTTTGCATCCAACAAACATTGCTTGCCAACGGTTTTCAAGCCGTCTGTAAGTTGGCAAACAGCATTTAATCGAGCAATAGACCAAGTACTCGGAAAGTCAAAAGGATATTCAATCTCGGTTACTTCGCACCCTATTTGCTCATAATACTTGTTATCGTCACCATGGAAGATAACAGAAGTAGCTAAGGCAGACTTCTTTAGCTTGCCTTCTTTCACTAATTTTTGCTTCTCTTTTTTTATCTGTTCGAGCAATTCTTTTGCTGTACCTTCTTCTGTAATTTGTGGTACAAGTCTCCCTTGAATCGCCTCTTGCAGAATGGATTTTTTCAAACACTCAGATAGTGAAACGTTGAGCAAATCAAGGTTATATTGGGAAATAGAATATTTATCTACACTTGGTAGTACTTCCTTAATTTTGTCAACAATCCGCATTTGCTCCTCAAAAGGGGCAATAGGAACTAAAAGCTGAGATACCTTTTCAGCATTAATGTTACATTGCTGTACCCCAATAGTCTTGACTTCCTTACAATAGGAACGCACATATGGCGATGAAAAAATATAATTCAGATACTCAGAGTTAGTCTTTATAGGACGAAGTAAAATAAGATATCCTGCGTAAATAACATGCCTGTTTCCTTTGAATATTGCTGTCTTGCCGACCAGTTCAGCACTATTTGTTCTATTGAACAACAAGTCTCCATCTTGCAGTAGATATTTTCTATTATCCTCTACATTATTGCTAAAAACTAATTTGTCATAAACCACTTTGCCATCTTGAATGTTACCCATTCGTAAAACAGGAACATCTCCATTTGATAATGATTTACTTGATGTTCCATATTTGGGCGGATAAATAACACCTCTCAATCTACACCATTCCCACCCCTGTGGTATCTCAAACGGTATCTCCTCATCAATGCACTTCACCTCTCCCGTGGCGAGTATCTTCTCATAATAGGAACTAAGCGCACTTCCTTCTGGGCTATATTAATGGGGGATAGTCCTCAAAAACAAAATCATTTTATCATGGTAGAAAAGTTTAAAGAATTCCTTGTTCAATCGAACATGGCAAAGAACACCGTTTCGGCGTATGTTTATGCTGTGAACGATTTCAATTCAAGACACTCACAATTGACAAAGAAAGAGTTGTTGCTCTACAAGGCTTACCTAATTGAGACGTTCAAGCCAAAGACAGTGAATCTTCGCATTCAGGCTTTGAACAAGTATCTGGAGTTTGCTCGCAAGCCTAAATTGCGCTTGAAATCTGTTAAGGTTCAGCAGCGCACTTACTTGGAGAATGTAATCAGTAATGCTGATTATACGTTCTTGAAGAATAAGCTTAAGAAGGAGAACAACATGGAATGGTATTTTGTAGTGCGTTTTCTTGCCGCTACTGGTGCAAGAGTTAGCGAACTTGTTCAGTTGAAGGTAGAGCATGTAAATGTGGGCTATTATGACATTTACACAAAGGGCGGGAAGATAAGACGCTTGTTTATTCCGAAGAAGCTTCGTGAGGAAACATTGGTATGGTTAAGCAAGAAAGATAGAGATAGTGGCTATTTGTTTCTCAATCGTTTCGGAGAAAGGATAACAACACGTGGCATAGCGCAGCAGTTGAAGAACATTGCTGTAAGATATGGCCTAAATCAAAAAGTTGTATATCCGCATTCTTTCCGTCATAGATACGCCAAGAACTTCTTGGAGAGATTCAATGATATTTCTCTGTTGGCAGACTTGATGGGACACGAGAGTATAGAGACTACTCGCATATATCTTCGCAGAACAGCAAGTGAGCAGCAGGACATTGTTGATAAAATTATCACATGGTGATCACAGAAAAATGTTGCTGCAAGTAGAATAGACTGGCAAATACGCCTTTGAACCTGGAAGAAAGGCTGGAAGATATCCTCAAAACTGGGATATCTTCCAGCCTTTATTGTGTTAATAGTGAGTTGGTTGTGGCGATGCTGGGAGATATGGTAGATATTTTCACGTACATTGTTTTTATAGACAACCTATATCAATATACCAATATATCACCATATCAACACATCACCATTACAACTGACACGTTTACTGCTTGATGTTCGGCTGCTCAAGACCGAAGCCTCTCTTCTTGTCGAGTGCCTTCAGATAGATGGCGAAGAGGAGGGCGAGAACGCCGAAGCTTGCGAAGACGAGCAAAGGCACGGTGTAGTCGTAAGGGATGAACTCGGCACCATCTGCCTTAGCTGCGATAACCGCAGGGTTGTCGGCATTGGTAGAAGCGAGGAGGTTGCCGATGAGCTTCGGAACGAAGCAGAGACCGATGTTCTGTACCCAGAAGATAAGGCAGTAAGCAGAGCCGAGAATCTTCTCGTCGATGATCTTCGGAACGCTTGGCCACAGAGCTGCAGGCACGAGAGCGAACGAGATGCCGAGTAATACGATAGTAGAGTAGGCGATGACGGGACTCTTTGTTGCCGGCAATACGAATGCGAAGACGAGGTGGCAGCAGATGAGAAGCAGTGCGCCGCCCATGAGCATCGTTGCACCCTTACCCTTGCGATCGAGGAAGTTGCCGAGGAACGGAGTGATTACGGCTGCACCGATCGGGAACCAGCGGAAGATGTTGGCAGCTGCTTCGGCAGAGATGCCGTCGAGGTTGCACTGCAGCATGTTGGCACCGTAGCGCTGGAACGGGAAGATGGCAGAATAGTAGAGCACGCAGAGCAGAGCTACAATCCAGAACACCTGAGAAGAGAAGATCTTGCCGAGGTCGCTGAACTTGAACTCTTCCTCCGGGTCGGCAGCCTCTTCTGTGACGCCCATCTGCTTGTCGAGCGCCTTGTCCATGAAGGTGAAGACGATGAAGGTGATGAGGCCGATGAGGAGGAGCACGGTGCAGAACGCTACCGGAGCTACTACTGTGCCGAAGTGGTTGGCGATGATCGGCGAGATAGAGAAGATAGCGAACACGCCGACACGTGCGATAGCCATCTCAAGACCCATAGCGAGAGCCATCTCCTTGCCCTTGAACCACTTTGCGATTGCCTTAGAAACGGTTGTGCCTGCCATCTCGCAGCCGCAACCGAAGAGCATGAAGCCGAAGCAAGCCATCTTAGCGCTTGCGGGGAGTGTCACCCACCAAGAGTTGAGCCAGTCGGCAAGGGCGGTCTGTGCGAACCAGTCGGTGATGCCGATGAACTTGATGAGGGCGCCGATAAACATCATCGAAGCAGAGAGCACGCCGGTGAAGCGAACGCCCATCTTGTCGAGGATAACGCCGGCGATGATGAGGAAGCCGAGAACGTTAACGATGTACTCGGATGCTGCATAGGTACCGAAGGTGTCGGGACCCCATCCCTTTTGGCTCTCCATGAGCGCCTGAATTGGTGACATTACATCGACGAACATGTAGCCGAAGAACATCATGGAAGCGATAAGGACAAGGGCTGTCCAACGTGCCCATGCCTTGTCGTTCAACAGTTGATTTACTTTTTGAACCATTTCTTAAATTATTAATTTTTAATTCTTAATTTTTAATTTCGTTGCGCTTTCTTAAATTATTAATTTATTTCAGCCACTTGTCGAGCCATCCGAAGAAGGTGCGCTGCCAGAGCACGCCGTTCTGCGGTTTGAGCACCCAGTGGTTCTCGTCGGGGAAGATGAGAAGCTCGGCGGGGATGCCGCGCATACGTGCTGCGTTGAATGCGCCGAAGCCCTGGTTGGCGTTGATGCGGTAGTCCATTTCGCCGTGAATGCAGAGGATAGGCGTATCCCACTTGTCGACGAACTTATGCGGCGAGTTCTCGTAGGTGCGGCGTGCGCGGTCGGTGAGATCCTTGTTCCAATAAGCGTCGTCGTACTCCCAGTTGGAGAACCATGCCTCCTCGGTGTCGGTGTACATCGACTCGAGGTTGAAGGCTCCATCGTGAGCGATGAATGCCTTGAAGCGCTTGTCGTGGTGACTCGCGAGATAGTAGACAGAGAAGCCACCGAAGCTGGCGCCAACGCAGCCGAGACGATTCTTGTCGACGTAAGGCAGGTTGTTGGCAGCGTCGTCGATAGCCGAGAGATAGTCGTCCATGCACTGGCCGGTCCAGTCGCCCGATACTGCTTCGTTCCACTCAGAGCCGTAGCCCGGCAGACCGCGGCGGTTAGGAGCAATTACGATATAGTCGTGAGCCGCCATTATCTGGAAGTTCCAGCGGTAGCTCCAGAACTGGCTTACGGGGCTTTGCGGTCCGCCCTCGCAGAAGAGTAGCGTAGGATACTTCTTGTTAGGGTCGAAGTGTGGCGGCAGTATTACCCATACCTGCATCTGCTTGCCGTCGGTAGTCTTCACCCAGCGCTCCTGCACCTTGCCCATCTCGAGCTGGTCGTAGAACGCCTTGTTCTCGAAGGTGAGCTGCTGCACTTTTGTCTTCTTCGGGTCCTTGCCCGGTGTTATGATGTAGAGTTCGTCAGCCTGCGAGATGCTGTGGCGCGAAGCGAGAATCTTGCCAGTGTTGCCGAGCATCTGGAGAGAACCGAAGTCCATCCAGTCGTCGGTGAGCTGGCGAACATCGCCGTTGAGGTCGGTCTGGTACATGTTTACACAAGCGTGCCAGCAACCGATGAAGTAGAGATTGCGCGAGTTGGGCGCCCAGCAGAAAGCGTCGACGTTAGAGTCGAACTTCTCTGCCACGTAAGTCTTCTCGCCGGTGAGGAGATTGTATACGCAGAGGCGGTTGCGGTCGCTCTCGTATCCGTCGCGCTTCATCGACTGCCAAGCCACGTACTTGCCATCGGGCGAGAACTGCGGGTTGGTGTCGTAGCCCATGTTATAGTCGGCACCCTGATGGTTGAGACGCTGGTCCTTCTTGGTCTTTGTAGGGTTGTAGGGGAGCGGCTTGTAGCCAGCAGGCTTGCAGAGGTTCTTTGTCTTGCCGGTCTGTACATCGTAGAGATAGATATCAGAGTCGGTAGAAGTGGCGTAGTCGACGCCCGTCTTCTTGCGGCATGTGTATGCTATCGACTTAGAGTCGGGGCTCCAAGCGAGCTGCTCTGCGCCTCCGAACGGCGCCATCGGACACTCGAACGGTTCGCCCTCGATGATGTCTGTGCCGTCGCCGATGCCGTCGGCTGTGACCTCAGCCACGAAGGGGTGAGCAACGGTCTCTACGTAGTGGTCCCAGTGGCGGTAGTTGAGGTCGGTGACGAGACGACCAGAAGCCAAAGGCAGGTCGTCGGGGTTCTTCTTGATGCTCTCGTGATAGGGGAGCGACTTGATGAGAATCACCTTCTTCTCGTCGGGCGAGAAGATGTAGCCCTCGATATCTATTTCCGACTTGGTGAGCTGTCGGCGGTCGGTGCCGTCGGCGTTCATCGACCAGAGCTGTCCGCCGGTGAGGAACGCGATGCGCTTGCCGCCATCAATCCATGTAGCGTCGGATTCGCTTGCTGCGGTAGTGGTAAGTGAATGCTGTTTCTTGCCGTCTGCGCTTACGGTGTAGAGCATCTGGTGGCTCTTGTTCTGCTTGACACTGTAGTAGCCCACCTGGTAGACAACCGTCTTGCCGTCGGGAGAAGCAGCAGCGCCGCCGATGCGTCCCATAGCCCAAAGCGTCTTGGCATTCATGCGGTCGCCGTTGGCGATAGCCGCAACGTCGGTAGTCTTGCCAATCATAGTCTGAGCCTCTGAGTTCAGGCTGGCGCAACTGAGTGTGGCTGCGACAGCGAGTGATAAAGCTTTGTTCATAAGTGATAGGTGTTAAGATTATGAGATGTTGAGGTGTTGTGATGTTGAGGTGTTGTGATGTTGAAATGTTGAGATTTGAGGTGTTTATTAATGTTGAGAGTTGAGAATTGAGAGTTGAGAGTTATGATTACCAATGACAACAATTCATACTATACATTATTATTGCATATCATAACTCTCAACTTTCAACTCTCAACTCTCAATTTGAGTTGTTCTCAACTCTCAATTCTCAACTTGAAATGCTTTCAAGATTAAAGTCCTTTGCGCTTGCGCTCGAGTTCTTCGCGCTTGCGCTGCAGCTCCATCTGCTGCTCCTGCATAGCCTGGAGGCGTGCAGCGAGACCGCTCATCTTTTTCGGGTTGTCCTTGTTCTCCTTGTACTTAGCCTCAAGGATAGCGAGGAGCTTCTCGTCGTTGGTAGTCTTGCGGAGGATCCACATGATAGCAGCGCTGAAGAAGAGCGAGATGAAGTAGTAGAAGTTAAGACCTGCCGAGTAGTCGTTGAACATGAAGAAGAACATAACCGGCATGAGGAACATCATCCACTGCATCATCTTCATCTGTTCAGCCTGCTGACCTACCATCTGGTCGCGCTGCTGGCGCATTGTCATCCACGAGTAGAGGATATTGGCCACGCAGAAAAGGATACATGTGAGCGAGAGGTGGTCGCCGATGAGCCAGAGGTTCGTGTTCCACTCGATGATGGGGTCGTATGTAGAGAGGTCGTTAATCCAGAGGAAGCTCTCGCCGCGCAGCTGGATAGCGTTAGGCACGAAGTTGAACATCGCAATCCAGATAGGCATCTGTATGAGCATCGGTAGACAGCCCGCCATCGGACTGACGCCGTACTTCGAGTACTCCATCATCATTGCCTGCTGTTTCTGCATCTGGTCCTCAGGCTTGTTGAGGTGCTTTGTAGCCTCTTCGAGTTTCGGCTTCAGCACACGCATCTTTGCCGACGACATGTAGCTCTTCTTCACCATAGGATAGGTGATGAACTTCAGAAGCATCGTGATAAGGATGAGCACGATACCCATGTTGATGTTCAGACCGGTGAGGAAGTCGAAGACGTAGATAGTGAACCAGCGGTTGATGATGCGGAAGAGCGGCCATCCGAGGTAGACGAGGCGCTGCATCTCGAGGTCCTTGCCGAATGTCGACTCTGCCTCTACGCGCTTGAGCAAGCGGAAGTCGTTCGGACCGAAGTAGAAGTCGAACTCAGACGGAGTCTTTCCGCTTGGGTCGAAGAATGTCTTCATCTTTGCCTCGTACTGCTTGAGGTTGCCCGAACCCTTCTCCTGCGGAACGCTTGTCATAAGCGAGTTCTCGGCGAAGTTGTTCTTGGCGATCATCACAGCCGAGAAGAACTGGTTCTTGAAAGCCACCCAGTCAATCTTCTTCTCAATGTTCTCGTCGGTGATGCTTTTAGCCTCCGACAGATAGTCGGTGCCACCATCCACCTTGTGGTAGGTGAGCGAAGCGTAGCGGTTCTCGAATGTGAAGCCGCGCTCCTGCTGACGGCACATATCCTTCCACTGTACGTCCATCTGGCTTACAGACGGCGCGAAGTCGCCAGCCATGCCTACGGTCTGAAGCTGAGCATGCAGCATATAGTCGCTGCCGAGCACATAGTTGATGACGAGCTCCTTGCCGTTGCCGGCTGTAGCGGTCATCGTTACAGTAGAATCGGTCTGGTTAGACGGTGTGAAGTAGAGGTCGGAGGTGTTGATGTTCACGTTCTTGGCTGCCAGTGCGAAGTTGAGGCTCTGCGAATTGCTGTCGAAAAGCGTCACGTTCTGGTTGCCTTTGTAGTCGGTGAAGTTCTTTATAACCGCCTTTGATACTACGCCGCCCTTAGTGTTAAGAGTAAGCTCTACGCTTTTGTTCTTCAGCACCACGTTTGTGGCTTTGCCTTTGAGTGCGGAATGGAAAAGCGCAGTTGTGTCAGCCTCAGCAGCCGCTTGGGCTTGGGCTACCTTCTGTTGAGCTGCCAGTTTCGCAGCATTTTCGGCGTTCTTGCGAGCCACGTTCTCTATCGAATCCTGGCGTGCAGCAGCCGCTTTCTCCTCTTTCGAGGGCTGGCTGTAGACGCTGTATCCGATGAAGACCGCAGCTATAAGCACGGCACCGATGATGTTGTTTTTGTCCACTTTTTAAATAGTTATTTTGATTAATATTATTTCTTCTCTGCCGCAGCCTTGTTCTCTATAGCAGTCTTCACGAAGTCGACGAAGAGTGGGTGCGGATGGAGCACGGTGCTTTGGTACTCGGGGTGGAACTGTGTTCCGATGTACCACTTGAGGCCCGGAATCTCTACGATCTCCACGAGGTCGCTCTCGGGGTTGCGTCCCACGCACTGCATGCCGCTGCGCTCATACTCCTTCAGGAAGTCGTTGTTGAACTCGTAGCGGTGGCGGTGGCGCTCCTGTATGTGCTCCTTTTTATATATATTGAACACACGCGAGTTCTGACGCAGCACGCACTCGTATGCACCGAGACGCATTGTGCCGCCCATGTTCGTGATGTTCTTCTGTTCCTCCATGATGTCGATGACATTGTGCGGCGTCTTCTCGTCCATCTCGCGGCTGTTGGCGTCGGCGTAGCCCAGCACGTTGCGCGCAAACTCGATAACCATCATCTGCATGCCGAGGCAAATGCCGAAGGTAGGTATGTTGTGCGTGCGGGTGTAGTGAGCCGCTACAATCTTGCCCTCGATGCCGCGCTGTCCGAAGCCCGGGCATATCATCACGCCGTCGAGACCAGCGAGCTTTTCGGCTACGTTCTCCTCGGTGAGGAACTCTGAGTTGACGAACGAGATGTTCACCTTATGGTCGTTGTATGTGCCGGCGTGAGAGAGGCTCTCGCGTATCGACTTGTATGCGTCCTGCAGGTCGTACTTGCCCACAAGGCCGATGTTGACGGTTTGCGTGGCGTTCTTGCGACGCTCGAGGAACGATCGCCACGGACCCAGCGACGGAGTCTCGCCGACGGGTACGTCCATCTTGCGTAGTATTGCTGTGTCGAGGCCCTGGTTCTGCATGTTTACCGGCACCTCATAGATGCTTGGCAGGTCTTCGCTCTGTATCACGCAGTCGAGGTCGACGTTGCAGAAGCTTGCCACCTTCTTCAGAATACCCTCTTCGAGGTGCTTCTCGGTGCGCAGGATAAGGATGTCGGGCTGTATGCCCACGCTCTGCAGCTCCTTCACGGAGTGCTGCGTTGGCTTTGTCTTCAGCTCGCCGGCAGCCTTCAGGTAGGGCACGTATGTAAGATGAACGTTGATGGCATTCTTGCCCATCTCCCATTTCATCTGTCTGATTGCTTCCATGAACGGAGCGCTCTCAATGTCGCCGATAGTGCCGCCGATCTCGGTGATGACGAAGTCGTAGTGATACTTCTGTCCGAGGAGCTTCACGTTGCGTTTTATCTCGTCGGTGATGTGCGGCACAACCTGGATTGTCTTGCCCAAATAGTCGCCACGACGCTCCTTGTCGATAACCGCCTTGTAGATGCGTCCGGTAGTGAGCGAATTGGCCTTAGTGGTCTGTATGCCAGTAAAGCGTTCGTAGTGGCCGAGGTCGAGGTCGGTTTCCATGCCGTCAACGGTGACGTAGCATTCTCCGTGCTCGTAGGGGTTGAGTGTTCCAGGGTCGATGTTAATGTAAGGGTCAAATTTTTGGATAGTGATGTTGTAACCTCTTGCCTGCAAGAGCTTACCGATGGACGCCGAAATGATGCCTTTACCAAGCGAAGACACCACGCCGCCAGTCACAAAAATGTACTTTGTTTCAGCCACGGTGATATTATTTGTTAAGAATTATATTCTAAATTATCCAACAATACAAGGTGCAAAGTTAGTATAAAAAAGCGAAATGTACAAAGTTTTTAAATTATTATTCTTACCTTTGCATCATCTTTTATTTTATAATAACATAACAACAAACCGATATATGAATTTGAAAATATTCTTGCTTGCAGTGTCTGCGGTTTTTTCATTGCCTATGGACGCACAGTCGCGTTTGCGAAATTCGAGATCGCATAAGGTTGACACGGTGCCTGTGTTGGTGAAATCGTACATGGACTCGCTCAGTGTGAGTAAGGCTAAGATAGACTCGGCTGCTGTAGAGAGCGACGTGAACGACGGACGCTACTATCGTCTGTTTGCACCGCTCACGTTCTATCACGGAGTGGCTGGCGACATGTTCTCACTGGAGCACGACGGCGACGAGCAGGACTATACGCTCGCAAATATATACATGAATCGTCCCGACCTCGTACGCAACACCGAGAGGCAACTCGAGCTTGTAGGTCCCGTAATCAATCCGTATCAGGAGAGCGTGACGCCGGAGACGGAGCTTGTACAAAAGGTGGTGAAGAAGACCGAGAACGCTGACATTGAGGCTCCGGTGGACATCTTCGTTGCTAAGCCTAACTTCTGGAAGTTCTCGGGCAACTACTCGCTGCAGCTGTTTCAGAACTACGTGTCGGACAACTGGTACAAGGGCGGCGAGAGCAACTACTCGATGCTCGGCACCGTCACGCTGCAAGCCAACTATAACAACAAGCAGCGATTCCGCTGGGAGAACAAGCTGGAGATGCGACTCGGCTTGCAGAACTCGAAGGGCGACACGCTGCACACCGTGCGCTCGTCGGAAGACCTCATACGATACACCGGCAAGGTGGGGCTGCAGGCTACGAAGCGCTGGTACTACACGCTGCAGCTCATAGCGAGCACGCAGTTCATGCGCAGCCTGAAGAGCAACGACCGCACGGTCTACTCCGACTTCCTTTCGCCGCTATACATTAACCCCTCTCTCGGTATGGACTACACTGTGAATGCGTTCAAGAACAGGCTCACCGGTTCTATCCACCTGGCGCCGATAGCCTATAACCTTACGTACGTGAAGGATAGCAAGTTGGCGTCGCGCTTCGGTGTTGAGGAAGGCAAGCACACGAAGTACGACTTCGGTTCGGAGGTGACATTCGACCTCGCATGGAAGATTGCCGACAATATCTCGTGGAAGACGCGTCTCTACGGTTATACCTCGTACAAGCGTGTGCTGGTGGAGTGGGAGAATACCGTGACATTCATCTTCAACAAATACATATCGAGCAACGTGTTTATCTATCCGCGATTCGATGACGGAGCAAAGCGCGGCAAGCATGGTTACATGCAGATGAAGGAGTTCATTTCGCTCGGCTTCAACTATGGTTTCTAAGTAGTTTGGAGCGATTCATCTTGGAAGAATATCAAGCTATAGGGTAGCGGGGCTTTTGCCTTCGCTACCTTTTTTTACCCATCGCAAACTTTCTTATATCAATTATCAGCTGTTACTATATCCATCGCAAACTGTTTTTATATCAATCGTCATCTGTTACGGTCTAAACCTTCAGCAACGGGTATCGGCACCGTCCGCCGTCCATATCTGCGCCGTCCGCCGCGCATGGCTCGGGCTGAGCCTATAACACCCGAATTGTTGTCTTTTTCGCTCCTATATAATGCAAACTTACTCCAATATAGCGAAAACTCGGGTGAAAAAGTCTTAATTCATTTTGTTTTCTCATATTTATTTGATAATTTTGGCGTTAATTACTAATATTATAAGCAGAAAAAGTGAAGAAATATATATTTGCATCAATTCTTGCTTGGTCGCTGTCTATGACTGCGAGTGCCCAAAAGATTACGCTTGGCTCTTGTGTCACGCACGACGGCGCGCAGTATAAAGGACAGATTCAGGCAGGAAAGCCTCACGGAAAAGGCTCGGCTCTCTTCGAGAACGGCGACACCTACGAAGGCGACTACGTGAAGGGCAAGCGCCAGGGCGACGGCATATACACCTTCTCCGACGGCGAGAAGTACGACGGCGAATGGTTTCAGGATCAGCAGCACGGATACGGCACGTTCTGGTTTATAAACAACAACAAGTACGTAGGTATGTGGTACCGCGACTATCAGCAGGGCCACGGCGTGATGTACTATTACAACGGCGACAAGTACGACGGATTCTGGCAGCAGGACAAACGCCAGGGCAAAGGCAAGTATACCTTCGCCGGTGGAGCCTACTATGAGGGCAACTGGAAAGACGACCAGAAGTCGGGCAAGGGCTTCTTCGCTTGGGGCGACGGCACCACATACGACGGCATGTGGCTAAACAACCAGCGCTCGGGCAAGGGCACAAACAAATACGCCGACGGCGATGTGTACACCGGCGAATGGCTTAACGACATACAGAACGGCAAGGGTATCTACCGATTCCAGAACGGTGACGTATACGAAGGCGACTATGTGCAGGGCGAACGCACCGGTGAAGGCATTTTCCGCTATCGTAACGGCGACAAGTATACGGGTCACTTCCTCGAAGGCGACAGAGACGGACAGGGCACGTTCGCATGGAAGAACGGCGACATATATGTAGGTCAGTGGAAACGCAACAGCCAGAACGGACACGGCAAGCTGACAAAGCGCAACGGCGACGTATATGAGGGAGCGTTCAAGGACGGCAAGATGGACGGACAGGTGATTATCCACTACGCCGGTGGAGCCAAGTACAAGGGCATCTTCCGCAACGGAAAGCGCAACGGTGCTGCCATCGAGGAGACAAAGGACGGCACAAGATTCGAAGGAAGCTATGTGGACGACAGACGCGACGGCAACTTTGTGGAAAAAGACCGCAACGGAAAGGTGACGGCACGCGGACACTACGAGCGCGGGCGTCGCTTCGTGGATAAATAAAGCATACGCCGCCGGCAACCGACCGGCTATGCTGCTTCTTACAATAAACAAGGATTATCTTAAAATACAATAAATCACTCAACTATGGCAACAAAGACAAAAAGCACAAAGGCTGTGAAGAAACCGGCTGTAAAGCACATCGGACTTGTGAAGAACGACGCCTATCTGCAACCTTACGAGGATGCTATACGCGGCAGACACGAACACGCCTTGTGGAAATTGAATGTACTGACCAACAATGGAAAGACAAAGTTGACAGATTTTGCCAACGGACACAAATATTATGGCTTGCACAAGGTTGCACGCGGATGGGTGTTCCGCGAGTGGGCACCGAACGCAACGGAAATCTACCTTGTGGGCGACTTCAACAATTGGAAAGAAAACGAAAAATATAAAGCAAAACGCATCGACGAGGCTGGCAACTGGGAGCTGAAACTGCCCACAAAGGCAATGAAGCACGGCGACCTCTTCAAGATGCACGTCTACTGGGACGGCGGCATGGGCGAACGCATCCCGGCTTGGGCTACACGCGTTGTGCAGGACGAGGAGACAAAGATATTCTCGGCGCAGGTGTGGAACCCTGAGCCGTACGAATGGAAGAAGAAAACGTTCAAGCCGAACAAGTCGCCGCTGCTCATATACGAATGCCACGTAGGCATGGCGCAGGATGCAGAGAAAGTGGGCACATACAACGAGTTCCGCGAGAACGTGCTGCCGCGCGTTAAGGCGGACGGCTACAACTGCATACAGATTATGGCTATCCAGGAGCATCCGTACTACGGATCGTTCGGCTATCACGTAAGCTCGTTCTTCGCAGCTTCTTCGCGCTTCGGCACACCCGAGGATCTGAAGGCGCTCATCGACCAGGCTCACAAGGACGGTATCGCCGTAATCATGGACATCGTTCACTCGCACGCCGTGAAGAACGAGATAGAGGGTCTGGGCAATCTCGCCGGCGACCCTAACCAGTATTTCTATCCCGGCGAGCGTCACGAGCACCCGGCATGGGATTCGCTCTGCTTCGACTACGGCAAGGATGAGGTGATGCACTTCCTGCTCTCCAACTGCAAGTATTGGATGGAGGAGTTCCACTTCGACGGCTTCCGTTTCGACGGCGTGACGTCAATGCTCTACTACAGTCATGGCCTGGGCGAGGCGTTCTGCAACTACGGTGACTACTTCAACGGTCATCAGGACGACAATGCCATCTGCTACCTCACGCTTGCCAACCTGCTCATACACGAGGTGAACCCGCAGGCTATCACTATAGCTGAGGAGGTGAGCGGCATGCCGGGTCTGGCTGCCAAGTTCAAGGACGGCGGCTACGGCTTCGACTACCGTATGGCGATGAACATACCTGACTTCTGGATAAAGACCATCAAGGAACTGCCAGACGAGGCTTGGAAGCCAAGCTCTATCTTCTGGGAGACAACCAACCGCCGTGCGGACGAGAAGACTATCAGCTACTGCGAGAGCCACGACCAGGCACTCGTGGGCGACAAGACAATCATCTTCCGTCTCATCGACGCCGATATGTACTGGCACTTCCGTCGTGGCGACGAGAACGACCGCGCTCATCGCGGCATAGCGCTCCACAAGATGATTCGTCTCGTTACGGCTTCTACCATCAACGGCGGTTACCTCAACTTCATGGGTAACGAGTTCGGACATCCGGAGTGGATCGACTTCCCACGCGAAGGCAACGGCTGGAGCCATAAGTACGCACGCCGCCAGTGGAATCTCGTCGACAATCCCGACCTCGACTACAAGTTCCTCGGCGACTTCGACCACGATATGCTGCAGACTCTGAAGCTCGAGAAGGACTTCCAGAAGACTCCGGTGCAGGAGATATGGCACAACGACGGCGACCAGATTCTCGCCTACATGCGCGGCGACCTTATCTTCGTGTTCAACTTCAGTCCGACACGCTCGTTCACCGACTACGGATTCCTCGTTCCGACCGGTTCGTACGACGTGGTTCTCAACACCGACGCAAAGAAGTTCGGCGGCAACGGACTCGCTGATGATAGCATTACACATCTCACTAACTACGACCCGGCTTACGTGTCAGAGCATAAGGAATGGCTGAAGCTGTACATACCGGCACGTTCGGCTGTCGTTTTGAAGAAGAATTAGAGAAAGGCAGAGGAGAGAGTAAATGAAGAATCAAGGTGTGTTGACACGCGTGATGTGCACGTTCGTGTTTACATTGTTCTGTTTTTATTATCTTTACTGCTATCAGGCCGATCTGCTTACGGTGACGCAGCACATACTATCGAAAGGACAGACCCACTACAACCACTTTGTGGGTGCTGTCCTCATCACGATACTCGCTATGCTCATGCAGATAGGTGTGGTCAGGATATTCAGAAAGCAACGGTTGGCATGGGCGTTGACGTTCGTGCCTTCCGCACTCTGTCTCATGATGCTCACAAACATCTGTGTTTCGCCCGTTGACGGTGGCATCATGTTCGGAGCATGGAGGTTTGTAGCGCCTTTACTGATAGCGGTGTTCTTCCTGGTTGTGTGGGGAGTGAACAGCAGCGGATTGCTCGACTCGCTTCCACGACTATGGACTCAGCCTATCAGGGAGCTGTGGGCTAATCTGCTTATTCTTGTGGTGCTGATGCTCGTCATCTGCTCTGCCGGCAACAACGACAAGTGTCTGCATGCACGCATACATGCCGAACAATGTCTTGTAGACGCCGATTACGACGGAGCGTTGGAGGTTCTGCGCAGATACGATGTGGGCGACCGCAACATATCAATGCTTGCTGCCTATGCTCTCTCGAAAAAGGGAGAGCTTGCAGAGCACTTGTTCTACTATCCAGTGACGGACGTAGACGGACTGCTGCCTAACGGCAATGACGTGAAGCTGGAGCTTTATCCCGAATACAAGCTGTACAAGTTTCTCGGCGGACGCTACAAGCAGACGATGAATGCCCGACGGTATATCAACTTCCAGCGTCGAACAAATCACGTGAACAAGCCGATGGCTGACTATGTGCTCTGTGCGCATCTATTCGACCGCAACTTGGATGCTTTCGTAGCCGACTTGAAGAAGTATTATGTTTTGAACGATTCGGTTGCGCTGCCGCGCCATTATCGTGAGGCGCTCACGCTGTATATGCACACGCATACGACGCCAGCCATTATCTATAAGGATAATGTGGCAACAACCGATTATGAGGACTATCAGGCAATGGAGCGTAAGTTTGCCAATGAGCGCGAACGTAAGAATGCCTTACGCCGCATGTATGGCAACACTTACTGGTACTACTATGACTATAAAAAATAAGGCTGCATAGATATGGTGTTAAGCCATATCTGCGCAGCCTAAGTATTAAGAATTTAATATACAGAATTATGTATGTTGAATTTAATCTGTTGAATACTATAATGTATAGGTCAGAACAAACTCTTCGTTCTGCATGTACGTTATAGTTTTTTTTATGTCTTGTCGGAGATTGGTGCAATAGAAAGTTCCTTCTTGTCCAAATCCTTCCAGGCAGGTTTGCATCTCGTCGAACATTAGCTTCTCCTCAGAGAAGTATTTGTATATGGTCTCCTTGGCACACCAGCATAGCAATAGCGCTGTCTGTGCGTCATGGCTTTCAGTATTGTTTTCGGTCTGCAAGGCAATATCTGTTGTCTCTGATACGGCATCCTTTGTTTGTAACAATCCGCTCAAAAGAACAGTCTCTTGCTTCGTAAGAAACTTGTCAACGATTCTGAACACGCGATTGTTGCGGTATTCTACATCAACTGCTACGTTCCTTGTCTTCGACATGATGATGCTTGCGTAGCCGATAGTGTGGCTTACGCTGATGATATAACCATCGAGTGTAGGCTTTCCGTCGGCGTTATGGTCTATTACAAGGTCGCGTCTGCCGGTCATGGCGTTAAGCAGGGCGTACACGGCGGCTGTCTCCTTCTGTCTTCTTGTGCACTTCCGCTTCAGTTCCTCACATACCATTTGCGGACAAACCTCATCAGCATGAAGTTCGTCCGCAATCTTCCACAGTCCAAGCCGTGTGTCGGTGTCTATGTCTTTGATGAATACTAATGGCATTGTTCCTGTTTGTGTTTATCTGCCTTATAGTTTTACTTTCTTTATTGCCTTATAGCTTTACTTTTCTTTCTCAGTTGCGATGTCCTTCTTCTCGTGTATCACAACCTTAATCTTGCTTATGCGGCGCTCCTCTATGCCTGCAATCTCGAACGTGTAGTTCTTGTAGTCTATCTTCTCGTGGATAGAGAGGAAGTCGCCCTTTATCTCGAGCAGCAGTCCGGCGAGAGTGTCTGCGTCGCCCTCAACGTCTGCAAACTCCTCGTCGTCGATGTTCAGAATCTTGCAGAAGTCGGTGAGTAGCGTCTTGCCCTCAAATAGATACGTGTTGTAGTTGAGCTTAGAGTAATACTTGTTCTCCTCGTCATACTCGTCGTTTATCTCTCCTACAATCTCCTCCAGGATATCCTCGAGCGTTACGAGTCCGCTTGTTCCTCCGAACTCGTCCACAACAATTGCGATGTGAACCTTGTTCTCCTGGAATTCGCGCATCAGGTCGTCAATCTTTTTGGTTTCCGGCACGAAGTAGGGTGGGCGGATAAGACTTTGCCAGCGGAAGTTGGCAGGTTTGGAGAGGTGGGGCAGGAGGTCCTTGATATAGAGAATACCGCGGATGTTGTCTGCATTGTCCTGATAGATAGGAATACGGCTGTAGTTGTTCTCTACGATGCTCTTCAGCACATCTTGATAGTTGGAGTGAATGTCGAGCGCTACGATGTCCTGGCGGCTTGTCATCACCTCCTTGGCAGTCTCGTCGCTAAAGCGTATGATGCCTTTCAGCATGCTCTGCTCGTCCTTTATATCCTCCTTGTCTGTCAGTTCGAGAGCCTGCTCCAAATCGTCAACGCTCAGCACGTGACTCTCTTTCTGCACAACCTTCTCTGCCAGAATGCCGCTGCGCAGCAGAATGTTCTCCATAAACCAGAACAGCTTGCGGCAGATCATGATGCCGCCAACAAACTTGCGGCAGAAGCCCAGCGGGTCCTGACGGCTGTACACCTTCGGCATAATCTCGCCGAAGAGTAGCAGCAGAAAGGTGAGCAGCACCGTGAGCGACAGAAACTGTAGCCAGTAAGCCTTCTCGCCGAAGTGTATAAGGTGAGAGAAGATGTAGTTGCAGAGCATGATTATCGTCACGTTCACAAAGTTGTTTGTGATGAGAATCGTAGCGAGAGTGCGCTCGCTGTCCTCACGCAGTGTCTTTATGTTGCGGTCGCTTGCAGTCTTCGCTTCGTTCACCTCCGCCATATCGGTAGGCGAGAGACTGAAGAATGCAATCTCCGATCCGCTGGCGAATGCAGAGAAGCCCATGAGCACTACGGTCAGTACTGCCGCTATTATTACGCCTATTGTCGGAGTGACGAAATAAACGTCGGCTAATGAATCGTATATAAGATTTATATAAGTTTCCAAATTGTTGATGTTTATATATTATATGTTCTTAGAATGGTAGCTGGTCCTCGTCTTCAGTCGACGCAATGGATGCGTTTGAAGATGATGCGGCATTTTGGTTCGCGTTGTTTGCTGCGGCGTTTGTGTTCTGTGATGTCGTGTCTGCTGTAGCGTTAGCTGCTGAGCGCGGCGTAAGCAGTTCCATGTTGTCGGCATACACTTCAGCAATGAAGCGGCGCTGTCCCTTCTTGTCGTCGTAGTAGCGATAGCGCATCTTGCCTTCTACGTAGAGACGGTCGCCTTTGTGTACGTATCTCTCCACTATCTTTGCAAGATTTCCCCACATCACTATGTTATGCCAGTCGGTACGGTCGGGCACACGTGTGCCGTTAGGCAACTGATAGCCTCTTTCTGTTGTAGCCAACGAGAACTGTGCTACAGCCTGGTCGGCGTCGTAGTACTTCACATCGGGGTCTTTGCCGACGTTTCCAATAAGCATCACTTTGTTCATAATAGTAGTATTACGTTTCGTTTAAAGCAAATAAGGGTGTCTTGCTTTATACAAACAGACACCCTTTTAGCTTGTTTCCAATAAATTCTTTTTTAGTGTCAACGATATATCAACACTGCCTTACTTCCACATGCCAAGATACTTGTAGTGGAAATTCTTTCCCTTTGCAGAAGGGAACTGCGAGCGGCTGTCAACGCGTCCGCGCAGATGGTCGACTATTCTGTTGTAGCAGTCCTGACCTGAGTTCGCTTTGCATCTCACCACGAAGTGAGTGTCGCGATACTCGTGCTTGCCGGTTGTGGGCACAAGCACAACGCGCTTGAAGTCGAGTTCGCCTTCATACCAGCCCGGACGTTCCTCGTTGAGCTTCGTTGTAACTGTAGCCACCATATCGTGCTTCTCAGCAGCAGGACTGTTCTGCGGGGCAGAGTGCAAAGCCTTCTTCTGCTTGAAGTCGAGCATCGTAGCAGCAGTTGTCTTTATTATGATAAAGTAAACGCGTGGACGGATTTTATATCTTTTCGGATAGTACACTTCGCTGTCTGCATAATCGCGTACATCAGCTTCGAGATTGGGTGTCATGCCAATTTCGGGTATAGAACGCAAAAAGTCCAATGCTTCGTCAACATTGTGTACCAGCGTTTCTTTGTCAAAATATCTGAGATATAAATTCATTAATAGTCGTGTTTTTTGTTTTTCAGAAAAAGAATCTTCTTTTAAATAAAAAATAGAAGAGCGGCAAACGGGACTTGAACCCGCGACCCCAACCTTGGCAAGGTTGTGCTCTACCAACTGAGCTATTGCCGCATTGTTTTTTTTATTTTTGTGAAGAGGAGGAGACTCGAACTCCCACGACACAATTGTCACTACCCCCTCAAAGTAGCGCGTCTACCAATTCCGCCACCTCTCCAACAAAAACTTTATAAAAGGTTATATTTACTATAACTTTTATCTTTTAAAACCCTTTCTTAAATCAGAAAGAGTGGAGCGGCAAACGGGACTTGAACCCGCGACCCCAACCTTGGCAAGGTTGTGCTCTA
>OBSA01000115.1_pt1 | contig 21341 bp, 9 predicted proteins | sample 1501291 | NCBI WGS metagenome assembly OBSA01 (sample SAMEA3360679, study PRJEB22359) | human gut metagenome | biome: ENVO:urban biome; feature: ENVO:human-associated habitat; material: ENVO:feces | place: Bangladesh | collected 2011 | reverse complement strand
ATTCTCTTGTAAATTTAAAATAATTAGGGCTGCCCATTTCTTTTTGGACAGCCCCATTCTCAATTACTAGTATAACGCCACTATTTTCAAAACGCAAGCGCCTTTTAGAATTTTTGCGTATTTACGCAATTATTTAAAACTTAAACAGAGCCGCACAATATCATCTGTAAATTTCATGACAGGAAAACTGTAGCCGTATTCAGGCAGAATTTCCCTGGCATCTGGTCCACCTTTTCTGAAACAGAGTTTATGTATGAATCATCAGAAATTTAATTTGACATTCATCCTTATCCACAGAAATACAATAATTCATATCGTTCCTTATATGCCCACCAGAGACAATCTTCTTAGACAAAACCAGCGTTTGAATAATTGCAGTTTTCCCAGAACCATTTTGTCCATAAACACCAACAATATCGGATTTTAGGTTTATATCAGATTCCTTGCAAATATCAATTGTCCCATTATAAACATTTTTAAGATTTTTAATCTCGATTGAGTTTGTAATAACTGTAAAAGATTCCATATCAATCCATACATTGCCATTTTCATTAAAAATCAATGTTAATAATTAAAAAATTCAAGAAAATTATAAAAATGAAATTATCATAGATATAAATTCCCCTCTACACAATTTGCAATATTTAAATAAATCATAGTTTCCCACAAAAAAATATCTCCTAAAAACAAATTCAACACCAAACCATCAAAAAAAACAACGGATTTCCATGTAAATATTGCACAAAAATCCGTTGTTTTGCTCTTTTTGAAAAATTACTGCTGGAACAGGTTATTTTTTCTGGGCCATTTCGATTGAACCGGTTGCAATTCCATATCCAATCACAGGATTTGAAGTTCCGTTTCCACCAATTATTGATGAATCACAAATAGTGTATACCCCTGTAGTTGTAGCATAAGTTTCTGAAATAATTTCAAAATCTTTGTAAACACCATCAGACCAATCTTTATTGTAACCAACACTGATTAAATCTGAAATCGACTTGTTTGAAGTCGGTAAAGTACAAATTGTCCAATTGCCTGTATACTGACCTCCACTTGTAGAACCATCCATCGGTTTACCAAATGAATCAAATACGACAGGATATGCAACTTTTGTACCTGTTGCCACATTACTTCTATAAGAAATAGTTGGAATCCATGGAGAACTTGAACTTTTACGAGCAACGTCAATTGTACAGTTATCCCCTACATCATCGTTCACATCAACGAGCATCTCTTTAATTCCAGACAGAGAACTATTTGTATAAGCGTAATAAAGATTTGCTCCACTGTTACTTGAATAAGCAAAATGCAAACCATCATCAGAATCTGAAACAACAGAAACATAAGCTCCGCCATTTGAAGAAATTGTAACCGGCGAATAAGACTTTTCATTCAATGTTTTAGATTTAGAAAGCATTTCTTCAAGAGTAATTTTTACAGCCTTCAAAGAACGTGACCTGTCATCATACCAGGAAATTACTGCGCTACCGTCGCTCAAACTTGCAACAGAAACATGGGCATCTGTTACACCAGAAAAATCTTCAAGAACTGAAACATATTTGTATCCTGCATAGTCGGAATCAGTTGAATTTCTTCGAGGATAACCAGCACTTCCGATTTTTGTAGAATCATTCTCTCCAAGAAATCCTGTCGCCCCACAAAGATCCTGCAAACCAAGATCTATACTATTTGCACTTTCAGGGCCAGATCCATCCACAGAGCCCACACGATAGATAATCCTGTTTTCAAGATGATCCCAATATGCCATATAAACATACGTTTTGCCATTGTTAACAAAAGTTGCCATTGCAGGCGATTTAACACGGTCTTCGTCATAAGTTCCGGCAGGATTTTTTGTATTTTCAATCCTGCGGCCATTTGCACAGTTGTTGTAATTAAAATTCAAAGAATTTCCGTTCTGGCCATAACCTCGCGAGAAGAACTGGAAGTTTGCACTCATGTCATCATTTCCTGATGTATCGGAACAAAGAGCCGCTCCATAAGTTTCCCCATTTTTATCAAAAGTGAACGTATTATAAGAGAATCCCTGATAGTTTTGTCCGATTTTCGTCTGACTGTAAAGAGTAGCACCTGATTTCACATACCCTGTCATATCATCAGGAGTTAAAGAACCTGATGGCACAGTGTCAATAACATATTTTCCAATAGAAGTAAATTTTAAATCACCTGTTTTATCGGTGTATTCACCAACCTTTTTTGTCAATAAGAATCCACAATCAGAAAGAATTCCGTTCGATGAATTCAAGTTAGCAGCATTTGAAGAACTTAAAACAAAATGATAATATTTTTTACCTTTATCATCTGTAACTATATCATCAAAAGAAACCGGACTTGAGGTCTTGTTTACATTATTTCCAAAATAATGAATAGCCACATATCCTAAACTTTCATTTACATACAAATCAATCTGATTCTTTATCACAGTTTGATTTGCACCATACATATATCCCGGCATATTAAAGAATCCTGCACCATTTCTAAAGCTAAATCCGATTCGACCGCTGCGAGCGGAATCATAACTCAAATAAGGACCAACTTTCATATGTACATATTTTGCAGCCGCGCCAGATGGTGTAACAGCATTTTTAAAATTCCAGATATGAAGTTCTACATCATCTGTCAATTTATTGTTGTTATCTCCATTTGGCTGACGGTTATAATAACCCTCATACGAATCAGTATTCTCGACAGCAGAACCACGCGCATCATCGTTGTTAATATTGTTCAAATTTTGAATACCATTAACCGTCAGTGTCAATTTATCAGAGTTTTCGTCTGGAACTACAAAACTAATTCCATATGTTCCTCGCTTTACATTTTCATTTGTATTTTTAACAATAGAAATTCCTGAAGTAATTTTTGAACCAAGTTCCAGTTGAGGAGAATTATTCAAGTTCCATCCGTAAACTGTTATTGTCTCACCTTCGGTGCTTGAATCTTTATATGTCGCCCCGGAAGTTTTGCCACGAACAACATACTCTCCGGTTGACGCTCTTGCATACATAGAAGGATTATTCGGCTTTGTTTCGCTCAATCCAGTCCAAATTTGTGTAATATACGGCACAACATCAACCCTGTACATTGCAGTTTTTGCGTTTTCAGTTGTCTGCGCAGTTCCTTCAACACTAGTATTATTCTTCCAGTCGGTTGCGGTAATTACAATCTTCTTGTCTTTACCAGCAGCGCCTGTAAGTTTTTCAGTGTCTACAACGAGCGTGTATTTTGCCTCGTGTCCTTCCTGGCTGATGTAAACATCTTTTACTTCAAGTGATTCCACACCATTTGGCAACTCTGAATTAGTCCAGCTGCCTTTTTCGTATGTTGCAATTTTTGTAGCCGCAAACAAGCCGTCAAATTCCATTGAAATAGAGCCAAGTCTTACGTTGTCTGTTACAGTTCCTTCAATCTTGATTTTTCCAGAAACTTTTGGCTTGATAACAGATTTATCATCAAATGTATCCTTTATTTCTTGCGTCAAATCATTCTCAAGCTCAATATGACCCTTGATTTTTTCGTCAATATATACACTATTTTCTTTAGAATTTTCCCAATAGAACGGCGTAATTGTCGGAACTGGAGCATCTCCTTCATCGCTCATAAGTTTTACAGGGATTTTCAGCAATGCCCACTGACTGTCTTTTCCTTGTTCGGTTTCCTCTGTTTTATCCCAGAATGTTATAGATATATTTCCAGAAGTTACATTTGCCTTTGTGATTTCAACGCCACCAAAATCTGAAATTTGCTTCTCAATCCCATAAGAATCTTTATCTTTTACTTTTGAAATAATATCATTTTTTGATGTCATTGCAGAAACAGTTCCTGAAGTATAAGTTGCGGCTGCTAAATCAGAAGGATTTTCCAAAATATAGCCAAGCCCAGTATTTCCACCGACAAATTCTGGAATAATGCAAAGTCCGCTTATTACCTTGAATAAAGAAGAATCCAAAGTTACTTCAGACTGACTCTTTCTTGAGACAGGATTCAACGCAGAAAAATAACTGAATTCCCCAAATGCTTTTCCATTTTTGGTATCTTTTTCAGAGTCTCCGGTTGTAACCGGCGCTTCTGATGCATTCCAGTCATAATAACCATCTTCATTCAAATCTGTTCCTAAAAGAACCTTTGCAATACGCGGACGATTGTTTTCAACTTTTGTGGCAATCGAGCCTTTTGAAATATTTCCGGCATTATCGATTGCGACAACATGGATATTTATTGGTCCATCAGGAATCTTTGTTGAGTCAACACTTGCGCTCCAAGTATAACCAATGCCAAGCTGAGTTATTGACTCAATCATCTCATCACCGTCGTCATTTAAAATGACGTCCTTGCTACCAAGTGATTCTGTTATTTTATGGTCAACAACCTGCGCAAGAATAATTTCCGCATTTTTAAACGCAATGGATGCGGAAGGACTAAATTTTACGGTTGTTCCTGTTACTTCCGTAATCAGACTATATGAACCGGCAATTTTTATAAGTCCGCCTTTTCTTACATTTTCATTAGCAGAAGGAATTGTTATTGAATCCTCGGAGTTTCTTCCAGAATCAGTTACATACATTGCAACAAGACCGTCTTCATTCTTATAAACATCACCGTTGCTCGGATTTTCAGCTTTTGAAGAAACTTGTGTTTTATTTTTATCCTTGTCCTTGAGCATCGGATTATAAATGTGTTTCTTGCCATCTTTTCCGGTACGTTCAAAATAGAATGCAATATATTCAAGACCGCTTCCTGCTTCTGAAACAACGTCTCCAAAAGTAAAGAATTTATTATTGTTTACAACAGTAGTATTGTCAGCGCCTGTTCCCAAAATTTTACCCATACTCTGCAAACGAAGAGCATCTTCCGGAGTCAAAGTTTCAGAACCGCTTGTGTTATACAAACTTGGCGGAGTGCTATCAATATTGATTACAAGAGAAACCGAGGTTTCGCCAACATTGTTGTCCTTTGCTTTTATTTCATAAGAAATTACACCGCTTTCATCAGTTCTAAGCGGCACAAGCAAATCATACCTGTCAACATTCGGATTAAGTTCGCTTTCATCTTCAAGGCGGATATTATTCTGACCAGAAGAATTTATAATATTGAATGTTACAGAAGAAACAGATTGATTGTCAGAAATCTCGCCTTTTAAATACCACTTTCCTTTCGGATTTTCTTTCGGGTCAACAGAAACATTGCTTATGTACATTCCGGAAATATATTCACGCTCCGTAACAGGCACAGATGAAGCAGAAGGAGTTACACCTTTTCCATACTGAACAAGCTTAAGATTCTTTATGACAGGAGTTTCGTCGTCAATCTTTACGGTAACAGGCTCTGTCCAGTCACGTGAATTGCCATCGTTATCAAAAGCCTTTACGCGAATCCTTAAAGATTTTGCTTTATCTTTTTCAGTAATACATTTAGAATCTACATTCACTTTCCAGCTGTTTGTTCCGTTTGCAAGAATATACCAGTTTTCGCCAGAACCATTAAGTCTTGCCCTTACGTCGTCATTTGAACCCCAACGAGCATTTATTTCAGTATAATCTTCCGCATCGAATTTTCCGTCATTATTCGCATCTATCCGAACCCTAACTTCAGCAACGCTTATATTGTCAATTGCGCCACCGTAAATTGTAACAACGCCGCTTGTAGTCGCTCCATTTTCAGGCGAATTAATCCATGCCTTAGGACTTCCACCTTCCGAGTCAACAAGAACATACTGGTCTTTTATTGTATCTTCGTTTCCAGTGGTATCCTTTACCTTAAACCATATAGGAAGCTTAAAAATTCCTTCAGTACCAAAAGATTCTATGCTGTAAGTATAGCTTGCGCCATTTTTAGCTTTTACATAATAAATAAGACTGTCTGTAGAATCGGCAGCGCCTGAAGCAAATTTTATTTCCCAAGAAGTTGATGTTCCAACATCTTTCCAATCCTGAGAATCATCCTCAACACCGTTTTTAGGAATTGTATACATCAGACGCTCTACATAAGAAGCGCTATCCTGAACAAGTCCTTTTATAGAAACAGCGGACGTTACAGCGTCAGAAACAGAAGTTGTAGGTGAAACAATTGTTACCATTGGTGGCGTCTTGTCAATCATCACATTCATCATGTTTTTATTAGAAAGACCTGCCGAATCTTCCGCAGTAACAGAGATTGAAAGAGAACCATCTTTATAACTGCTGTCAGAAATATTTATAGGAGCAAAATCGTATGTATATACCGCTATGCCATTTTCATCTTTGCTATTTGAACACTTTGGATAACCAGAAGGCTGCTCCTGTTTTTTTCCGCCAACAAAAAGAGTAACAGGATCTTTAGAAGCCATTCCTACTTCTTCGGTTACAATCGCCCTTACGTGAATTTTATTTTTTCCAGCAGCGTCTGCACCGCCAAAAACAATATTTGTTTCTACAAAAGTTTTTCCATCATAACCTGCAGAAACTTCAATCTCCGGAGGATTTGTATCATAGAAGAAAGAAATTCCTGTTGTATTGTCTTCTTTTGAAATTACAGAATCTGAAAGATACGGTCTTTTAAGTTGAGAAGTTTCTGCCGTACAGAATTTTTCACCATTTTCATCAATTATATAGAAGTACCAGCATTTTTCGCCCTGCTTTTCGTCCTCTCCAAGGACAGCTTTCCAGATTCCAGTTCCAGATTCAACATCAACAGCCTTCCATTTACTTCCAGAAGAACCAGGCAAAGATGCCGGAGAATAATCGGCTTTATCAATTCTGTACAATTTAAGATTTCCGGCAACACCATCGTCGTCAGAAATAACCCCTTGAACAATATTTGAACTGATTGCGCTTCCTGTCTTTTTTACATTCGTAAGCTTTATCTCCGGGCGGTCTGTATTCTGGTCAACTTTCAGTTTATACGTAGCCGAAAGCGATTCATTAACGTTTTCGGCGTCATCTGTAAACTGAACCTTGAATTCAAATTCCTTAAAGTCTGTAGAGTTATACAGTTTTGTTGTGTCAATTCCAGAAATTGTCCAGTTCTGTCCGTCAAGCGTTGATGAAGTAAACGGAAGCCTCTTCCATTCAGCCCCATCAAAATACTGCAAGACAGGAGTTTTATTTTTTGTAAGGTTATTGTCAACAACTGTTCCGCTTAATGAAATTGTCTTATTCACAACGCTGCCAGAGGCAGGCGAAGTTACGGTAACTTTTGGCGGTGTGTTGTCCACAATAAACGAACCGGAAGAAACGCTTTCAGATCTGTTTCCTGCATTATCTGTTACGCGGACATAAACAGTGCGTTCACCGTCCTGAAGACCATTTAATGGGTAAGTGTACTTTCCAGAATTTTCTGCAACAGACTTAGCGTCCTTCATGTTGGAGTCTGTGCTGAATTCAACAGATTTTACGCCGCTAAGCGCGTCCGACGCAGAATAGGTAACTACCACAGAATCAGAGTTGTTCAGAACCTGCAATGGCTCAATAGATGGTAATCCCGCAGAAGGCGCTGTTGTATCAACTTTATAGGCAAGATGAAGCGTATCAGCTTTATTTCCTACTTTATCTTCCGCAGTGAATGTAATCATTGTTCCTGCTACAGGAGTTTCGCTCAAATCTATTGTTGTTGAATATTTGTAATATTTTCCGTCTTTTTCATTTATTTTTCCATCCGCATCACAGGATTTACCATCACGTGAAAGTTCTCCGGTAATGACAGCTTCCCCTTTATTGTATGAATACGAAACTTTCGCTATTCCGCTTGGTTCATATCCGTTTACATCTGCCGCTATAACAGAAAGTTTTACAGAAGTAGAATTTACCCATCCTTCGTATTTTTTATAAACTTCAGAATCACTGTAAATTTCAGGAAGTTTTCCGTCGCCATTGCAAATCAATTCTATTTCCGCAGAATTTCCTGCAATATCTGTGGCTTTATAGAAGAAATGCTGAGTTCCATCCACAATCATAGAGGCAGGAATGTTATCCTCCCATACGATTCTTCCACCCTCTGCTTTTGCGGTTATTTTTTTAGTTTCCTCGGTGTTTTCTTCATACGGATATTTTGAAGAACAGCCTAGAACTTTTATCCATTTTGTAACTGATTCTCCGTTTTCTTCCGTTACTGTCGTTTTTGTAGATGCAAAGCGTTCAATGCTTGCAAGTTTTTCCAGAGCAGAAAGGCTTACCGTTCCTTTTATCGTTGTTTTTATCGTTGTTTTTTCATCTGCTTTTACCTGGCATGTATTGTTTGAAATTTCCGCAAATGAAATGGAAATGCGCCCCTCGCTTATAAGGACATAATTTTCGCATTTTGTTGTGTGCCAGAGTTTGTTAGCCTCGTCCGCAGCGTCATGCCCTGTATCAAAAACTTCTATAAGGATTTTATATTTCCCAGCCTTCTGCGGAAGTTTATACGCCAACGCATACGATGTGCTTCCGCCGGAAACTTTATATTCAACAGGGTTTGCCGCCGACTCTTTTGCATTTTCTGAATCCGGCTGAGCCTGAAGCTGAGCGTCCGCGATAGAAACCGCGCCTTCCGAGCCAATCTGCTTTTTATTTTCATCAAAAACCGTAACCCTTACCAGGCTAAGTCCATCATCATCGGTTATTGTAAAGTTCGCGGAATTATTGTTTTCTATGCCGAACACGTTCTGACCGTTCGTAACATTCGCCCATTCAGAACCGCCAAGCTCTTCCGCAGATTTTCCGTTCGTGAATTTTATTTCCGGCATGTCGGTTTTCTGGCTTACCCAGACGTCGGCTTTTGAACTCATCGCTGTATTTTCAGCCGAATCTTCCGCCTCCACCTTGAATGTCAGGAAGTTTTCGTCTTTATATTTCGTTGTGTCAATCTCTTTTTCAATTGTAGAAGAATTTCCTTCAAACAGCGTTTCGGACTTTGTTCCGTCTGTAACCGTAACTTTTACATTCTTTAGGTTCGTGTCGGTCACAACGGTTGAAAACTTTATTTTTCCATTAACAATATATTTTGAAACTGTTCCATCCGCAGCCGTTTCTTTTTTAGCAACTGGAGTTATGTCGTTTATTTTTATTTCCGGAACTTTTCTGTCAACCGTAAACGACCTTGTATCTTTTGACACAAGACCTGTGGTATCTTTTCCGGTAACTGTAACAGTATATTTAAAGCGCTTGCCGTCCTCCGGCTCGAAAGCCGCATAGCCGTTTTCATAAGAAAGAGTGCCCTTTAAAATATCCTGGACTTCCCACGACGCAGAAAGTCTTTTTGAATCTAAAATAAAATTATCAGATGAAACTTCTCCGGTTATTGTTCCAACCGTTTTTGAATCGATTTCGTCAAACACAACAACCGAATAAGCCACACCGGCAAGTTCCGTTTCTTCAGACTTTAATGTTCCTGAAACTTTTATTTTTGAAACGGAATTTTTCATAACGCCGTCTGCAAATCCTGTAATTGAAACCGCAGGCGGAGTTCCGGCAGACTCGCCGACAAATCCGTAATAATACGAAGTCATAAGCTTTACGCCATCTTCATCTTCGCCGGTCGCCGCAAGAAGATAATACTTGCCCTTTGTAATAAAGGAAGGAAGCTCTATTGATTCCGAGAATGTCTCGGCAGTGCTTGCCCCGCTGGAAGAATAATCCTTTAAAATCTGCGCTTTTGCAAAACCGGCCACAAGCTCTTCTGAAGGCTCTGTGCCACCGTTCGCGGCTTTTGCAGATTCCTTTGCGGTTTTTATTGATTTTTCATAAAAAAGGTCCGGGTCTGAATATATTTCCTCCAGCTTTTCCGCAGTGCAGAAACCATTTTCATAAGGTCCGAACAGATAGATTTTAAGCGTAGTTGGTTTTACATACGCGCCGTCCAGCCCGGCCTGCGCCTTGAACGTTAAAGAATTCTGTTTTGCGGCTTTATGTCCGCCCAGATTTGCAATTGATTCCGCAGAAGAATCAAATGAAAATCCCATAACCGTATACGTCGGGTTTGCGTTTTTATTCAACGAGAACGCAAGCGGAGTTTTTGAAGTTTCGGTTTTTCTTTCGCCTAGAATTTTCAGGATTTCTTTTTTTGCCTCATCGTCCAATGAAGCCTGCGTTGCCGCAGCCGTTCTTTCTTCCGAAGATGCAGAAACCGCGGTGTTTTTGTATGTTCCGTTTAAAAGCCTCATAAAATCCGCGGCAGAAAGTCCGTACTTTGATTTCTTTCCCATAAGGGTTTCGTAAACAGAATCATTTAAATAAAGTCCGCCGTTTGTAGAATTTCCAACAGAAGAAGGCTGATTTTTTGTGTAATCCTGCCATACTCCGGCAGAATCTTTTAATGTAACAGAAGCAAAAAAGTTCTGGTTTCCGCCGCCGGCAGCATCGTAAATTTTCAGATAATTGTTATGCAGCTCATCTGCAGCCTCATACCCCCCCCCTGAATCCACCGCAAGATTATATCGGGCCAGGGTAACATTAATTCCATCGGTCTTATCAACATTTTTTTCTGAAATAACCGCTTTCGGCTCGCCTTCCATAGCCGGATTGTCGTAAACAGCAAGCGAAAGCTCATAAATATCATGGTCATCCGCCGCCGCGCCGACAATCTTTAAAATTGAACCGAACGCAGAAGGTTTTTCCGCCTTGATTGTTCCCGGATTTTTAATAACGAACACCGGAGGAGTATTGTCAACTTCAATTGTTCTGTAAGCCGGAGCAGACTTCTGGTTTGAAGTATCCTTTGTAATTACACAGAACGTATAAGTTCCGTCTTTAAGCTTGTAATTTTCAGAAGAGTCTTTTTCATTTATCTTTACAGCCCATGTACCGTCTTTTTCCGGTGTAAAAGTTCCCAAATCCGTTATTTCGTTTGTAGAAATGTTTTCCGCGGAAACAGAAACCGAGGCAACGCCTTTATCATCGGAAGCAGTTCCTGCCAGATAAAACCAGTCGCGAACAGGACTTGAAGCCGGCGGATAAGTTATTTCAATCTTTGGAACTTCTGTATCAACAGACTCGCCCAATCCAACCGAGCAGGCAAAAAAAAGCATAAAAATTGCGCTACCAATAGAAGATAAAAGCAAAAAATTTAAAATTTTCTTAAACATATAATCGCTCCGTAACTTTTTATATTTTTGATTAATCAATGGAAGAAAAACTTTAAAACTATATTATATTTTCGACCCATTTTTGAATAAAGTAAAGTTTTTTCCGCAAGAATGAAAAAAAAGTAAATATTGCAAATTTTTATAAATTGAACAATAAACGCTCCCGCAGATTTCCAATTTGCTACAGACGGATTGAGCTCGCGCTGCGCTTGTATTTATTTGGGTGCTTCGCACTTCAATCGTTTTAATCGCTCAAAGTCTTCGCAAATTGTAAATCCGCTTGCGCTTTTATTCATTTGGTAAAAAATGGTGTTCAATTTTTTTGTCAACAAGCACCTTTTTTATCATTCTTGCACAAAACGCAATAATAACTTGAAATTATTTCAGTTTACGCAACACTATTTTAACTTTAGAATAAAAGCATAAAAAGCGTTAGCGCTGGAAGGGGCAAGCCGAAGGCTTGTTGCGGAACGGAACAGGACGAAGTGCTGTGAAGTGAAGCAATGAAACCCCGGACATAGCGACCAAAAATTGAGCGGCGCGAGATTTTTGGGAACGCCCAAAAAAGAAAAAATATTTTTAGAGGTATAAAATGGGCAACAATTATTTTAATTCTATTCCATGGCGAGAAGCCAGACTTCAGCTTGGACATTGCCGCTCTATGAGCAAGGACGAATTTGCGGACGGCGTAAAGGCTTTAAAGGGCTTGAAAATCGTTATCGTCGGTTGCGGCGCACAGGGATTGAACCAGGGACTGTGCCTTCGCGACAGCGGTCTTGATGTATCTTATGCTTTGCGCGAATCTGCAATCACAGAAAAACGCCAGTCTTGGAAAAACGCTACAGAAAACGGATTTAAAGTCGGCACTTACGACGAGATGATTCCTACCGCTGACCTTGTTGGAAACCTTACTCCAGACAAGCAGCACACTCCTGTAATCACAGAAGTAATGAAAAGAATGAAAAAAGGCTCTGCATTGTGGTATTCACACGGCTTCAATATGATTGAAGAAGGAATGCAGATTCGTAAAGATATTACTGTAATCATGTGCGCTCCAAAAGGTCCAGGAACGGAAGTTTACCACGAATTCCAGCGCGGATTCGGTGTTCCAGACCTTATCGCCGTTCACCCGGAAAACGACCCTGAAGGAAAAGGCTGGGCAATGGCAAAGGCACTTGCAGTCGGCATGGGCGGAAGCAAGGCCGGTGTTCTTGAATCCAGCTTTGTTGCGGAAGTAAAATCTGACCTTATGGGCGAGCAGACAATCCTGTGCGGAATGCTGCAGGCCGGAACAATCTGCTGCTACAACAAGATGGTTTCAGACGGAATGGATCCTGAATATGTTACAAAACTTTTGATGCACGGCTGGAACGTAATCTCTGAGGCATTAAAGTTCGGCGGAATTACAGGAATGATGGACCGCCTTTCCAACCCGGCGAAAATCAAGGCCAACGAGCTTTCTAAAGAAATCAAGACATTGCTCACACCGCTTTACCAGAAGCACATGGACGATATCATTTCTGGAAAATTCTCTTCAACAATGATGAAGGACTGGGCGAACAAAGACCACGACCTTCTTACATGGCGCGAAGAAACAGGAAAACTTCCGTTTGAAAGCCAGAAAGAAAGTTCTGTTGAAATAAGCGAACAGGAATATTTTGACAAGGGTATTCTTATGGTAGCAATGATTAAAGCCGGATGCGAGCTTGCATTTGAAACAATGGTTGACGCAGGAATCAAGGAAGAAAGCGCATACTACGAATCTCTTCACGAAGTTCCGCTCATCGCAAACCTTATTGACAGAAAGCGTTTGTACGAAATGAACCGCGTAATTTCCGACACTGCGGAATACGGCTGCTACCTGTTCTCAAACGTAGCTACTCCAATGATGGAAAAAGACCTTATGCCGAAACTAACCACAGAAGTCATCGGAAAAGGCCTTAACGTAAAGGACAACGGCGTAAACAACGCTGAGCTGGTTGCCGTAAACGCAGAAATCCGCAACCACCCGATTGAAGTGGTCGGCCGCAAACTGCGCGCTTACATGACCGCAATGAAACCTTTGATTTAACCAAAGATTATTATTGCAACAACAAAGAGGCTTTGTGATTTTTTCACAGAGCCTTTTTTTTACATTTTTTTTTGCGCCCAGCAGCTTTCCTCTCTATCACAAACTATTTTTTTTCTTTACACTAAATTTGCCGTTTGCTACCGAAAGCGGCAAAATAAAAAAGTATTAACAATACGAGGAGAAACAAGTGAAAAAATCAATTTTTGCAATTGCGCTCGCAATGCTATGTTCAAGCTTAATTTTTACAGGCTGCGCATCAGTTCCTGAACCAAAAACAGCGGATGACAATCTTTTGTACGGAAATGTCTATTTTAATTTTTCATGTATTCCAAACAACTACGGAATTCCAACTTCCAGCACAAAAAAAGACGGAATTGAAGTAAATTTCCAGAACATAAAAACAAAACGCATAATAAAAATGGTTACAAACCACAAAGGCGAATTCATACGAAAAAATATTCCGGACGGAACATACATAATCCACAGCCTGAAAGCAAAAGTGAACTACGGAAACGGTTACGAAGCAGAATATGAAGCAAAATTTGACAAAAACAAGACAACGAACTTCCATTTTATTTCCCTGGCAAATTCTGTAATGAACATGGGCGTTATCAATCTTGATATTTCTATAACCGACATCAATTATTATTCATGGCGCGTTGAATGGGACAAAGATTTTTCAGAAGCGTACTACAAGTTTACATCAGAACACGGAGATTCCAGCTGGCTGAACAAAACCTGGTACACAAGAACTGAAACTATTGAATAATTCCTAAAGTTCATACTTGAATCTGCTGAAATTCAGCTATGAACCAACTCACACAACAGTTTTTCCTCATATTTTCAATAGAATACTCTGATTTTGAATGACGCTCATCAAGACGGTCTTTTTATGTTCAAAACAACCGGGGCGTTGCGGGGTGTCCCCGCAGAATGGGGTATGGCGAAAACCGGCAGGGTTGAGCCTAGGGGAAAGGCTTTTCCCCTCATCATTTTTTTTAACCCTTTATCTAAAACTATGATATAATAGATATATTCTGTCAAAACGTTTTCTTGTTTTTTCAGGCAGTGAGTTTGCTTACGCTGTTTTTTAGAACATTTTACAAGCCGTATTTTTTAATTTTTCAAGGAGATTCCGATGGCTGAAAATTCCTCAGAATTCAAACCCTATATTCCGGCTGACAAAATTACTCCGGAATTTACAATTACATCAATTCTAACCGGTATTATACTTGCGATTGTTTTTGGCGCCGCTAACGCTTATTTAGGCTTACGCGTTGGAATGACAATTTCCGCTTCTATTCCGGCCGCGGTTATCGCAATGGGCATTACGCGAATCATTTTTAAGAAAAATTCTATTCTTGAAAGCAATATGGTTCAAACAATCGGTTCTGCCGGTGAATCTGTTGCCGCCGGCGCAATTTTTACAATGCCTGCCCTATTCCTTTGGGCAAAAGAAGGTTTAATAGAGCAGCCAAGCATTCTTACAATCTCGCTGATTACACTTTGCGGAGCTATTCTGGGAGTTCTTTTTATGATTCCGCTCCGCAATTCAATTATTGTCCAGGAACACGGAACTCTGCCATACCCGGAAGCGCAGGCCTGCGCCGAGGTTCTTCTTGCAGGAGAAAAGAAAGGCTCTACCGCAAAAGCTGTGTTCTCTGGAATGGGAATCGCCGCTTTATTCAAATTCATTATTGACGGACTGAAAGCCGCCATGGGCGCAATCACTGTTCCATTAAAATCTTTTAAAACTGAATTTTCCGCAGAAATTTATCCTGCCGTACTTGGTGTAGGCTATATCTGCGGATTCAAAATTTCTTCCTTTCTTTTCGCCGGCGGTTTGCTCGCCTGGTTTGTGATGATACCTTTAATCGTCGCTTTTGGCGGAAACACTGTTTTGTTCCCGAGCACTATCAGCGTAGCTGAGCTTTATGCCGCAGGCGGTGCTGGCGCTATCTGGTCGCAATATGTACGCTATATCGGCGCAGGCGCTCTGGCCGCCGCAGGAATCATCAGCCTTGTAAAATCACTTCCTTTAATCTGCAAAACATTTGCAAGCGCAATCAAAGGGCTGAAAGGCACGGATTCTTCTGGCAGCAACGAAAGGACATCGCATGAAATAAACATAAAAGCCGTAATTATCGGTATTTTTATAACTGCAATGGCAATATGGCTTCTTCCACCGCTTCAGGCTGGAATAGTCAGCGCGATTTTGATTGTTGTGTTCGGATTTTTCTTTGCAACCGTTTCTTCAAAAATGGTAGGTCTTGTAGGTTCTTCAAACAATCCGGTTTCCGGCATGGCTATCGCAACTCTTTTGATTTCAACAATCCTTCTTAAAATCTCCGGCGACACCGGCGCGCACGGAATGGTAAGCGCAATTACAATAGGTTCAATTATATGCGTAATTGCCGCTATTGCCGGCGACACTTCGCAGGACTTGAAGACCGGCTACCTTCTTGGAGCTACGCCAAAAAAGCAGCAGATCGGAGAATTGATTGGCGCTGTAATTTCCGCATTGACAATCGGCGGAATTTTAATCCTTCTGAATTCCGCATGGGGCTTTGGTTCAAAAAATCTTGCCGCGCCACAGGCCACGCTGATGAAACTTGTAACTGAAGGAGTCATGCAGGGCAATCTTCCATGGAGCTATGTATTTATAGGCGCTATGTGCACTGTTGTATTTGAACTGCTCGGATTGCCATCTCTTGCCGTAGCAATCGGCATCTACCTTCCGATTGAACTGACCGCAACAATTATGATTGGCGGATTCTTGCGAAAACTTATGGACAGAAAAAACAAGGCAAGCGCATGCGAAAATTCAAAGGGCGTATTATTCTGCTCAGGCCTTATTGCCGGAGAAGGATTAATGGGCGTTCTTCTTGCAATCCTTACAGTTACAAAAATAACTGATAAAATCTCTGTAGGCGCTAAGCTTCCTGAAGGCTTAAGACTTGCTGGCTCTATTATTATACTGGCGGCGCTTATTGCATTAATCGTTTATAACAACCGTCCTGCAAAAGATGAAGAAGAATAAAAAACAAAGTCCGAATCTTTTGGATTTTATTCCCTGTTGCTCTGAAAAACACAGATACGAAGTCGACGGGGAAGGAAAAGTTACAGTTTTTGTGGAAAACAAGGGATTTTTTAATTTCGTGGCACAAAAACTGTTAAAAAAACCAAGATTCTCTCAAATTCATCTGGAAGAGCTCGGAAGCTTTATCTGGCAAAATATTGATGGAAAAAAGAATGTTAAGGAAATAGCTGATTTACTTCACGAAAAGTTCGGGGAAAAGGCTGAACCGCTCTATCCCCGAATTTCAGTGTACATAAAAATCCTTCAAAACTACGGATTTATTGAATGATTTTCTCTCGAAATTCACGGCAAAATCTGTTAAAGTTTTCTTATGAATCAAGTCACAATAACAGTTTTGCCTGAGCAGGAATCAGATTCAGCGCATATCCAGAAACTGATAAAAAATGAGCTTTCAAAAAAAAATCTTCCTTCTGATTTTTCAAAATTCAATCTGGAAAAAAAATCAATTGACGCACGCCACGGCCAGCTGAAATTCCATCTGCGATACTCAATTTTTTACAAGGATGAGGAAAATTCCGCCGCGGCATCCTCGCTCCTTCCAAAATGGCAAAAAGTTTCCGGGTCAAAGGCAGTTGTAATCGTAGGCTCTGGTCCGGCAGGTCTTTTTGGAGCATTAAAACTTCTTGAAAGCGGCGTAAAACCTGTAATAATCGAACGCGGTGAAGAAACTTTTGAACGAAAAAAAACAATCGCAAAAATCAGCACAAAAGAGTCTGTAAATCCGGATTCAAACTATTGCTTCGGGGAAGGCGGCGCTGGAACTTTTTCTGACGGAAAACTATACACAAGAAGCAACAAGCGCGGTGACATTTCCAAAATCCTAAGAATTTTCAATTATTTCGGCGCAGATGAAAAAATCCTTACAGACGCACATCCGCACATCGGAACAGACAAGCTGCCGGGCGTTGTAAACAAAATGAAGGATTTTATAATCGCCCATGGCGGAGAAATTCATTTTAACTGCAAATGCACTGACTTTATCTGTGAAAATAACAAAATCACGGGAATAAAAACCGTAAACGTAAAGACAAACGAAGAAAAAATATTTTCGGGCAGCGCAGTTCTTCTTGCAACCGGACATTCAGCAACTGACATCTACGAAATAACTGCGAAGCACGCGCCGGAATCACTGGAAGCAAAAACCTTTGCAATCGGAGCGCGGGTTGAACATCCCAGAGACTTGATTGACAGGATTCAATACCACGGAAAAACCGAAGGAATGGGAGCGGCCGAATACCGGCTTACAGCGCAAGTTCAGGACAGAGGCGTATATTCATTCTGTATGTGTCCAGGAGGATTTGTTGTTCCTTCAAGCTCCGGACCGGACGAAATCGTTGTGAACGGCATGAGCGCCGCCGGCAGAAATTCCCGCTGGTCCAACGCCGCTTTTGTTGTGGAAACACGGCCGGAAGACATACCGGAAACTTTTATTGAGCAGGCAAAATCCTGTGGCTGCAAAGCGCTCGCCGGACTTTTATACAGAACGTGGCTCGAAAAAGAAGCAAAACGGCACGGAAAGGGGCAAGCCGCGCCGGCTCAGAAACTTACAGATTTTATCGCAAAAAAAGACTCAAAGGACTTTCCCCAGACAAGCTACACACCGGGCATAACCGCATCCAGAATTGACCAGTGGCTTCCAAAAGCAATATCCGAAAGACTTACGGAAGCGTTCAAAATATTTGGTAAAAACATGAAAGGCTTTTTAAGCAAGGACGCAATAATAATTGCAATTGAAACAAGAACCAGCACGCCGGTACGAATCAGAAGAGACAAAGAAACTTGTGAATGTATCTCGCTCCAGGGGCTTTTTCCTGCCGGCGAAGGGGCCGGATACGCAGGAGGAATTGTTTCTTCTGCCCTTGACGGAGAAAATGTCTGCGCCGCTATTCTGAAAAAACTGCTGTAAGAAAGCGGCTGAACACAGATTTTACAGAAAGCTCATCCTAGCGAAGCCAGCTGTTCCCATCTTTCGTATTTATTCTCCAAAAGTCCGTTTACTTCCGCATACTCGCGGTTTATCGCCTCAAAATCCACTTTTTCACCGGAAGACATTTTTTCTTCCAGTTCAGATTTTTTTTCTTCCAGCACTAAAATTTCCTGCTCAATCGCCTCAAACTCTTTCTGCTCCTTAAAAGTGCGTCTCCGCTTTTCCACAGCAGCAGAGTCCGCAGAGTTTTTTTCAGAATCCGCAGCCTTCGCCCTTTCCTGTTTTTCCGAAAGTTCCTGTTCCCTAAGTTTTTCTTCCCTAAACTGAATATATTCCGAGCACTTACCAACAAAACCGCTGATATTGCCGTCATCTTCAAGAATAAAAAGCGAATCGCATACCTTGTCCATAAAATAGCGGTCATGGCTCACAACAAGCAGACATCCCTGATAGCTTTCTAAAAACTGCTCAAGAACATTCATGGTAAAGATGTCAAAATCATTCGTAGGCTCATCCAGAATCAAAAAATTCGGGTTTTCCATCAGCAGGCGTATAAGAAAAAGCCGTTTACGCTCGCCGCCGCTAAGATTTTCAACCGCAGCGCCCTGAATCTTTCCTTCAAAACCAAATTCAGTAAGAAATTGTCCGGCGCTCAGGGTTTTTCCATCATTTCTAGTTATAAACTCAGCAGATTCCTTCAGATATTCCAGAACAGAAATTTTTGTATCCTTAAAAACCGGATTCTGGTTGTAATATCCAAAAAAAGTATTTTCACCAACAACAACAGTTCCAGAATCCGGTTGCAGATTTCCTGTAACAATATTCAAAAAAGTTGATTTTCCAGAACCATTGTCTCCAAAAATACCAATCCGCTGGCCTTTAGTAAAAACATAGGAAAAATCAGAAATAACAGGCACAATTTTTTCCGTTTCCGCAGAAACATAGCCTTTCGGAAATTTTTTGCTTATTGAATGAAGTTCCAAAACCTTTCCGCCCAGACGCCGCCCCTGAACTTCAAAAGAAAATCCCTTGTCAGCCTGAAACTTTTCCCGATTAATAAGCTGCATATCACGCTGAATTCTTGCCTTAGCCTTTGTTCCCCTCGCGCAAGGTCCGCGCCGCAGCCAGTCGCGCTCAAAACGCAAGACAGCCTCAATTCTTCTGTCCGTATTCTGCTCAATCTCAGCCTCAATTTCCTTTTTTTCAAGGTAATCCGAATAATTTCCCTGATAAAGTTTTATCCGATGCCTGAAAAGCTCAAAAATATTGTTGCAGACCGCATCCAGAAAATAACGGTCATGCGTAACCATCAAGACTGTCCTGTCCGTATTGCAAAGATAATTCTGAAGCCATGTAATAGTCTTTATATCAAGATGGTTCGTAGGCTCATCCAAAAGCAAAAGTTTAGTGTCCTCCACTAAAACCTGAGCCAACGCAACCTTTTTAAGCATTCCCCCGGAAAGAGTCCCCATTTTTCGGGTCATATCTGTAATTCCCAACGTAGAAAGAATAGAACTTACCTGCGCCTCATAGTTCCACAAGTCCTTCTGCTCCATCAGAACATTCAGTTCATCAAACGATTTTTGAACAGCACCATTTCCGCCGTCACTTCCAAGCCGGCCGCAAACTTCCAGATATCTTTGGATAATTTTCAGTTTTTCAGAGCCACCCTTAAAAATATGCTCACGGATTGTATCATTTTCTAAAAAACGCGGATTCTGCGGCAAAAAAGAAATACCGGCCGATTTATTAATAACAACATTCCCCTCATCCGGCTGAAAGACACCTGCAATTGTATTCAATAATGTCGATTTTCCAGTTCCATTGCGACCGATTAAAGCAGCCTTATCCCCTTCGTTCAATCCAAAAGTCACACCAGAAAACAAAGGCTCTTCACGCCCGATTTTTTTCAAATTATTAACCGAAAGAATATTCATAAAAAGATTATACCAAAACTCGCAAACAAAAAAAATGGGAAAGATTGAGCCGCAAAAGACCAGGCTCAAAAAAAAACAACCCCCGACGCAAGCTTTATCAAGCACCGGAGGCTGTGGCCTCAACAACAAATAACGGAAAGTCCGGTTTTGGCGGAAAAATCAGTCCGCAAAAAGAGGAGTAGAAAGGTATCTGTCGCCAGTATCCGGGAAAAGAACAACAATCTGCTTGCCGTCATTTTCAGGACGCTTTGCAATCTCTACTGCCGCCCACAGAGCCGCCCCAGAAGAAATGCCAACCAGAACACCCTCTTTTCGGCCGACCAGCTTGCCGTATGCAAAAGCATCCTCGTTTGCAACGCGTACAACTTCATCATAAACATTTTTATCCAGAACATCAGGAACAAATCCAGCGCCAATTCCCTGAATTTTATGCGGTCCGGCAACACCTGTAGAAAGAACAGGAGAGGATGCCGGTTCAACAGCAGCAATCTTTACGCCAGATTTTTTTTCCTTAAGAAATTTTCCAACACCAGTAACAGTTCCACCTGTACCAACTCCGGCAACAAACCAGTCGACCTTTCCATCTGTATCTTCCCAAATCTCAGGACCAGTGGAATCATAATGAGCCTTAGGATTCGCCGGATTCACAAACTGTCCGGGAATAAAACTGCCGGGTGTGGCCGCATGAATTTCTTCCGCCTTTGCAATAGCACCCTTCATTCCTTTAGAGCCGTCTGTAAGCACAATTTCCGCACCGTAAGCCTTAATAATCTGCCTGCGTTCAACCGACATAGTTTCAGGCATTACAATAATCACCTTGTACCCGCGTGCAACGCCCACAGACGCCAGACCAATTCCAGTATTTCCAGAAGTAGGCTCAATTATCGTAGCGCCAGCTTTAATTTTTCCAGATTTTTCCGCCTCATCCAGCATAGCCTTCGCAACCCTGTCCTTGACACTGCCGGCCGGATTAAAATATTCAAGTTTTGCAAAAATTTTAGCCTTAAGACCAAATTCCTTTTCGATATGAGAAAGCTCCAAAAGTGGAGTATGACCAATCAGCAAGTCTGCCGAAGAATAAATATTAGACATAAATAACTCCTTTTTCCTACTATTTCTATAGGTTTATATAATATATAACACTAATCAGCATTTATGTCAAATAAAAAACACTTTTTTTTCTGATTTCTCTTCCGGGCGCTAAGATTCCACCACGCGGCACGCAAAAGCCGCATCCCTGATTCCATCTG
>OBSA01000112.1_pt1 | contig 22151 bp, 26 predicted proteins | sample 1501291 | NCBI WGS metagenome assembly OBSA01 (sample SAMEA3360679, study PRJEB22359) | human gut metagenome | biome: ENVO:urban biome; feature: ENVO:human-associated habitat; material: ENVO:feces | place: Bangladesh | collected 2011 | reverse complement strand
AATCTGCCTGCGCTTTTATTCTTTTTACAAAAAAAACTCGATATTCAACCTATTATTTTTTTTTTGATGATTGCCCTGCAGATTTCCGCAGAATATCATCATTGAAAAATTATAACACGTGAATTCTAAGTTGTGAATTTTAATCGGCAAAACCATAGACAAACGAGTGTATAATCGTATAAAGATTTTTTTCCGTCGCCATAATGGTGTTTGCCGCGACTTTTTTTGCAATTGAACAGATGTTCGCCAAAAAAAGCGTGCTGTAAAGTTCCTCCTTTCCTCTCATATTTCCAAATTCATTCGCAGAAAGCCTGAAAAATTCCAGCATAAGGGATTCAAGTTTTTCCGCAAACGGAAAAAATATTTTAAAAGATTCGGACTGCCCCGGAGAATCCATAAGGTTTGTCCTGAGCTTAAAATAATCCTTGTTTTTTAATGCGAAATTGATTTCTGTCTTTAGAATTTCCAGAAGAGAGTTAAAAAAATCGTGCCTGTAAACCGCGGCCTCTTCCAGAAGCGCAAGATGCTCCGATTCTTTTTTGTTCACGATTGATTCCAGAAGTCCGTTTTTGCTTTTAAAATAGTAATAAAGCGTGGGCTTTGTAATTCCGGACTTGTCGACAATTTCCTGAACGCCAACCGCGTCAAAGCCTTTTTCTGCAAAAAGACCTAGAGAAACTTCAAAAATCTGATTTCTGGTAGAATCCGTCTGAAAATCTGATGCCATGGCTCTGATTATATACCGAATGGTAGAAAAAGCAAGCGGAAAAAATAAAAAAAGCAGGGCAAACGCATTATAAATGTATTCAGCAAAAAACCGGCTCCCAGTCACGGTTTCGTGGTTCAAAATCGAAGATGTCCAATAAGTTCTGAATGTCATTGTTGAACAAATTCTAAATGATTGTAATATATGCATTTAGAATTTCGGGTCAAGCCTATAAATGACAAAAAAGATACTTATTGGACATCCCCTACACGCTGATTGTTGCAAAGTAACTATAGAATTGACCGCTCACGCGGTCTCAACAATCAGAGTGTTTTTGACCACGAAACCGTTCCTTCGCGCCAAAGTTTACTTAAATTATTTATAATGCGTTTGCCCTGATAAAAAAAAGGGAAGTCTCCCCTTGCGTCCGCATCACACGGCCATGCGCCCTGCTTTGTCCGTGCGTTGTGGCCTATCCCCTCTGCGGGGACACCCCACAACGCCCCGCGTTTCCGCCGTGCTGAATTATTCTATGAATCCGCAGGTCCAGTGCCATAAAGGCTTTGTAAGCTTGCTGGAAAACGGCTGTATTCTGTTAAAATCCGGAAGCCAGCTTGTGTCATCTGTAAGCTCCTGGTAAAAGAGCGTTTCAAAACCGAACGCTTCAATAAGATCCTGAAGGTCTTTGTCTTCCTGGCTGTTTACAAGACGGTTTTCTATTGCGCCCAGCGCGTTTTTCCGCTTTTTAAGTTTGTTTTCGTCTTCTGCGAAAGGAACAGGCGTGTACTGGTTCATTAAAGAGATTATCGCTTTTCCGTCCGCATGGTTTTTAATCCATTCAAGGACATCCGCTGTTTCCTGGAATTTTCCCGGCATAAAAAGATGGCGGATTATTACACCCTGGACTATTTTTTCTTTTGCCTGTCCTTTCCGGATTTTTTCGCCGTTTGCGTCTGTGTAGTCATTTTTTGCCCTGGATTCTGTTGTTTTAAGCGGAAAATTTTCCAGCATCCATAGAACCGCCTTTTCCGCTGTTTCCGGGTATTCTGCCGCGCCGAAAAGTTTTGCGGAAAGTTCCCTGTCCAGGGTTTTAAAATCCGGAAGCCATACTTTTACAAAAGGCTTTAAAAGTTCCAGCATTTCCACATTTTCAAATGCGGAGGAATTCCAGCAGAACGGAAGCCCGCAGCCTGCGTCTTGCGCCGCCGATATGTATTCCGCAAGTTTTGGAATTGAATGGCTTCCGGTTACAAGGTTTATGTTTTCCGCGCCGGCATCCTGAAGCTTAAGGCAGATTTTGCAAAATTCTTCCATTGAAACAGATTTACCCGTTCCGTTCTGGGAAATCTGGTAGTTCTGGCAAAAGGCGCACCTTAGCGTGCAGCCGGTAAAAAAAATCGTTCCGCTTCCGCCGTGAACTGTGATGAGCGGCTCTTCTCCAAAATGAAGGCAAGCCGACGCGATTCTTACTTCGTCGGTCTCGCCGCAAAAACCGCGGTTTTTTTCTGTCCGGTTTGCGCCGCATTTTCTTGGGCACTGCACGCAGGATGAATAATATTTTTCTGTCATAATTTTTGAGCCTTACAAAATTCCGCGTTCAACAAGTTTTCCCATCATCGACTGGAGCTGTTCCAGCGGCATTGTTTCCGCTTCGTCGTTTACGGCGTCGTTCAGTTCTTCAAGGTCGCTTACGGAAAGAATTTCCTCGCCTTCGTCTGCTCCGTTCAAAAAGGAAAGAAACGCGCAAAGCTTGTCGAGGTGTTCTTCCGTAGGTTCGTTTTCCGGGGCTTCCGAGCGGTCTATGTATTCGTCGCGCCAGTAAAAAGAGATTGCCCTTGCGATTCCGCCGGAAACTGCGCAGTTCCGTTCAAAAAGTTTCTGTATTGAATCACAGGCTTTGCCTGGATTGTAACGTCCGTTGTTTTCTGCGCGTTCCCGCTTTACGGAGCGGATTGCGTCGCTTCTGAATTTTTCAACTAAAGTCATAATAAAATCAGTATACCGCAAATATATGGAAATAAACAGTTTGGCAGGCAAAGTTTTTTTCGCGCTGAATCCACGTGTATTTCTAAAAAAACTTAGCCCCGATTGCCACGGAAAGACCGGAGCCGAAGGCGAGGACTTGCAGTAAAAGCGGGTCGCGCGCTGAACAACATGCTTCTTATTCCGAAAAGACGGCTTCTGCTAAAAAAAATACCTGCAATATTGAATAAATTTTCTTGACAGAAAAGATAAGCGTAAATAGAATTAAATATATGGATTTGAGAACTGTATTAACAACTGATACTGTAAACCTTCATCTGAAGGGAACTACAAAAGAAGAAATTATTGACGAGATGATTGACATCCTTGTGAAAGCTGGAAAGGTTACAAATAAAGCAGAAGCGCGCGAAGTTGTTCTTGACCGTGAACGCAAGATGTCTACTGGTATGAAGCATGGAATTGCTATTCCTCATGGTAAGACTGATTCTGTAAGCGATCTGGTTGCCTGCATTGGAATTTCGGACAATCCTGTGGATTTTGATTCCTTGGATCAGGAGCCGTGCCGCATTTTTATTATGACTTTGTCGCCTGTGAATAAGACAGGTCCGCACCTTCAGTTCCTTGCTGAAGTAAGCCTTCTTTTTAAGAGCGCGGAAAAGCGGCAGCAGATTTTGAATACTCAGGACAAGGCTGAAGTAATTAAAATTTTAACTGAATAGTTGTATCTGCCTTTGCAGACAAAGACCTTTGCGCTTTATTTACGTGCAAGGGTCTTTTTTTTTGAGGAAATATGAAATTTGAACCATTGGTAAAAGTTGTTGAAAATAAACTTGTAAAGATTTCTGATAATTCAGAGATAAGCACGGAAAATCTTAATATTGTCCAGGCGGATTGCCTTGGAGAGCAGTCTGTTCCGGCGGCCGGAACTCTTACGGCGGTCGTTTGTCCTTGGAGCATGGTTGAGCTTGACGGTGGCTACAACGAGGAATTCCTCGCGGCGCTCCGTGAGTCTTTAAAGAAGTTCGAGGCGGCCGGGGCGTTCGCGTTTGTTGTCCCGCAGGCGCGGAAGTCTTTTTCTGATGCGGACGAGGCGGACCTGTTTATAAAGGCGATGGTTCATGCGGCGCGAAGGATAAAGGACTGCGGGAGCGTGCTTGGCTTTGCGGTTGCTTCTGAGCTTATGGAAAAAGACGCCGGAAAAAAACTTGACGGAAACAGCTGGTCTGAATGGTTTATTTCTGAAATGAACGTGAAGCATGGCCATTATGTTTATTTTGCCGGAAAATCGAACATAAAAAAGTACGGATTGTTGCCGCAGACTTCTTTATGCGAACTGGTTTTGTATTAAAGTGTATCAAATGCGAAAAACCGCATTGTTTGCAAAGGTTTTTCAAAAAAAAGTCAAAATTTCTTAAAAAAATAACAAATTTCTCTTGATTAGTTCTAAATGTTGTGTCATATTAACAGTGAGAGATGACGAAAGGGGTTTAACTTGACGAATCAGATTGAAAATTCTGGTTTCCAAAACTCATGTCGCAATTCTTTGATTTTTTGTGGCTTGCTTCTTGTTATTGCGAGTGTGATTGCAGTTGTGTTGCCAGCTAAAAGTAAAGAGGCTTCTGTTCCGGTTGTAAAGGCTGCTACGGAAGTTGAAAATGAAGTTATCGCTGATTTTAACAATCTTATTGAAGAGGCAGGTTTTTCTGCCGCAAGAATTAAGACTGGTGATCACGGGCTTTCTCTCTACAGACAGCCGAATTCAAGGGCGGCGGTTGAGTGGTTTTACCTGCATGTTACAGGAAACCGCGAGACGGCGATGGCGATTCTTGAAGAAGCTGAAAAAAATGATATTCCGCTTTCATTGGCGTTTGCGCTGGCGTATACAGAAAGTCATTACAACGTGAATGCTGTGAATAAGAATAGAAATTCTTCTATAGACCGCGGTTTGTTTCAGTTGAATAACCGTTCGTTTCCGCAGTTAAAGGAAGAAGATTTTTTTAATCCTGCCATAAGTGCGAAATATGGAATGAGCCATTTGCGTTTTTGCATGAATGTCGCAGGAAATGAAGTTGCGGCTTTGGCTATGTACAATGCCGGAACAAACAAAGTGCGTGCAGACAGTACTCCGCAGGTAACATTGAATTATGTTGGAAAGATAATGGCTTATCAGGATAAACTTGACAGGCTGTTTGCGGATGAAGTTCTTTCGTATTACGAAACTACACGCCCGGTTACAGGAATATCCGTTGCGTTTTTAGGCAACCGACGTTTCGACCGTTAAATTAGTCCTCCTTATTTTAAGCCTGACCGTTTTCCCATTCTTTACCCGGTCAGGCTTTTTTCTTTTTTATATGAAAATATAAAGAAAATGCGTTATATTGATTCCATGCAGAAAAAAATTCCGGTTTCTACAAAAAAACGTATGGTCCTGCTTTTGAATCTTCTGGAAAAATGGTCTAAAGCCCGCATTACTTCCGGGGAAATCGCGGCCCTTCTGGGTGTAAAGGATTCTCTTGTAAGGTATGACCTTGCCTTTTTGCATCTGCCGCCCGGACACCGCGGATTTAAGAACGGCTATGAGATTTCAGTTTTAAAGAATGATATAAAAACTTCGCTTTCTGTTCCTGGGGATTCTGGCGATAAAAAAAGGATTTGCATTGTGGGGCTTGGAAGGCTGGGCGCGGCGCTTCTGGATGATTCTTTTTTTGAGGGAAGCGGTTTTTCCGTGTGCGCAGGTTTTGATTCAAGTTTGAACAGGGTTGAGCTTATCCGTTCGACTTTTGAGCTTTTTCCTGCCAGCCGGATAGAAAGTGTGTGCGCCGCTAAAAAAATCGAATATGCCGTTTTATGCTGCCCTGAAAATGAGGTGCAGAAGATGGCGGACAGGCTTGTGAATGCAGGCATAAAAGGGATTGTGAACTATACGGCGGCTGTTTTTTTTGTGCCGGAACACGTAAAGGTGCAGAATGTCGCGCCGGCGGTTGCGCTTGCGCTAGTTGAGCAGGACTTTGACTGACTGGCTTAAAAAAGGCGTGAAAAAATTATAAAAATTGATTTTTCCTTGCAAATGAAAATGTAATGGGGTAAAATTGGCTCATTGGCTCATTGGCTCATTGGCTCATTGGCTCATTGGCTCATTGGCTCATTGGGGTAAAAATATCGATACTTGTTATTATGGAGTTTTCAGCATGGTATTGCCTCTAGTTGCATCAGCGGTTTTGTCTTTCGGTTTTTGTCCTTTAATCATTCAAATTTGTAAAAAATTCAATATTTATGATGAAGTGGATCCACGCAAAATTCATAAGGGAAAAATTCCCCGTCTTGGCGGTATTGCGGTTTTTGCGTCTGTACTGATTGTATGGTTTAGCATTCTTTTCTTTTTTAAATGTGTGAAGGTTGAGTTTTACGGTTCTCTGTTTGCGGGTTTTGGAATTATTCTCTTGTTCGGCGTTATGGACGATTTGTTAAATCTGCGCGCAAAAATGAAACTTGTTGTGCAGATTGCCGCCGCTATGATTGTAAGCCTGAGTCCTAATCATTTTAATACGCTTTTTATGTGGAAGTTTCCGCCTTTTGTAGGCGAGGCGGTTACTTTTATCTGGATTATAAGTATTGTAAATGCTTTTAACCTTATAGACGGAATGGATTGGGTTTGCAGTGGAATTTCGTTCTTTTCGTGCCTTGCGATTGGAATTGTATTTAAATTGCAAAACAACAATATGTTTTTGTTCTATTTTATTGTGTGCGCCGCTCTTGCGGGCTTTTTGTTCTGGAACAAGCCTGACGCAAAAATTTTTCTTGGGGATGGCGGAAGCCAGGCTTTGGGTTTTATAGTTGCGGTTGCTCCTTTGTTTTGTACTTCTGATTCAAAGTTTAAAGTTATACAGTTTCCTGTAATGCTTCTGCTCTGTTCTATTCCGCTTACGGATGTTATTGCGGCGGTCTGGAGACGTACCAGGGAACATAGGAAAATTTTTGCTCCGGACAGAGCGCACATACATCACAAGCTGCTGAATATAGGTTTTTCCAAGCCTGCCGCGATATTCTTTCTGCTGGCGATTCAGGCCGCGGTTTGTCTTGCGGTTGTAATTTCTTATTTTATGACGGTTAGAAACGGAATTATTCTTTTGAGTTTCTGTCTGCTTTTTGTGTGGGGAATTTTTATAACTTTTCATTATTTGAACCGGGCTGTAAATATTTCCCATAAAGGTCTTCTGGAAGACCATCCTATGGAAGAGCATTAATTTTATCCGTTTTGAATGTGTATACCCCGGACCTGGCTCCGGGGCATTTTATTTTTGGCTATGTTTTTTTTGACATATTGACTAAAAATGTCGTAATGATTTATCTTTAAAAGATAGTGTATTTGCTGTATAATCTTAATGATTTGTAGATAAAATGGAGCAATAATAAAAAGTTTTTATTTGCAAGTTTGCGTTGCGGACTTTCTTATTAACTTTTTATAGGAGGCATGATAAAAATTACATCCTTGTAATTTTTATCATCACAGTTTGCTCAAGCGTTGCTTTCTCAAACTGTGATTCTCGCCATCCGTGGCTCGCCGCAAGTTTTGTAAAAACTTGGCAGTTTTACGTACTAACGCGGAGTTTTTTTAGGAGAAAAAATGAATCAACGCCGGGTTGTTGTTACAGGTTTGGGTGCTGTAAGTCCCGTTGGAAATAGTGTTAAGGAAAGTTGGGAATCTATAAAAGCTGGCAAGAGCGGCGTGGATAGAATAACGCTTTTTGATTCAACGGATTATTCAGTTCAGATTGATGCGGAAGTAAAAGATTTTGACATTTCCAAGTATGGCATTGAAAAAAAGATGCTTAGAAAAATAAACCGCCAGACTGGATTTTTGCTTGGAGCAAGTATCGAGGCGGTTGTGGATTCCGGTTATTCAAAAGAAACGATTGGAAATGAAAATGTGGGCATTGTGAACGGTGTCGGAATCGGACTGAACGAGGCTGTTGAGTCCGGCTACAAAAAATATGATGATTTGAATGCCGGTGTGAACCGTTTGCCTCCGCTGACCGCGCCTTTGGCTTTAAATAATGAAGCCGCCGCGAATGTCAGTATGTACTTTAATATTCAGGGGCCGGCATGGACTTTGTCTACCGCCTGTTCGTCTGGTACGGATGCAATCGGGCTTGCGCTTGATATGATTCGTCTTGGCCGTGTTGATATGGCGCTGGCGTGCGGTTCTGATGCGAATATAACCGGATTTAATGTCGGGTGCTATCAGGTTCTTCAGGCGCTTACTCAGAATTTTAATGATAATCCTAAGGCTGCCAGCCGCCCTTTTGATAAAAATCGTTCCGGTTTTGTTATGGGCGAGGGCGCTGCGGTTCTTGTTCTGGAGGAGCTTGAGCATGCGAAAGCCCGCGGCGCAAAAATTTACGCCGAAGTCGCCGGATTTGGCGCGACAAGCGACGCTTATCATATTACCGCTCCCCGCTCGGATGGTTCTGGCGGAGCAAAGGCTATGCAGGTCGCCCTGGCTGATGCCGGTCTTAAGCCGGAGCAGGTTCAGTATTACAACGCGCATGGAACTTCTACGAGCGCAAATGATTCTGCCGAGACAAAAATGCTGAAAAGTGTTTTTGGTGAATACGCTTATAAGCTTCATATTTCTTCTACAAAATCTGAGACCGGACATATGATTGGCGCTGCCGGAACTATGGAAGCGATTGTTTGTGTAAAAGCGATTGAGGAAGGTTTTGTTCCGCCGACGGCGAATCTTGATGAGCCGGATTTGGAGCATGGATGCGATCTTGATTATACTCCAAAAACTGGAGTTAAATGCGATATTGATGTTGCCGCAAGCTGTTCGCTTGGTTTTGGCGGACACAACGGTTGCATTATATTCAGGAAATTCCGCTAGAGGAAGAGGCTGCGGGGCGTTGCGGGGTGTCCCCGCTAGAGGGGGCAGGCGGCTACGGAGTGCCGCCGAGGGGCAGGCGCCCCTTTGTTAAATGTAAGACTGATTGTCGGATTTATATAAATTGAATTTTAAGGAGGCATTATGCCAGTTATTAAACCTATGGTAAGAAGCAGTATGTGTATAAATTCGCATCCTGTGGGTTGCGCAAAGGATACGGAGCGTCAGATTGCTTATGTAAAGGCGCAGAAAGCTAAGCGCGGAACAAAAAGTGTGAAGGAAGGCGGAAAAGGCCCGAATCTTGTTCTGGTTCTTGGCTGTTCTACAGGTTATGGGCTTGCAAGCCGTATAACCGCTGCGTTTGAGTATGGCGCTGATACAATCGGTGTTTCTTTTGAAAAAGCTGCTACGGACAAAAAGGGCGGAACTCCGGGCTGGTATAACAATGCCGCGTTTGACCGGGCTGCGGCAAAGGACGGTCTTTTTGCAAAAACTTTCAGCGCGGACGCTTATTCAAATGAAACCCGCGCGATGATTATTGATGAAATTAAAAAGACTGGAAAGAAAGTTGATCTGGTTGTTTATTCTTTAGCTTCTCCTGTTCGCTCTGATCCGGAAAAGATTGATCCTGCTACCGGACAGCACGTTCTTTATAAGTCGGTTATTAAGCCGATTGGAAAAACGTATGCGGGCCAGGCGATAGACATTATGTCTGAAACTTTGAAGGAATCTGCGGCGGAGCCGGCGACGGAAGAGGAGATTGCCAATACTGTAAAGGTTATGGGCGGCGAGGACTGGCAGCTTTGGATTGATGCTTTGCAAAATGCCGGTGTTTTAAATAATGGATGCCGCACGGTTGCGTATTCGTACATAGGACCTGAGCTGAGCCACGCGATTTACCGCGACGGAACAATTGGCCAGGCAAAAAAGGATCTTGAGGCTACAGCGCATAAACTGAACGCTCAGCTTGCAAAGTCTGTTGGCGGCGCGGCTTATGTTTCTGTGAACAAGGGGCTTGTTACCCGTTCTTCGGCTGTAATTCCGATTATTTCCCTGTATCTTTCGGTTCTGTTTAAAGTTATGAAGGCCAAGGGAACTCACGAGGGCTGCATAGAGCAGATGGAGCGTCTGTTCGCAGAGCGTCTGTTCACCGGCGCTGACGGCGCGGCTGGTGCTGTTCCTGTTGATTCTGAGAACAGAATCCGTGTTGATGACTGGGAAATGGCTGATGATGTTCAGGCTGAGGTTGCGAAGCTTATGAGCGGCGTAACCCAGGAAAATCTTGCGGAACGATGCGACCTTGAAGGATACAAGCATGATTTCCTGAACATCAATGGTTTTGATGTTGAAGGTGTTGATTACGACAAAGAAATTACGGATATGTCTGCGCTGGACTAAAAGATTGTATTGGTCTGAGCGGAGGGTTCATGCCACGGCTTACGTGCCGGAATAAGGTGTGCGCCCGGCTGTTGTGCCTTGCGGGAAAGTTTGGTTTTACGGATGATTTCGCAGGGTGCTGCTCATTTACTGTTTTTTTTAGAAGGCAGGGCGGTTTTTGCCCTGTCTTTTTTATCGCCGGTTGCAGTTTCCGCAGCCGTTTACTATTACGTGCGGAGTTCCGCTTTTTGTTTTGTTAAAGCGTCTTGCAAGAAGATATTGGTTCTGCTCAACATTTTTTTTGCAGACAGGACAGGTTCTTTTTATTCCGGGTTCGCAGCGGGGAAAGCAGTGCGGGCATCCGTAGATATAGCAAATCTGGTCGTTGACCTGCCCGTTTGTTGTGAAAACTTTTGAAACCAGGTTTTCTCCGGGCAGGAGCGCAGTTCCGCAAACCGGGCAGTTTACAGCGTTTCCTGTGGTTTTTCTGTTTTTTGCCGGAGTTGTTTTTTTTGTGCCGGATTTTTTTTGCTTAAAGTATAGTGTCCTGAAATACATTAATGCCGCAATTATTATTGTTGCGGCAATTCCCATAAGAATAAAATTCATTATTTTTTTGGAAGTGTAATAAGGTTGCTCTGCGGAAGTTCTTCTATCCAGTGGCAGAAGTCGTGCCATTCATCAAGCCGGTGGTTTTTCCGGGTTTCGTAAATTCCCTGCAAAACCTGGTAGTTCAGCTGAACCGTTGCTTTCTGGTTTAAGGAGGCTGGCAGGAGCTGGATCATCTGCCACCATTCGTCCTTGTCCTTTGTTTCGTTAAATCGTGTTCGGGCTGAATTTATAGTGGAAATCAGAATATCAAGGGTTTTTAGGGATTCTTCGCTCAGGTGCTCGCATGAAAAGTCCTCGCGCGTGAATTCCTTTGCCTGCACCTTGTGCATTGTGGAGCAGCTGTTTCTTACTGTTCCGACTTTGTAGGTGTCCATTTCTGCCCACCAGTATCTTGGGGCGGTAATATCAAACTGAACGGTTATGTATCTTAGGAATTTTGCGTGGCTCGGACCGGAACGGCTGAGCCTGTCCATTAAGTCAATATCTGCAGGACCTGGAATGTATTTTCCGGTTTCGGAATCGTAATGGCTGTCGCTTTTATCCCAGCTGTTAAAAGAGTTTCTCATTCCGCGGATAGCCGCTTCCCAGCCGAAAATTTCAGTTTTTTCAATTTTAATCATTTTTAATCCTGCTTATGTTTTTTTTATGAATTTGTTAAATCTCCGGAAATGTCGTCCATTACTTGAACCGGTTCCTGTACCAGAGGTTTGTTTTTTATGTAGAGGACGATAAACGCCGCTCCTGTAAGAATAAGGACGATTCCTGCGATTCGTACAAGGGTTGTTCCTACGTGGACTGGAATCAAAAGCATAATCAGGGCGAGTATGATAGAAATTACCGCTTCTGTGATGAACTGGCGGCGGTCGACATTTGTATTCTGAAGTTTTCCGCATGAAAATAAAAGCAATGCCGAGCCGACCAGAAGGTAAACTGCAAGAACGTAAAGCATGACAGTCCAGATGATTTCCGCAAAACGCAATGGCAGGAAGAAAGCCAGAAGTCCGACTACTATGCTAAGCATTCCGCGGATAATCACAGAATATTGGAAGGCGGCATCTGGAAAAAGTTTTCGTGTGTAAAGCAGTTGATAAACGCCGTTTGCGACGGCTTCGATTCCAAGTATTATTACAACGGCTTTTATGCATCCAGAGGGAGTGATTGTCATAATCAGTCCGACAATCGCAAGAATAATTCCGAGCAACAAGCTATTTTTTTTCATATCTCCTCCACGGTTATATTCTATAATATAACACAATTTTTAAGGATTTGTATATTAAATAGCCTAAAATTTGACTTTTTGGCTTAATTTCGAGTTTTTTTTACAAATTACGAAAGAACGTTTTCGGCAGATTTCCAATTTGCTCAGATGGATTTGGCTCGCGCTACGCTTGTATTAATTCGGGTGCTCCGCACTTTAATTAATTCAATCGCCAAAAATCTTCACAAATTGCAAATCTGCCTGCGCTTTTATTCTTTTTGCAAAAAAACTCGATATTCAACCTTTTTGTAAAAATGAACGTTTTTGATAAAAAAACTAAAAATTTTTATGTTTTCCTGTTGACATCAGTATTGATTTCTTATATCTTATGTATACATCTTTTTTGGAGCGATACCAAAGCGGTCGTACTGGGGCGGTCTTGAAAACCGTTGATCTTCACGGGTCCGGGGGTTCGAATCCCTCTCGCTCCGATAGCTGGAGGTGTGGTAGAGCGGTAATACAACGGATTGCTAATCCGTCAGTTCCGAAAGGGCTGGGCAGGTTCAACTCCTGTCGCCTCCGAAATCACACAGTTTTAGCTGACATGTTTGAATGAGATTGTAGCTCAGCTGGATTAGAGCACCACCCTGCGGAGGTGGGGGTCGCACGTTCGAATCGTGTCAGTCTCAAAAAAAGGCTCGTCAAAACGACGGGCCTTTTTTGTTTTAAATCTGCTGTTGCAGAATGTTTTTAGGCGGTTTTGAAAAATGTCTTCGCAAAAAACGCCGGAAAATCAGCCTTTGAATAACTGTGTCAAATATGCTATGATGTTCAAAATATGAATAGTGATGTAAGAACTTTGCAAAGCATAGCCGCAACCCTTGAAGAAGAGCCGATGGCAAGTCAGCGCGTGCTGGCGGAAAATGCCGGAATGTCAATCGGTCTTATGAATGCTGTTCTTAAACGCTTTGTTGAGCGCGGCTGGATAATGCTTACAAATGTAAATATGCGTAAACTTGCTTATGCAATCACTCCGGAAGGAATCGCAGAGCTAAAGGCCCGCAGCCGGAAATTTGCAAAACGCACCTTTGAGCTTGCAAATACTTATAATGATGCTCTTTGTGATATTATCCGTGATGCTAAAAATGACGGAAAAAATAAACTTGCGCTGTATGGAAAAAGCTACATCCGTTTCCTTTTGATTTACGCCTGTCAGATTTTAAACATAACTTTCATAGAAAAAGAAATTGATGATTCATTGGAATCTGATGCCCTTTGTGTTATAGGTGAACTCAGCAGCGAGGAAGATATAGAACGAATGAGACAAAAAGGATGCCTTAATCTTCTGGATCTTATTAATGAAAGGGAAAACTCCTTGTAAAAAATAGTGTTCCGAACTTCAATAAATTGTGCGCAGATTACGAAGTGACACCAATATATTGAAGTTTATCTATCAGTTTGCAACAATATTTTTATCTCATTATTTTGATATGCTGATGTAAATGGCGTTCAGGGAAAGGCTAAGGGAAGAAATCGAATTTAAAGGAATGCTCGTAAAAGAAGTTGCGGCGGCTGCGGGAATCAGCTCCAGCACATTTCTGTCATATATCGATGCGCGCGGCGTGCTGCCGAACGTAGAGACGGCGGTCAAGATTGCGCAGACGCTCGGTGTGTCAGTGGAATATCTGGTAACGGGGAAAAACGAAAATCGGACTTTCCGGCTGAATGAAATTCAGACTATCGTGGACGACCTGCTTGCGCTCGACAAAGAAAAAATTGCAGTTTTGCAGAAGATGATTCACGCGCTGGTGTAGCAGCGGACGACTTTGCTGCAAGTCCATGTTTTCATTTTTTTTATTTGGTGATTGATATTCAACAGAGTTAAGATAGAGGAGCAATCACTCTCAAAATCAACAGCCTCGACGCAATCATCGGAGAACTTGCTTGCAGCCCCGCAGGGATGAAACTCTCCTCACGAATCAGATATTATTTTTGCCATCGCCTTTCAGATAATGAAAATGATGAATCTGTTTGCTTTTTATCGGAAAAAATCTGTTTCGAGTGTCAAAAAGCTCTGAAAAATCCGATGAAAAAAAATGTGTTTTGTGTTGCCAAGACAGAATCTCGGCGGCATCCGTTAAAAACATTACGGAAGAATATGTCCTGCCGAAAGATACAGTTTGTACCATTCTTCGCGGGTGAGCGCAATATTTTCGGAGGATACAATTTCTTTCAGGCGTTCGGTGTTTGTACTTCCGGTTATCAGCTGCATTTTTGCCGGGTGGCGCAAAATCCAAGCGGCGGCAACGGCGGTGGGCGTAGAGTTGTATTTTACGGAAAGTTCCTGCAGTAGGGCGTTCAGTTCGGGGAATTTTTCGCTTCCGATAAAAACGCCTTCAAAAAATCCGTATTGAAACGGCGACCACGTTTGAATCGTGATGTCGTTCAGCCGGCAGTAATCAAGCACGCTTCCGTCCCTGTCAACTGCGCCGTCGGTTGTCATATTCACTTCCAGTCCGTTTGCAATCATATTTGAAACAGGAATACTAAACTGCAGCTGATTTACAATCAATTTTTCGTCGGTGTATTTTTGCAAAAGCTCAATTTGTGCCGGTTTGTGATTTGAAACGCCAAAATGAAGCACTTTGCCCGATTCTTTCAGAATGCGGAAACTTTCGGCAACTTCCTCCGGCTCAACAAGTGCGTCCGGGCGGTGAAGCACCAGGATGTCCAGATAATCAGTGTGCAGACGTGTCAGAATACTTTCCGCGCTTTCCACAATGTATTCCTTTGAAAGATTGTACATTTTTCCGGGAACAATGCCGCATTTCGACTGAAAGATTACGTTCTCGCGCTTTATCCCGCTTTTCAAGAACGCCTGCCCGAAAATTTCTTCGCATAAACCGCCGCCGTAAATATCAGCGTGGTCGAAAAAAGTAATTCCCAAATCAAAACACGCATTTATGTAGCGCGTAACTTGTTCTGTTCCAAGCGAATCGATTCGCATGCAGCCGGCGGCAACAGCGGGAACAAATTTTGAAGTGTTACTTAACGGAATATTTTTCATACGGCGGACTCCCTAAAAAGCAGTGTGAAAATGTTAATTTTCAGAGATTTTAATTACGTTCATTATATAGAGCTAGTTTCAAAAGTCTAAAAAAATAAAAAAAGGCAGAAACCGTGTATAATAGTTTGTGAACAAAAAACAAAAATAACGGAACTGCCATGAAAAGTATAACAGAAATTCTGTGCGGAGCACAACCACTTTTTAATTTTGATTTTGGAAATGACAGAATATTCGAGGAATATCTTAATGATGAGCACAAGGAATTTTTAGCAATCCTGCAAGTAATCGAAGACTGTGTGAAAATTGAAGAAAAACAGACCCGAATGGGACGGCCGCCATATTTCAATTTCAGTTTTTTCAGGGCATTCCTTGCCCAGTCATTTTTCAGGCTAGATACGACAAAGGATTTGATAAGCAGATTAAAGGTAGACTGCAATCTCCGTCTAATTTGTAAATTCGCAAAAATTCCAAGCAAGGCAACATTCTCAAGAAGATTTGCACAGTTAGCACAGGATGAGACATCACAAAAAATTCATGAAAAATTAATATGTACCGCATTAAAAGACAGGCTTGTTATGCATATCTGCAGAGATTCAACAGCAATTCCAGTCCGGTCAAAACCCATAAAAATCAAGAAGTCGGACGAAAATAGTAAAAAAAAGCGTGGCAGGCCCAGAAAGGATGAAATCAGGACTGAAAAACCGCTGAAAACTATCGAAAAAAGAACGGTTTAAAATTCGAACGACTGTTGAGCGTGCTAATGCATACCTGAAAGACTGGTTGATTCCGGACAGGATTTGTTATCGCTCTGATAAAAAAATTGCCTTTATCCTGATGAATTCTGTTCTTGTTTTAACTGCATTAAAAATTATTCAAAATCAGCTTATAACTCAACTTCAATCTGGAAATCCTATGGCTGTCTGACTTTTGAAACTGGCTCTATATAATTTTAATATAAGATTTTATACAACAAGAAATAGTTTTATTAAAAAAGATAGAGAAGTTATTCAATCTTTATATGTTTTTGAAACAGAAAATGATTTTTCTTATGATTTTTCACCAACAAAACAGACTTGGCTTAAAATAACTGACAGAAAAATATTACCAGCTTATAAATGATTCGTTGAAATTACGACTTGAAATATGTAATGCAGTAAATCTTGTACATAGAGCAGTGTTAAAAGTCATTGCTGGAAAACTCCGCTTTTTTTTAACCGCAATTTTTACAGCATTTGGATTAGAGCCGGTTTTGAAAATAAATTTATAGAAAAAGTAAAATCCGATTGTAATAATTCGGTTACTTGATTTTTTACATCTGATATAGTATTCTATGGAAAGTTTAAGCCCTTTGATGAGTCCAGATGCCTTTCAAAGTAGCCTTCAAAACTCCGCCAGGACGGGAACGTAGCAACGGTATGAAGTGTTTTACTTGTGCTTAGGTTTATCTGGGCTCTTCAAAGGGCTTGTTTTTTTTACTGTTTTTCAAAGCGTTTTTGACCGGCGATAAAAACGGTTTTTATTGTTCCGGTTAGGGTTCTGCCTGCAAAAGGTGTCGCTTTTCCCTTGCTGAAAAAGTTTTTTGGGTCAACAGTCCATGATTCGTCAGGATTTACGATTGAAAAATCTGCGTCAAAACCGATTTTAAGCAGTCCTTTTTTTAGCTTTAAAAGCCTTGCCGGATTTGCTGACATAAGCTGTGAAAGTCTTTTTGCGGAAATCTGGCCTTCTTTTACCAGAATTGAATTGCATACGCCGAAACTTGTTTCCAATCCTGTGAATCCCGGCGCTCCTTCTGCTTTGTCTTCCAGCGTATGCGGCGCATGGTCTGTGGAGATGCAGTCTACTGTTCCGTCTCGGATCGCATCTATGAGCATTATTCGGTCGTCTTCGGAGCGAAGCGGCGGATTTACAAGGGCGCGTATGTTCGGTTCGTCTGTTCCGCAGAGAGCAATGTGGTGCGGTGTTACTTCGCAGCTTACGGAAAAACCGTTTTCAAGCGGTTCAATCGGTTTGAATTGAGTTCCTTCTATGTAATTGTCATAAGCGCTGTCCGCCATATCTGCGTAAAAATCTGCGGCTTCATCTGCCAGTTTTTGTTTTGCCCGGCGGATTGCTTCCATTGATTTTGCGGTGCTTACGTGGCATAGGTGTATGTGGCAGCCTGCCTGTTCTGCTATGTTGATGTTGCGTTCTGTTGCAATATCTTCTGCAAGGGCAAGCAGCTCGTTTGCGTCTGAAAGATAATCTTCAATTTCTTCTAGTACCGGTTCAGGCGCGTTTTCCGCGTTTTGCATGCTTCCCCAGCTTGTAAGGTTGTGTTCTTTCATTATTTCCAGGGCGTGTTTTCTGAGCGGGCGCGCCGCGGCGGCAAGTTCAGGGTCTTCGCAGTGGCATGCAACCGTCATTCCTTTGCTGGCGGCTATTTTCATTCCTTCCAGCATTACGGCGCTGGATGCGACTTCTTTTCCATCTTCTGAAATTACAGGAACTTCTGTGCTGTTCAGGCCAAGAAGGTGGGAAACGTCCTTTCCTTCAAAATCTGCTGTTATTGAGCATACCTGGAACATATTTGCAGATTTTAATGATGCGGCCCGCTTTCGGATTTCTCTTGCCTGTTCGCCGGTTGAGGTTACGGGCTTTGTGTTCGGCATTGCAACGACCGTTCCGTAGCCACCTGCGAGCGCGGCGTTAAGTCCTGTCTCAAGATTTTCTTTTTGAGTAAGCCCGGGGTCTCGAAGATGAACGTGCATGTCTATAAAGCTAGGTGTAAGCGTAAGGCCTTTTGCGTCAAAAAGTTCAATTTCTGGAATGTCATTATAACCGTCTTCTTTTAAGACAGATTTTGCAAGTTCTGTAACAGTCTGGGAATTTGTAAAATATCCATGATAAACTGCGCGAATCTTTCCGTTTACTGAAAGAACTGCGCCCGGACTGTCTGTGGCTTCATCAAGAAGCCGTGCGTTGTAGATTAGCAAAACTTCCGGCATTATGCTTTCTCCACGACAGTTCCGTCTTCGCCGGCCTTGTACATTGTGTCGCAATATTCGCAGCGGTAGAGGCCTTTTGCCTTGTCAACAAGCAGGAATGTCGGTTTTATGTAGGTTTCCGTTGCTGTTATGCAGCGCGGATTTTTGCATTTGAAAACATTTTGAATTCTGGATGGAAGTTCCATTTTTATTTTGCGGACGATTTTTTCGTTTTGAATCACGTTTACGCTGATATTCGGGTCGATGAATCCGAGTATTGAAAAGTCGATGTCCATTACATTTTCAATTTTTATTATGTCTTTTTTTCCTGTTTTTTTAGACGGCGCGTTCATTATAAGGGCGGAGCAGAAGGATGATTTGTCTAATCCAAGCCACTGGAAAATTCTCCAGCCTGAACCTGCGCGTATGTGGTCAATAACAAGTCCGTTTTTTATTGAATCTATATTTAACATATTTCCTCTCATAAAAGGTCAAATAACAATTTTCTTTTTGACTTTTTGACGCAATTTTTCAATAAAGTTGGAAATTGCGCCTGATGATGATGTTTGCAACGCAAACCTGCTGGCAAAAACTTTGGCGTTTTTTATTAAAGGGCGCCGGTCAGTTTTGCAATAAGAGCCATTCTTGCGTACATTCCGAATTTTACCTGTTTGAAGTATGCGGCGCGCGGGTCGTCATCTATTTCCGGGGAAATTTCGTTTACACGCGGAAGCGGATGAAGCACGAACATCCGGTCTTTTGCAAGCTTCATCTTTTCCTTGTCCAGAATGTAGCTGTCTTTTAGCCGCAGGTAATCCTGCTCGTTAAAGAAACGCTCTTTTTGAACGCGGGTCATATAAAGGACGTCAAGCTCGCCGATGACATCCTCAAGGCGTTCCGCAATTGTGTAGGGAATTCCTTTTTCATCAAGCTGCTCTATCATGTATTCTGGAAGACAAAGCTCTTTTGGGCTTATAAAGATGAACTTGTTTCCTTTGTACCGGCTTAATGCCTGAGTAAGGCTGTGTACCGTTCTGCCAAATTTTAAGTCTCCGCAGAATCCTACGGTAAGCCCCTGGTAGTCGCCGAGAAGCCTGCGTATTGTGACTAAATCTGTAAGAGTTTGTGTCGGGTGGCTGTGTCCGCCGTCGCCGGCGTTTATGACAGGAACAGGTGAATATTTGCTTGCAAGCAAAGCCGCTCCTTCTTTTGGAGTTCGCATCGCAATTACATCGACATAGGAAGAAACTACACGGATTGTATCCGCAAGAGTTTCGCCCTTTGTGGACGATGTATATGAAGCATCTGCAAAACCTTCTACCGTTCCGCCAAGATGAAGCATTGCCGCCTCAAAAGAAAGACGTGTTCTTGTGCTTGGCTCAAAAAAAAGTGTCGCAAGAATTTTCCCGCGACACACATCTTGAAAAGAAATAGGATCAACTGTTATCTGTTCCGCCAATGAAATAATTTCATCAATTTCAGAAACAGACAAATCACCAGGTTCGATTAAATGACGCCCTTTTAACATATTAAGAACTCCGTTAAAAATTTTTTAGATTATATCGCATGGCGTGCAGTTGTGCAAATGAAAATAAAAGGCGGAATTCGGGCGTTCCCGCGGAGCGGTCGCTATGTCCGCGCTTCGCCGCCGGGCGGCTCATTCCTCGCTGTGCTCGGAACTACGGCGCTCCCAGCGCTAACGCGGAATATAGAAGAAATTTTTCGCGGCGCAGGAAATTCCGGTGAAAAAGGGGCTTGCGCAGGATTGCAGGGGCGCGCGGAGCGCGTTGCGGAGTGAAGCATTGCTGAACGGAGCAATGAGCGGCTAGCGGAACCCTGGAAAGCCTGTTTGCTGAAGGTGTTTGCGCCCTTATAAAAATTAATATGTGAAAAATTTTTATTTTTTTTCTAAAGTCGGTTTGCCATTCTCCGATAGTAAAGTAAAGGGTGGTGAGACCCTTGTAATAAGTTTTGGAAACTTACCAAGGAGATAAACTATGGTTATTAATCACAATATGAGCGCGATGTTCGCTCAGAGGGCACAGGGAATTCAGGATTTGGCTCAGCAGAAGAGCATGGAAAAGCTTTCTTCTGGTATGAAAATTAATCGTGCTGGAGATGACGCTTCTGGACTTGCTGTTTCAGAAAAAATGCGTTCTCAGATTAGAGGTTTGAAACAGGCTTCTACAAACGCTCAGAATGGCATTTCTTTTATTCAGACAACAGAAGGTTATTTGCAGGAAACCACTGATATTATTCAGAGAATCCGTGAGCTTGCTGTTCAGTCTTCCAACGGTATTTACTCTGCTGAAGACCGCATGCAGATTCAGGTTGAAGTTTCTTCTTTGATTGCTGAGGTTGACCGCGTTGCTTCTGCTGCTCAGTTCAACGGTATGAATATGTTGACTGGTCGTTTTGCCCGCCCGACTGGCGAAAATGTTGTGACTGCATCTATGTGGCTTCATATTGGCGCAAACATGGACCAGAGAACTCAGGTTTATATTGGAACAATGTCTGCTATGGCTCTTGGTCTTCGCAATGTTGGTGATGAAACAATCATGTCTTTGGAAGGCCCGGATGAGGCAAACCGCGCAATCGGCACTTTGGATGAAGCGTTGAAGAAGATTAACAAGCAGCGCGCTGACCTTGGCGCTTACCAGAACCGCCTTGATATGACTATTAAGGGATTGAACGTTGGCGCAGAGAACCTTCAGGCTTCTGAGTCAAGAATCCGCGATACAGATATGGCTAACGAAATGGTTGAATTCACAAAAGACCAGGTTCTTTCACAGGCAGGAACAGCAATGCTGGCTCAGGCAAATCAGAGTTCACAGAATGTTCTTTCGCTCTTGCGCTAGAAATAAGGTTTCGTGAAAAGATGAAAAAAAAGCGCCCCGCAGGGCGCTTTTTTTTGTTTCTGGAGCAACCTGATTTGCCTGAGCCTGTGAGGAAGAAATAGAAGCGAGTTTTGCCCTGGCAAAACTCGTGAGCAGGTTGGGTGAACTTGTGGGCGGAGGAATTGCAACCTGCGCATGCTATATTGATTTTTATAGATTTGACGAAAAAGCGTGTTGGTGCTAATATACAAATAAAGGAAATGCCCGACTCCGTCGGTCGTCTCCACATTTTAGCGATAAAGCCGCCACGTGTAGTCAGACAGGGCGGCTTTACTTTTTACTCGTCTTTATCTTTTAGATAAGAGAGCGCTGCTATTTTTCATCAAGTTTCTTCTCGTTTTTCTCGACCGCGCGTTTCCACACAAAGGTGTATTTGTTTGCCGCGCTTTCGATTTTGGTTCCGTCCACGAAATACTTTTCAAGGCTTACATAGCCTTTTTTATTCAGAAGCTTTACTGTGGATATAAAGATTTCCTTGATTGAGCCCTCTAGTTTTTCACTCCGGAATTTATTGATTGTCCTGAAGTCCGGCTTCTGGAATCCCGCAAGCCACATTGCATTTATGTTTTCGCGGCACTGTCTTGCTATCATTCTCGATGAGTAGATTCCTGTCATATAGCAATAGATTAAAACCTTCAGCAGCATTACTGGATTGTAGCGGCTTACGCCTCTGCTCATATTTAAATTTTACCACAGATGCTTTTCTTTGTCTTTAAAAATAATTAGGACTGCCCGTTCTTTTTGGACAGCCCCTTTTACATATCAGCAAAAGCTTTTAGTCTTTATTGACATGAAATACAATTGTCATACCTTCTATAGACATAGTTATTTCATACTCAGTTTTATCTTTAATTGTTTTGATGTCGGCGTCGGATGGAATTGATGATAATTGATAGTACTCCTGCATTTCTGTAAGCTCTGCAGCAGAAAGAGTTGATTTTACAATCACATTATTGTCAGCAAAGGAGATTTCTGCATCATCAGGAAGATTCATTCGATCTTTAGTCTCTTTCCTTTTTTCATCTTCGCTCTTTTTATTAAAAGCTACAAGATCGTCTTTGGTCATTTTTTTTGTAAGATCAAGAGTCTTCGTTTTTGAACCAGACTTAAAAGTCCAACTTTCATTGCTTGCAGTTGCTTTGATATCATATTTTTCGACCATTCCATCAGAATCAGAAGTTTTCGTTATTGCTAATGTATAGCTTCCGTCAGAAAGAGTTATTGATTGATCGTCATCATCAGATGAATTTCCGTTTGAGCATCCAAAGAATGCACAGGTCAATACAAGTGCTGCAAGAATAGCAGCGAGTTTAGATAAGCGTTTCATAAAATCCTCCTAGATTTTATCTTTTGTTTTTGGGCGAAGTCGAGTGTAACAAGACTTCGCCCCCAGGGATTTTTCAATCCCTGGGGCTGTCCAAAAAGAAATGGGCAGCCCTAATTATTTTAAATTTACAAGAGAAT
>OBSA01000110.1_pt1 | contig 22494 bp, 16 predicted proteins | sample 1501291 | NCBI WGS metagenome assembly OBSA01 (sample SAMEA3360679, study PRJEB22359) | human gut metagenome | biome: ENVO:urban biome; feature: ENVO:human-associated habitat; material: ENVO:feces | place: Bangladesh | collected 2011 | reverse complement strand
GGCAATTCATCTCACCACCTTAGAGGTGGGAGACTTCTTGCCGAGTTCAGTTAAACTCTAGCTTTTTAAGTTTTAACTTTTTGGATTATTTAACTTATTTAGGTCAAAAGCTCTACTAAATTTTGGTAGAGCTTTTTTGGTTTTTATCCAACGTTTTCGAGTAAAACTAATGTTGGCAATTATTGGATTTAGGTCTGATCTAAGAGGATATGGCAGAATAAACGAATAGCCAAACGTTCGGACTAAGTGATTGCTCATTGGCAACGTTCATTGACAAATTTGCAGACTATCAATAAAAGATTATAAAAGAAGCGTTTTATGTAACTGCCATCTAGAACCAAAGAGATAGTTCCTATATGGCATTGTCGCTTACTGTTTACCTAATCTGTTTCATAATGTTTCACGTGAAACAATGTGTTCAGAGTTTGCACCTAGTGCAAACTCTTCAATTGAATTGAAGCCAAAGACCCCAAGGGCGGTTCTTAAGTTGGCATTTACTCGACTTAAGTCTGTACAAAACGCTTTACCGCTTACAAGATTTATTACTTTTGGGGCAACTTCATCACTTAACTTAAGCAATGATTTAACTCTCCTGCCAATTGCCTCCCCAGAATCGACTAAATTAACTTCTGGCCATACAGCCTTTATTTCAGGAGCTAGATGTGGAAAATGGGTACACCCTAAGATAACCGTATCCGGACGCTTATTTTTTTCAAGCTCTAGCCACGGCCGTAAAACATCAGCAATATCATTTAATGCGCATGGCTTACCTGCGAGCTTTTGTTCCGCTAGATCAACAAGGCGACTACTACCTATCTTTAAAACTTCAACATTTGCAGCATACTTTTTAATTAGTTCTGCAGTATATGCGCGACCGACTGTCGCAGGGGTTGCGAGTAGACCTATGATGCCATTTAAAGTTTTAGCAGCGGCGGGTTTAATTGCAGGTACTACTCCCACCACTGGAATTGAAGTTAAGTTTCGCACCGGACCTAAAGCCACCGTGCTTGCAGTATTACATGCAATAACTATCAAATCAGGAGCATAACGTTTTATAAAAGCTGACAGAACTTCACATACTCTATCAGTTACTTGGACTTCAGCTTTTGTTCCATAGGGGTAAAACGCATTGTCAAAAAGATAATATGGTTCAATGGAAGGATTTTGTCTTAGTACTTCTTTGTATACAGACAATCCACCTACGCCAGAATCAAAAACTAAAACCTTGGCTCTCATGATACCTGCTCCACCAAGCTAAAAAAACGCTCCTATTATAGCGCATCAATAAAAAAAATCTTTCTTTGGTCTATTGCCCAAAGAAAGATTCAATATTTTTGCGCGCTTTACCTAAATTTAGTTCTTAATAAACCAAGTTTGTTTTCCTTTGTAACAATGTTGGTTGACACCTTGTATCCGGAAAACAAATTTTTAGTTTTAAAATCTCTTTAGGTTTTAATATTTTTAGAATAAGTTCTTAAGAGCGAAGGTTGCACTTAACACCCGCCCTTCAGCAGGATAGCCTGCCACTGCATCGTATTCTTTATCAAAAATATTATCTGCCTTAAACCCTACTCTAAATTTATCATTACCAAAGGTGTAGCCCAGACCTAAATCAACAGTCCCATAGCCTGGTAAAGTATCAGATGAATATGAGTTGATATAGCGCTTAGAGTGATGTTTAAACTGAGCAAGATAGTCGAAGTCATGGCTTTCACCATTTAAGCCAAGAGTATACACTTGGCGAGAACGGTTAACTAAATCTCTGCCAGTATCTTCATTCTTTGGTCTTGACCAAACTGCTTCACCTTTAACCATTAATTCGCTAGTCCCCATAGCAAATCCAAGTTCCGCCCCGCGGTTACTTGCTTTACTAATGTTGATGTAACGATAAGTTATAGCTTCTGCGCCGATCATGTCATCATACTTTGAGTAGAAGCCAGTTACATAATAGCTAAACTTGAATTCGTCGCCATAATGTCCCTTGACCGTAACTTCACCATTTTTAGACTTTTCCGGCTTAAGAGAGGTGTTACCATAGCCTGGATAATACAGTTCACTAAAGTTAGGAGCTCTATAGGCAGTCCCCACATGCACCCCAAAAGTAAATAGATCAATTGGGTTTACCCCAAAGCCGGCAGTCCAAGTGCTCTTATGATCATAAACGCTGTTATCATCTAAACGGTATGAAGCATCAGCAATAAACATGCCCTGCTCTACCCCTAAGGACAAGAAACCAGCCTTATTTATCATGACCTTATCAGTGTCGCCATAAGAACCATAACCTGTAGTTGAATCGTCTTTTAAGACCCCGTGTTCATAATCGCCACCAAAACCAAGAGTTACCCCTTGAAGTACAGTAAAGGTGTTAGCAAAATGAGCCGTAATGCTTTCCGTACGAACGACTGACCCCCCCATATCAAGCTTTTCAGCATTTACGTCGTGGTCATAATCATTGTTATGAGCATACATAGCCCCAAGTTCAAAATTATAGAATGAACCATTGTAACGAGTATTTAAAGTCACAAGATGACGGTCTACATTATTTTCGTAGGTCTGCATGCCAGACCAAGAATTGTCGTATTCACCGGTATAATCAAGGTAATTATACATGCCATAAAGTTCTAAACCATTGGCAAAAGCATGAGTATAGGAGGCATTGAAATTTCTTTCTTTAAGACCGTGCTTAGCCCCATCATTTAAACCAGCCACAGGATGTACGTTATAACCGGTGCTGTCGCTAACCCCTAAAGCTACTTTAACTACGTCGTTTTCAGTCGGCATAAAGGTATTAACAGCATCAAAGTCAGTGCTACCATGGGTTGCATAGCTAAACTGAGCTAATTGTCTAGAAGCAAAATTAGGCTTAGTAACGATGTTGATCACGCCATCTACTGCGTCAGCCCCGTAAAAAGTTGCGCGAGCGCCTTTAAGAAGTTCAACTCGTTCAATAGCAGTTACAGGCAAAGTGTTAGCATTGATACTACCAAGACCTACTCGTAATGGGTTGCCGTCAATAAGAACTAACACCGCATTGCTTGGACCACCACGAAGGTTAAGGTTAGCAACTTGACCACGGCCACCGTAAACATTTACTTGCATCCCAGGAAGTAAATCAACCACGTCAGTTAAAGAATGGCAGTTATTCTTCTCTATTTGTTCATGGTCTACTGTAGAAACAACCACTAATTTTTGGGCTGTTAATTCCGGTAAACGAGGAGCAACAACAGTTACTTCTTCGTTAGCTGCAGTGTCTACGTTTTGGGCAATTGCAAGTTCAGGTAAAGCAGCAAGTACTGCTACAAGATATTTGTAGTTCATCAAAGAATCCTTATACGCGAAAGATCGAGAAAATTATCCAGGTAAGTCTTCGGACTTTAGAATTTTCCACAGCCTCCGTCACTTCCCTGCAATTAAGCTAGTGTGGATACGAATATCGCCGGAAACTGCAACTTCTTTACCGCTGCGCGTCAGTTCTTGCTTTGCACAAGATTCCTTATTAAGTTTTGCACGCCTGAATAAATTGCGCACAATATATACAGAATTCTCATTTTTGGGAATTATTTTTTTATTTTTCAGGAGATTTTGGGCCTATGATATAATCGCACGGTATTTTAGATGTAACGGCAGGAAAGGACCTTATGAATAAATACGAAGAGATCGATACTAGCACTTACCACTCTGAACTTATGGCCAAAACCGACCGGGTCAGAGCCATGCTAACCGAAGGTTTAGAACTTCCAGAGGCTGAAATTTTCAGTTCTAAGCCCATAAATTATCGCATGCGCGCTGAATTTAACATCTTTAGAGATGGGCCTAACATTCGTTATTTCATGGTCGAAAAGGATGGAAAAGAAAAGAAGCGGGTTTTTATCACTAAGTTTGCCCCCGCCTCAAAACTCATCAATTACTTCATGCCAATACTTGCTAACTACATTTCTTGTAATAGCGTGCTAGCCGAAAAGCTTTTTGATATCGATTTTCTTACAACTTTAAGTGGTGAAAGCCTCATCACCCTCACTTACCATAAAAAGCTAGATGAATCTTGGACTCAAGAAGCAAGAAATCTACTTTCCGTACTACGTCAAGATGGCCACACTGTAAACTTGATCGGGCGCAGTCATAAACAAAAGATCCTTTTAGACTGCGACTACGTTTGGGAGAAGTTGGAAGTAAACGGCAAAACTTACCACTACCAACAAGTCGATAACAGTTTTACCCAGCCTAATGCTGGTATTAGCGCTCAGATGCTTGCCTATGTCCAAAACAACACTAAAGATCTAGGTGGTGATTTGCTTGAACTTTATTGTGGTAATGGCAACTTTTCTATCGCTTTAAGCCAAAACTTTAATCAGGTCCTAGCTACTGAAATTTCTAAATCTAGTGTAAATTCTGCTCAACTTAATATTGAAGCTAATAAAGTAAATAACCTTAAGATCCTAAGACTAAGTGCCGAGGAATTCACATCAGCTATCAATGGTGAACGCGAATTTAACCGTCTTAAACAAGCTAATGTTGATCTTAAAAGCTACAAATGTGAAACGATTCTAGTCGACCCTCCACGCGCCGGCTTGGACGATGGCACTTGTAAGATGATTTCAGCTTACCGCAACATCATCTATGTTTCATGCAATCCAGAGACTCTAAAAACCAATTTAAACTTTTTAACCCAAACACATAAAGTTACCAAGTTGGCTTTCTTTGATCAATTTCCGTACACCCCGCACATTGAAACCATTTGTCTTTTAACTAAAAAATAAAATGGCGTCCCTCTCCGAAGTAACGTCACTTGGATCTTCTAACATTTCAAAGGTCTAGCCAAAAAAAGGAGCTAATCAAAATTAGCTCCTTTTTTAATTGGCTTAAGTTTAACTACTTGGCCGGTGGTTTAGATAAACCATTAACGCAATAAGACCAATTAGTTAGACCAAATGCTTTTAGTCTTCCATGTAGTGAGCAGGAAGAGGCTTTCTAGCCACACCTGACGCAATAGCAGCTTCAGCTACAGCCTTAGATACCCACTTTAAGAGACGGCCATCCACTGCCTTTGGCATGATGTAGTGAGGACCGAATTCAAGCTTATCAATTTCTGCAGCCTTGCATACTTCTGCTGGAACAGGTTCCTGAGCCAAAAGTCTAATGGCATTCATTGCTGCTTTCTTCATTTCGAGATTGATTTCAGTAGCTCTAACATCAAGCGCGCCTCTGAAGAGGAATGGGAAGCAGATTACGTTATTAATCTGGTTTGGATAGTCAGAACGGCCAGTACCAAAAATAATATCTGGTCTTACCCTTTCCACGAGAGCTGGGCAAACTTCAGGATCTGGGTTAGAGCAAGCAAAGATTACAGCCTTTGGCGCCATGCTCATTACTTCTTCTTCGTTCACAAGATTTGAACCAGATACGCCGAGGAATACATCAGCATCCTTCATAGCTTCAGCTAAGGTCTTAGCGCCGCTATCGTTCACAAATCTTGGCTTTTCACCATTAAGATCTGTTCTATCTGAACGGATTACCCCATGACGGTCAAGCATAAAGAAATTTTCACGCTTAACGCCACAAGCAAGAAGGAGATCAGAACAAGCAACACCTGCTGCGCCAGCACCTAAGCACACAACCTTACAATCTTCAGCTTTCTTACCTTGAATCTGTAACGCATTTAAAATACCAGCTGTAGTTACAATTGCAGTACCGTGTTGGTCGTCATGGAATACAGGGATATTGCAGATCTTTTTCAAACGTCTTTCGATTTCAAAGCATTCAGGAGCTTTGATATCTTCCAAATTGATCCCACCGAAGGTGTCAGCAATATTAGCAACGGTCTTAACAAAGTCATCAATGCCATCATGCTTAACTTCAATGTCGATAGCATCAATGTTAGCAAAACGCTTAAAGAGGAGTGCCTTACCTTCCATTACAGGCTTAGAAGCCAAAGGACCTAAGTTACCAAGACCTAAAATAGCAGTACCATTAGAAATAACTGCTACTAAGTTCCCTTTAATGGTGTAATCGTAAGCAAGTTCTGGATCTTTAGCAATTTCACGAACAGGTTCAGCTACCCCTGGACTGTAAGCTAAAGTTAAATCATGTGAGGTTTCAGCTTTTTTAGTGATGGTAATTGCAATTTTACCCGGCGTAGGATGAGCATGGTATTCCAATGCATCATCATGCAGTTTCTTATCTGCCATAAGGCATCTCTCCAATAAAACTAGCCATTTTGCTGACTAAATAACGACCAATACGAAATACAGCAAAAGGCCATATTCGTGCTTAAAATATCTTATTAACTTGCGAATGCGGAATCTAAAGATACGAATTCCAATTCTTGTACTTTACTTTAAATACATTGTGACCAAACAAAACAACACTTCGGTCTCAACAAGACAGGATAGTCAAACATCTTGTGACATCCTCCCCCACCTATAGAGGTGGGGACTTCCCACCGATAAGATAGGTTCAGTTCTCGCTCAAGCACTCTAATGAGTACAGTATCAACGAGCTAACCCCGTGTGTCCCACGGTTCTATTACATTGTGGCATAACGTTTGGAAAACTGTCAAGTAGATTTCGGCAATTCATCTCACCACCTTAGAGGTGGGGGACTTCTTGCCGAGTTCAGTTAAAACATTATCCCACTATTTTAATATGATAATAGTTATACAACCAAAATTCTGTGTACACTCTAGCGAAATTCACGAAAAATAATTGCTTTATTCATAGTTAGCACGTATTACATCTTATTTTCACTAAAATTAGATAAACTCTTTATAGAATAAGACTTTAAGCTTTTTTTCGCAAGATTGACCCTAGGTCTTAACGAAGAAACCCGCCATTGGGGCGGGTTTCTTCTAATAGTTTCGCAGAATTACTTCTTTGAACCGAGCATAGCAAAACGCTTGTTGAAACGTTCTACACGGCCACCGTTGTCAACGATCTTCTGCTTGCCGGTATAGAATGGGTGGCAAACTGAGCATACATCGATCTGAATATCGTGACCGATGGTTGAACTGGTGGTAAATACGTTACCGCATGAGCACTTAACGGTGATTTCGCCGTAAGCTGGGTGAATATCTTTTTTCATAGGAACCTCAAAAGAGTTGTGTCGCCATTTAACCGTTAGAACGCTAAACACCACACAAAATTAAAACAAAAATTTACGGACCGCATGATATATTATAAACTGCAAAGTTGCAAGTAAACTTCAAAAAACTTTTGTCTTATTAATGTATGTATCTGCAAGTTGTTCTTAATATACCGCTCCGCAAATCTTTTGAGTATGCGTATAATCCGACTCTTATGGATGATAAGCCCGCATCAACACTAGCCTATACGGATTTATCAGGCTTTAGAGTGCTCGTTCCTTTTGGCCCCAAAAAGGTCATCGGCGTGGTTGTATCAACTTCCACAACACCTACATACCATACTCCTGCTAAGATCAAACCCATTATCAAACTTGTTGATGAGGTGCCATTATTCTCACCTCACATGTTAAAACTACTTTCTTGGGCTTCAGATTACTATCACTACCCTATAGGAGAGGTAGTGTTAAGCGCTGTTCCGCCGGCTTTACGCAAAGGAGAAGCGGCCGAACTTAAAGAAATTGAAGGTTTTTGTTCAACTCAAAACCCTGAAGCTCAAACTATTTTAAAAAGATCTCCCGCCTGCCTAAAAGCTCTCGAAATTATCGCTAATGGCCCTACCGCCTCTTCAGTCCTAAGAGACCGCGGTATTGCCCGTACTACTATCAATAAACTTTTAGCGCGCGCACTAATAAAAACCATAGATGTACGAAATAGAACTTCATGGGATCAAAACCCGATTACTGTCAGCAATGAACTTACATTAAACCAAGAACAGCAAGTGGCGTTTGACACCATCACTAAACATCAAGGTTTTGGGGTATTTCTAATCAATGGAGTTACCGGTTCCGGGAAAACTGAAGTCTACCTTCAGTTAATTCACCATTGTCTAAAAAAGAAACAACAAGCCTTAATTTTAGTGCCGGAAATCAATCTAACTCCGCAAACGTTTAATCGTTTTTACAATCGGTTTAACGTACCTGTCGTTAGTATCCATTCTGCGATGAATAATACAGAACGCTTGGAAGCATTTTTGCGGATAAAAAACAATGAGGCTGCGATTCTCATTGGTACACGCAGTGCAATATTTGCCGAAATACCTAACCTTGGTATCATCGTTATCGATGAAGAACACGATTCCTCCTATCGCCAAGGAGATGGCTTTTTATACCACTGTCGCGATCTCGCTATCATGCGAGCGCGGGCACTTAACATTCCAGTCGTTTTAGGGACGGCCACACCTTCTATCGAAAGCTTAAATAACGCTATACATGGTAAATATATCGAATTAAAACTCACACAGCGGGCAGCCGATGCCCAAGTGCCAGAAATAAACCTTATTGATATGCGCCATGCCACCGTAAACGCAGGCCTGTCACAAGAATTGCTTACGGCCACAGCTACGGAATTAAAAGCCGGTAATCAAGTCCTGTTTTTGTTAAACCGTAGAGGCTACGCCCCTAAAATGATTTGCCACGATTGTGGACACGTGCTTACTTGTGAGCATTGCTCGTCGAATTTATTTCTTCATGCTTCAAGTAATGTACTAAAATGCCATCACTGTGAAACAATCTACCCTATCCCTAGATACTGTCCTGCTTGTGGCTCTTCAAGGCTAGTTGCGACCGGTACAGGAACTGAAAAAATATGCGAATATTTAAGCCAAGTGTTTCCAACCACTGGTATTATCCGCATTGATCGTGATACGACTACCCAAAAGGGCTCCATCAATAAAATCTTAGCTGATGTGTTAGTGCATAAGTATCAAATCTTAGTTGGAACGCAAATTTTAGCCAAAGGCCATCATTTCCCTGATGTAACCTTAGTGGGTATTTTAGACATCGATAGTTTTTTAAATTCCAACGATTTTCGAGCTACTGAATATGCAGCTCAACTCATCACCCAAGTTTCAGGTCGTGCTGGTAGAGGGGCTAAAAAAGGACGAGTACTACTCCAAACCTACCAACCACAGCATAAATTTTTACAACAACTACTAAATTTTGGTTACGATGGTTTTGCGAAAGATTGTCTTAAAGAACGGGCTTACTGTGAGCTTCCTCCTTTTAAGGCCATGGCTGCTATCAAAGCGGATTCACCTCAAGCCACCAAAGTTGCTAGTTTTTTAAACGAGGTCTATCTCGTTATCGACCAAAAGCTAATATCTGACTTTCCTGAAGTTCAGTATTCGCACCCACTTAAGCCTTTTATCGATAAACGAATAAATCGCTACCACATGTTCTTAATTATAATTGCCCCTAATCGCATGATTTTAGGGCGCTTTTTAAATCTACTCACCGCTAAAGCAGAAGAAATTAATCGTAAATACGATAATCACTTAGTTATCGAAATCGACCCGACAAACTGTTTTTAACTTTATGTGATTCTTCTTTAATCTAGAAAAATTTACCTTAAAGAAGTAAAATTACACATTATTTTTAGATAACAAACAAATCAGAGCCTAAAGACATGAAAAATTATATCCAGGAAAAACTTGCTTCCATCGTCAATGACTTCGCGGAACAGGGTCTGCTTCCAGCTGATGCCAAAATACGCATCATGGTTGAAAACACCAAGGATAAGAGCCATGGTGATTTCGCAACCAACCTGGCTATGCTCTTAAGTAAGCCAATGCAGAAGAAGCCTGCCGAAATTGCCGCTCTCATTGTAGCTAAAATTCCAACTGATAATCGCATTGCTAAGGTGGAAATTGCCGGTCCTGGTTTTATTAATTTTTACGCTAACTCTGACTTCTTAGCAGAAGCTATTAACGCCATCTCTACCGATCCAAAATTTGGCGTTAAGAGTGCAGTTCCTCCAGTAACTACAGTTGTTGATTACTCATCTCCTAACGTAGCCAAAGAAATGGCTGTACACCACATTCGTTCAACCGTAATCGGTGACGCAGTTGTACGTGTACTCGAATTTTTAGGTAACAAGGTTATCAGAGCTAACCATATCGGTGACTGGGGCACCCAGTTCGGGATGCTTATCGCTTATCTCGAAAAGAAAGAAAATGAAAAAGCTGATGCTATGGAACTGAGCGATCTAGAATCATTCTATCGCGAAGCTAAGGTATGCTATGACAGCGACGAAGAATTCGCCGTTAAAGCCCGTGGCTATGTAGTTAAGCTTCAAAGTGGTGATGAATATTGTCATGCTATGTGGCAAAAGCTTGTAAAAATCACCATGGAACAAAACGAAGATATTTACCGTCGTTTAAACATCACCCTTACCGATAAAGACGTAATGGGTGAAAGTCTTTACAACCCAATGCTTAAACCACTAGTAGAAGACCTAGTGCAAAAAGGCTTGGCTGTAAAAGACCAAGGTGCAATGGTTGTATACCTCGATTCATTTAAAGATAAAGAAAACAACCCGCGTGGCGTAATCGTTCAAAAGAGCGATGGTGGCTTCCTCTACACTACCACCGACATAGCATGTACTAAGTACCGTTGTGAAAAGTTTAATGCTCGTCGTATCATCTGCTTTGCCGATTCTAGACAGCACGAACACTTACTCATGGCTTGGGAAATTGCTCGCTTAGCAGGTTATGTACCTGAAGGTGTTTCTCTTGAACACGCATCTTTTGGTATGATGCTCGGTAAAGACGGCCGCCCATTTAAGACCAGAAGTGGTGGTACCGTTAAGCTTAAAGATCTCTTAACTGAAGCTCTAAGCCGTGCTCGCGTGTTAATGGAAGACAAGAGCAGTGATCTTTCTCCAGCCGAACGTGAACAAGTAATCAACGCTGTAGCCATGGGCGCGGTTAAATATGCTGACTTGTCAAAGAACAGAACAACTGACTATATCTTCGATTGGGACAATATGCTTACTTTCGAAGGCAACACGGCTCCATATCTCCAATATGCTTACAGCCGTATCCAAGCTATTTTCCGTAAAGCAACTGTAACTCCTGGCGCTATTACTTTAACTGAAGAAGCTGAAAAAGATTTAGCTCAGCACATGCTTAAATTTAATGAAACTGTAAATCAAGTAGCTGAAAAGACCATGCCACATCTGTTATGTGCTTACCTCTATCAGTTGGCTGGTTTATTTATGCGCTTCTATGAAGCTTGCCCAGTAAACAAAGAAGACGTGGCGCCAGAAGTACGTAGCAGCCGTTTGTCTTTGTGTAAGACCACTGCTGGTATTTTAAGCACTGGTCTTGATTTATTAGGCATTAAAGTAATGGATCGTATGTAACACATGCCCGTTAAAGCCACCACTAAAAGAACGTCCTCCGCTAAAAACAAAAAAAGCGGAGGCTTAATGAGCACACCCGCCGGTAAAACCGTTGGGTTCTTGGTGATCTTCTTGATCATTGGTGGCATTATCGCTGCCTTGGTTGCTTTGCGTTCTCTACCTAAAACCCAAGTTACACCTGTTAAAGCTAAGACTGAACAAACTACCTCTAATCGCAAAAAGGCGGCTGACATTCAGACTTATGATTACACCGAAATCTTGGAAAATAAGGAATTAGACACCGGTTCTGGAGTTAAGATCACCCGTAACTACGAAGCTGAATCAGCCCAAAAAGAAGCGGCATACCGCAAAGAACTAGCAAGAAAACGCCGAGAAAAACAAGAAGCCTTAGAAGCCAAAGCAAGACATGAAGCCGAACTTAGACAGCAAGCCCTCGAGAAAAAACGTTTGGCAGCTGAGAAGAAACGGCAACAACAAATGGCCCGAAATAACAACCTCGCTTCAGGCGGTTCTAACCCACAGACTATTCAATTTGCTGAGCGACAAAAAAACAAAGGCAAATTCTATATTCAATGTGGTACGGATAACTTTAGAACAGCTAGAGAAGCAGAAAGCCAAAAAGCTAAACTTGCTTTTATCGGTAAGCAATCAACTGTGGTTTTAAAACAAATGGGCGGTGGGTACGTTTACTCCCTTAATATCGGACCATACAATAGTCTAGAAGAGGCGGTAAAGTCTCGAGGCGAAATCATCTCCGCCAACTTAGCCCGAAATTGCTCCGCGGTTAATTAACCTAAAGCCACCTTTTTTACAGGTGGCTTTTTTAACAACTTCATAATATTTAGCAATATTAGACCTCAATTCCTCCAAGTTAGTTGTAATAGTGCTACCATAAGATGCTATAAGGCTAATCAAACCCAAGCCTAAGCCTCAGCTCAGAAATGCCCTAGGAACGATATATGGAAGCCCAAGAATTAAATAAGATCTTTGATGAACTTGAATCTTTAGCTCAAAAGGCTCTAGCCAAACAGTCTAATCAAGCAGATATAGCTCAACATAGCTTTGAGTTAGAACGCGAAGTCCGCAAACTACAAACAGAAAATAGCTTACTTAAAGACCGCAATAACCTATTACAAGAAAACCAAAAAAATTGGCAAAGCAGATTGCGTGGCATTCTTGACAAGATGGAAAACCAAAACTAATGTGACATCCTCCCCCACCTATAGAGGTGGGGGACTTCTTGCCGAGTTCAGTTAAAACCTGAACTTTGGATACCATACTCTTGCCCCTGAGCCCAATATAAAACTCGTTAAGGAATTAAAAATTTAACCAAGACTTAAGCCAAGTCTCAAGCCAAAAAATCCCCAAACACGCCAACAAGATCTTTAAAACAAATAATTTGTTCATTTTAAGAATCATTTTGCCCGAAGTATGGTAGCGTCCTAAAAAAGACAAGTTGGCCGCACTTAGAGGCGAAACTGTAATACCTAGTCCCCAGCCTACTACGATCAATAAACCTACTAATGTTGGATCAGGATTAAAATTTAACAACAAAGGGATAAGGGAGTAAATCGTGATAATAGGGTGGAGCCCGCAATATGAAATCGCGACAATTAAAATCAGGACTCCAAACGCTTCTAGCGGACCAAACGACGAAATAAGCCCCGTTAAAAAGTCGATATGTTTTACTTTAAGCAACGCTAAAATAGCCGTCGACATAGCCCCCGCCACTAGATAAAGAGCAATTTGCCCACCCATTGAAGGGAAATTATCATGGATCTGGTCATGGATTTTGGTTCGAAAATTTTGCTTTTCCATTGCGATAAAAACAACTGTTGGTACCACAATCGAAATGACAATCAAAAGGCTACGGCTTGGATCTAACAAGTGAAAGAGCAACACTCCTAAAACAAGAGCCAACGGCAATCTTAGTTCTTTAAAACTAAGAGAATACCCTTCAAAATCAGCCATTGAAGGTCCAATATTCCCTGTTTTAGCAGCCTCAAAACTTTTTTTACGATATGAGGCCCGAATTTCCCCATAAGAAACCAACATGGTGATAAGAGATAATAAAATCCCACATGGAATTGTTACGCTTAATTCCATGCCATGAGATAAGGATAAAGCAACGGCGCAACCAACAAAAAATGGGGACCAATAGGCAGCGGCGCAAAAGCCACGACTAATCAACTCCACCTGTTCTTGGCTAAGCTTCCCCTTTTGGCTCAAGCGATCGCCAATAACATAAATAGAGGCTAAATTTATAACTCCACCTAAAATATTGGCCGCGCAATAGGTACTAAAAATCCCCTTTGCCCCGGTTAAATTTTGCCTATGCTCGGCTTTCTGCGTTATTAAACTTAAAAAGCTACCCGCCGCAAACATGGCACACATGGTTTCGTTGATCTCAAAAAACCGAGCCCACTCAACTGTTCCACCTAGGCCATATACCAAGCCAATAAGAGCTAATGTCACCACCGACAGAATAGTAATTTGCTTCTGTGATGCCTTATTAGCTTGAAAAAAAAGAATACAGGCTGCCAGCCACAACAACAAAGCCGAAACATGCCGAAAAACACCTGGAACGTATGCATTAAAAACTACAAACAACCAAGCTAGAAGTAACAAACACCCACCAATGGATTTCATTTACTAGTTTTCCGAATTTAATTTTTAAATTTATGGACGCCTTACTACAAATCTTGGTCCATTTCCAAAGAAGGCATCGCACTACGACATATTCCGATTTCCTTCGCTGGGACCCCAGCTACCGAGGTATGAGGCTTAACTGGATGCAATACTACACTACCAGCCCCAATTTTGGCCCCTTCCCCTATTTCAATGTTACCTAGCACACTAGCCCCAGCACCAATCATCACCCCACTACGTACTTTTGGATGACGGTCGCCCTGTTCGTGCCCAGTCCCACCTAATGTTACATTATGCAAAAATGAAACATTATCACCAACTACTGCCGTTTCCCCAATGACAATACCTGTAGCGTGGTCAAACATCACCCCATGGCCGATTTTCGCAGCCGGGTGGATATCAACCCCAAAGGTTATAGAGATTAGGTTTTGCATGAAGTAGGCTATTTCGTGTCGCCCTTCAATCCAAAGATAATGAGCAACTCTATAAGATTGAATAGCTAAAAAACCTTTAAGATACAAAAGAGGAGACGAATAATAAACCACTGCAGGATCTCTATCAACGACAGCTCTTAAGTCGAGCGCTGCTGCCGTGATTACATTAGGATCTTTATTGTAGACTTCATTAATTAGCTCTCTTAACACCACAGCTGGCATTACCGCTGAAGCTAAACGATTAGCCAACTGAAAACCCAAGGCAGCGGCAAAAGTCTGCTGATTTAAAATGGATTGTAAAAAAAAGCTCCCGAGCATTGGCTCTTGCGTCATCATTTCTCGAGCTTCTGCTCGAATATTATTCCATACGGTCTGTACTATTTCTTCTTGTGCTTGTATTTGAGCCATGCTTTCGTTATTCCGTTTTACTTAGCTGTAAAGGTTATAAAATGGTCAGCCATTGAGCCACCTTTAATCATCATGGTAGCCTACACTTTACCTTAGTGTTTCATCACAGGTTCCATGTGCAAGGTAATATCGGCTTCAGGGAAGATTTCATGCACTGCATTTTCAGCAGCATCAGCGACCTCATGAGCCCGTTCTAAGGTCAAATCTTTATCTATTTCAAGGTGAGCTTGAATAAATTGACATGGACCTGACTGTCTCGTTCTTAAATCGTGTAAGCCACTAACTCCAGGAACTTCCAAGATAGTGGTTTCTATTTTAGCAATATCCTCCTGAGGCAATTCGGCGTCCAATAAAATTCTAATCGCCCCTCTAAAAATACCAATGGCACTACCGAAGATATAAAAACCAAGCAACACCGCAAAAATGCCATCTGCCTGAATTACCCCAAAGTGAGATAAAAATAATGAAACCAAGACGCCAGTGTTTAACAAAATATCACTAGCGTAGTGCAACCTATCGGCTTTAATAGCAACACTATTAGTCTTACGGGCCACGTAAGTTTGCAATATCACTACGCCAATAGTCATGATCATGGCTATTACGGTAACCACCATCCCGACATCAATGTTTTCGATCTTTTGGGGATGCATGATACGCATAATGCCATGGAACACCAAAAATAATGCTGAGCCACTAATAAAGGCGCATTGCCCAATTCCTGATAAAGCTTCAGCTTTCCAATGTCCATAATGATGGTCTTTGTCCGCCGGCATCATGGCATACTTAATGGCTATCAAGTTGAAAATAGAAGAGCAGATATCCATAACAGAATCTGTTAATGAGGCTAAGATAGCAGAAGAATCAGTCAATAATAAGGCAATAATTCTAATAACAATCAAAGTTGCAGCCGTGCACACCGATACAATCCCGGCAAGACTAACTAACCGAGCATATTGCACTAACTTCTCATTGTCTTGTTCACACGAACAAATCATGATTACTCTCCGTTTAAAGCTGCAGATTTTAGCTTAATAAACCTAATCTTATAGCTTACTTATGTGCTTTTGAAAGTCACCTAAAAACACACTCAAAATGATTGAAAATTATAGCACAGGAACGAGTACTCAAACAGGCATTATGAAGCGTATTCGCCAACTAAGAATTTTGGGTCTGTGTAAAAATATGTGGGTTTGATAAAAATTAGACTAATTTCGAGACGGGAAAAATTGAAGTGGTAAGAAAATTTAGTAAGATTTAAATAGGAAAAAATAAACCACTAACTAAAGATCCTTACCATGAACTATTCTACACAGACCTTATGCATTAATCATATCTCTTCTACTCTTTTTTTAAATCCAAGCTTGAATCTTTTATTCAAACAGACGGCGATATTGTGGGTGTTGTAATGGTCGAACCGAAGTTGTATTCAAGTGAAAGGAGCACTTTAACTTAAGCCATCACTTGATATGATTAAACGCCAAAAGAGATAAAATATTTACTCCTAGGAAGAGTTTTTGCATTAGTAAAATCAAGGCTAGTAAGTGGCACATGCTCTTCTTGAGCTTTACAGATGGGCCACAGATAACGATGTATATATCGCTAAATAACAATAGCATCACAGCATACCTTACATTAACACATTAACCAACAACTCTATATTTCTGCCGCGCTAAAAACGCACAATAGGCGTGATATAGCAGTGCGGTAATTTCAAGATGCTTATCTATCCTGTGATGAAGCTAATGAAAGCAAAGAAGGTTATTCAAAGCACATTTCTGATTGTACAAACCAGGGTGTTTTTTAATAGATGAAAGACGGTAGAAACATCTTTTATTTGAAGTCCAACCCAACTAAGGGGGCGCCGGCCTAATCCTAATAGTCAAATTCCACAAGATTTTGCACTGAACCAGAATTTTTCTTAGAAAGCTTGATACGCCACTTGTTTTATAATGTAAATAATAGCTAAGGATGTGACTCATAAAACACCAATCCTTTATTTATCACACAAATCTCACATACTTTACGTTAAAAAAAATGTATGATCACTCATACTCCGGAGACATCCGATGTAATTGCAACGGGAGCAAGCGTTATCGTCATCTGTGCGTTCCCTTTAATTGAAGGAAGGTGAGTATGTGGTCTACTTTACTAAAAAGAGCAGTATTCTATCTGCCAGTAAAATATTTTGCGAAATGTTGCACCAGAACTAATGATGTGAAATCAGAACTCACAGGTTATGATCCGAACATACCTGTAGTCTACGTAATGCAATCAAATTCAATTTCAGATCTACTTACCCTAGAAAAACTTACCAAACGTAACGGCTTACCTAACCCTTTTTCTCGTCTAGAAATTGGAGGCGAAGATTTTCCGCGTACCGCTTATATGAAAAAGGTCAATTGGTTTTTCAACAACAATGTTTGTGACTACCATTTTGAAAAAATCTTTGCTCGTTGGATCTCTCACTGCCAATTAAACAATACTCAATTACAAATCATTCCAGTAACTATCGTGTGGTCTCGAAACCCAGGCCATGAAAACGAAACCTGTCGAGATGATGTTAATAAACCAATGACCGCCTTTAAAAAGTTTTTCCGGTTAATGTTTTTTGGTTATGACAATATGACGGTTTGCTCTGGCCCGATTCAACTAAAACGCCTTATCACTCACCCTAATAAGCAACACGATACGTCGACCATCCTCGCCCGCGCCTGTAGATTACATTTTGAACGACGTTACAAAGACATTATTGGCCCAAGACTTCCGAATCGCGCCGCCCTTATCAATGAACTCTTAGAGTCCCCTAATATTGAAGCTGCTATCAATGAAGTCATGCGCGAAACGGGGAAAAATCATACTGAAATTAAGAATCAAGCCTATCAAATGCTTGATGAAATAGTTTCTAATATTTCCTACCACCTTATACGTTGCCTTGGGGCCATCTTACATTTGGTTTGGAATAAACTATATCAAGGCTTATCGGTGCATGGAGCCGAAAGAGTGCGTGAGCTTATCCACTCAGGGCATGAAATCGTTTATATCCCATGCCACCGTAGCCACATGGATTACCTTTTAACTTCATACGTCTTTACCAAAGAAGGTCTAGTCGTACCTCACGTAGTTGCCGGCAACAACCTTAACTTTTTCCCAATCAGTAAATTCTTACGTAAATGTGGCGCCTTTTTTATGCGCCGTAAGTTCAAGGGCGATAAACTCTATACAGCAGTATTTCGGGAGTATTTAAGCACCCTCTTTATGAAAGGATACAGCACGGAGTTCTACATTGAAGGGGGACGCTCAAGAACAGGACGCACCCTACCTCCTAGAACTGGGATTGTAGCGATGGCAGTTCAAACTCAGTTGCGAGGCATTGAACGCCCTATAACCTTTATTCCGATGTATCTTGGCTACGAAAAGGTCATGGAAGTAAACGCTTACATGGACGAATTAAAAGGCGCCAAAAAAGAAAAAGAAAGCGCCTGGAATTTGTTAAATATTTACAAAAGATTTCGTTACTATGGGCGTGGTTACGTCACTTTTGGGGAACCTATTACCCTACCGACTTTCCTCCGTGAACACGTACCCAATTGGCGTAACAGTATTCAAGAAAATGGCCTCGCGCGTCCAGAATGGCTTCATGATACCGTAAACCTCTTGTCTGACGAAATTATCATGAACCTCAACGCTTCAGCCGCCGTAAATGGGCTTAATTTATCAGCTTTAGCCCTCCTTTCAGTTGGCAAACATAAATTGTCCCTGAAAAAGCTAGCGGAAGTAATTAACTTCTACCTCATGCTCCTTAAAAATAGCAATTTAAACATTGCCCTACCAGAGATCCCTGGCAGCGTAATGGTTAAACAAGCTATGGAGTTACATCCATTTCATGTTATTAAGCAACAAGACGAAGAAGTGGCCTCACCTTCGGCCAAACAAATTATTTATTTAACCTACTTTAGAAATAATATTTTGCACTTCTTTGCTTTACCAGCACTCATTGCAACCATTATCTTTGTACATAAAAGTATTAACTACGAAGATGTGGTAACCCACACTAGAAACGTTTTTTATTTCTTGAGACATGAGCTATATTGTCCAATTAGAGAAGATATCCTCAACGACTCTATTAAAAACTATTTAAAAGTTCTGCAGCTCCATGAATACATTATTTGCAGTCAGGGACTGTACTCTTTAAACCCAGCCAAAAGAGAACATCTTTTTATTTTGAGTGAATGTATTCACTTAAACCTAATCCGTTATCTTATAGGGGTTGAAGTAATTATGTCTCATGACGACAAAACATTAAATGAAGCTTCATTTATTGAACTTGCCATCAAGCGTGGGCGTGAATTACCAGCTGATATCACGGACAACTCACCAGAGTTTGCCGAACCAACTGTTTTCCGTGTTATGTATGCAACGTTATTACGCCATAATTACATTACTCTTGATGATGACAGTGATATGTTTACTAAAAATGAACTCAAACTTATGAAACTTGTAAACGCAGTTGGTCCATTATTGCCAGTGCACAAAATTGCCACCCTAAAGACTAACTAGTTACCGCTCATAAACAATACAGGAATTTTTTATGGCCTTTAAATTTTTATCAAAATTGCTCACGATATCTTGCATTTGTTTCGCCAGTTTAACTACTGTGTTGCCGGCAGTTGCTTCAAGTGATAGCAAGGAAAAAACAGAAGAAGAAGCTAGTGCTCTCCCTGTAACCGGTTATTATGAAATGAAACCTTTTTTAACTAATTTAAGTAACAATGGGACCAAACTTAATTATATAAAAGTTTCTGTCGTTATTTCGGTTGCCGATTCTAGAGACATTACATTACTTGAAGAACACGATCCATTACTGCGTGACGCCATTGTGACCATCTTAAGCTCTAAAAGATATGACGAAGCTAAACCTGTCGCCGGCAATATCAACCGACAAACAATCCAAGCTGAAATACGTAAAAAAATTACCGATCTAACAGACGAATGTGTGGGGCGCCGGATCGTGAAAAACGTAATTTTTACAGAATATTTAGTGCAATAAACGTTTTTATAAACTCTGATTTTAAGGCCACATTGCAAAAACCTTGTGGCCTTATAACGTTAATGGTTGTTAATTACCTAGCCAAAATTTGGATTTAATTCCATAAATTAACTAAGCACTTTTATTTTGGGCAAATTTAATTAGGTCAATTGCGCCTACGGCTAAACCTGCTAACAAACCACCTAAATGGCAATAACTTGCAATGTCAGACATAAACAAGAATGAAATAACTAGGAACAACAACGAGACTAAGAATAACCCTGGAATGATCCGTAAACCATGGGCTAAGTCAGGTCGACGACTCATTACAGCTAAATAACCGGTTAGACCATATACGACTCCAGAGAGCCCGTAAAAATTGCCTACGCGTCCCCCAATATAATATTGGAAGATATTACCTATAGCTGCACTTGCCACCACAATGGTTAAAAGTCGTCCCCAACCGAGGCGTAACTCTAAAGGAGTGGCTAAAAAATTAAACATCACTAAATTAAAAATGATGTGTAGCCACGAACCATGCATTATCGCAGGAGTTAGCACCCGCCAAATCTCAAAACCACTAATGATAGCGACACTATCAAAAGACAGGGCGTCAAAAATAGGCTTAGGGTTTCCCCCATCAAAAATTAACTGCAAACCAAAAACTAGCGCACAGCATAGCAATATAGCCCCAGTAAACTTAACTTGCTTAAAATGCTGAATGACATTAGGCCAAACAATAGGAGTTGAACCACGATCACTGCTTTCTTGTTCCCAAGAGGCTCCCATCACTTTTTGGGCATAATCTTCATGGCTCTCGATTTGCGCTAACAAACGGCGAGCTTTAAAAGCTTCATCTTCTGTGCAAAGCACTAGATGCGAAACTCCAGTTCTTCCGATCTCTGCGTTGATACCTTGAGCTTTAAGATAGTCTCTTACGCTAAGCGCCTTGTTTAAATGATAAGTTGAAAATACAGTGACCATGGAATAATTTTACTTCTTTTCGTTAAGCCACTTCATATATTCAGCTACACCTTCAGCGACAGTCTTAAATTCAACGTCACATCCTGCAGCTCTAAGCTTAGTTAAATCAGCCTGAGTAAATGACTGATAACGACCACGCAAATGATCAGGGAATGGAATATATTCAATTTCCCCATGACCATGGTACTTAATTACCGCCTTCGCAATGTTACTAAATGGTTCAGCTCTACCTGTACCACAGTTATAAACCCCAGATGGCCCCTTATGTTCTAAGAACCAAAGGTTAACTTTACATACGTCTTCAACGTAAACAAAGTCACGCATATGCCCACCGTCAGGATAGCCATCAGTCCCTTGGAACAACTTAGGATTTTCACCTTTTAAAACTTGGTTATTTAAATGGAAAGCTACACTGGCCATTGTGCCTTTATGATTTTCACGTGGCCCGTAAACGTTAAAGTACTTAAGACCAACTACAGGGGAAGTAAGCTTTGGCAAATATCTGCGCATGTACTCATCGAACAAAAACTTAGTATAACCATATACATTGAGCGGCTGTTCATATTGACGACCTTCAATGAAGTTATCGGTACGACCACCGTAAGTTGCAGCAGATGAAGCGTAGATAAACGGAATATGGCGAGCAATACAGTAGTGGAACAAGTTCTTTGTATATTCATAATTTACTTCCATTATGAACTTACCATTCCATTCGGTGGTAGAAGAACAAGCGCCTTCATGGAATACACCCTCAATGGTGCCCCATTCTACAAAGTTGTCACCCTTTAAAATTCGTTCCATGAATGTGTCTTTATCCATGTAATCGAAAATATCTAAATCAACAATATTCTTAAACTTTGTACCATCAGTTAGATCATCGACCACAACCACATCTTTATGCCCACGTTCGTTAAGCATTTTAACGAGATTACTACCGATAAAACCGGCACCACCTGTTACTATAATCATGAATATATCCTTAAGCTTAAAGCTTTCTTCTCTCCAGTTTTCATGCTACTGGGAACTTTCAAAAGGTTGTATACATTGTACCTAATAATTACGATTCTGACCGAAAAATAATCTGTTCAAGCGCTTTTACTAGCAATAATCATGTTCCAACCAAATATTAATGCGAAAAAGATTCTATTTTGACCTTTAATTACATTTTGGACTAAATTATTCACAAATTATCACAGGAAAAATACAACTTAAACACAAACTATACCCTGCCATTTCCACTTTTTAGCTTGGCCCAATTTCTCTTTGGGAAATTAACTACTAACATGGGCCAAAACTTGATTCTTACACAGTTTTGGCCTCACAATTTTGTGCTCTTCTTGTGAATCCATTGTGAATTCTTGTGCATAAAATGCCGTTTTTTTACTCCACAAACTTGCACACGCACTTATTCACAGCATAATAACAGCCTCAAAAGATTATACACAAAAATATTTTAAATTTTTCGGTTTACACCTGTGAATAACTCATCTAAAATGACTTTATCCTTCAAATTAAAGCCCTAGACTCTCTTCTAACAAGATCTTTTTAACCAAAATACATTAAAATACCATCAAAGCGACAAACGTCGCATTATCCGTTTAACAGGAAAAATTATCATGCGTATTTTGGTTGTAGCCCCTTCTTGGATTGGAGATCTTGTCATGTCACAATGTCTCTATAAAGCCCTTAAATCACAATATTCCGACGCTACTTTG
>OBSA01000108.1_pt1 | contig 22589 bp, 20 predicted proteins | sample 1501291 | NCBI WGS metagenome assembly OBSA01 (sample SAMEA3360679, study PRJEB22359) | human gut metagenome | biome: ENVO:urban biome; feature: ENVO:human-associated habitat; material: ENVO:feces | place: Bangladesh | collected 2011 | reverse complement strand
TGACGGATTCGAACCGCCGACCCTCTGCTTGTAAGGCAGATGCTCTAAACCAGCTGAGCTAAGCGCCCTTACTTTTCGTAAGCGGTTGCAAAGGTACTACTATTTTTCGGTTCCACCAAATTTTTCAGCAACTTTTTTCGATTTTTCTTCAAAAAAGTGCATTTTTTGGTGTTTTTCTATGGTTTTAGGGGTAAAAGCAGCCCGTTTTTGTGTTTTCACTGCCAAAAACAGCCAACTAAGAGAAAGTACTCACGATGGGGTACAAAGCACATTTCGACAAGAAAAGAAACTTATTGAGGAAGAAAAAAAATGTTTTCAAGGAATTCTGAGAAACAAAAAAGGCATTCTTCACGAGGAAGAATGCCCTATTATTATTTTTATACCTTATATTATATACAGTATAAATATTACTCAGCAACCTGAACTGTTGCACGACGGTTGTAAGAAGCAGGAGTCAAATCCTTAACACCACCATTAGCCTTTACAATGATGTTCTCCTTTGCAACGCCCAACTTAACGAGCTCGTTAGCTACCTTCTCAGCACGAGCCTTAGAAATCTTCTGGTTGATAGCTGCAGAACCTGTAGCGCTGTCAGCATAACCATTAACAACCAACTTAGCGTTGTTGTCCTTAGCATACTGAGCGAGAGCCTGTACGTTTACGAGGTCCTTCTTAGAAGCAACCTTAGACTTGCCGATGTTGAAGAATACAGAAACTGGAGTAGCAACATACTCCTTTACAGTATTTGCTTCAACAGACTTCTGGTTGTTCAAGAGAGTCTTCAAACGATCGTTCTCAGCATTTGCATCGTTCAACTTAGCGTTGAGAGCGTCGAGCTCTGACTGATGAAGAGCGTTGATAGCGTCAACATCTGGCACCTTGTTCCAAGTAGCCTTACCCAAGTTGTATGTAACACCGACCTCAACATTCAAAGCACGGTCGTGTCTTGCAACAATCTTGCTCAAAGAGTGAGAAGAGCTCTTCTTTGCGCCATCCAACAACTCTGTAGCTCCATCATAGTCGTTATCACCCAATGTATAGTTTACATCGAGGTTGATAGCCCACTTGTTATTGATCTTGAACTCATTCAAGAGACCAACACCAGCAACAGGAGAATAGCAGTTAGCGCTCATGTTACGGTTCAAGCCGACACCTACGTAAGGGATGCAATCCCAAACACGTGCCTCATTGTAACCGCAGAACATATTGCTGAGGTTGAACAGAATCTGCTCGTTCAAAGTCCAGTACTTGTTTGCATTTGTCTTCTTGTCCTCAGAAACAACAGTGCGGCCCCATGCACCATTGAACTTAGTACGGAGACCAAGACCTGGTGTAAACCACTTACCTACTGCTACAGAGAAACCAAGATTGTTTCTGAACCCCTTGAATGGGCTCTTAGAGAAATCATTACCCTCTTCCTGGTTACCCCAGAAAGCAGAACCTGCAACGTTTGCCTGTACAAACCAATTGCTCCAGAAAGAATTTGTTGCAACACTATACTTCTCAGTAGTAGTTGTTACATCCTGAGCCATACTGCTCATTGAAACGCTAGCCAATGCCAGCACTGCTAATAACTTTTTCATAACTTTATAATTTAACAATCAATTTATATATATACCTTCTGAATGAGTTAGCAAAGATAATACTATTTTTTGAAATAACCTTCTTTTTCATAAAAAATTAGCATTTTATGTTAACTTTTTTAAGAAAAGAAGTTTTTTTACCATATTTTAGCCTAAAAGATGCTCTATTTCCTGCTGACGGAGGATGCAGAGCACCGACTTCCCGTCGGGCGTATAATTGACATTCTGGCAGGCAAACAAATCATTCACCAAGCCCTCCATCTCTTCATTGCTCAATATCTGTCCCTGAGGAATCGCTGCCTGGCGAGCCAGACTCAAAGCCAAAGACTGATTGATTTCATCAATGGCTGATACCCCTTTTTCTACAGCAGACGAAACCATATCCTGTACCAGTTTAAGAGGATTCAATCCTTCAAGTCCGGCAGGAACAGAATTCACAGCATAGCTTCCACCTCCCAGATCTTCCAGTTCAAACCCCATCGACTCCATTTCCGGCAGAATCTTTTCAAAGATTACCTTCTCTGACATCGGAAACTGCACCACTTCTGGAAAAAGAACTTTCTGAGAATGGAAAGTTCTGTCAGCCAACTGGCGCAAATACTGTTCGAACAAGACACGCACATGAGCACGATGCTGGTCGATAATCATCAGCCCCGACTTGACGGCAGTCATGATATACTTGCCTTTATACTGATAATGGGCAGGCGATTTCTCTGCTATGATGCTGTCAGGCGTATTCGTCTGCTGAAAATCATCAGAGAATTCCATAGTCTGCTCCATCTCCTGCACATCATCCTGATCTCTGAGTCCTTCGTAAAGCTGTTCCCATTTCTCATCCACCTGAGGTTTCGACTTAGGAACAGAGAAACCAGCTCCCATCGGTACTGCCCCCGTAGAAGAGGAAGCCTTGAACGGATTATAGCCAGGATTCAAACTGATCTTTGGCGCCGCAGTTGCTGGAGCCATCTCTGGATTATAAACAGGAATATCCGGTTTATCTTCGGTATCGAAATCTATGGTAGGCACATCATTGAACATACCAATCGACTCCTTGACTGAAGCCGAGAGTATTTGCCAGATAGCCTGCTCATTTTCAAACTTGATTTCGGTCTTTGTAGGATGGATATTCACATCAATATCCTTAGGGTCTACATCAAAATACAGGAAGTAAGGCACCTGCTCACCCTGAGGTACCAGACGGTCGTAAGCTGCCATCACAGCCTTATTGAAATAAGGATGTTTCATGTATCTCCCATTGACAAAGAAGAACTGGTGAACACCTTTCTTTCTGGCAGATTCAGGCTTACCCACAAATCCAGACACCTTGCACATGCTGGTTTCTACATTCACCGGCAAGAGTTCCTGATTAAAACGCTTGCCGAAGACATCGAGAATACGCTGACGCAAATTAGCGGCACGCAAATTGAACATCTCAGTACCATTGCTATGCAAAGTAAAGGTGATTTGGGGATTTACTAATGCTATTCGCTCGAAAGCCGTCAGAATATTGTTCAACTCTGTAGAATTGGACTTCAGGAACTTTCTACGCGCGGGTACATTATAAAATATATTGCTGACCGAGAAGATACTTCCCACAGCACAGGAGCATGGTTCCTGTTTCTCATATCGGGAACCCGAAATCTGTATCAGGGTTCCTATCTCGTCGGTAGCCTGTCTTGACTTCAGTTCAACCTGAGCCACGGCAGCTATAGACGCCAAAGCTTCGCCACGGAAGCCCATGGTACGAAGCGCAAACAAATCGTCAGCCTTACGGATCTTTGAAGTAGAATGACGTTCAAAAGCCAAACGAGCATCTGTCTCGGACATACCTTTTCCATCATCTATTACCTGGATATTGGTACGACCAGCATCGGTAACCGTGACATGGATATTCCTGGCACCCGCATCGACTGCATTTTCGACCAGCTCCTTGATAACCGAAGCCGGACGCTGAATAACCTCACCTGCTGCTATCTGATTGGCAACAGAATCAGGTAAAAGTTGAATAATATCACTCATCTCTAAATCTTAATCATATAAGAAAATGATGCCTAATAACGATCAGTCAGTTAGTTTCTGAAGCGGAGCTTCATGACGCTTAATTTTCTTGAGTTCGGTACCCTTTGATTTACCACGCCATACAAAGATATCGTTTTTATCTTTAGGACGTAAGTCTTCGAACCAGGCAAAATTACTGAGTTTATATTTTGCCGGCGGAATCTGCGTCATCGGATACATGGTAGAGGTAAACTTATTGGTCCAGATTTTCTCCATCTTCCGGCCAGGTGCCATATACATGCGCATGGTATCGGTTTCCAGATAATTCAAACCAATGAGCGAACTGTCCTTATCATCCGTCATGTAATAGATGGTCTGCACATTGCCGATAGACTCAGCCTTCTTGATTTCACCTTTCTCAAAATAAGACTTCATCTCTGAAGAACTGATCTGATTGAAATGAACACTATCCGGCATCTGCTCTACAGACAGCGCCTGTCCGATGACATGAGCGAAACGTACGGTAGAATCATTCATGAAGACCAGTATCTTCTCACCCAACAACTGACGGTTGCCATTCCATACGATAGGATCTTTATACATGGTCATACAGGAATCCTGAGAATTGAACACCAGAGAATCGCAGATGGCCTGCATATCCAGCCGATAAGCACGGACCTTAGGATAAGCATGTACCTTACGGTATACCGAATCGGTATTGATATGGAAGGTATTGATACGCATGGTATCAGAATGAACCCAAAGAGTATCTTTCTGCGAATAGTCGATAGCTACAGGATTGCGGGTGGCAAAGCCATTACCGGTTTTTTCGTTGTAACGCAGATAATCGCAAGTCAGGGAATTTTTATTTTTCTTGTCTACATAAACCACATTGCCATATCCGGTACTCTCTCCATTCTTTACATAATAGAGCGTATCACCCGTAAGCGTCTTGTCTTTATCTACAATCGTAGAGCGCCCGTAAAGCTGCGCTCTATCGGTCTTGGTATCATAATATCCATTTTCGGTCTTGACAACACTTGCACCAGATACGATTTTAGAAGGTCCTACCATGTGAGCCTTTGACTTACGGACATCATAATACAAGGTATCGGTGGTAACAACATCCTTGCCGCTACGCAACTTGACATTATAGACAAACTTTGCCTCGCGAGTTTCGGTATGATACTCACCCCAATCAGCAACCAGCTTATCCTTACCATCAATCAGCGTTCCACCGTCAAAGAAGTTTGCCATATTATACAGACGGTCGAAATCCAAGCTATCAGTACGCAAGGTCTGCCGGCGGTGGTGCAAAACCACGTTCTTGCGTGCTCTCATCATCTGCATCTGCCCGTCATACTCTGCTCTATTACAAGTGAGCGACAAGGTATCTCCCTGCCGGTAATGAACATGTCCAAAGGCTTTTACTGAATTAGAGCCCTGATAGAAATACGCACTGTCACAGGTAAGGTGACTACCCTGATGCAAGAAGGAAACCTTACCTTTCAATATTTGCGCATCAGGATTATTACCAAACATATCATAGTAAAGTTCATCAGCATGCAAAAGATACACACGGTCACCATGAGGACGCTTCTTTGCATGCTTCTTGGGAGCCTGCATGGCTTGCACCAAACAAAACCCAAACAGGCATAGAACCATAAACGATATGATTCTATGCCCTCTGATATGGTTATTTAATCTTTTATTTATCATTTAATCCAACCTTGATATTCAAACTTACAATCCTTATAGCGATCGTTCATACGAACATAAGTCTGCTTGATTTTATTGACTACCCAATCGTGCAAAGTCTGGGCACGCTCCTTAGCCAACACCACATCCTTCATCACCTGGAAGTCCTCGGTAATAGTAGCTCTATGACCGTCAATACGGCTTACCAGCTTAATCAAAGCACAAGTGGTTTTACCCTTGGTATTCACCATGGTAAAAGGTGCTGAAATCTCACCAACCTTCATCGTATCTACCACACGGGCAACCTCAGTAGGCAGATCCTTCATCTGGAAGCGGGAAGTTCTGGACTGATCAGGAGTAACATTGGCCATCAAACCCTTGTTGTTGCGGGTATCTTTATCATCTGACAGTGCTTCAACAGCCTGTTCAAAGGTAAACTTATTGGCACGAATATCATTACCGATAGAATCCAAACGGCCGATAGACTTATCAATCGCATCTTGAGAAACACGAGGTTTGAGCAGGATATGGCGACACTTTATCTTGTCACCACGTTTATCAATCAACTGAATGATATGGTAACCGAACTCAGACTCAACAATCTTTGAGATTTTCTTTGGATCAGTAAGATTGAATGCCACATTCGCAAACGCAGGATCCAACATACCTCTACCGATATAATCCATCTCGCCACCCATACGGGCAGAGCCCGGATCTTCAGAATAAAGACGAGCCAAAGTAGCAAAAGAAGTCTCACCCTTATTCACACGGTCAGTAAATTCACGTAACTGATTCTTCACACGGTTAATCTCCTCAAGAGGGATACGTGGCTGCATGGTAAGAATCTCGACCTCTACCTCTGTAGGAACAAAAGGTATACTGTCGGCAGGTAAATCCTTAAAATATTTACGAACCTGAGCCGGCGACACCTTGATATCCTTCACCAGTTCCTGTTTCATCTTCTGAATCAGCTGCTGGTTTTTGAAATCATCATGCATCTGCTGGCGCATCTGGGTAATACTCTGCTTGCGGTATTCCTCCAACTTTTCACGAGAACCAATCATGGAAACCCAACTGTTGATCTGCTCGTCGATACCATTCATTACTTCAGACTCAGAAACTTCGATACTATCGATAGCAGCCTGATGGAGAAAAAGTTTCTGAACGGCAATCTGCTCAGGAATAGAACAGTCTGGGTCACCAGCATATTTGATACCTTCAGCCTCAGCCTGTAAACGGGTTACCTCTACGTCAGACTTCAGGATAGCCTCATCGCCGACAACCCAAATCACCTCGTCAACCACACTACCCTCATTGATTTTCTCTGAGTCGGCAGCAACCTGTTGCTTGACATTTGCAGAATCAGCCTCATGAGCCAAAGCACTTCGGCTTGCTCTTGTTGCACTAGCACTTATTCCTACTATCATCAGCAGGGCTATAAATGCCATTGTCATTTTATATCCAGTATTCATGTATTGTTTCTATAATATATTAATGTATATTGGGAGTGGTCAACATACTACGGAAAACCACCACTTTATATTTCTTCTTCAATTGAGCGACCCATTGCTTCTCCAACGAGTCCTGATAGTCAGCAAGTACCACATCCGGGTATTCGCCATCTTCGGGTAGAGCAACCTTGATATTCTTCTTCCGATTCATCTTCTTCAGGCGCTTCAGCTCCCATTTATATTTTTTCTTATTCTTGGCATAAAAAGCAGCCAGACCTTTTTTATCCGTAGCAGCCTTATCCCAAATATTACGCTGGCAGATTTCATTCAGCAAAAGTGTTTCCACATACTCTTGCTGCTGATAGTTATTCTTCATATCTTCTACCTTTGCATCCGCAACATAATTTTTCTGATTACCCTCACCATGTTTATCCAGCAACTTGACGATATGATAACCAAACTCAGACATAAACGGTCTGCTAATCTCACCCTTTCTCAAGGAAAAGGATTTTTTTTCGAAAGCCTGTACAGTTTGCCCTTTTGTAAACCATGCCAAAGTTCCTCCATTGACAGCAGATCCTTTATCATCAGAATATTTCTTTGCCAAATCGGCAAAATCAGCCCCTTTACAAAGAGCCTGATAAATTGAATCGATTTTGTTTTTTACAATCTCCTGTTCTTGGTAAGAAGCTTTCTGCCCCAACCTCAACAGGATATGTGCAACATGAACACTGCCTTTATCCGGCATCGATTCGCATGCTTCAGTATCATGATACCGTTTCAATACACGCCTGATATTAGGCAAAGTATCGAGATGAGCATCCTTAGCAGCTTGCACTTTCAGCTTATAATCTACGAAGCCATCGGCAAACACCTTGACACTTTTAGAGTCAACCGTATTTCCCAAATGATTTTTCTGATAAAAGTACTCAAATTCCGACTTCTTGACTGATTGCCCATTGATAATCATAACAATAGGGTCGGTATGAGCAAAAGCAATGCTCCCCGAAAGGAGCATTGCCGCTATAAGTGCATAAAATTTCATATTTCCTAATTATATTATTCAGGACGGCTATAGTTAGGAGCCTCACTGGTGATAGTGATATCATGTGGATGACTCTCCAACACACCCGCATTTGTGATACGAGCAAACTTGGCATTGTGCAAGTTCTCGATGGTAGCAGCACCACAATATCCCATACCAGAACGCAAACCACCAATCAACTGGTAGATAACCTCCTGTACAGTTCCCTTGTAAGGAACACGACCTGCGATACCCTCTGGTACAAGCTTCTTGGCATCCTTGGTATCACCCTGGAAGTAACGGTCCTTAGAACCATTCTTCTGCTCCATAGCCTCCAAAGAACCCATACCACGATAGCTCTTAAACTTACGGCCATTGAAGATAATGGTATCACCAGGACTCTCCTCTGTACCAGCAACCAAAGAACCAATCATGACGCAGCTACCACCGGCAGCCAAAGCCTTCACAACATCACCTGAGTAACGAAGACCACCATCAGCAATCAAAGGCACATCTGTGCCCTTCAGAGCAGAATATACATCATAAACAGCACTCAACTGTGGAACACCCACACCGGCAACCACACGAGTAGTACAGATAGAACCAGGACCGATACCTACCTTAACGCCATCAGCACCATTCTCTACCAAATACTTGGCAGCCTCACCAGTAGCCACATTACCTACTACAACATCTACCTGTGGGAATGCAGCCTTAACCTGCTTGAGTTTCTCAACTACACCCTTAGAGTGACCATGAGCAGTATCGATAACGATAGCATCAGCACCTGCCTCAACCAAAGCCTTGGCACGATCCAATGTATCTACGGTAACACCCACACCGGCAGCCACACGAAGACGCCCTTTGGCATCCTTGCAAGCCATAGGTTTATCCTTAGCCTTTGTGATATCCTTGTAAGTAATTAAACCTACCAGGTGATTCTCGTTGTCAACTACAGGGAGTTTCTCAATCTTATTCTCCTGCAAGATGGCAGCAGCAGCAATCAAGTCGGTCTGGATGTGAGTAGTAACCAAATTCTCGCTGGTCATTACCTCATCAATCTTCTTGTCCATGTGACGCTCAAAACGAAGATCACGATTGGTAACAATACCTACAAGATGATTTTCATCATCTACCACAGGAATACCACCGATATGATAATCGTGCATCATATCAAGAGCATCCTTCACTGTACTGCCACGACGGATGGTGACAGGGTCATAAATCATACCATTCTCAGCACGCTTCACAATAGCAACCTGACGAGCTTGCTCCTCAATGGTCATGTTCTTGTGAATCACACCGATACCACCTTCACGAGCGATAGCTATCGCCATTGAAGCCTCGGTAACGGTGTCCATCGCTGCTGTAACGAATGGAACGTTCAACTCGATGTTACGAGAGAACTTGGTTTTCAACTCTACCTGTTTTGGTAGTACCTCTGAATACGCAGGGATAAGAAGGACGTCGTCGTAAGTGAGACCGTCCATTACAATTTTATCTGCAACAAATGATGACATATTGTAACCTTTAAAAATTTATTGCGTGCAAATTTAGCAATAATTTCTCAGATAGAGTTCGCTTTTCACGAAAATCTTACCTTATTAATGCTATTTAACGTGATTAGTTGGCTTGTTCGGACAAAAACTTGATTCTGACGAGTCGAATTTCGTCTTCATTGTAGTCTTCACCCAATTCATCTTGAGCCACATTCAAATCATCTGTATCGCTCTCCATGAAGTAATCGTAGATGTCATCTACATGGTCGTCATCCACAACTTCTTCTATGAAATAATCTATATTCAACTTGGTACCGCTGTATACGATAGCCTCTATTTCGTCAAGCAATTCTGAGAAATCCAGACCTTTTGCCTCTGCCAAATCATCAAGATCAATCTGGCGGTCTATGCTCTGGATGATGCTCACCTTCAAGACAGACTTCTTTGCAACAGTTCTGACACGTAATTCCTCAGGACGCTCTATTAAATTCTCTTCACAATACTTATTGATCAATTTACAGAATTCCTTACCATACCTTCTTGCCTTACCGGCTCCAACACCCTGGATATTCTGCAATTCCTGCATATCTACAGGATACATCGTGGCCATCTGTTCCAGAGAAATATCCTGGAAGATGACATAAGGTGGCAGTTTATGCTTCTTTGCCACTGTCTTACGCAAGTCTTTCAATATGGCGTAAAGTGTTGAATCCAAAGCCCCTGTATTGTGCTCGCTAAGAGGAGCCCCATCAAAATCATCCGAGAACTCCTTATCGGCAACTATCATGAATGATTCAGGATTCTTGATGAAACGCTTACCTGCAGCTGTCAACTTCAAGAGGCCATAGTTCTCTACATCTTTCTTGAGATAACCAGCTATCAACGCCTGCCGGATAACAGGATTCCAAACTTTGGCATCCATATCTTCTCCAGCCCCGAATTCCTCCAGTTCATCATGCTTGTGAGACACGATATCATCTGTAGCACGTCCCTTTACAAAATCGATGATATATTCCTGACGGAAATTCTCCTTCACCGCAGCAACAGACTCCAAGACAACGAGCAACGCATCCTTCGCCTCAAATTTTTCTGTAGGATGCAGACAATTGTCACAGTTATGGCAGTTCTCCTCATGATATTCTTCACCGAAGTAATGAAGTAACATTTTCCTGCGGCAGACAGACGATTCTGCATAGGCAGCCGTTTCCTGCAACAACTGTCTGCCGATATCCTGTTCAGCAACAGGCTTGTTCTCCATAAACTTCTCCAGTTTTCTGAGGTCTTTACGGGCATAGAAGGCGATACATATACCCTCGCCTCCATCACGTCCGGCTCTACCCGTTTCCTGATAATAACCTTCCAGACTCTTTGGAATATCATAATGAATGACAAAACGGACATCAGGTTTATCTATACCCATTCCGAAGGCGATGGTAGCAACAATGACATCAATACGCTCCATCAGGAAATCATCCTGGGTTTGAGAACGGGTAGCCGAATCAAGACCGGCATGATAAGGAGCCGCCTTGATTTCATTGGCTTTCAACACCTCAGCCAATTCCTCTACTTTCTTGCGGGAAAGACAATAGATAATGCCACTCTTGCCTTTGTGCTGACGAATAAACATGATAATCTGACGATCGATATCCTTGTTCTTCTGTCGCACCTCATAATACAAGTTAGGGCGGTTAAAAGAACTCTTGAATTCTTTGGCATCCATGATGCCTAAGTTTTTCTTGATATCGGTACGCACCTTATCAGTTGCGGTAGCTGTAAGCGCTATCACAGGTGCTACACCGATTTCATTAATAATAGGACGAATACGACGATACTCGGGTCTGAAATCATGTCCCCACTCAGATATACAGTGAGCCTCATCGATTGCATAGAATGATATCTTTACAGTTTTAAGGAACTCAACATTATCTTCTTTTGTCAGAGATTCAGGTGCAACATACAGAAGCTTGGTCGTACCATTGAGAATATCATTCTTCACCTTCTCAATAGCCGACTTATTCAATGATGAATTGAGATAATGAGCTACGCCATCACTTTCACTCAAACCATTAATAACATCTACCTGGTTTTTCATCAAAGCAATCAGAGGAGAAATCACAATAGCTGTTCCCTCCATAATGAGCGAAGGCAACTGGTAACACAAACTCTTACCGCCACCTGTAGGCATCAATACAAAAGTATCATTGCCACTCATCAAATTTCTGATGATTGCCTCTTGATCACCCTTAAACGAATCGAAGCCGAAATAATGCTTCAACTGTCCTGTAAGATTAACCTGTTCTGTCATATCCACCTATTATTATATTATATATGTCTATATATACGATTAAATAGCAATCAATTGGGCAAAATGCCCAACTGATTTATGCAGTTTCCAACTGTCCGAGATGAGATTTATTCAACTGTTTCTTGGTATAGTCCAGCGTAACAGCAAATGATTTAACCTTCTCTGATGGAATCTCAAACATAGCATCCATCATCACAGCCTCTACAATTGAGCGAAGTCCACGAGCACCCAGTTTATACTCTACCGCTTTGTCTACGATATAATCGAGAGCATCTTCATCAAACTTCAGTTTAATGCCATCCATCTCAAACAATTTCTGATATTGCTTGACAATAGAATTCTTAGGTTCAACCAAGATTTTGCGCAAAGCCTCCCTATCCAACGGATTGAGATAAGTAAGCACAGGCAAACGGCCGATAATTTCAGGTATCAAGCCAAAAGACTTCAAATCCTGTGGAAGGATATACTGCATCAAATCCTTCTTATCAATCTTAGCCACATTCTGAACCGAATTATAGCCAACGACATGTGTATTCATGCGCTGAGCAATTTTCCGCTCAATGCCATCAAAAGCGCCACCACAGATAAACAGGATATTCTTGGTATCTACATGGATATAATCCTGATCAGGATGCTTGCGGCCACCCTTAGGCGGAACATTCACCATGGTACCTTCCAAGAGTTTCAGCAACCCCTGCTGTACACCCTCTCCACTCACATCACGCGTGATAGAAGGATTATCGCTCTTGCGAGCTATCTTGTCAATCTCATCAATGAACACGATACCTCTCTCTGCTGCAGCCACATCATAATCAGCAACCTGTAACAGACGAGACAAGATGCTCTCAACGTCTTCACCCACATAACCAGCTTCAGTAAACACAGTGGCATCAACAATGGTGAAAGGAACATCCAACATCTTAGCTATCGTACGCGCGAGCAAGGTTTTACCTGTACCCGTACTACCTACCATGATGATATTACTCTTTTCGATTTCTACACCATCTTCATCCTTTGGCTGCTGCAAGCGCTTATAGTGGTTATACACAGCGACAGCCAAATTGCGCTTAGCCTGATCCTGACCGATGATATATTCATCCAGGTATTTTTTGATTTCTACAGGCTTTGGCACCTCTTTGAGAACAAACTTATCCTCTCCAGCCTTAGGAGCCAAGACTCCTGTAGACTGTATGATTTCATAAGCCTGCTTAGCGCAATCTTCGCAAATGAAGCCATTGATACCCGTAATGAGCAATCTGACCTCGTTTTCTGATCTTCCACAGAAGCTACATACTTTCTTTGGCATATTATAATTATTATCTCTTCTTGCGTACCTTATTATATATACGTTTATTTACCTAAAACAATTCGTTATTTACGAACCAACACATTATCTATCATTCCGTATTCCTTGGCTTCTTCAGCTGTCATCCAATAGTTACGGTCGCTATCAGCATAAACCTTATCATAAGGAGTATGAGAATGGTCTGAAATGATAGTATACAATTCCTTCTTCATCTTCAAGATTTCGCGAGCCTCAATCTCAATATCAGAAGCCTGACCCTGAACGCCTCCTAATGGCTGGTGAATCATGACACGGCTATGAGGCAAAGCAGAGCGTTTACCCTCCTGGCCAGAAACGAGCAGCACGGCAGCCATAGAAGCAGCCATACCTGTACAGATAGTAGCTACATCGCTAGAGATAAACTGCATGGTATCATAAATACCCAAACCGGCAGTAACGCTACCACCAGGACTATTCAAATAGATAGAAATATCTTTGCCACTATCTACAGAATCCAGATACAGCAATTGCGCCTGCAATGTATTTGCGGTGTAGTCATCAATCTGTGTACCCAGGAAGATGATACGGTCCATCATCAAGCGAGAGAACACATCCATCTGAGTAACGTTCAGCTGACGCTCCTCCAAGATGTAAGGGTTCATATACTGAGCCTGTGCCTTAATAACATCATCAAGCACCATACCATTCATACCAAGATGCTTGGTTGCATATTTTCTAAAATCGTTCATATCTATATAGTATTTTACGTCTTAAACCATACGAAAAAAGAGGTTATCGACCCTTATTTCTCGTTCGGTGGAACAAAGATAATAAAAAAAGTCGATAACCTCGTATTTATTTGAAGTTTTTTTTCAAAAAAATGTTATTCCTGCATCATCTTGTTGAAATCTTCTACAGAAATCTCCTTTTCGTTGAGTTTTACAGCTGTTTTCAGAGCTGCAGCCAACTTACGATCGATAGAGCGATCTACAAGTGCATCTGTAGCGTCACCCTTCTTGAGGATTTCCTTAGCATAGTTCTCAATGTACTCCTCAGGAATGTTGTTCATACCATACTGAGCGAACTGAGCACGAGCTGCCTCCTTAGCTGTCTCCATAAGGTCATTGTCATCAATCTTGATGTTCTGAGCCTTGATGAGCTGCTCCTTGATAAGATGCCATGTCAACTCCTTGATGCTCTCAGCATAGTTCTTCTCTACGAACTCCTCGCCCTTATCCTTGTTGTTAGCCAACATGATACGCTTCAAGAGTGCATCTGGGAACTGCAATTCACCAACCTTCTTCTCGCAGTGCTCGCGAACATCGAGGATGAACTTATAATCTGAGTCGTTAACGAGCTGTGCCTGCAAGCCCTCTGCAATCTTAGCACGGAAAGCAGCCTCGTCCTTCACGTCAGTATCCTCACCGAGAACCTGCTTGAAGAGTTCTTCATTGATCTCATGCTTCTTGAAACGCTGGATTTCTGTAATCTGGAAGCTGAACTCTGACTCCAAGTCCTTAACAGCTTCACGCTCAATCTTCAGGAGTGAAGAAACCTCTGTATCGTTCTCTGGATAAGCCTTCTTAGGGTTGAATGTGATTACATCACCGAGCTTAGCATCGTTGAAGAGATTCTTCTGCTCGTCAACCTTGATGTAGCTAGGCATCAGGATGGCACCCTCTACAGTGATACCACCTTCCTTGGTATTGCCATTCTCATCAAGTTCACGCAAGTCACCCTTCAAAAGGTCATTCTCCTCGTACTTCTCTGCCTTCTCGTAGCTACCTGCACGCTGAGCGTACATATCAATCTGCTGATCGAGAATCTTATCGTCAACTGTGATGTTATAATAATCAACCTTGTCGCGACCATTGAGAGTTACCTTGAACTCTGGAGCAACAGCGATATCAAACATAAATGTGAAAGAAGTACCTTTCTCCAAGTCAGCTGGCTCCTGCTTCTCTGATGGGAGAGGCTCGCCGAGCATCTGGATATTGTTGTCCTGTACATACTTGTAAATCTGCTGACCAACGAGCTTGTTGATAGCTTCCATTTTTACAGATGGACCGAACTGACGCTTAATCATACCCATAGGAGCCTGACCAGGACGGAAACCTGGAACATTAGCCTTCTTACGATAATCTTTCAATGTCTTCTCGACATCATTCTTGTAATCTTCCTCTTCGACAACGAGGGTCAAAAGACCATTAATCTTGTCAGGATTTTCAAATGAAATTTTCATCTTGATGTTTGTTATTTTATTATTGTTAATATTTTCTTTAATTCTACAGTTTTCGTGTATAACCGCAATTGGCTTGCAAAATTACACATTTTTAATGGATATACCTAATATATAAGAGAAAAAAATGATTTTTTAACCATCAGTCGCTGCTTCTTTGGCTCTTTTTTGCTCATCTATGAGCTGAAAGTCCTTCTTTCTGAGCACAAAACTGTTACTCAGATACTTTTCGCGCACAATCTTATTCTCTGCCAATTCCTCTGGTTTGCCCTGAAAAAGGATCTTTCCTTCGAACAGAAGATAGGCTCTATCTGTAATGGTAAGAGTCTCCTGTACATTATGGTCGGTAATCAAAATACCGATATTGCGATACTTCAACTGCCATACAATATGCTGAATATCTTCTACCGCAATAGGGTCAACACCGGCAAATGGCTCATCGAGCATGATAAACTTAGGGTCTATAGCCAGGCAACGGGCTATCTCTGTACGGCGACGCTCACCTCCGGAAAGCTGGTCACCCTTGTTCTTACGAACCTTATTGAGACGAAACTCGTTAATAAGACTCTCTAACTTCTGCAACTGATAACTACGTGGCTTTCCTGTCATTTCCAAGACAGAAAGTATATTGTCCTCCACACTCATCTTGCGGAAAACACTGGCCTCCTGAGGAAGGTATCCGATTCCCGCACGGGCACGTTTGTATACCGGAAAATCTGTAATTTCCTGATCTCCCAGAAAGACATGTCCCTCATTAGGTACAACAAGTCCAGTTGTCATATAGAAAGAAGTTGTCTTACCGGCACCATTAGGTCCCAGCAATCCCACAATTTCTCCTTGCTTCACATTGATAGAAACTCCATTGGCAACCGTTCGTTTACCATAGCGCTTCACCAATCCCTCTGTTCGCAAAACCAGAGAATCCTGATTTTGCTGTTCGTTATTGTTAATTTCGTCCATAATTAGCTAATTTGGCTGCAAAAATACTAAAAATAAAGGAAATATCGCTTATAAAATCAAAAACTATTCATAATATTGCAGTTTTTTAGAGGATTTTGGTTAATTTTGCAGCAAAATTCAGTTTTATAATAGCATGTTAATAGAAAAATGGCTTACCACCTTCGGTAAATATCTCATATTGATGGGACGTTCTTTTTCCCGTCCTGAGCGCATGCGCATGTTCTTGAAACAATACATCAAGGAGATGTCGCAATTGGGTGTTGACTCCATAGGTATCGTCTTACTGATATCCTTCTTCATTGGAGCCGTTATCTGCATCCAGATGAAATTGAACATCCAGAGTCCTTGGATGCCACGATGGGTTTCCGGTTACACCACCCGAGAAATCATGCTTCTGGAGTTCTCATCAAGTATCATGTGTCTGATTCTCGCAGGCAAAGTGGGCTCTAATATCGCTTCGGAGTTGGGAACGATGCGTGTCACCCAACAGATTGATGCCCTTGATATCATGGGAGTGAACTCTGCATGTTACCTCATTCTGCCTAAAATTCTCGGTTTGGTTACCATCATGCCATTCCTGGTTATCTTCAGTTCTGGCATGGGTATCATCGGCGCCTATGGAACGGCATATATTGGGCATATCCTGCCACCAGATGATCTGACACTTGGCTTGCAACATTCATTTAACCAATGGTTTGTATGGATGAGCATTATCAAGAGCCTTTTCTTTGCATTCATCATTTCCAGCGTATCTTCTTATTTCGGTTATACAGTAGAAGGTGGATCTGTGGAGGTTGGAAAATCGTCAACCGATGCCGTTGTCAGTTCTAGTGTTTTGATTCTGTTTTCAGATGTTTTCCTTACTCAAATTCTCTCGTAAACTATGATAGAAGTTAGAAATCTCACCAAGTCGTTTGGCGACAAGGTTGTATTAGACAATATAAACGTCACCTTTGAAACAGGAAAGACTAATTTGATAATCGGACAGAGTGGTTCCGGAAAGACCGTACTCATGAAGAATCTCGTAGGATTGCTTCAGCCTACAAGTGGTGAAGTTCTTTACGATGACCGTGACTTCATCCGGATGTCAAAAAAAGAAAAAGTCCAGATGCGCCGCGAGATGGGAATGATTTTCCAAAGTGCAGCCCTATTCGACTCTCTGAATGTACTTGAGAATGTCATGTTTCCACTTGATATGTTCTCTACCATGAATTACAGGGAGCGCGTAAAACGGGCTCAGGAATGTCTTGACCGCGTCAATCTGATAGAGGCTCAGCAGAAATATCCAGGAGAAATATCGGGTGGTATGCAGAAACGAGTAGCTATTGCACGTGCCATCGTAATGAATCCGAAATACTTGTTCTGCGATGAGCCAAACTCAGGTTTGGATCCAAAGACCTCACTTGTGATAGATGAACTGCTTTCAGGCATCACCAAAGACTATAATATGACTACCATCATCAACACCCACGACATGAATTCGGTGATGGGCATTGGTGAAAACATCTGCTTTATCTACCAAGGTCATAAAGAATGGCAAGGCAACAAAAATGAAGTGATGACCTCAACAAACGAGAAACTCAACGATTTAGTCTTTGCTTCCGATCTCTTCCGCAAAGTAAAGGAGGTGGAGCTGGAAGAAGCTAAAAACAAATAAAACAGTACCGTTCAATAAAAAAGCCATCAGCCCAGAAACTGGCTGATGGCTTTTTTATTACCGAATAAATACTATCTCATTTTCCAGGCATCCTTGACCTCTACCATAGGTACCACAATCTGTTCTTTAGTACTGTCACCATACACCACTTGCAGAAAAACATCAGCAACATGATGCGCTGTATCAGCCTTTGCATTCAGTACATTCACCTTAACCATACCTTTATGTTCATCTTGCTGCTGCTCAACAAACATTTTGGCATTCATCAGCAATTGATCCTGATAGCCCTTTGGCAACCGATAAGGTTGATTGTAACCATCTACAAACTCCTTATACTTTCCCTCTAAAAGCAAATCATAATATCCCTTGGCAGCAATACCTGCAAGATAGCCAGGATCAGGTTTCTCCTCCCTACAGGAAGAAAATACCAATCCCACCATGAATATCATAAAAATCAAAAGTTTCTTCATTTTTATACACTTTGATTCTGCATTCTTCGCTTCATTTATTTACTTCTGACGAATGAAGACGTTGATAGGACAGCCATGTAATGACCAGTTCTCACGAATCTTATTCTCCAGGAAACGGCGATAGTTCTCCTTGACATACTGAGGCAAGTTTGCATAGAACACAAACGAAGGAATCGTTGTATTAGGCAACTGGGTGCAATACTTAATCTTGATATACTTACCCTTTACGCTCTGTGGAGGATATGCCTCGATAATAGGCAACATCACCTCATTCAACTTAGAAGTTCCGATATGAGCCTTACGGTTCTGGTAAACATCCTTGGCAGTTTCCAATACTCGGAAAATACGCTGCTTAGTCAAGGCTGAAGCAAAGATGATAGGAAAGTCTACGAATGGAGCCATACGCTTGCGGATAGCATTTTCAAAAGTATCAATTACCTTCTGATTCTTCTCCTCAACCAAGTCCCATTTGTTTACTACAACCACCAGACTCTTGTTATTCTTCTGAATCAACTGGAAGATGTTCATATCCTGGGTTTCGATACCACGGGTAGCATCAAGCATCAGGATGCAGACATCACTATTCTCGATGGCACGGATAGAACGCATCACCGAATAGAATTCCAAGTCTTCGCTTACCTTGTTCTTACGACGGATACCGGCTGTATCAACCAGGTAGAAATCGAAACCGAACTTATCATATCTAGTATAGATACTGTCACGTGTAGTACCTGCAATTTCTGTCACGATATTACGATCCTCACCAATAAAAGCATTGATAATACTACTCTTACCAGCATTCGGGCGACCTACTACCGCAAAACGAGGAATATCTTCTTCGATTGCCTCCTCAGGATTGTCCTGAAGTTTGTCCAAAATCATATCAAGCAAATCACCAGTACCACCACCTGTAGCAGCACTGATACACTGAGGATCACCCAAGCCCAACTTGTAGAACTCAGCAGCCTGATAATACTCAGCACTGTTATCAACCTTGTTAGCAACAAGGATAACAGGCAATTTGGCACGACGCAAAATAAGCGCCACGTCCTCATCCCAATCAGTAAGGCCCGTGTTAACGTCTACCAGGAAAAGAACCAGGTCAGCCTCTTCGGTAGCAACAAGCACCTGCTTGCGGATAGCATCTTCAAAAATATCATCAGATTTTACAACCCAACCACCGGTATCAACAACAGAAAATTCTCTACCATTCCAACTGCACTTACCATACTGGCGGTCACGAGTAGTACCGGCAGTATCACTAACGATAGCGCGACGTGATTGAGTCAAACGATTAAATAAAGTAGACTTACCCACATTAGGGCGTCCTACAATAGCTACTAAATTTGCCATAAACAGTCATTATCCTCCTTCCTTTTAGGAGGTATTCAAGGATGTGGTCTCTGCATCCAAGTTAATAATTTGCCGAAGCTGACCTTGCTCCGGCCCTCGCCCTTTTGGCGAGAGTCACTCCCTCGATTACATTCAGGGAGGAGAAGTTGATATTAGTGATTAGTTTTTAGTGATTAGTGATTGGAACTATGCTAATCACTGATCATTAATCACTATCAATTATTCCGGATTATATCCAAAGGCATCAAGTTCTCGCTGAGAACTGCGCCAATCCTTATCAACTTTTACGAAAGTCTCCAAGAAGATTTTCTTGTCGAAGAACTTTTCCAGAGCCTTACGACTCTCGGTATTCACCTTTTTCAATGCGATACCCTGGTGACCGATGATGATACCCTTTTGCGAATCACGTTCAACATAAATCACAGCATTGATGTGGATACGTTTTTCATCTTCCTTAAATCGTTCCACTCTTACCTCTACAGAATAAGGAATTTCCTTATCATAATAGAGCAAAATCTTTTCTCGGATAATCTCTGAAACGAAGAAACGGGCAGGCTTGTCTGTCAACTGATCCTTATCAAAGAAAGCAGGAGATTCAGGCAAGAGTTCCTTAATGCGCTTCAAGAGCATATCCGTTCCGAATTTATTCTTCGCTGAGATAGGAAGAATCTCTGCATTAGGCAACAAAGAGTGCCATTTTTCAACAATATCACCCAACTTCTTCGGATCACTCTGATCAATCTTGTTGATGAGCAAGAGTACAGGAATCTGCATTTTCTTAACCTTTTCCAAGAATTCCATGTTCTTTTCAGGGTTTTCTATCACATCAGTCACATAAAGCAGCACATCAGCATCCGCCAATGCACTCTCAGAGAAGGCAAGCATCATCTCCTGCATCTTGTAATTAGGCTTCAAAACACCAGGAGTATCAGAAAATACAATCTGCATATCATCAGTATTCACAATACCCATGATACGATGACGGGTTGTCTGAGCCTTAAAAGTTGCAATACTAATACGTTCACCCACCAATTGATTCATCAAGGTACTTTTTCCCACATTAGGGTTACCTACTATATTTACGAAACCAGCTTTATGCATAAAAAATTGAATTTAGCAAAATTTACTATCAAGAAGTTAAGCTCTATTGTTTTTAAGCTAAAGAAACGCATCCTTACTTATTTATAGAGAAATAAGAAAGATGCGTTTCCTTATATAGATAATTATTCTATCCTATTTTTATAGATTACTTTCCGTAAGCAGCGCCATCATACGCCCACTTATAGAAAGAAGCGCCATGTACAAATCCTGCACCAAATGCTGTGAAGATGACGTTATCGCCCTTCTTCAATTGGCTTTCTGCATCCCAGAGTGCCAATGGAATTGTTGCTGCACTAGTATTTCCATAATGATCGATGTTTACAACCACCTTATCAAGTGGAATTCCAGCACGCTTGGTTACTGCCTCAATAATACGGAGATTAGCCTCGTGAGGAATTACCCAGTTCACATCATCAGCCTTCAGGTTGTTCATTTCCATGATTTTCATCACGTCGTTGCTCATATCTGTTACTGCGTAACGGAATACAGTACGACCTTCCTGATAAAGATAATGCAGACGATGATCAACTGTAAAATGTGAAGGAGGGCAAACAGAACCACCAGCCTTCATGTGAAGGAAAGGCAAACCTTGTCCATCTGTACGAAGGTATGAGTTCTGAACTCCAACGTTCTCCTCTTCAGTTGCCTCCACCAAAACCGCACCTGCACCATCTCCGAAGAGAACGCAAGTAGCACGGTCAGTGTAATCTACCAGTGAAGACATCTTGTCAGCACCAATCACAATAATCTTCTTGTATCTACCACTCTGAATCATGCTTGCAGCAACATCAAGAGTATACAAGAATCCACAGCAAGCAGCAGAGAAGTCAAATGCAAAAGCATTCTTCAAACCCAGCTTGCCGAGGACGATAGATGCTGTAGAAGGGAACTTATAGTCAGGTGTCGTGGTTGTTACAATCAATGCATCGATTGTATCTGGATCCACGCCAGTCTTCTGAATCAACTGCTTGGCAGCTTTACGTGCCAGATAGCTGGTTCCAAGACCTTCCTCTGTAAGGATGCGGCGCTCTTTGATACCCACACGGGTGGTAATCCACTCATCTGTAGTATCTACCATGCGAGATAACTCCTCATTGTTGAGGATATAGTCTGGCACGTAGCCACCAACACCTGTAATTACAGCATTAATCTTACCCATTATTCAGCTGCTTCCTTAACGATTGCAACCTTACCACGATAGTAACCGCAAGTAGGGCAAACAGTGTGGTATACATAGTATGCACCACAGTTAGGGCAAACTGCCAATGTAGGAGCTACTGCCTTATCATGAGTTCTTCTCTTAAGTGTACGTGTCTTTGACTGTCTTCTTTTAGGATGTGCCATAATTTTTTAAATGTTTAAAATTTTAATTTTTATTTTTTCAATTTCAATAGAGCTTCCCAGCGTGGATCTACAGTTTCCTCTTCTTCCTCACCGCTTCGGGCGGCAGAATGCTCATTGAGCTTTTCAATCATAGCAGGGTTGCATTTTCCAGGTGCATGCACATGCTTGATGGGAATATTGAGATCTATAAATTCATAGATAAACCAAGCGACATCGAGCATTCCTTCGTTCTCGGCCACAGTCACCAGTTCATCATCCTCTGAGTACTCTTCTCCGAATTTTACGACAAGTCTGTCATCAGTCTCAATGGTTTGGTCCATATCGTCCAGACAGATGTCGCATGGTATGTGAACCACTCCCTCTGTATGAAAATTGAGTTCGAAGAAGTCGTCCGTCCTATTGATAGACAGACTACTTGACAACTCGCCTCTCTGAACATCAGGAGCATCGATTGCCTCAAAATATTCATTGGTAAGCTTAAATTCCTTTTCGGTTATACCTTGAGGTAAAGCTTTCAAATCAATCTTAAAAGAATCTATGTTACACATATTCAATATATACTATATTGTTTCGGGCTGCAAAGTTACAAATAATTTTTGAGATAAAATAATTTTTTATGTAA
>OBSA01000107.1_pt1 | contig 23024 bp, 23 predicted proteins | sample 1501291 | NCBI WGS metagenome assembly OBSA01 (sample SAMEA3360679, study PRJEB22359) | human gut metagenome | biome: ENVO:urban biome; feature: ENVO:human-associated habitat; material: ENVO:feces | place: Bangladesh | collected 2011 | reverse complement strand
TATTATATCTTTAAACTGTTCCATTATCTTTATTTTTTGTTCAGAGATAAAATAGAAAAGAATAATTTAATTTCAAATAATTTTTAAAATTTATGCACTTGCACTTCCTTGCATATCTATTATCTTTCTAGCAGTGTCATTTATAATAAGATGTTGGCTAGTAGGATATTGTTGCAGTAATTCTGATATATTATCTATATAAGAATCAAAAAGCTTAAAGTTAGTAACTGTTCCAGGTAAACCATTTATCATTACATCTTGCTTTTCATCTTCTACCATTTCTATGTTCCACTTTACCACTTTATGTGCTGTCAAATTATTCAAATCAAACTTGTAATGTGCTGGTTGCAACTTATATAAAGGAACATTTTCATTGTAAGAATATTCTGATACTCCTAATTCTACTACATTTCTAGATTTAGACCATCTCAGATATATGAAATAATGATTGTCAGTAATATTAGCATCTTGTTTAGGTAAGTATACAGAACAATCTTCCACATTATCCAAGCTTACTTTGATTCTTCTATTTGTCATTTTCAGCCTCAATATGATATGACCTATCTTTATGAGTTCAGAATCATATTCATACATTCCATTCAATCCAACAATAATGCTTGTACTGCCTTCATCTCCACAATATTTTCTTTGGTATACTATCTTATTCTTAAACTGATATAGAAGTGATGGATCAAATTTGTAGCATCTGTCACTTATCAATGTTCCTCTCTGATATATGTTAGCATCAACAAAGTTTGTACCTTCTGAAGTAACATACTTTCGACAAGAATCAGATTCATATACAGGATACATACCATTTCCAGAATATGTTGGTGCTTCTGTTGTTTCTTCTCCACTATCTAATCCTTCTTTGTCACCAAACAAATCTTCATACTTTGTCTTTACTAAGCTATCTATAGTGGAATCAAAATCTCCTAAATCAACAGAATCTTTTTCTTGATATTTCACTAATGACAATTTGAATGTTGTATTGTTCCACATTAATGAACCATTCTTTTCTTCGTATGCTTCATTGACCATCCACATTCTCTTCATCATTGGAACATATATCAAATCACCTTCCATTGGTTGAGTAGTAATTCCAAATGCTGTAGCAAACATTGTCTTACTTATTTCTGTTTCCCAATCAGTTTGCCAATCTAATCCAAAATCAGAAAATTCTGGTTTGCTACTTGGCATTTGACCTTCATTTACTATAAGCTTTATCTGCTTTACTGATTCCACATTCATGAGAGTATATTCTTTAAATGTAATATCTTTAGAACCAGAATCAGGTTTCAGTTTGAAGTAATATATAGGTATACCAATCATACAAGCAACACTATCAGATAATGATTGTTGTAAAGCTATGGCAGAAGTAAGACCAGCATAAGGATTGTATTTACTAGATGATTCACAAGATGGTGCTGATATGCCAGAGGCAATCGATGTAGTATAGTCTATACTTTCATCACCATCTTTTACATCATTTACAATACCATTTACTTTAAACTTTATATAAAAATCAGATGGGCTATCAACTAGTATTCTTTCTGCATCATTATAAGAAGCAAAACATGACCAATTGATACCATCATAACTCCATGCAACTTCTAAACAAGAAGTGTTATATTTTACATCATCACATCCTAAAATATATATTGATGATATATCATTGATGGCCATTGTCAACAATACTTCTTGAGCAGGCATACAACTGTTGAAATCCATTATTCTAACTTTATTTTACTTATATAAAAATTGATATAATGAAAATTGCCTTTATGCTGGAAGTGGTGTTTTCTTTCCTATATACCAATTTGCTTCCCAACGACGACGTTTCTTTAAACCACCTAAACTACTTTTATCAGATAAAGTTGACCAAGTAGACCAAATAGTTTGCATTGGTGCATGATTTGCAATTAAAACACATACTTTGTATTTTGACATAGTTAAGAATCCAGGACCATAATTGAATGAAGCACTGGTTAATGCATCTATCTGGTTTTGCGCCAATTGTAAACCCTTTTTAGCAGCCCACTTTCTAACTTTAGAACTACCTTGTTGTACATGTGTAACATACAATGCTTCTAATTCACGTTGAGTCCATCTTGGCTTTACTTGGTCCATGTATTTCCCATTAGGATGACGTAACAATCCATAGCCATAAGTCTTATGCCCTTCGTCATGTCCATATCCATTCAAATCTTTAGGTGTCATTTGATACCCATACTTATGACCAGTTTCAAAATAACATATTGCATTAAACATCTCTTGACTTATTCCAGATGCTCCGGCTGAAAGATTTCCCATATTTATTCCTTGTGTAATTGATATATATCTGAATATGTATATAAGACCACATTGTCCACTATATACCCATGCTCTTTGTTGTCTGAAGTCTGATATCCACTGTTTACCTGTATACATACATATATGACCAGCTCCTCCTTTTGGATTTGCCATGACTGCTACATCACCTGGCATAGCTTCTCTCATGTAAGTCTTATATGCTGGATCATATTTTATAAGCTTTATATGTTTAAATCCGACTGTTGGTAGAAATTTTACATATTCTATTGCATTCTTAGGATGGCCAGCTAAAGACAATCCACCAGCTTCTATGGCTTCTCTCACATATCTAGCACATTCATGAGTAGAATTTTGATGAGAAGCACTTACTAAATGATTTATAGATTTTCCTAAATCCCAATTTCCAACAACACCACCAGAAACATCCATACCAAAAAAACCTAAATCTGATGATCCCATGAAATTACCGGTTTTCATCCATTCAAGTATGAGGTCAGCTATAGATTTGTCGCTATCTATATAATTTGTTGCACCTACTTGATTTTCTTGATAGCTTTTTTCTTCTTCATAATAGGCTTCATTATCATATTTCAAGGCTAAATCTTGATTATTATCAAATTCTTCTTCTAATAAATTATGATATTCACGACCACCCTTAATGTTTCTTTCATCATATTCTAAAAATGACTCAAGTATCTCTTTACCAAGCTGGTTTCTAGCCCAAGTAAGATTTTTCATCAATTCATGAGTTTCATCTTCTTCACTATCTAATACCCATTGTGGTTCACTAACAGATGGATCAATTCCATTAGATTTATATGCATCTTTCTTTACTTTATCTAATTCAGCTTTATTTAGCTTATTAGTATTGTCAGAAGTTTTGTTTTGTTTAGGTTTTTTATTTTCTGGTGTATCAGTTATTCAGCTCTTTAATGCCTCTAATATGCCCATATATAAAATTAATTAAACCATACTTTTGAATTCAAGTAATTGCGATATTCCACTTGCTCTTTCTTTAATATCATGTAAATCTATTATATCTTCAGGGTATCTGAAAAAATCGTTATATTCTAAGAATACAATTCCTATTAAAATATTATCAGATCCATAAAGCCCAGCAAAAATCATATTACTAGCATTGATCTTGTTTTTTAAATTATCATACAACACAGGAGATCTTTGTTCTAATGTTTTTATTTCAGAACTTCTGTATACTACAATACCATCATTATCTATAAGATCTGCCATAACAGGAGAAAGTATAGAAAGTTGAAGATTTTTCACTAGACCTGATATAGGTGTTACATTTCTTTGCATGCTTTCATAAGATAAATCATACCATAAGAAACTAAGATTATTCAAATTTTTTGTATTGTTATGGAATTCCATTACTCCACATCTTCTGGCATGATAGAAATTCATCATTTCAAACAACATCTTTTGCATTTTATCAGATATGTCCATTCTATGATTCATACTAGCATTATGTATCTTTACAGCATTTTGATCTCTAAGATTCATAGTTTTTTCTATTAAATTAATTAGATTATTTTGCATTTGACTATTCGATGTAGTTAATGTATCTAATAAATCTTTATTTTGATTTGCCAATGTTGTAGATATATTTTCAGATAAATCTGCTATGGATTTTTCTGCCTTTTTATCGGAACGAGTTATCAAGAAATATAGCAAGCCACCTAAGATGATTATAACTAAACCTAGACCGCCAAATTCCTCAATTATTTTAGAGAAGAATTCAAACATGGTATATAAATGAAATGTGGAATATCTTTAATTTAATAAAAATATTCCACATTGTAAACCTAGGGTCTTTTTAAGGTTTTTCTGTTTCTATCATTGGTCTTCCGGTAATAGTATCGAACCATATTTTCTTTACTTTATGATATTCATTCAGTATATTACTTATATCTGAATATTGATTCAGTAATGTTCCAACTTCTATCATTGGTCCACCAGATGGATCTATGAAAACTATCTGCCCATTATCATGTGCTACTCTTGATGCTCCATATTCTGAAACAAGATACCAAATGTATCCATGTTCATTAAAATGATCCGTTGATGGTAAATCATCTAAAACCATGAAATTATCAGAGCAATCATGAGAATACAAATTGATAGTTATATTTTTGAATCTCACATTTTCATTTATCATATCCCAAACCTGATAAAATAAAGATTCATAGTCAGAATTGTTTTCTATAGTGAAATCAAAATTTTCTTCATCATCTAAATCATGTTCAGCAACATTGTTCAATTGGGTAATTCCATCTCTTAGAATGTTTATCATTACACCTTGATGTGTTCTAATGAAATCAAATTCATGTAAGAATCGTACATCAGTACAGATGGCATACTCAAGATTTGTTCTTTGGTTTATTTTCTTTTCTACGACATTTGTAAATATTCTTTTAGAAACAGAATTCTGTAAAACATAAGTACCAACATAAACAAGAATTTCTCTTAATGACATATAGAATTTATCATCAGATTCTTGATACATACTTGTATTCACATAATAATCTTGAGCAGTTATGATATGTTTAGGATCTGGTTTCTCTTTGGTGAATTCAAATCCTTTATTGATACAAATCCAAGAATTCGATTTTGATGCATAGAAATACTCTACATTAACTTGAAACATGTTAGCACACAATTCTTTCAACTGGTCAGCAAAAGCAATGCACATACATTTATTGTACATCTTATCTGATGGAAATGTTGCAGTTTCTTCTGGATTGAAATTTCTCTTAAAACTCTCCCAAGCACTTTCTTTATCAGAAAATGAATAATTTAAAATATGTGATAGCATTTTTGCAACTGTATCTTTTCCAGATCCAGCATAACCATTCAAACCAATATATAATATTCTTTTCATTTTTATTGTGTTTTTATTCTATATAATTTCTATATAAGAAAATATAGAAATAATGGTTAACGCATTTCATCTTTAGATGTTATAAATTCTTCAATATCACATCCCGACCAAGCAAATCTGGTATATTGGGTAGTTGATGGGCTATCAAAAGATGCATTGTTTGCATTTGGAATCATATTCAACATTTTATCTTTATTTACTTTTCCATTTTCATCAAAACTTAGACCCATATTGTTTATTTTATTCTCATCATCTTTTGAAATATCTTTAACTTCATTATCAGCATTTTTTTGCTTATTCTTTTCACTAGCTGATTTTTTTGTTGCCTCACTTACTTGTAATTTTGATGGTGGATTTGGTGGATTCTTTACTTTTGTTCCAGCTTTTTCACCGTCAGAAAAGTCTAAAGTATTAGAAGGAGAACATAATGACAAATATATACCATTTTGCCCTTTAGTATACATTTTGGATATTTCTGTTGCATCCCTTGACATTGCATGCTTTAATGATACAGAAACATGTAATTCTGTTGGGAAATCATCAAATCCTAATGGACCACTATGAGTTATCTTTGCATTTGTCAATATTAAGTTTCCAAATGTTGCAATAGGATTCTTTGGATTACCTATGGTGACATGCCAAAGACCAACCTTAGCTCCAGTAAGTAAAGAATCAAAAGCATATAATGCCGGACGACCTAATTTATTGTTTATAGATCCCATCATTGCTTGGCCAAGATTTAGCTTTTGTACACCTTTTGCTGTTTTTTGTACCCCATTTTTTACCTTATCCCCGACTTCACTAGCAGTCATGTTACCAGATAAGAAATCTTTAGCACTTTGCAAAGCATTGTTTGCCATTGAACCTATATCTAAACCAGCACCTTTAACTATATCAAGTAATGCCCCATTAAATTGAGAAAAGGCACTTAACATACTATCAGTACTTGCTCCTTCAAGGTGAAATATGTTTTTCCATAGGTCACCACCAGCATCAGATAAGCCTTTCAATATATTATTATATTTTTGCCATCCAGCTTTATTTGGTTTAGCTCCTAATATTTCACTTCTACCTCCCCAGAATGTTCCTTTTCTATATGTAACAGTCAATATGTTACCAAGTAAGTCAAGAAAAGCAGATTTAGGATTGATATTGTCATAAGCTCTCAACTTATAAGAGAAGTTCAAAGTAAATTCATGCTTGAATGTAAGCTTACCTTCATATATATGGGTATCTTGAATAGTATCTTTTGGTGAATATACTTTATTGTTATCATAGTTTCTTCCTAATGCAACATCATTATGCTGATATTCATGTGTACTCGAACCAATACCCATACTATTCATCAACTGTCCAAGCAAACCACCAGTATTTGTACCTTTTGCCGTTTGTAAATTATATCCTGGGCTTAAGTTGTTTATGATTTTACCTGCTATACCTCTACCTTCATCATCTTCTTGTGAATCTAATTGTTGGATTTTAGCATCAAGCTTTTTCCAAGAAGCTTCATATTCATAAGACATGATATCACTAAGCTTATTGTCATCAGTATCAAACCAAGTAATCATTCTTCCAACATCACCGACAGAAGACATTGGATCATTTTTACCATCACCAGCTGTTGTTGTAACAGTTGATCTGAATATATTGTCGCCAACTGGAAAAGCGAACTTACGCAATGTTATCATGTGGTTGTTAGAAATCTTTCCAAGATCTTTACAATACATGAAATCCGCATATTTATATCTTGCATTACCGAGTATAGACTTTCTTACAGAACTTAAATTTACTAATTCTCTTATAGAGCAATCACTTAATTTAGCTATCTCATCTTTATTATGCTTATGAAGAATTGTACCATCCATTAATGGTACATTTTCCATGATACCATAAACTGGTATACCATGATAAGGATTGAACAATGATGGAGCTAAGTCACCCCTAAAGTTATATGTTCTATATTTCTTACCATTACTACCTGGGACTTCACCTTCATTTCCTGTTTCTATAAGCATATTTGATAAGAAACATCTGTAATTGTTCACTACTTGGAATGTTTTGTTATCCATGTGAGTAGGTGTCCAAATAAGAGTTTGAGATTTGTTTTCCTTACCAGTAGGTGATGCTAGTAAATTTGATTCATATTTTAATGTATCATGTGAAGAAAAATCTAAATCATCTATCAATGAAGAAGTGTCTTTATCTTCATTATATCTTATACCATCAGTATCATATCCTTGTCCAGATGTTGCTTTTGATACCGCTGAATTAAAAGCAGATCTTAATGAATTATTCAATACATCTTTCAAAGAATTAGATTGCTGTGGTGTAATAAGGTGTGAACCACCTTTATTTAATGTACTTGGAAATGATAACATAAATTGTTGTTTCAGTTTTCTTAATCTTATTTAAAAATTAAGAAACTAAAACAACACTCTAATTCATTTATTTCTTTTTTCTTGGTAATCTGCATTCATCTTTACCAAAAAATAATCTTTTCAAATTTTCTAATTGATTATAAAGATAAATATGATGGTCAGAGCCATTAAAATGACATGGCATATTATCATAACATCTTTGCAATACTTCATATATTGGCATAACATATTTTGCTAGTTGCATATTAAAGTCATGATAAGTATTTCCAATATTACAATATTGTGCAATATATGGTTTAGTTGCTTCTAGATGCTTAATAAGGTTGAATGACCAGTTTAGTAACTTATCATCATCAGGAAGTGAACATTCATGATAATTAAAATACATCATACTAATACATCTGTCTAATTCCTTCATCCTATCTTTCATATCTTGCATATTAATATCAAGATTATTGAAATTTGTTATGCCCATATTTTACTTCTTATGATCTTGTGAACCAAATCCATTTTCTCCACGTTTAGAATCTTTCATCAACTCTTTATAGTCATCCTCAGAAAGTTCATTAATATCAGATACTTGCCAAATAGGGAGAATAAGCTGCTGAATGACTTTATCACCACACCAAACTATTGGGCTCTTCATATCCTTTGTAAAAGAAATAGAAAGATGTACACATCCAACATAATCATCATCCACCACCTGAGACCGGACATCAAAACCTTCATTACCTTTACCAGACTTATTTAAAAATACACCAGCATAATTAAGTGGTAATACTTCATGAATACCAGAATTAATTTTAAGTTGATCTCCGAAATCTAGCCAAAGACCTACTTTATCTTCTTTCTTATCATAAACAAGACGATGATCGCAAAAATCTGCTAACTTTTCTAGCATTGTATTATGTTTATTTCTAGTCATTACACTATCTAATGCCAAAAATAAATGCACAGTATCAAGTGAATTTTCATCTGCTCTTACAGGGTCTCCTATTTTCTCTATTAAGATACGCTTAGCTTCATTACAAAGCTTACCCATATCAACTTCAGAAATATCAAATGACTTCTGAAAAGCAAAATACGCCGCTCTTTTCTTATCTGGTGTCATACCATTTAATCTTGGTACAAAGAAATCTAATCCAGCAGCATGAAAAGATGTTTTACACTTAATTCCAAATTCATTCCAAATTTTTAATGTATGTCCCATTTTAATATTGTTTTAAATTACTAAATTACTAATATTTTTAATATAGTTTTTATTTTTTATTATTTCAATTAATTTATCTAAGAAATTTCTTGGACAATAATAACATTTATCTTCCATAATAATATTAATATAGTAATAAAGAGGTGTCCATTTCAATTAAAATGGACAATCCTCAAATAAATTTTTCTCTTCCGCTTTCTTCATATAAGAAGTATCTTCAGATTTGTTCAAATTCTGTCCAAAGATCGTACCTCGTAATAAATTAGTATTCTCCATCTTCTCAACAAATCTCTTATTTGTTCCATCCTTTGAAGCATAATCACTATAGTCATAACCATCATGTATTACATTCTTCAGTTGACTTTCAATTTGCTCTAATTTGTATTTTGAAGTATGCGGGAGATTTTTTGGTAGCTTAGATTCATATTCCTCTAATGTTTCTTCTTTCTTAGTTTCATCTTCTATCTTAATGTTTTCTATAAGTTCTTGTAAGAAGAACTGCTTAGTAATGTTGTTCTGGTAAATCTCATTTATTTCTTGTTTAGTATCCCAAAGCATTTCAAATGGTCTTATTGTTATAATTCCATTTTTTGGTTTAGATTGGTCAATTACAATTTTCCATAAGTTGCATGTCAAATCATAAATCTTCTCAAGATATGCTTTATCTTCAACTACAACATCCTTTACAGAATTTGCATATTTACATGCATATTCCTTCAACCATTCATCAATTTCTTCTCTTGTACATTTCATTGTATCATCTGCCCATTTCTGAGCATCTTTTACAAATCTCAAGATAGGAAAATCAAGTCTTCGTTTTCTTCTGCTTTGTTCTATTGAAACAAACTTTCTGATTCTGTTTAGCTTACTGAAATTTATTCTGTTCTGCTTCTTGTCAATACAATACTTATATATATCTTTGATAGTATCTATGTTGTAGTTTTTGTACAATGACAATACTATTGGAACATTTCTTTCCATTATTTCAATATCCTTCACATACAAATTGTTGTCTTCTCGCATCTCTCTATATTCATCATCTTTGAATATGTTGTAGTTTCCAGAAATGAGTTCTCGATACAAATCAATGTTTCCATCATTTACATGATCCAAGAAATCTAAAGTTTCAACAGTAACTTGGTTGAATCTCATGTGTCTGCATGACTTAAGATAATCTTCAATGAATTCCAATCTGTCTTCAGATATCTCTTTTTCATGGTCAACTATGTTTGTAATATATCCATAATACTGAAGACCTTCAATCATCATTGGAAGTTGCTTCATATAGCTAGCATATCTGTCTTCAAATACACTCAACTTATATGTTGTCTCATCAATAAAGTACTTACATTGATTTTCATCATACTTAAGATATTTGTTAGTAGAAAGCAATGACTGAATGAATGGATTGTATTTTGATTCTTCATTGTTTCTCTCTATCATATCATTACACGTCTTAATCAAATCCCTAGCTAACAGCAAATCACCTTGATTCAAACTCAAATCTAATGGTTGAGTATAATAGTAATTGATAGGCATTCCAACAGAATCTTTCTTTGGAAGAAACATCTTAAGATACAGATTGTTGTTTCTAAGTCTGTTTGCAAACTGCTCAATATCCTGTGGAATCCATTGTTCATTGAAATAAACAGAAAAACTGAACTTATCACAAATATCCACACCTACTGACAAATAAGTTGTACAAAATACAATATCATTATTTCCTATAGATTTGTCAAAGTTGATGAGATCCATAGATTCTTCACCATAATTGGATTTCTTATAATAGAAACAGTTTATCTGTCTTCCAAATTTCATATCATCAAGATATTGCTGTACTAATCCTGTAAGCTGGTCATACCAAAGATTTCCTTTATTTGTTGGATATAGAATTTTCTTACCATCTTTGATATCTTTTGCCATTGAATGAGCCATCTCAATCATCTGTTCTACTTTTGTTGGACACATGTTCAATTCAAAAGATTTCTCTCTATAGTCATCTTTCTCAACTTTGATATGTTTGATACCAGGAAAGAACAGCATTTCTCCTGTTGGAGTACCAGTCATCATGATTATTTTTGCTTTACAATTAGCAAGTCTCTGGATTGTTGGAGCCATTACATCTCGATAAGAAGAAGTGAATATGAGATGTGACTCATCAAGTACTATATATTCAAATCCTGCAGTATCAAGTTCCATGACATTCAATCTTGAAAACTTATCTATTGTCATTGACATAGATTTGTTTGAAAGCAAGTCCTCTAAAGATGGTTTCTTGTTTCCATAATAATATAGCCAATCTGATGTTACAGATGATGTTTCTACTTTTGCTTTGATTGTTGAAGTAAATGGAAGTATCAGAAGTGTCTTAGCTTTGAATGCCTTGATCATTTCAGTCTTTCCATATCCAGCACCGGCTTCCAACAATGTAATATGATTCAAATTCTTCAGAATATCATCCTTCAAATCAGAAAGATACTGATCTTTATTCAAATGCAGCTTTACTAAGTTATCATCTTTATCATTCAATACATCTGTTGGTGACTTGAATATTTTTTCATCTTCTTCATTTGTAACCAATGACTTCTGTTCTTCTTTATAGATATTGTCATCTTCTATCTTAATGTTGAATCCATGATATTTGTTCAACTGTTTGATTGCCCAAACAGAAACTGGCTTATCATGTATGCTTGCTGTCTTAACATCTCCTTTAAGTTCTTTATAATCAGTACCATCACAAATAGCAACCATATATTGTAATGCCTTATCATATCCATATAGAGAAGTAAGAGTATTTGCAAGCTGCCAACGTTGTGCATGCTTATAATGCCGACGAATACATTTTGATGGATCAACATCATTTATATCAGAAACTGCTGTTATATCTACACTTTTCTTTTGATTGTTTTCTGTATTGAACCATTCCAACTTAGCGAAGATATTCTTCAAATCTGGATGCGATATCCAATCTATAGATTCCAACCCAGTATCAAATGCTGTTTCAAAGTTTGCATCAAGTCGTAAGTCTATGAAATTGGTAGACAATAATGCTTTACTATCTGATGTGATGAAGATACCTTGCTGTGGTTTTGCCATTGCCATATCCATCCAATCAAATATATCATCCTTTGTATATCCAATTTCTTTCATATACTTGGTAAGAACAATATACAAATAACTGTACTTATGTCTGAAGTTACACAAATATTCAATTTTCTTGTTTTCATCTGTGTAAGATATTGGTGTTATCTTTGTCCAAACATGAAGTGATTTTCCAGATGCTGACTTAGCAACTCCTAAAAACCAATGATATTTGTTAAGGTCTTCAAAAATCTTTAATTTAAGTTCATTTGCAATCTTCTTATTCTTAATATCAATATCTATGATCTGAATTCCATTCCACATAGAAAATGACTTTTCTCCAATAGGTCGATTATTAGATGAAACTGAAAACACTACTTTCCTGCTAGCTTTCTCAATATTCTTATATATTGGATCTTGTGTAAGCATCCAAACATCTTTCCATGACTGTACAATACCTACTTTATCATAAATGGAATTAGTAATCAGACACGATACCATATTAAGTACAGAGTCAAGATATCTGTCTTGCTCTTCTTTAGAACATTCTTTAAAGTTTACAGAAGAATATATTTCTTGATCTGTATCTTCTTCATTTAATGCTTCATATTCTTTAGACATGCAACGAAACTGTTCATAAATATCTGTCATTGCTGTCTTTCCAGAATAGCTTTCTGCAACCTTCTTAAGGTATTGTGCTATATTTAATGGATTTGAATTGTTACTCATCTAATATTCTTTCAATTATTCTAAATCTTAAAATCATTATATTACTTACTTATCTTGTATCAAAATAGTAAATTAGATAAAACTATTTCAAAATGATTTTAATATAGAATATATTTGATAAACAATCAGAATATATAAATAAAAACAGGATTCACCAGGAAAGCGCCTGGGTCACGAGATGAGCGAAAGACTAAATGTAAGTATAATTTATAACCTGTTATATTTTGAATGTCTCTGAAGTGAAATTTAACATTAATCTTATTTAACAGACAATATAAATTAACGAAAGGACAATTTTTAAATAAGTTAAATGATTGAATTCAATGAGTTGTGTACAAAACATAAATAACAGTTCTCCAGTACAAAAAGAAATATCAATGGAAGAATACAATAAGAGAAAACAGAAGATAGAAGACCAAGTAGATTACCAGTTCATTCAGAGAATTATCCAAGAACTGACACAAACTTGTGCCATAAATCTTCCAATGCAACCATCTGCTATACCACCATTGATTCTTCAAGCCGCTCAATATTTTTGGGAAAATTGCGATGGAGCTATAGAAGAACGTTGGTATTGTCTTCCATTTAAAGAGTTTACAAAATGTGGTGCTAATATGTTTGCTAAATTACCTCCACAAATTCTTTCAGTAAATGGATTATATAAAGCAACGGATAGTTGGTCTTATGGTGTAATGGGAGACTTTTCTTTAGAAAGAATGATACTTAACAATTCAGCTATAGCATCTGGTGTTGGTGGAAGCTTATCTGATGTATATGGATCAGGTGGTGGATATACATTAACTGATGTTACAGCGGCATTATATGAACTTGATACTTTTGATTATATTTTTAATACCCCGGTAACATATAATTATAATGCATATAGTAATGAGCTTGTGGTGTTAGGTGCTATTGGGCATTCTGATTTGATGCTCAATGTATATAAGAGACTTAAGATACAAGACCTGTACAAGAACTATTACTTTTTCAGATATTGTGTTTGCCTTGGCTTGCGTTCTATGGCTACTATCCTTGGTACATTTGAATTCAAACTACCTGGTGGTGTTACTTTAAATTATAGTATTTGGAGAGATATGGCTAATGAAGAAATGCAAAAAATAGATGAGTGGATTCAGAAAAATCATTCAGCAGACTATTTTATAAATACTAATACTATTTAGAAATGGACATAAAGCAAAGTTTAGACTATAAATTTTTAGGATATGAAAAGTCAACAAATCTTGGAAGGAAAAAATATGACTATGCTAGAGATGGAATTCTTATAAGAGTTCTTCCACCTATTCTGTTCAGAGGGAACCCAACTTTAGTGGCTTTCTTACAACTTATAGATATTCAATTAATCATTATGTTCAAGCATATTGAGTCAATCAGGAAATTTAAGCATATCTCATCATACTAAATAATGGAATTCATAGATCATACAGGACACATATATTCATTAAAAGATTGGGAAACATATCCAACTGGATATGAATATGAAATAGGGAATTATGTAAATTGGTTTACATCAGATACAACTTCTCATAAGCTTAGTACAGATAGATATTATATAATGCCAATAAGGGTAATAATAGATTCTGAAGGTTTAATCAATGTATCAATCTTTAATAAAGATAATGATAGGCATTTTTGGTTACTTAGTTCTAAATATATCCAAAATTGTATAGAGGACAATACAAGTGTATTTGACCCTATAAATATAAAAGAAACAGAATTTACTAATAATCTTAACAGTAGAGATCTTAGCATAATAGATGATATAGAAATAGAAGGTAGAGAATCAACTGTATCAGTGGCAACATTCTATGTAGTAACTTTAAGCCAGGAAGAAACTACTTGGTTGACAAACATATTGATTACAATAAATGATACAACATATTGTCCATTCACAGTAGGTGCAGAATTCCACATGGAAAATAGTGAGCTTATTATAAATGGTAAGAATATGGGAATAAACATTCCTAAAGATTTGATGAATTCAATGTACTTTACTGATGTAAAATCTGAAAATACAGATGAAGAAGAATACTCACACAAATTGAAAGAACTTCTTCTCAACTATATGAATATCAAAGGTGAATGTGGAAATTATGAATCGGCAAAATATTCACTAGATTGGTTTGGATATGGTGACCATATAAATATAAGAAGTTTAGTTCAGACAGATAATCAATTTTTAGAACAATATATTCAAGATAATTTTAATACTTTATCTGATAATCTTTGGTCTTGGAAAAATTTCAGAAAAGCTTCTTCTTATTCTATATGGATGGATATAAATAGATATACTGAAATTATAGACAAGCAGCATTGGGAAGAAGAAATTGCTGGTGAAGGTAAACCTATTTCAGAAAATTTATTTGATAAGATGGTTTATGATAAATTTGATGAACAAGACATAAAATTCTGGAGACCTTACTATAAATGGAAATTAGAAGATATGTATATAAAGATGTCAATGGTGGAATATTACTGGAAAAAATATTTCTTACCTATAATGACAACTATATCATCTAGTATGAAGCAACATTGCTGGATGAATGATATCAAATATATAGTAAGTCCAAGTGTACACGTTACAGAAACTCCTACTTGGATTGGAAGCTCACATACTTCAGTAAGATTTCAAGGATCTGATATAATATACATATACAATCAAGAATCTTATTTTGATGAAACATACAATGAATTTTCAAATTCTGAATCATTAGGAAAGACAACAGATAACCCTACAATATATATAAATGATATTTGTGCTAAGATACCTATTTGGTTCTTGTCTGATGAAGATGAAGATTTCTTTGATGTGACTTTGGTACTCAGCAAGGGTGGTAAGAAAATATATAGCTCATCATTCAGTTTCTTTCAACGAAAAGATGATGTTGCTTATAAGAACTTTGTGATGATTCCAAAGTCATTAGCAAAGTCATTCAATATGACTTATTGGCTTGACAAAAAATATAGGTTATCTGTAAATTGTAATGGTAATTGGTATTATTATGATTTTATATTGAAAGCACCAGAATTTCAGTTGAAAGTAGGTACATTAGAATACAAATATTTCAACTATATAGAAACAAAAGAACTTAACCCAGGAGAAGAAGGATATAGAAATCCAAATAGTCCAGAATTTGACGGAATAGCAGAATCTGAAAAAGCAAACATAAATGTTTACACTATAGAAAAATCGTTGTTTTCTCAAATAAAGTCTATAGAGGATAATTCTGTAAATTTCAATTCCTATATGTATCTTCCAGGATTAGCAGAAGTAAATGACATAAGGTTTTTTGACAAATTGAAATATATAACAGATAATGCTTCTTCTAGCATATCAGATAGTTCTTCTAATAATTCTTCTACTAATACAATGAACAGTTTCTGCAACTATATTGTTTCCAAATGCTATATATATAATTTAGGGGTAAAGAACAGCAAATCAATATATAAGAAAGGAAATTCTGTTGTACCAATATTCATGTTCAACAATGGACTTGATATACCTGACAATCAAGGATATTCTTTAAGCAAATTCTATATAGATGTATTTTTTGATGTAGATTCTAACAATGAATACTATGCTAAAATAAGATTGGATTTAAAAGACTTGAGTACTACAAAACCTAATGAGTGTGTCAATCTTCATGAATATACAATATCAAACAATGATTTGATAATGATGAAGAAAGATATAGGTTTAGGTGATCCAGCTTACAACAAACAAGGAAACATTGATTGGGATACAACTTCTGATAAATGGAAGCTTTTCTATATAGATGAACATCTTAGACACAAGTCAACAGTAACAATAAGATTGGCTACTACAGGTGAAATAAAGTTACCAAATGGCAGAACGTATGAATTTGGTGGATATACCTTATCAGGTACTCCAAGAATATATCAAGATATTGCTATCCCTATTTGGAATTCCAGTTCAGATTCAGTATGTAATATGGAATGCAACTGTCCTTGGAAGTCAGAATGTAAGTTCAGAGAGGATAATGTAAAGCCAGATTATGATTCTACTCCTAAGAAAGATGAAGTAGATATGGGTATGAAGCAAGAAATTACATCAGATAATGTAAAGAAGTCTATAGATTCACTTATCAGTCGTATGCAACAAACTATATCTGTTTCTAATAACAAAAAATATCTTAATAGAATACATATCTATGATTTGTATTTATATAAGATGGATGATGTAGAAAAAAGAAAGAGACTTGGTTTGAATATAAGTAAAGTATCAAAACTTAAATATAATAATAAGATATATGATACGAAGTGGTATTCTAGTAACAGATGGAAGCAACCTTCTGAACTAGCAGAACTTTATAGAATGTTCTTTAATGATGATGGTACAGAAAAGTTCACTATAGGTAATGGTAATACATTCAATTATGACTTCTATCTTATGCATGATGATAGAAACTGGTTTGCTGTTCTTATATCACAAGATACAGAAGACAAACTTATTGGAGATATGGATTTGGATCCTTATGATAAGATAGAGTATTGTCCTGATAATGAAACAAAGATAGTAATGAAGAGATATAGATCATCAGATACTTTTTTGATAAACAGAATGGTATTGGAAGAAAAATATCCGGTCAATCATTTTAAAGAAGATGATTTGATATTTGCCACTGTTGATAATGTGAAATTCCCATTCATATTAGATAAGACAACTAAATGGTCAGTAAAGAATTTGTCATTATTAAATAAGAACAAACCATCCATAACTTCTAATTCTAATGCTATGATACTTAGCTTATATGATGAAGCTTCTAAGAATGTTTCTGGTTATTATGATATAGATGTAAGATACAGTATAGAAGGAAATGTTGACCGCCAACAGAAAAAACATACAAGAATACTTATACAAAAATGAAAAGCTTAACTAATTATATTTGTGAAGCCATGCAGAAGAAATTCAATGGCTTCGCAATTCTCAAGCCAGAATTTTTAAATGTTCAAGATGATTTTGAAGATATGTTAGAGGATGCCGGTTGGGACATCACTAACTATAAGACTATAAAGATGAACTTAGATGAAGCAAGGGACCTTTATAAAGTACATGAAAAGGAAGATTTCTATGATGATCTTTGCCATTATATGAGTTCAGGTAATTGTGTAGCTTACAAACTTTACAAAGATTGTAAAAATCCCATAAAAGATTTGAAGAAAGTAAAAGATAAAGTAAGAGACAAATACGGTAAAGATGATATGAAGAACTGCATGCATAGTTCTGATTCTGAAGAAAATGTAAAAAGAGAAGCTGATATATGTTTCAAAATAAATAATGAACTAGACAAAAATGAAGATTAAATGTAACAATTGTGGTAATGAAATAGACTTGACAGAATATTTTATCAATAAAAGAGCACATGTCCCTTATATAGTAAAATGTGATGAATGTGGTTCATCTATTTCATATATACCAAATAAGGATGGCTATTAAGCCATCCTTTTATTTTATTCCTCTGGATCAAGTTTCTGATTTGCATCTGAAGCATACCAAATACCCATTCTCATTGCTTTGGCACCATTATGCTCTACTCGGCAACCTTTAGAATCATTATGTCCTTTACATAAATAAATATAGTCACATTCAAGTAAATCTTTAATATCTTCTCCTAAATGCCAAGACCAAGGATGTGTTGGAACATTAGGATTCAACCCATTTTCATCAAAGTCATTAATATTGGTTGGTCCATAAATTAATGCATCTGGATATTCTTTTCTAATTTTTTCTACGGCTTTATCATATCTCTTCTTTACTGATTTCTGATGATAAGCCATAGGTAAACTAATATAAACTTTTATTGCCATTTTAACATTTTTAATTATATAAAATAATGTCGATTCGTGTCAACATAATCTGGATAAGCACCATTTAAAGCATTCTCAAGAAAATCTTCTACTTCACCTAATATACCATTAATAAGGCCATCTACTAAATATTTAGGTACCATTTTAAAAAAATGAATTTCATTAACAGGTTTGAAATTATCATCCTTAAATATTACCATAGTAATGCCATCCGCATAACCTACGGCTTTAATTTTATCAATATCAATTATATTGAATGGAATAGCAGATGGTCTTGGTACAGAAACCATAGAACCATCTGAATTCATATAATATAATTTATTTGGATTTAAATTAATAGTTTTTAACATAAACTCTCTTTAATAATTTGGATTAGGAATTTGTTTAACTTTGTCCAATGTACCATACTTGTTCAAGTACTTTTCAAAATCACAATGTTTGATCTTAAATATGATACGATCACCATTCTTACGAAGTAATCCATCTGGTGTCTTCAATACAAGACCTTCTGCTACATAGCTATCATCTTCTGCTAATGGATCTTTAAAACCCTTCTTAACATAATCAATAGCTTCATCAATAGTAAACTGACCAAGACTAATTACCTTAGGGATATTGAGTTCATCCAATATCGCATCTCGTTGTGGTATATTCAAATAAACTGAAGAACCATCTCTATTAGTTACTTTAATATCAAAAGCTCTAAAACCTACTTTATCCTTCATATATCTGCATCCAGCCTTACCAATCTTTTTACCATAACCTTCACCATAGATAGTGAACATCTTAGGCAATGTACAATTCTCTTCATCAACCATATAGTCATCAACAATGATGGCATCTGGATCATCAAATGGCTTCTGATTAAGAGTATGACAACCACACTTCTTAATATATCCACGTTCAAGCATCCAATTGACATTCTCTTGAATGTTCAATCCAGTTTCAAAGTCTCTTGTACACATATAAGATTCTGGAAGTCTAAATGCTTTAAAAATCTTACCTACAAGGTCACCATTACCTTCTAGCTTCTTACCATCAGATGAAACATAAGTCTTCCACATGAAGTCATCAAGCATAGGTGGAATATTAGCATTATCAGTCTTACCTTTAATAGCAATTCCACATGCCAATGATACAGTACCATTACAAATCTTATCTGTAATTTGTGGATAAACTTCAATACGCATGTTTGTACCATCAATCTTGATAGTAGCATCAAACTTACAATTTCTCAACCATTCAAATTCTGGAAGAGTAAAACTATCATAAGGCATGATAATGTTGTTTATATCACGCTTGAAGATTGTATTAATCTTCTGATATGTATTTTCTGATCTCTTTTGCTTTCCCATATTTAAAATTAATTTTTTTAAAATTCTTCATCTTTAGATACAATTTCAAGATTTGGAATAGTTACCTTAATTAACTGATTTGCATATCTAAGACAAGTACCAGATTCATAAACTTGAACTGACTCATTATCATTATTTGTTTCTGTATCAAATTGATGCCATAATGCTCGAATCTTTACTTTAGTTGGACAAAACTTCATGATATAACCAAGGTGAGTATTTGTTTGTTGATCTCCATAAACCACGATATCACCTACATTCAAATGATTATTTAAACTATCCCTATACATCATTATAAATTTTAAATAAACATATCATCCGATTCCTTGGTCTCAATAGAAACTAATGATTCCTCTTGGAATGAACGCCAAGCTGACTTATCCAAATCAAAATAGGCAATCACACCGGTCTTTGGAACACCTTTACCTGATGGAATAGCACCTTCATCAATAGATTCAATCTTATCCATCTTCTTTGTACCACGAGCATGTCTAAGCTCACCATTCTTCTTCTTAAAAGTGAAGTTGACTACATCTTCTGTCTTAAGAAGACGATTCAACTTTTGCTGTAAACTTTCTTTAACCATTTTTCTTTATTTAAGGATTTATAGTATGATGATAACCATTGGAATCTTCTGTTTAAAGCATACCAAGGTTTATACATATCATCACATTCAACTTTATCTTTTTTATTCATGATGATAAATCATCCTATTTTACTTTCAAAAACAATATTGCTGTATTTAGGATAATATTTTCCTTGAAAAGAATCTTCTGGGTTCAAAATTCGAAGGCAACCATTGGAATCTTCTATATAAAGCATTCCAATCTTTGACTTGTAAATATTAGCACCTTCAACACTTTCATCAGCAACTTTAACCATGTCTTTTCTATTCATAATTACAATTATTAATTTTTATTTGACATATATAATATAGAACAATCTTGATTTATTTCAAAATCATTTAGATAAAGTCTTTACTTCTTCTACATTTATCTTAGGCATAATATATAGAGTATCTCTATTGTTTCCAAGAAAGTAAATATTGTCATTTGTTTGCCCATAAATGACAGAGGCAGCATTCACTTTATTTTTTGTTCCATCTTTATAAGTCACCTGAAAAGTGGCCAATGTATTATGTACAGGAGTTTCACCTATATAAGGATCATAATTAAATCTTTGTTCAGTACATTGGGTACCAATAATACATCTAGTATACCCTAAATATATAAATAAAGATGCAAAGAAAATTATTGCGAAATTTCGTATTGTCTTATCACTCATAGGATTTTGTAGTATAATTATACATCAATATTCTGTCACCAAAAGAAAAGTCAAATTTCTCTTTCCATCCTTTTTCATATTGTATTTTGATTAATTGTTCCTTTAGTTTATTCAAATCATCATCTGTCAATCCATGTTCTGGATTTATTTGTATAAATCTTGGCAATTGCTCTACCAACATATCTACGTTATCATCCATAATCATATAGTAAGAAGGTTTAAATTCATCAACCCATACTTTGATTTCATCACCACGACACCAACGCTTACCATTTGTTCTACCTAAATTCAATCTGCAAGTTTGTCCTATAATATAAGGAGATATCTTATTCAAATATGGTATTCTATCTAAAGATTTGAATGTTTCATAAATATTATCAGTTATTCTCCAAGATGATGACAATACCAACATAAAACCTGTTGATTGCAAAAATTCAATCAATCTATCAACTGCTTTAGGGTCACACCAATTATGATAATTAGGATTTGGATTCTTATACAATTCTTCTGCCCAATCGCCACTATTCAATACACCATCAATATCAAGAAATATGATTGGTGTTGAACATTTTTCTTTCCAATCTGCATCAACAATACCTGCATAATTAGTCAACCAAATTCTATTCTTTGGATTCTTTGGGTATATGAAAACTGGATTATTATTACGATACGCCATAATTTTTACTTCTCTACTTCTTTATATTTTCTCTTCAAAAATACAACAAATTTGTCATCATACATGTGTTTCACACTAAATGCTTCCCAACCATCAGCACCATCTAACTTGTTATCTATTTGGTCATAAGTAATATCATGTGTTGTTATAATCTGTGTACGATACTCCCATTTGTCATCTTCAATCATCTTGTATATCATAATATCTTATTTACCATTAGCAAGTTTCCAAATCTGCTTATCTACATCATTCTTTACAACTTCAAGATAGTTGTGGTATGCATCAATGATATGGTGAATATCTTCAGCATCCAAAATTGTGAAGTTCCAATGTTCATTCAAATCTTCTATTGTATGGTCATTTCGAAGATTGTAAGGATTCATGAACTTATTGAGAATATCAAACACATCATGACGAGAAGTAACATCTAATTCTGTATCAATAGCAATTTCTGGATCATCACTATAAAGATATTTCTTTGTAAAGTAATAAGCTGGCATACTGATAATCCAGCACCCATCCAAAACCCGATAACTACTAGGATATTTCGACACACAAATTCGAATATCATTATCTGAATTCAATAAATTCTTTACTGAATATCTGTCTTTATAAGTAAGCTTTACTGCTTCAATTGTATTTGCACTAATAAACATGATATTTTAGTAATTTAGAAAGTTCAACTTATCTTTAATACTTACAATCTCATTATAGAGCTCATTTTTGTAAGCTTCAATTTCAGAATCAAACAATACATTTAAGTAGAAATTATCATTAATGAAACTTCTATTGATATATTTCTTATCCAATTTGAAATTTTCTAATGCTTCATCTTTAATTCTCTTATCTAAAGAATCAAGAACATAGTTAGCATCAATATTATCAAAATTCTGATTAAAGTGAACATCAGACTGGATAGGGTAATCTTCATCAATCCATTCTTTTGAATTTACATCAACTAAATTAGGATTGATTTTCAGAATATTTTCCTTTTTGATACTTAATGTACGATTTGAAGGAATATATCTGAAATATACAAATATTGGCTGTTTATGAAGAATCTTGTCATTAATGAATTCTTCTATTTCTTTCTTTTTCTTTTCTGTATTTATAAGCATAATTATATTAATATTAATTTAGTTAGTTAACATTTAAAATATAGTATAAAATTAAATAAATTCAAAATAAAATTTCATTTTATTACTATTTGAAGTTCAATTTTTATATAAGTAAATAATTAAAATTGAACTTC
>OBSA01000106.1_pt1 | contig 23544 bp, 21 predicted proteins | sample 1501291 | NCBI WGS metagenome assembly OBSA01 (sample SAMEA3360679, study PRJEB22359) | human gut metagenome | biome: ENVO:urban biome; feature: ENVO:human-associated habitat; material: ENVO:feces | place: Bangladesh | collected 2011 | reverse complement strand
CTAATCCTTAAAAATTTACATAGTTTTATGGGTAGCAACCTACGTTACACCACTGTCGAGGAAACCCAAATTACAACGATTATTTTGGGGATTAAATATATTAAAACGCTCATTTTTAGCCGATTAAATAATTAATAACTATACTAAAACAAAAAGTTTATATGCTAAACTTACATCAAATTAACAAAATACACACAATGTCCTGTGCATAAAAACAAAATGCCTTAACTTTGCGTTATAAACAACACAAAAACACTATATATATGATAGACATTGAGATAAAGAAAGATGGGCGCAAGGTTGTGCAGCCATACGCTCCCGTTACGGAACTAAAAATTATGGAGACCGTTCATCGCAAGGGATTCACCACTCAGCAAGTGGCAGAACGCCTGGGCGTGACCAAGGCTGCTGTGTCACAAATGATTTCGGGCAACCCGACAATCTCCACCATCTACAAGATAGCATGGGCAATCGACGTTGATCCTCGCGACTTCTTCTATCGCATGGCTCCCGACGGCACAATCATCGAAGAGCCGAAGGTGAGCTTTGAGAAACTGAAGGAGTATGCCGAGCGCGAACGTTTAGGTCCGCTATTCGCACAGACACCGCAAGATGCACACAAGGTGTTGGTATGCCCCAACTGCGCCACGGCTTTTCTCGTAACAAACATTCCGCGATATGCGGAGGAGAAGAATAGGGTAGGGTAGAAAATTCTGCCCTACCTCATGCTATGGTTATCGTTTGCCGAAATTCTTTATCGCTTTGGCGAGGATTTTAGATATGCGACCAATCTCGTCATACTTTATCTCAAGCAGATTCACCCTATGGTCACGGCAATACACACGCAAAGTTTCGTCGCGAATCTGCTGATCCTCAAATGTCCAATTCTTAGTGTTGAAATGCTCCACATGCTGATAATGTTGCAGTCCGTTCATTTCGATTATCAGATTAAGGTCGGGCAGATAAAAGTCGGCAATGAGATACTGACGTTTGCAAAACATGTTTTCGTTGGGCAACTTGTGCTGTGTTTCAAACACAACGCCATGTCCGTGCAACCATTTATAGATTTCCACTTCACCAACCGATTTAGTGCAAAGCGGACAGCCTCCTGCACCTCTACTATGGGTATCGGGTGAGGTTTCAAACAGTAGACGATGTTCCTTGCAATATATTTTTACAGGGGTGTCGTTGTTGATATATACCACATCGCGATACGAGTATTTGCTGGGAAAACGCTTCTTACACTGCTCTATCCATTTTTGCTTTCTTTCCTCGGCAGACAGTTTATTTAAAATGCCGGAACACAATGCACAACCGCATCCTTGCGTTACATGGCAATCATACCTCGACTCTTGCCATCCATGCACAGGACATTTGTATCTGATATAATCAGTAACCAATCGGGGCGGTCGGCTTTCGTCATATTCATACTTGTCGCCATGCACGGCTCGTGCGTTCTTTATCCAGTCGGGAGGAAAAAGTTTGCCATTGCAATACTCACAGCCTTTGCCTTCTAACAATACTCGTGCACTACGGTGCTGTTCACCATGCTGCTTGCAAGTGAAACGAATTTGGGAATCTTTACGTTTGAAGTCACTCCATACGAACGTGTATTTATCGCCATACAGCTCGTGTATCTTACGCTTAAAATTTTCCATTCCGTTCTCTCGCTCATAGGGTGGTACCATGTCGTTACATAGCCAACAGCCATGCGGCTTTTTGCCTTTTTCTCCTCTCAGAAGTGTGCGAGGTCTAATCTTGAACTCGCCATGAACAGGACATACGACAACAACATAAGCATCTGTTCCTTTATATTCCACACGCGAAAAATCATAGTCAGGGTACATAGCCTTTGCCTTTTTAAGAAAACACTCTTGGGGAGTCAAGCGAGGCTTAGGTTTTATAGACTTTTTTTGTTCAGCTTTCCTTAAAGTCTCCTCGTGTTGCTTTCGCCTGTATTCCGCAAGTCTTTCTTGAGCGCATAAAGGACATCCACTCGACCTTTTCAGACTTGCGCTAATATGGTTGCCAGCTTGCACCGTGAAATAATGATCGTGCTTGACACAGCGAATAGTAATAGGCTTCAGTCCGGCAAGATACACGCTCTCGGAATAATCGTAGGCGTCGCCCCATTTTACTCTTGCCTTAGCGATATACTGCTCTTGTGTCAGTCTAACGTTGCTCCATCGCTTAGGCTTCGATTGCTCGTTTTTACATAGCATACGCTACTCCTTCCCCTTGTCCTTAAACGTTGACTCCAGCACGTCAAACAGCACCTGCACGCCCATATAGTATGCGGTGTCACAGTCTTCGACTGCAGGCGGGTTGAATGTAAGCTGCTTGATTACTCCTGTGGTGGCAAGCTGCAAATCTTTCTTGCCCAACTCAATGGTTAATTTTGTCTCTTGCATAATAATGTTGCTTATAAGTTATTAATTCGTTGTTTTACATCAGTTTTATTACAAATGCGCTGCAAAGATAAAAGTTTATCTTGATATTTCCAAACAAAAACAAAGTAAACTTGGCTTATTTCATCTTTTTATACAATTTTCTTTGTTTATTCAAAGTTTGTTTGTATCTTTGCATCACTTATAATACTTTACAGAATAAAAATTCAAAATCATTTTCGAAATGAAAGGAAAAAGAAACAATCTTCGCATAACTGCGATAATGAAAGAGAAGGGTCTTACTCTTCCCGACCTTGCAGCAAGAATCACTGTAACCGACAAGGACAACAATAAACGCACACTGACTTCTTCGGCTCTCGGAGCACGCATAAACGGCAATCCTCATCTAAGCAATCTGTATGAGATAGCCGATGCACTTGGCGTGAAGATAACCGAGCTATTTCCGCCAGAAGATCAATGTACCACAGTTCCTACTGCGAAGTTCAAGATACAAACCACCTGCCCCTCGTGTGGTGCAAAAATAAGCGCAAGCGTGACGGCAGAGTAAATGATATTAGCATAGTATTTTGCTATGTTATTAATTCGGTGGGTGCCACTGTCCGTGAGGATAGTGGCACTTTTAATACCGTCTCAACGAAAGAATAGCCTTTGACAACCCTACATCTATTATTTCAAAATCAGAAACCTACGAAAGTAATAACGTATAAAAATATTAATGTATGAAGAAAATCTTCAGAATGATGCTGCTGTTGACGATGATGACAGCAGCATGTGTGAGTATGGGCAGTTGCAGCAGCGACGATGCCGACGGCACATTCAGTGAGAAGCGTGTGGAGAAATACATCACGGGGTATAAGTGGTATTTGGACAACAACAAGCGCAGCGAGTACCGCTTCTACCGCAACCGACTGGTGTCGAGCATGAGCAGCGGTAAGGTAACGTCGGGGTCGCTCACCTACGACGCGTCGAACTTCTTTGGCACATGGGCTGTAATAGACGGCAAGCTCGTCACCACATTCACATCGGGCGCATACGGGGGCTTCGATTGGAACGACATCCTTTACGGATCGCTCACCATTACCGAACTGAGGTCTAATTTTAAGTCCATCGAGGCTACAGCTCCAAATGGCGACACACATGAGTTGAGCAGTTATATGATTAGCTACGGCACAGGCAGCGACTTCGTTGACTACTCCGACAATTCCGACCACGACGGTGCACTAATAGGTACATGGGAAGCTCTGGCGTATAAGGATAACCGCAATGTAATATTTACGATAAAGATAGGCAAGAATGGTAAGATTACGTTCATAGCCAAAAGCGAAAACATCGACTTCACCACTACCTGCACAACCAAGAACGGCCATGTTACTTTCAGCCATCTATTTGCACCTGGATCCGACTCCTGTTCGTTCATATATATAAGAGAGAAGAATAAAATACGGTTTTATAGCGAAGAGAATGCCCAGCAGGTATGGGTGTGGCAGAAAGTAGAATAAAAAATCTGCGTACATCCGCGTAATCTGCGGTTAAATACAAAAAATATTGTACCTTTGCAGTCACGAATATGGCTCTTAGCCATACTTCTGTAAAGTATAACAAAAGTTGGGCCGCTTCTGTCTGCGAGGATGGAAGCGGTTTTTTTGATTTAGCTCTTTTACTTTTGCTGTCAACAAGAAGACGGCGTAACCACCACAAGCAGGAGCACGTGCAGCATAGAGCCGATGACAATAGTAAAGCCGTAGCGGCAAATGTCATCCCACTCAATACTCGGTAGCTTATAACGCTTCCATTGATACACCTCACGCAGCACCATTACTGGCAGCGCGAGAACGCCTACGAATATAGACGCAATAAACCAACCGATAGCACCTTGTCGGTTTCGCTTGTTCTCGTCGTAGCCTTCATCTACCATATCGAGCTGCGCTGCCTTGTAGAAAACAAAGAGCGTTGTCGCTCCCAAAATGATGCAGTTCAGTAGCATCAGAATTTTCATTATATCCATCTGCACCTCCTTATTCGATTGTTATCCAAATCTGTTCTCCTCTCTCGTCAGCAACCTTCAAGATAGGGTAGAGCTTGCGGAACGTTGCCGTTGAGTTGAGCACCTTGCCCTTCTCCTTGTTCTCGCCGACGAGGATGCAGCCATCCGTGTCCTTAGCTGTGTTACCGATGTGTATCAGCACACCTTGGTAGCCGGGTGTATTACACAGTCGCGGCAGTCGGCCCTTGCAGAACAAATACTGTGCCCGACCTCCGAAGCGAGGCGATACCGTCTTCATATCGACGAGGTATTTGCCAGTAGGTATAGCCGTTTCGCCCTTGATTTTAACTCCGCATATCTGCGCAACCGACATATTAGATGTCAGTCCTCTGTCCTTGTCTTCGAGCGTGTCGCAGATGTATGCGCCGTCGACGTACATCTTACCGATGGTGTACGCCTCCTTCTTTGCTATTCGTTTTACCTTGATTTCCATACTGTTTTAGATTTAGATAAATAATGTTGTTACGATGTTGAGTATCGCGCAGCACTCAGCGATAAACAGCCAGTAGCGGCGCTTCCAGATGCAGAGCACAGCAGCAAGCACGGCAAACAGAACGGTAGGCAGGACGCTGATACTACACGCCCATGCCACGCTTGCTATTGCCGACGTGATAGCTCCACACTTGTGTATTGTGCGCTGGCTCTCGTCGAGGTACGCAGGAGCTGCGCCGACAAAAATGATGCCCACACAGGTAAGGAATGCCATGCACTCCAGTCCACCCTTTGAAAGCATGAGCGGCAAGAAAGACGCTCCGAGCGTCGCCATGAGCGCAGGGAAGAGCCAGTCTCTATCCGCGAGGTAGTACACCTCAGATAGCATCGTAGGCACTCGTCTTGCCACGCAGCAGCTGAAAACATACAGCGCAAGAGCGATGAGTATAATAATAGCTAATGTCATAATATTACACCTCCATCTTTAGCTGCGCAGGATAGCCTGCCGTGATGTCGTATTTCTCTACCTCCTCGATGGTCGTCAGTTCGCTCACTGCCTTTTTGTGTGCAGCCGTCACGTTGTAGCAGTCTTTAGCGTAAGCCTCGATATGACTTATGATATTCTGCGCTTGCTCAATGCTCAAGTTATAACATTGCTTGCCCAGCCATAGCGTAGTGTCCGTGCGACCGATACGCTGCAAACGCTCGTTGCCCTGGTACACACGATCTCGAAGCTCGAAGTCCAGCCACACACGCTCCCCGTTAAGGATAAAGCCGTTCACAGCAGGGGATGTGTCGTAGGCTTCTATCTCTGCTATCTTCTGTGCCTTCGTCGTTGCAAGCTCTGACGCTGCGAGCTTTGCCTTAAACTCCTCGAACGCAGCCATAACCTCGTCCTGCGTGTATTCGCCACTCCGTACCGAACACTCCCAACACTCGTATGCGCTCAACTCGAAATTCAACTGCTCGTCGAGGTGATAAATGGTTAGACCTCCTAACGCATATTCCTTTTTAAACAAATCCGCAGGGATGAATGTGCGGACAAAACTAATCGTTTTCTTCATATTCTTTATTTGCGTTTATTGTTAATTTTAATTTTCTTCATATTGACACAATAGACTCTATCCTTGTGTGGCATCATACACCACGCCTTGCGTCTTATGTTGTACGTATTACGATACACGAGCAGACCGAATAGACTATTAATACGATTAACACATCCTACGAGCTCTTCGCCTTGCGGATTTTCTTTTATACCGAACTCGTCCACCGCGTGATAAAGATGTTCTACCGTTCTTTTGTTTGGAAGCAACCGCCCCCTTCGTATCATTGTCCCTGTGAACCTTACGCCCGAACTTGCCCGTTGTAGGCTTATTTTTCGTGGATGTAATGTTAGCTCAAGTTCCGTGTGTAGATATTCTCGCGCCCATTGTAATATAGTGTGCAGCAAACATCTGTCGGGATGTATTGCAACGAAATCGTCTACGTACCTACCATAACCACCACTGCTTCCAAGTCTATTAATCATCTCCCGGTCGAAATCGGCGAGCAGGAGGTTTGCAAGTAGTTGGCTTGGGAGATTGCCTATTGGTAGACCTTTGCCCTCTCCGCATGTAAACAGCGACTTGTTCTTCGGTAGTCTACTCCATAGACCTAAATCACCCACCTTGATGCAGTCTTTTGTTGGGTCGTGCAACACAACTAATTTCCACAGCCATAGCCACCATTCTATATCGTCACCGTCATACTTCTTTCTTATTGTGCGTTCGAGGAGTCTGTATAGCAGCATACGATCAATGCTCATAAAGAAGCCTTGCAGGTCGCATTTCAATACCCACGCCTCACGCCTGTAGCCATCCGTCACACGCTCTATTTGTACTCTCACATCATCAATGCCGTAGTCTGTACCTTTGCCCTTGCGGCAGGCGTAAGCTCTGTCTGTCAGTTCTCCGTCGAGCATATCGCCAAACTTCAAAGCGAGCAGATGATGTACTATTCGGTCACGAAACTTAGCACAGAATACCTCCCTTAGTACAGGCTTCGTAACACAGAAGGCTTTACTCTCACCTATCGTGTATGTCATACTGTTTAACTCCTTATAAAGAAGATAATTCTCGGCAATATATTTTGTCGTGTATTCCATACAGCTCTCGGTTGAGCCTTTATGCCTACAGCAATCACGATACGCCTCGTAGACAAAATCGAGCGTGACATACTCCTTCACTTCGTATCCACATCTATTTTTCTATCGTTTAAATTGACATACACAGAGAGTATCGTCACGTATGGATAATCGAAGACCGGCAGCGCCAAGTTGCTGTTCGACTTGTTGTTGTTGTTCGGACTGGAACCAAAGTTCCAAGCGTTCGTGGCATTGTTCTGCGTTCTTGGTGTTTTCTCCTTGCGGTCTGAACACTTCCCCATTCGGAGTTGCGTGTCAACACCCCTTGTCACATTCGTGACGGCTCTCCCGTGTTGTTCACACTCCACGGTTCTCACCTTTGCGATTTCGCTCTGTCTTTCGCCAACCATACGCCTCTTTCAACACCTTGTCCACTTGGTGATTAAGGTTCGTTGCAGTCTTGACTGGCAAGAAATCCGCGTCGGTGAAGAGGTTGATTCTCGACTTGACTTCCGACATAAGCAGGATATATTCATGCAAGTTTTCCTCTCTATGCTCAAAGCTCTCATTGATACGTCTTACAACATCAAGAGCCGTGCAAGCCTTGCTGATAGCAATTTCGTAAGCACCATATCTAATGATGCGACTTACATTCTTGCTGTACTGAAGCAGGAGCTTGCAGAGTAGATAAGTGTCCTTGTAGATAAACAAAGTCTCCGTGTATGCCATTTTTATATGTTTTTATATAGTCATTTTGCCCTCTTTTCTTGTTGACCGCTCGCCGTAAGCGGCGAGCGGAGAGATAAAGAGATAAAGAGATTAACAAGCGAAGACCGGCAGCGCCAAGTTGCTGGTCGACTTGCCGTAGTTGCCGTACGGACTGGAACCAAAGAACCAAGCGTTCGTGGCATTGGACTGCGTTGATGTCCATTTCCATGGGGTGAATAACGAACTGAATAATTTTGCATTACTGCCATGTAGCATCTTTACCACCTCGTCCACAAGAGTTTTGTTCACATTCGCTTCCGCCATCTGTCCAATCGTCAAAATAAAGCCATGTAGCTGAACATCCGCCAAGTTCACCGTCTGCTCATAGGCGTAAGTGAATAGAGGTATAGACAAGCCACGCTCTTCCGCTTCTTCGCGCACAAGTTTTGACGTTTCTACGCCATTGTAATACAGCGCATCTTTTACATTGTTGCCGTCTAAAGGAATGTTGTTAAATTGTACATTCTGCGTACACCACTGCTTATTTGGATAACCCTTTTGCAAGGCTACGGGCGAAAAACCGAAACAGTTGTTGCCATTGGCGAGGTTCTGCGTCACGAGTTTTATGAGGACTGCTTCTTCCGCGGTCTTACCAGCCGCCTGCCATTCGTCTGCCGTATATTGCGCTCCTGTAGCGTCAAGCATGAACACGCCCGACGTTGTAGGGTAGTAGTGGAAGTAAATATTATGTTCTGCCACATCTGCCACATTATTCTTTTCATATACGCCACGAAAAGCATAATAGCCATCTTTTTGGGCAGCGGTAATCTTATACTTCTTGTTGTATGGCACGCGAAACGTCACCTGTCCTTCGCTGTCGGTTTCCGTTGTTATGGTGTCGCCATTATCAATGGTACAGGTTACTGCCACGCCCTCAAATGAGATCACCTTGCCGTTCTCCGCTTTGTCTATCGTTACTATTACAGAGGCTTTCTCGTCGCTCATCGGCTTATACTCCACATTGATGTCGCGCACTCTCAGAGCGGCTGTATAAGTGAGAGAAGGAAGAGGGTCGCAGCCTTTCAACTCCTGAAAAGCTATTTTATACATCGTTCCTCTCGGAATTGTGAACGACACCTTGCCGTCAATATCCGTGGTGTACTTTGTGAATGCTGAAGATCCATTAAGGAAGACATTTACCGATACGCCTTTTACGCTTACTCCTGCAACAGATGTCGTAATGGTGATATTCACCCGTTCCTCCAAGTCCCACTGCTCGAAGTCAAGAGTGCTGACATCGCCATTTCTATCGGTCACTACGAGCACGTTGCCGTTAAGCTCGGCGTTGACTCTCTCCGCTTCCGTCGCTTTGCTTTCCGCGTTGTTACCTGCTTCTGTTGCCACGGCTGCTGCGTCAGTGGCGGTTTTTGCGGCAGAAGACGTGCTGGATATTGCTTCGGACACACGTTTCTCACGCTCGGCATCAGCTTTTTCTCGCTCCACCTCTGCGTTCTGACGAGTTGCTTCCGCAGTTTCTCTCGCTGTTTCTTGGCGTACACGCTCGGTTTCAGCCTCCAGTCGCATGTTTTCGTTCTGCTTGCGTGCAGCTTCTGCTTCAGCACGCTGTCTTTCGGCTTCCGCACGCTTGTCCTCCTCCGTGTTCGCCTTGTCAGTTGCCGCGTTTGCTGCACTTGCTGCGCTGTTCGCCTTGCTGACAGCCGTGTCTACGTTCGCCGTAAGCTCGGCAAAAGTAGTTGCTCTCTGCTTTTCAGCTGCGACACGTGCAGCTTCGTTTGTGGTACGTACCTTTTCTGCTTCCACACGTCCTGCTTCAGCATTGGCACGCTGCGCCTCGGCTGTCTTTCGTGCATCCTCGTTACTTATACGCTCGCTCTCTGCCGCCTGGCGAACACCCTCGCTCTCGCTGCGCTTGTTCTCCTCTGACACACGCGAGGTTTCTGCCGACGCACGCTGCTGTTCCGCCTCCATGCGCTCACTCTCGTTAGCCTTGAGCGTTGCGTCCGTCTGCTTTGCCGTTTCAATAGCCGTGTTCGCGTCGGTTATGAGCTGCGTCAGTTCTGCCGTCGGAGGCAGGATAACAAGCGCCGTGTTCATCTCCACGGAATCCTCGCCCTCGATAAGCTCGCCATTGAACACCGTGTCGCCCGAAGCGTTGTTGTCTACGATGGTGAATTGCTCGTACTCCTTGCTGCGCCAGTCATTGCCGAAAATCTTGCCTCGAACTTCGAGAGCGTATGTGCCAACCGATACAGCGTCGCCCTCGACACGCGCATTGATGATATTGTCCTCCGCTGTGTCGATGCTGTAGGCGAGGTTTACACGCCGATACTGGTTCACGATGTTCACAACGATGTCCGTGCAGGCAGGTAGCGGAAAAGCCACCTGCTCGCCGTCCACTATCTTGCACACTGGTATGCGCAGGGTAAAGTCGTTACCTCTAACTATTTTCTTCATATCTTATTCTTTTGGTTGTTCTTCTTCTGTTATTGTCGGGTCATCAACAGTAGGGTCTCCGCCTGTGTCTACAATAGGCTCTTCGCCCTCGTCAGACTGCGCAGTAGGAGATACGAACGGCACGTTGTATCCGTTCCAAACAATGCTGTACGTCTTCTTTGTTGCCACGTAGACAAGCTCGCAGGTGAGTATCGCCATCCATCCGCTTTCAAGCCAGTATGGTTTTGACACGTCTTTGCCGCCAACGAGCGACGTGTAGCCAAGTAGGTTGATTGTCGTCGCAGGGCTTCCCGTGGTGTTGTTGCGAATGATGAACGTCTGCCCGAGATACGCCGCCGCGCCTTTTGGCGTGAAAGACTCGCCGATTATGCTGTCAGACGCAAGGTCTTTCCAAGCCGTGCTTGTCGGCTGGTAAAACGGTAGCGTAATCACTGGGTACGCGCTTCCAAGTTTGTTGCCGAAATTGCCAGAAAACTCCACATAACTGCCAGCCGCCACAAAGTCAAGAACCACGTAGCCGTTTTGTATAGGCTTCTTCTTCGAGAGATACTTGTCGATATTGCCGGGCGTGATGGTTGTCAGCTTCTTTTTTACAAAGCCTGAGAATAAACCCGAATACGCTTCAAATTCGCCGTTCTCATTCACGCTCGCCGTCACTTCACCGCTGTTGTTCTTGACCATGAACTTGTTAGCCGTCGCCGTGATGGTGTCGTCCTCAAGGTCGATACCTGCTCTCTTTAATCCCGACTCCAGTTTGCCTGCCTCCGTCTTGTCGTAGGGCGACAAGCTCCAGCCTCCGTATTCTGTGCCCTCCATTATCATCGGGCGACACACGTCGATAGCACCATTTCTGCGCACGGCAAGTTCAAGCAACAGCTTCGTGCAGCCGTCGGGCACGGTAAACGTCGCAGTAAAGAGCTTCCAGCCACCTATACTCAGATAGATATTGCCCGACTTGACAACAGCACCTTCCGTACCGCCGTCAAAGCGCTTGATAGAGTAGTAAGCGCCATTATCAAACAGACTGACAATCTTCGCCCATACGCTAAATACGTACGTCTTGCCAGCCGACACACGCACATCCTTGAAGTACAGACCCGTGTATGTGTTCGCTGTAGCGCCCGACGCACTGAACGTTGCATAGTTTGAACCGCCGACGCCGCCACCGCTTGTTATCTCTACCTTTTGTGAGTGAGCCGCGGCTATCTTTGTGATGTCATCCCACGGACGCAGCGCAGAGCCTACGATGCTGTTCTTTAGGTTCGTGGTCGTTTCAACCTGTAGAGAGATTTTGTCCGTTGTCTGCTCTATCTTCGATACCTTATTCTCAGTATTCGTCTGCTTCTGTGCAAGCGAAGATATGCTCTCGGCGTTCTGCGATAGTGTTGTGTTTATCTTGCCTATCTGCCCATCTACCTCCTTCTTGTTCGCAGACACTGTAGAAGTCAGTCCGTCAACGTTTGCCACAATCTTCGCAAGCGTCGTTACCTTTGTTGTGTCGCCGTATTTCACTTTGAGCTTGAACATTGACGCAAGCGCATAAATCTCGTCGCGTGACACCACGAATATCTCCTTGCCGTCGAGTGTATAGTCGTTCACGCCCTTGTACAGCTTAATAGACGGAGAATCAGAGCCGTAAGCCGAGAGGTATAGCACAGACTGGCGTGCCGCGTCTGTTGTATTACCCATCTGAACAAGCTCGTCGCCCACTTCGGGCTGCGAATCGCCGTAGTTGCCACCCGACAAGGCGAGAATGTCGATGTAGTCCGTACCGACCGCCGTCACCCTACGCCAGTAGTATTTGTTCTTTGCGTTCGCCGTCGTACCCTCCTTGATGTTGAACGTCTGACAGCGCACAAGGTCGTTGACAACAAACGGGTTCGTTATCTCCTCGTCACCTCGCTTAGTCAGGAACGAACAGCGGTAAACGTCATATCGCAGAGGCGCAGTGCCGTATTCGGGCAGCAGCGTACCCTTTTTCAAGAAGTCCACCTTGCTAATCTTCATCGACGCAGGCGAAAGGACTATCTCGCCGCCCACACTTTGCAGCTCTCTAATTACGAGTTTTACGAACTCCGCAGCCTTGCGCACAAGGAGGTGGTCTACCTCCAAGTAGCTATCCTCGCTGTCAGAATACTTGCCAAGTCTGAAGCCTGAGCCGAGCGCACCCGAACGGAACGCCGCCGACACAACCTCTTTAAGGGTAGCGATGCCGTCAGAGGTGATGCCGAAGTTATTACCTCCGGTGTTCTCGCCCAAAGTCAATCCTTTTATGAAACGAATGAGCTCTTGCGCAGCATCCTGCTTTACTTTTGACAACGCATTATCATCGAGAAACTTCGGAGTTACTATCTTGTCGGTAGACTCAAGCTGCGTGTCCGTTGTGGCTACTCCATTCACCTCGCCTTGGTCCTCAAAGGCTATTTTCCCTCCGGACACAATAGTGAGAGTCTTCGCGAAAAGTTGGCGGAATTTAGTGCCAGCCTTCATCGTAATATCCTTGAGGAAGGTCACGATATTGTCTACCGAAGAATAATTATACCACTCGCTTTCGTAGGGAATGGCACTGATTGCTTCGTCCGAGGACAAATAGCCATATACGATTCTGCCGCCTTCTTTCCAATCGCGCTGCACCGTGCCGTTATCGCCCGACGAGGTGATGATGCCTTGCAGAAAGACGTAGTAGTACTTCTCGTCGCCTATCTGATCTTCTTTTTCGTCCTTGCCGTAGATGTCTATCAGTGCAGACGGGAATACTATCCATGCCGAAGCAGCGAGCGTCATGTCGCGAGGGATGGCGGCATAAACGTATTTTTCGGTGTGGGTATTGAATACCGTTGGGGCTGCCTGCAATGGCCAGCGTCGGTAGTTGTGTCCGGCATCGAAGCCGATAATGTCCTTGACGTACACAAGTATCTGAGCACCGCTCATACACGATGCCTGGATATAATCAGGATTGCCAAGGGCATTCAGTTCGATATGCAATGCCGAAGGCGAAATCCAATAGTCTTTGGTTCTCGCTTGTGTCATATATTATATTGATTTTCTGTTACGAATTTAGAAAAAAGCGTTAGTATGATACGGACATACCTAAACACAAACGACCGCAAGAGTATGGTGACTCTTGAGGTCGCAAGAAATGTAGAGATGAGAACTAAAAGACTTATATCTTTGTACTGCCGCAGAAACTGAGTCGTGCCGTGAACGATACGCTGTACATATCGGTCTTGGTATCGTCGGCATACTTTATTGTCTCTTCCGACTCGATGGTACATGGCAGGAACTTGCCGTTAATCTTCAGCCATACGTGCTCCGACATGAGCAATTCGTGAAGATACCAAGCGAGCCATGTTTCATCCAAAGGATCGGTCTTGTAGTTCCAACCTTCCTTGTTGCCATTCTTGCGTACTGCCGACCGAGAGAAGGAGTGCAAGGTTTCCTTGCGTGTCACGATGTAGTTAGTGGCTTTGATGTCTACTTCCTGTGCATAACTCTTGGGTATGCTGATGCTCTCAAGCACACCGAACGAGTTGATAAAGCGAAACTCCGTGCGGTGTGCTGCCTCGGAAGCAGGCAGGGCAAAGAGCTGCTGTCCGCCTACTGTCTGCGCGCCTTCTGCCGTTATGTTGTAGACTTTAGCTTCGGGCGCATCCCATGTGGCGGTTGCCAGACTTACAGCCGGACTGTACGCATCGGCATAGACGAGCTGTTCGCCTACGCAAACCAACTGAGGTGTGGTATTAGGTTTGCGTGTCAGTCTACCCACCTTCATGTCCTGCTCGCCCATCAAGCGGTCGTAATCAGAAAAACCACCGAAGATAGTTTGCTTTACGTCCTCGCCGGCGAGATAAGATACAGGTTCCGATTTTTTTACTTCGCCATCAGTCATATACTCGTCGTATGCCGACACGTTAAATTTTACAGCGGGCATAACACCCGGCTCAGGCGAATACTCGTAGGAGTCGCGGAACGAACGCAGGGCAGACGAAACATCTACTTGTACTGCTTTGCCGTTTTCAGTCAAGACGGGTTCGGTCATACGCATGGTTTCGTAGTTGCCGCCACTCACGCCACACTTCACCTCAAACACCATTCGGTGAAATGAAGGCGAACCACTAAGCGTGAGCGGAGTGACGGCGAACGTGATAGGGTTGCCGTTGAATATAGATCCGTCAACTAATTTCAAATATGCTGCCATGTGCTTTAATTATTAATTAGTAATTATTAATTGTTGGTTATTACTTTTTGATGTGGCGGTGTGTGTATATATAAAAGGTATTATATTGCAAACACTTCCAATTCCACTTCGCCCAATCCGTCACGTGCCGTAATCTCGGCATTAACCTTGTTGATAAGGCATTTCTTGCCGTCGATATTCCACCACTCTTTCCAGTGATTCTGAATGTCGGCTACCTGCGCTACGGAGGCGAGGCACTTGACGTAATACTTCTTGCGATGAAGGAGAAAATAGATGTAATCGACGAGGAATACGTCTACGTAGCCGCGGTTCTTGACCGACGGAGTATTCACCACGAGTGGAGCGTCTGCCCATTCGGGCTGCACCCAAGCACGAGGCTTCAGAGAAAAACGCTCCTCGTTACCGATGCCCGGCTCAACGCCGTTGTAGTCGTACTCGTTGCCGTAGGGGTCGATAGAGTCGGTTGTCAGGGCATAGTCGCCAGCCTTTGTGCGCCACTTCGAGTTGCCGAAGCCGTCATAGTTGTAGCCGTAGGTTTCATGTGTCGCGTCGATACCGCCACCACGCATGATAGCGATAGACAATCCCCAGTCGTATGACTGAAGAGGAGAGTTGCCGTCATCGGTGGAAGACGGATCGTAGCTCTCACGTAGCGAGAGCTCTTCGGTGACGTAGAAATCAGCAATCATCGACGACATTGTATTCTTGACGTACTGCTTCACAAACTCATGCTCCATATCCTCATCAACGAGAGCCGCCATCTGAGTTTTGGCATAAGAGCCGTTTAGCTTTTGAATCTCTACGCCATCATATTGCTTGCCCACTTCGTTGGGCTGTTTAGGATTATCGGAAGCGCAAGTACTACCCGTGCTTGACGATAAGGCTATACGGTAATTAGCATCCACCATACCCACAGGGACAAAACTCGACTTAAACTCCTGAATGAAGTCTTCGTTAAGAGTAGAACAATCGCCTATCTCCACACCCTTCATAGCAGCCACCTCAAACAAGCGAGGTCTCATATTGTTTGCGTCAGTAAACTCTTTGTCGATCTTCACACGATATTTATTGCCTGTCTGAAGGTCAACAAACACGTTCATCTGTCCGTTGTAAACCTCGTGAATAATGTCCTTGTAGGTAAGGCTCGTTACGGTAGAGTTCTTAGGGTATTCGATATAGTCGTAGTCAGTGTTGAAGTCCTTCACCTTGTTCTTCACGTTGTCGCGCTGCTCCTTAGCTTCGCTCTCGGCTGCATATCCGGCACGCACACCGGTTATCTTCTCCGTGATGGGGAACATACTGAGCACCTGGGCGTGAAAATTGCGAGGTGTAGGATTCTGCTTACGGAACACGTCGCGAATGAGATAAGCCGTTACCTTGCGCTGCTCGTAGTCGTAATGGAACTTAATGCCGAACTGCTGTTCAAGCGAATCGATCACGTCCGACACCGACTCATTGGGAAAATTCTTCTCATTGGCATACATACGGAAAATGCTTGCACTCATCTGAGCCGAATTGATGGAGTTCTTGCAGGTGATGCTTGCAATCTTGTCTTCGCCTACACGCACAGTAACCCAGTCGCCTTTCACTGTCACCACTTCAGTGTCCTTAAAGGCTCCTTGGTTGTAAAAACTGCCGTTATACTTCTTATCTACTATCTTATATGTAACCGCACGATAAGTAACCTCCTGCACACTCTTGTCTTTCGGATTTTCGAGTTTAAGTTTGCCGCCACAACCGCGAGAGTCGAGCCATTTGTTCACGTCTTCAAAAAGGTCCTTTACGTTCTTCTCGCCATTGACTTGCTTCTGAAAGAAACCCTCCTTCACGTCACCTACCTGCTTTAGTCCAGCTTTCACAGCTTCGTCGTTCTTCTTGTAATACGACCGAGCGTAAAGAGGTTTTATGTCGTAGGAGCATTTTGTGGTGAAGAAACAGAGACGGTTTATGTCGCCGATTGCTGTAAGAGCCGAATTGTCGAACTGGACACCAAGGTGCTCAAAGAGGCAGTCAAGGAAAAAGAGTATGTAGAAACAAATGCCCGATTGCGGACGGTTGGCATCCAACACCCATATCGGCCCGCGGTCTTCGTACATTTCTTTCTCGTGATTTTTGTTGTTCGGGTCTTCGTCCTTGCGGGAGTTCACTTCCTGCACAAGACTGTCGGACGTAGTGCCATCGTCGTTCAAGTCATGGTGGGCATAGCACACACGGGCATTGCAGAAGGGCTTATGGGGGTAGGCATCATTCACGTTGATGTAGGACGTCTGCACCTTCGGCACTTTTACGTTGTTACCGTTGGGGTAAGCATCTACTCTCAATACTTCAGCTTCGTGTAAGTTGCCAGTTTCGACACATTGGGCAGGATAAGAGAAACCAAGGGCTTGAGGGGAGAAGGTGGATTCCGTAGTATTGTCGTCGCCCACCGAAGCGTATCTCTTATCGCCTTTTTTGCCTTCGTATTTGATCTCTACCTCAGTCTTGTAGTTGACACTCACGCTCACCTCGTCAATCTTCTCGCCAATAAGGAGCTGGTCTTTATATTTAGAAGGTATGGGCACTTCGTTACACTTGAGGTCGCTAATAAGGTCAGAGAATGATTGCGTAGATGCGTTGATGTTTAACGAGAGAGAATCTTTCACTCGCTCGTCTTCCTGGATGATAGCTGTGCCCGACGCAAAGGGCACGCCGTCGGCGACAATCTGCATCGGCGTGTGCTCATAGCTCACGGGACTAATGTCGCTGCTGCCATCATCCACGTTTTTGAGAAAATGCCGGTTACCTTCGATGGGTAGTCCTACGGGATAGGAGAACATCTCAACGTCGTTGAACAATGGGTTGCTCAACTCGATACTGATGGATGCGTCTTCTTTTAGGGCGAGAGGCTTGCCGTCGGCGAGGATTGTAAGTTTGCTGTTCATGTTGGGTTGTTTTTTACTGAGCCTTTCTAAGCCTTACTGGGCTTTAAGTGTTATACTATTATTTTGGCATTGCCATATAGCGTGATGTTGCGGTCGGTATTGCTGAACACCCTGGTGTCGCCGTAGGCGTCAATCTTCAGATAACTTTGTGCGCTTATCTTGCCACCGTGAGCCTCACAAGTCACGCTGCCATAAAGCAGGGCTTCGGCAGAGGTCCATAACCGGGAATGGTCGGACGCCCACACAAAACCTTTACTGATGTGCCCATAGGCGTAATCGTTTAGAGAAACGAAAGTCTTGTCTTTCTTTTCGCTATACACCTGACTGTGTCCCCACGCTTGAACGGAGGCCGAACCTAAAAGATAGCATTTGGCGTAGTCGTACACGTCAACGAGGATGTCGCAATCGGTCACTATCACAAGAACGTACTCAGGTGCGGTCTTCGGACATTCGTTGACATAGATGCCGGCGGCGTTCATTTCTTCCTTCAATGAAGGATAAATAGCAGGAAGTTGTTCGTTGATGATGTCGGCATACTTGCTCTCTACGAGGTCTTCCCAGTTATTACGCCACACAGCCATGAGCTGACTGACATCCTCTGCGGCGAGCATGGCACGAAAACCCTCGGCACAAGCATGACGAGAGTGACAAGCAGCGGTACAGAGGCTTTTTAATTGTTCAAAAGAAGTCATAAATGTTGGGTTATGAAAAAAGCTTTACCGGGCCTTTTTATGCCTTTCTAAGCCTTTGGTGAAACTTCGTTTTTGGTTTTCTCTAAGATTGCCTCGTAGCCTTTCATTTCGTCTTCAGCCACAATGTCGGCGTAGTCTTTGCGGAGTTGGGCGATGCGTTCTGTCAAGCCCTTCACTCTTGCCTTAGTACTCGGTTTGTCCTTACGCATGATGTACTTGATGAGGGCGTCGGCTTCTGCCTTGTGCTTGGCTTGGCGGTCGCGCTCCGCTTTTACTTCGGGACGGTCGGCGGCTATCTTGTCGGCTACCGACTGGGCGAAGAGTGGGTCGCGGGCGAGTGCCTTGTCGTAGAACGGACGGAACTGGGCGCGAAGGTTCTGCGGTGGAACTTTACACGCTTTCTCTATTCGGGCGATATATTCGGGGTCGCCGGTGCGCGGTGATAGGCGAAGGTATGCTTCGCCGATTTCGCGGTCTACGCTGACGTAGATACGCGGTAAGATGTCGCTCTCTATCTTCACGGCGCGGGTCGCGAGAACGGCAATCTCTTCTTCTGTGTAAATAGGACTGCCAGCCTTCTCATTGGCTTCCACCATCGTCTTGGCTTGCTCCGACTTTGCAGCCATCTCATTACGTAGTGAGCGCACAGAGTTGACTTGCTCCTGCAAACGCTCGGAGAGGAATGGGCGAAGTTGCATAAGGTTGGGCATGGTGGACGCAATGGTCTCGCCGTTAGGGTTGGCCACGATGCCGCCGTAGGTGAGAGGCTGCAAAGTGAGGTCGGGCTGCAGGTCGGGGAAAAGCGAGCGACGCGCTTCCTCAAGAGCTTTCTCTTTTTGCGCTTGAGCATAGGCAGCCTGCTCCTCGCGAGTGGGGCGTCCCACGTGCCGTTTTATTTCCGAACGTGATGTTTGCATCGTCTGAAGGTAGGTCAGAAGCTGACGCACACGGCGGTGGTAGTCGCGGAAACGCCGGCTGTCGCGAACAAATGCGGCGGCGCCGGGCGTGCCTTCGAGGAGTGTCAGGCCGCGCTCGAAAGCCTCACGCTGGTCGGACGTGAGGATGCGGGCGGATAGGGCAGGTGTAAGTATGCGGATTATATCTTCCATATATCATTGGGTTTTAATACAACAATGGTGAGACGAAAATCTTACTACCGGGTTGATTGTTTTCGTAACCTTTCTGGTTGTCTGAATGATTCTCAGAATCGGCAGAATTAACTTCAGCATTGGCCTTGCCAACTGCCTTGCGCATTTCCACGAGTCTCAAAACCGAAGAACGCAGAGCGACGGCTTCATTATGAGCCGCAGATCGGCGCGTCTTGTCAATAGTGAGAATTGTAGTGCGCTCTTCCAGATGAGCCACCATCAGGCGACGCACCTTGCGCAGGAGAGGTTTGTCTTCGGGATCGGTAGAGATGAGAAGTTGCTGCACCATCGGTTCGCCTATAGCCTCGCTGATGTATTCGTCTTGAATGAAGTGGAGGTCGGGCAGAAGCCGGATGAACTTCTCACGGCTCTCGTAGATGTCGAGGTATTGCTGAAGTTCGGCACATGTAGCAATGAGGAGGTCGTGGTGAGCGTAGTAGTACAGGCTCTCCTGCCACAATAGGCTAATCTCCGCAATAGCCTTGTGTTCCTCGTCCTTGGGCTCGGTGGTCGGTTGCTCGGTGGTGATGGCTGCGGGTGTAGCCATTTTGCGTGCCCAACCTTCGAGCATCACGAGCATTTGGTTGAGCGACACCATTGCCTCGCGCTTGTAGCCCTGCACACCTTTGTCGATAAGGTCCTTGGATGCAGCGCCGTAATCTTCGCTCGAAGCCACATTGATGCCTGTACCGTTGATTGATAGGGCTTGCGGATAAGCGAAACGTGCCATTGCGTCGTAAGCCACCACGCGCTGCGCCATAAGCAAAAGCTGCTGCCAAGGCTGGTGTATATGTTCGCCATTGCAGACGGACATGTAGAAGTCGTCGGGCGAAATGGTTTGGTAGTACTCGCACAACCGGTTGTAAAGCGAGTCGCCCAACTTGTCGCGCAGAAAATCTTTCTCGCTATTGTCAAGAATGCCCTGAAGAGAACTTATCTCGTCAATGGCATTGCTGGGGATGTGGAGCCGAAGTTCCTTGGTTGTCGAAATAATCATAACTACGAATTTTGAATTTTGAATTTTGAGTTATCAGAACAGCGTGAGCTGCGCTTGCTCCTGCTTAATGCGCTTGCAAGCCTTGTCGTAATACTCCTTGTTGAGCTCAAAGCCGATGAAGTTACGCTTCTCTTTTATACAAGCAATGGCGGTGGTGCCGCTGCCCATGCAGTTGTCTAATATGGTGTCACCCTCGTTGGAGTAGGTGCGGATGAGATACTGGATAAGAGCGACGGGCTTTTGAGTGGGGTGGAAAGAGTCTGGCTCCACGTTAAACTCAAGAATAGACGTAGGATAGTTCTCCCATTCCGTTACGACTGTCTCTTTCTGAGAAGGTCTTTTGCCTACAACCCCACCGAATTTGTTTAGTGCATTATGACTAACCTTGTGGCATGGTCGCAAATCTTGTGGGTTATATGGCATACGCTTTTCTTTCATTGTACTCTTATGACCCATTCCGAAACGGCAAAATGCAGATATTATCTCGTAATTCTTCAGAGGTCTGTTTTTTGCATGAACGAATCCTGCCGATGTATTCTTTTTCCATATCCAATCATATCGCCATTCTTTCATATTGCTTGTGCGGATGGAAGTACTGAATGGTTCACTGCCAAAAAGAAGAACTACCCCCCCCATTTTAAGAACGCGATGATATTGCTCCCATAGCTTATCAAACGGAATTACGCTATCCCAAGCACAAGCGGTCGTACCATACAGCAAATCGCACACAATGCAATCCACGCTTCCGTCGGGAATCCTCTTCATTCCTTCGAGGCAGTCTTCATTATATATCTTATTCAGTTCAATCATTGTCTATAAATCCTTTTATTCCTTATTATTCCTGCTTCGCCACTCCTGTCTTCGAGTTATCCAGCGTCGTGAGTACTTCGCGATCTATCTGCCAGACGAGGTGCGAGTCCCATTTGTTCACTCTCGTAATTACCTCCAACGGCCTAAGCATGAGCTGCTGCAGTGGGGCAAACTGAATCTGCTTTACGAGGAAGCGCTCGCGCAGGTCGGTGCCGCCCGATGATGTAGCGTCACCTGGGGTGTTGCCGATAAGCTTCGAGTCGAGTCCCATGGCGAAGAAGATGATAGAGGAAATCTCCTGAAGCTCGGTCTTCTCGGCTTGAGCCTGAGAATTTGCCTTGCTTTCAATTTCGACAATTTCCCAAGCCTTATGCTCCTTACCGTCCAAACCGGTGAACACAGCCGAGATGAGAGCCTGACCTGCGTTGTCGGGGTTGGAGAGCCAAGTGTTGATGTCGCTGAACACCTCCTGCTGAATCTGCGCCATCGTCTTGCTCTTGTTCTCTCCCTGCTGGGTGTAGAGACTCTTGAGATATTCCTGGTGGATGTAGATTACGCGACCGATGATGTTTGAGTTGCGCTTACGCGTCAGTCGGTCGTCAACGATGGTGAAGGCGTATTCGAAGATGCTTCCGGCAAAGATGCTGTGCCAGAGAGCGTCGGCATAGTAAGGACCTCCGAAGTCGCGCGGCGACATAATGAAGCGCGTGGGGCGGTTCTTGCGGCTCACTCGCTGCTGGCGGGCCTCGCGCACACGGCGGTCGAGGTCTTTTACGGCGGTGTCGGCTGCAAGATAGGGCACGGCGGCTATGCGCATATCCTCGGGCTTGAGCGAGGTCTGCACCTGCGACGAATCGAGCCACTGGTTAGATGTGTATGCGTAGTTGATGCGATACTGATCGTCCATGCGCTCCAGTCGGGTTGTGAAAACGCTGCGATGCTTCAGTCCGACAACCTTCGGGGTCCATTGTGACGTGGGTACTGGATGTCCGTCCTTGTCAAGCTGACGCTGATTAAGCTGAATCTCGCAGAAACATTGTGACATAAGCGACATATCGCCAGCCATATCGAGATAGGTGTGATGCAGGTCGTTGTTGTCAATAAACTCCTGAAGTTCTTTGTTTGTGCGTTCCCATTCGGCAAGATCCTCTTTTAGCGACTTCATCTCCTCGCTGTCTTCGCTGCTGTTCGGTTCGGAGAGCGAGGGCGCCGACGGTGCAAACTGAGCCTCCGAACGAGATTTTTCGTTCTCCGATTCTGAGAGTTGCTTTTCCTTAGCCTTAAGGTCCGCTATCTGACCTCGCAGCAGAGTGCCAGCAGCAGCAAAGGGGATGTTTTTCTCGGTGATATTGCCGCCAACGTACTGTGTATAGTGGTACTTGGCGACTGGACCGCGACCTACGAGTATCTTCTTCACGAAGTCGATGCCGGCAGCAGGGAAGGGCGACATTTTAGAAAGTAAGTACACGATGTTGGGCAGTCGATTACCCAAGCCCCACTCCATAAAACCTAACCCCGGCGTGCCTACGTTCTGCGGTACAGCTTTGTTTTCTCCACCGCTTGAACCGAACACGGTGCTAATCTCACGTCGGGCTGCGCCCGAGTCTGCTGAAGTTGAAGATGTGAGCATAGAATGGGCGTAATCGCCCCAGGAGAACGTGCGACTACCATCCATGTTTGGTCTGGTGTAAGCCGCCGGGCGCACAGCCTCGTAGCCCAGTGCTTTGAGTTCCTCACTACGCTGTTGGAGCTCGCTGATAGAAGATACTGTTGTCATTCTTTCGTTGTATTGTTAGTGTTGTTGGTTGAGGGCTGCGAGATGCCGCGAGAAACCTCGAATTGTTTACAAGGCAAAGATAGCGGATTTTGATTTGCTGGGGCGGACATAAAAAAGACTGCGGGCTTCGCCGTCTTCCCTGCCACAACCAAAAATGGAAAGTTCGAGGTGTGGGCAGTCGGGAATCCTTGCGAGCCACGCAGTCTAAAAACAATGAAGAAAATGTCTTTTGTCGTCTTACGCCGTAGAATTACTGAAAGTCAAAGTCGGTCATTTCGCTTGCCGACTGCAAATCGTAGCTCTCCACGTCGTCTATCACCATATCCTCGCCATTAAACTGCTTTACTGTCAATCGGCAATCTTTCGGGTCGGGATGTACAGAGCGGATATTGTTGTTAGAGATCCAGATAGGGTAGGGTGATTTAGTCGTGAACACGACCAGATACCACGGGCCGACTTTGTGCATGTCAGTCAAAACGCCCACATGCTGCTCTACGCGGCGAAAATACTTCTCAAAGGTCTGTTCCTTGCGCTTTCCTAAGAAATGGTCGATCAAAGACGAAAAGAAACAAATGAGCATGATTACTAAAACGATGATAAGTACTGAAATTACTGTTTCCATAATTGTTGTTTTGTTTTTAAATGTTAATACTGATTTTTATAATTGTTGGTTACTACCCATGCGCTCAATCCAATGTTGAGCAAGAGCATGATGATGATAATGCCCCAATATTGTTTGTCGCTCAGTTCTACCGAGAGATACTTGAAGTCGGAAAACTCCTTTCGTTTCCACTCCTTCTGCACAATCGGTT
>OBSA01000102.1_pt1 | contig 24056 bp, 21 predicted proteins | sample 1501291 | NCBI WGS metagenome assembly OBSA01 (sample SAMEA3360679, study PRJEB22359) | human gut metagenome | biome: ENVO:urban biome; feature: ENVO:human-associated habitat; material: ENVO:feces | place: Bangladesh | collected 2011 | reverse complement strand
AGCGACTATATGATGGATGCACTGCCACTTCACGACGCAAGAAAAGCCGGCTTAAAGGAAGGAATGGCTTTAGGCGAAGCAAAAGGCGAAAAAAAAGGACGTTTGGCCGGGGAACGTAAGAAAGCGATTGAAACAGCTAAAAATCTTCTGAAGAAAAACATATCGGCGGAAATAATCGCTGAATGTACAGGGCTTTCATTGGAAGAAGTGAAAAGATTGAAATAAAGGGATTCCTGGGTTATCTTTGTAGTGGAAAGCCTTCCGACTATCTCACAGAGGACATCGACCAACGCGTCGAAAGGCTCAAAATCAACGAGATTTTCAGGAGCGACTATATGATGGATGCACTGCCACTTCACGACGCAAGAAAAGCCGGCTTAAGGGAAGGACTTCTAGCCGGGGAACGTAAGAAAGCGATTGAAACAGCTAAAAATCTTCTGAAGAAAAACATATCGGCGGAAATAATCGCTGAATGCACAGGGCTTTCATTGGAAGAAGTGAAAAGATTGAAATGAGCGATACCAGTGGCTTGTTCATCAGAGGTATCGCCCGTTCTTATAATGACTGGCAGTCAGATACATTCCTTTTTCAGTCAAGGCATTGAATAATGAGCTTTCCGCTGTGCTATGCGGAAAGTTTTTTTATTCTTCTACAACTTTTTTGATTGCGTCAAGAAGTTCTGAGTATTCTGTGAATGCCGGGTATTGCGGATAGTCTGCCTTGATTTTTTCTGTGGTGCGGAAAAGAAAGCCAGCCTTGGAAGCCTGAATCATTCCCAAATCGTTGAATGAATCGCCGGAAGCGATTGTTTCAAATCCGCAGGACTGCAATGCCTTTACCGTTGTGTATTTTGATTTTTCACAGCGCATTTTGTAGCCTGTTATTTCTCCGCTTGGTGAAACTTCCAGCGTGTTGCAGAAAATAGTTGGAAGACCAAGTTTTTTCATCAAAGGCGCTGCGAACTGCTCGAATGTGTCGCTCAGAATAATCGCCTGTGTAAAAGAACGCAGCTCATCCAGAAATTCCTTTGCGCCTGGAAGAGGATCGATTTTTGCTATTGTTTCCTGAATCTCTTTAAGTCCTAATCCGTGTTCTTTTAAAATATTAATCCGGTATTTCATAAGTTTGTCGTAGTCCGGTTCGTCACGCGTTGTTTTTTTTAGCTCAGGAATTCCTGTTGCTTCTGCGAATGCAATCCAGATTTCCGGCACAAGAACGCCTTCAAGGTCAAGACAAGTAATATACATTTTTTATTCCTTTCTAAGGCCGCTGTGGATTCTTTGAAAATCCAATATTCAGCCTTTAAAATTGATTTTTATTAAGTATAGCGAAAAGACTAAGTTTTCACTAGAATATAAAGCGTTATGCCGCAAAAAAAACGTCCGTCAGCAAGAAAAAAAACTTCCTCAAGAGCCCGGAAAAAGACCCGGAAAATTCTTCGCGGCAAAGTTCATTTGCCATTAAACCGCGTGATAACTCTTTGCGCGGCTATTGTCGGAATCTGCACGGTTCTGCTTTTTGTGTTCACTTTTGCTGGAAACCGGGAAAATCTTCCGCATCAGGCTTCTTCTGAGTCTGTTGTGAAAAATTCAGCTGAAAAGATTGTCCGAAAAAACTCTGAAAAAAAACTTCCGGAGGTATCAAAATCGAACGAGGCGGATGCCGGCAGAACCGGGAAAAAAATCCATGAACCGGAAAAAAATTACAAGCCGGCTCCTGAAAAGCCTGAAAAAAAAGAAAAAAATCTTTCGGCTCCGGCGGAAAATAAAAAAACTGCTGAAAAAAAGACAGTTATTATAGAAGAAAGTAAAAAACAGGAAGAGGAGCGTCCTGTCAGTGATATTCCGAATTTTCCTGTCGCCAGAAACAATGCGAAGCTTGCGTTTGTTTTTGATGACGGCGGACATAATATGCGGCAGCTTGAAAAATGTATTTCCCTTCCTTTTCCTGTTACTGTCGCCGTGCTTCCAAGGCTTGCTCATTCCGCGCAGGTTGCGGAAAGCGTTAGAAAGTCAGGAAATGAAGTTATTCTTCACCAGCCGATGCAGTCTGTAAATATGAAAGTGAATCCCGGAGACGGCGCGATTACTCCAGATATGGATGAAGAAAAAATCCGTTCAACTGTGCTTGCGAATATTTACGAGATATGGCCGGTTTCCGGCATGAATAACCACGAAGGTTCGCTTATAACCGCTGACGCTGAAAAAATTGCCGCGGTTATGCAGATTTGTTCCCAGCAGGAAATTTATTTTTTGGACAGCCGCACAAATTCGGATTCAAAGGTCAGGTATGTTTCAAGCGTCATGGGCTATCCGTATTACGAGCGCAATGTTTTTCTGGATAATACGAAAGACAGAAAGGAAATTCTTTCTGAAATTGAAAAAGGCGTTGAGTTTGCAAATAAAAATGGCGCCGCTATAATGATAGGTCATGTCTGGTCTGCGGAAATTCTTCCGGGAATTCTGCTGGAGGTTTATCCGCTTCTAAAAGCAAAAGGCTATGAGTTTACGACTGTTTCTGCCAGCGGCGCTTTAAAACGCGGTTAAGCTGAATATAAATGTTGAATATAAATTATAGAAGGTAAAATATGAAAGTTTTGGGAATTGAATCAAGTTGCGACGAAACTGCCGCGGCAATCGTAGAGGACGGACATAAGATAATAAGCAATGTTGTTGCAACACAAATTCCTTTTCATCAGATATACAAAGGTGTTGTGCCGGAGATTGCAAGCCGTAAGCATGCTGAATGGATTCTGCCTGTTGTAAGGCAGGCTCTTGAGCAGGCGAGCATGACCTTGGATGATATTGACGCGGTTGCGGCTACAAACCGGCCGGGTCTTATGGGCTCACTTCTTGTGGGACTTACTTTCGGGAAAACTCTCGCATGGGCTGCGAACAAACCGTTTATCGCGGTAAACCATATGCTTGGGCATATGTATGCGGCGCATTTGCAGAATGAAATTCCTTATCCTTATTTAGGACTTCTTGTTTCCGGCGGACATTCAATTATTGCGAAGGTTAACGGCTTTGATGATCTGGAGGTTCTTGGTACTACTGTGGATGATTCAGTCGGCGAGGCGTTTGACAAAGTCGCCAAGTTTTATAATCTAGGTTATCCGGGAGGCGTTATTGTTGACAATCTCGCAAAAAACGGTGATCCGAAGGCGGCTTCGTTTCCAGTTCCAAAACTTGACGGAGATGAGCACCGTTACGATATGTCGTTCAGCGGACTGAAAACAGCGGTTATACATCAGTGCGATATGTTCTGGAACAAGGATTATGAGCATACAACAGAAAATATGTGCGCGGCTTTTCAGGAAACTGCGTGCAGAACGCTTGTCAGCAGGCTTTTCAGGGCTGTTGAAGATACTGGATTAAAAACCGTTGTCGCAGGCGGAGGCGTCGCGGCAAATTCAAGGCTTAGGGCGCTTTTGTCGGAACGCAAGGATTTGAACTGTATTTTTCCGCCGTTAAAACTTTGCGGCGACAACGGCGCGATGATTGCAGGAGTCGCGTATCACTTTTTGAAAAGAGGCGACCGCTCTGGCTGGGACACGACAGCCTGTGCAAGAATTCCTCAGTTCAAGCGCGGACTAAAGAATTTTCGCTAAGGATGTGCTTTTATAAACAAAAGTACATTCAGTTCGTATGGAAAATTATTAACCCTAGTGTCGAGTTTTTTGCAAAAAAAAAATAAAAGCATAGGCAGATTTACAGTTTGTGAAGATTTTTGGCGATTGAATTAATTAAAGTGCGAAGCACCCGAATTCGAGCCAAATCCATCTGAGCAAATTGGAAATATGCCTAAAGCGTTCTTTCAGAATTTGCAAAAAAAAACTCGAAATTCGGGCTATTAAAATTATTTTTATAGAAGAGAATTATGAAACTACAGAATCTTAATTATGGAATTGTCGGTCTTGGAATTATGGGCGGTTCATTCGCAAAATCAATCCGGGAAAATATTCTTAGCATATCCGGGGCGACAGGAAAGATTTTTGCCTGCAACAGAAGCCAGGCTTGCATTAAGCAGGCTCTTTCGGAAGGTGTTATAGACGAAGGTTTTTCAACGGAAAATGTTTCTGAAATGGTGAAAAAATGCGATGTTGTTTTCATCTGTCTTTATCCGCACGCAACTTTGGATTTTCTTGCTCAGTATAAAAACGATTTTAAGAGCGGTTCTGTTGTCACAGATATTTCCGGCGTAAAGGGAATCTTTGAAAAATCTCTTCCGGGGATTTTGCGTCCCGACGTTGACTTTATAATCGGGCATCCGATGGCAGGCGGAGAAAAGGAAGGCTACGTAAATTCCAAGGCGGAATTTTTTATAAATCACAACTATATTCTGATACCCCAGAATTACAACAAGTCGGAAAACCTTGATATGATGCGTTCGCTTGTTACTGATATGGGATTTTCAAGAATTACGGAGACAACTTGTGAGATTCACGACTATAAAATCGGTTTTACAAGTCAGCTTTGCCACATAATTGCCAGCGCTCTTGTGGAGTCCGCGGAAGATCCTGAAATAACCGCTTTTGGCGGCGGTAGCTTTGAAGATTTAACAAGGATTGCTATGATAAACGCGCCGCTCTGGACTGAGCTTTTTATTTCTAATAAAGAAAAATTGGTTCATCATATAGAAAATTTTGAAAAAAAGATGGATGAGCTGAAAACAGCCATTAAAAACGAAGATTCTGAAAGGTTGAAGGCAATCCTTTTTGAAACCCGCGAAAAACGGCTGCAGATGGGTTCAATCCGCACTGTGAAAAAATAACAGGCGCTTGATTGTGATAAGATTGTGATTGATTGTTGAAAAACAACATAAACCGTACTAGAATAAAGATTATGACGACGATTGAAACGCTTGATAAGGCAATTAGACGTGTTCCTGATTTTCCAAAACCAGGAATTCTTTTTTACGATATAACGGGCATTTTTACTCAGCCGGATGTATTTAAATACTGTGTTGACAGAATGGTTGAAATTTATAAAGGCAGGAAAATTGATGCGGTTGCCGGCATTGAATCCCGCGGATTTCTTTTTGCGGCTCCTTTTGCGGAAAGAATGGGAATTCCGCTTGTTGTGATAAGAAAGAAAGGAAAGCTTCCTGGCAAGACTTATTCCTGCGAGTATGCCCTTGAATACGGAACTGCTGTCATTGAGGCGCATAAGGCTGATATTCAGGCTGGAAAAAATTATCTTGTCGTTGACGATTTAATTGCGACAGGCGGAACTTTGACGGCTTCCAAAAATCTTATTGAGCAGGGCGGTGGAACTGTAAGCGATTTTTTTGGCGTTATCGGTCTGCCTGAACTGAATTTTGAAGAAAAATTAGCCCCTGTCAGGGTTACAACTTTAATCAACTACAGTGGAAAATAAAAGGAAACAATATGTCTGCATTACCAACTAATTATAAGCCCATTCTTGGAGTAAAAGAAACTGAACATGCGATTGTAAGCATAAAGGATTTTTTTCAGATTTCGCTTTCAACGGAATTGAATCTTACACGTGTAACCGCTCCTCTTTTTGTTCCTGCCGGAACAGGTATAAATGATGACCTTAACGGTGTGGAAAAGCCTGTTTCGTTTGCGGCCAAAGGAATCGGCGGCCAGAAAATGGAGATTGTCCAGTCGCTTGCAAAATGGAAGCGTCTTAAGGTTACTGAGCTTGGCATGAAACCAGGTTTTGGAATTTATACTGACATGAACGCAATCCGCCCCGACGAAGAGATTGATGCGGTTCATTCTTTGTACGTTGACCAGTGGGACTGGTGCATGTGCATTGACGAGAAGGACAGGACGATTTTCTACCTTCAGGATATTGTAAAAAAAATCTACCGCACGATAAAAAGAACGGAATTTTTCCTGTATGACCGCTATTCGGTTCTTGAGCCGATATTGCCGGAAAAAATCACTTTTGTTTATTCAGATGATTTGTGGCGCGAGTATCCGGATCTTTCTCCAAAAGAACGCGAGAATGCGGCCGCGAAAAAATACGGCGCGGTTTTTATTGCAGGAATCGGCGGAAAATTGCCTGACGGTTCTATCCACGATGGGCGGGCGCCTGACTATGATGACTGGATCAGCGATGCCGGCGACGGCCATGTTGGTTTGAACGGTGATATTATTGTATGGAACGACATTCTTGGCCGTGCGTTCGAGCTTTCTTCAATGGGAATCCGCGTAAGTCCTGAAAGTCTGAAGCGCCAGCTTGCTGAGCGCGGATGCGAAGAACGCGCGGAGCTTTCATTTCAGAAAAAACTTTTGAACGGCGAGCTTGCTTTTACCCTTGGCGGAGGAATCGGCCAGTCGCGCCTTTGTATGTTCCTTTTGCGAAAAGCCCATATCTGCGAAGTTCAGGTAAGCGAATGGTCTGCGTCCGAACTGGAGGCCTGCGCGAAAGCCGGTATTCCTGTGCTTTAATCAGGTGTCGTTTTGGAAACTGTATTTAACTTAAAGTCAGGCGAAATCGAACAAAAGCTTTTGGAATGTGTAAAGAATGGAATGACTGAATTCTGTCTGTTCGATTCTGCCTGTTCTTGCAGCCGAAGTAAAATTCTTGCTTTTCTTAAATATGTGGAAGAGAATGCTCCTCAGCTTTTTGTTTCCGTTGTTGTGAATCCGGAGATTCTTGACATGGAAATATGCCGGCAGTGCATGAAGCTTAATTGTTCGCTTGAAATTCCGTTCCGCGTTCAAAAAAATGGTCTTTTTGACAAAAAGTTCTTTGCGCGACGGGCCGCGATGCTTAATAATTCCGGTCTTGTCTTTGGTGTCCAGCTTTTTTATGCGGACAGCAAGGCGGATTCCCTTAAGGCTTTTAAGGAAAGGCTTGATTTTGCCATAGAGCAGTTTCCGAATCATATTGCATTTCCGCAGACAGAGGATTCTGAGACAGCGGAAACGGCGCAAGTTATGCAGACTTTTAGCGCCGAGGAAATAAGAACTGCGCGGAATATTGCTTTTGCCTGCCGGACATTCTATTCTGCCGGCCGCGCGGTTCCATGGTTCAAAAGCGTTTTGAGCGCGCTCCGCATTTCTTCCGCGGCATTTTTCAGCGATTTTGCCGAATGGCAGCGTTGCAATAATTGTGATTATAAATCAGGTTTTGTCCCGGAAAATGCAAGCCACCACGATATTGAAAAAATGCAGCTTGTTTTTCTTCAGCAGAAATTTGAAGAAAAGAAAAAGAGCGGTATGTTTACGGCCTGCAGCGATATTGTGTGCATGAACGGCGCTTTAAGCCGCCTTGTCTCGGACGGAACGGAATCTGTGATGGAAACCGACTACGACCCGGAGGAAATCTTCGGACCTGAGGCTATGGACCTGGAGGCATTTGTCAATGACCTTTGCATGGAGCATTTTACGGTAAAGATTTTTATGAACGATGCCGGCGAACCGGATTTTAAGGTTCTTTAGGCTGAAAAATGATTTTAAATTTTACGTCTTTTGAAAAACAGCGGCTCGATGATTTTTTGCGGAAAAACCTTCCCGGGGCGGTGGATGAGCCGAATGTGAGCAATTCAAAAATCCGGCGCCTGATTGTTGCCGGGGCGGTTTCTGTGAATAAAGCTCAGGTCAGGCGGCCGGCGTTTGAACTCCGTGGAATTTCGCATATAGAAGTTAATTATGAAAAAGAAAAGTTCCTTTTTGAAAAGCAGCCTGACGACGTGAAATTTGAGCTTTCTGAAAAAAATATTCTTTTTGAGGATGAATTTATAATTTGCGTTGATAAGCCGGCGCTTTTTCCGACAGAAGAAACTCTTGCTGGCGGCGAAAAACGCGACAGCCTGCACGCTGCGGTTGTGCGCTATTTATGGAAGAAAAATCCTGGTCTAAGGAATCCGCCGTATGCGGGTATTATGCACAGGCTTGACCGTGAAACAAGCGGAGTAATTCTCTTTACAAAGCAGCGGTCCGTTAATAAAGAAATACAGCGGATGTTCGCAGAGCATGATTTTATAAAAAATTATCTTGCGCTTTGTACGGATGATACTGGAAAGCTAAGGCCGGGAAAAGAGTTTTCCGTGGAAATGTTTATGAACCGGATAAGTCCAAAAAGCCATGCGGCTAAGTGGGGTTCTGTTTCTGAAAGTTCAGGCGGTCTTTACTCCAGGACAGATTTTTGCGTTCTTAAAGAAGTTTTTTACGGCGATAAAAAAATTTTTCTTGTACAGGCAAATCTTTTTACAGGACGTACGCATCAGATCCGTGTCCATCTTAGTTGTTCGGGGTTTCCGATTCTGGGGGACGTCCTTTACGGCGGAAAACCTGAAAAGCGTGTAATGCTGCATTCAGCCAGACTTGAATTTAGGCATCCTGTTTCCGGAAAATTGATTTGCGTCCAGTCCGAGCCGCCGTTTTGTTAGATTGCCTGAATGCCGTTTTTTTTTGTAAAAAGAATAAAAGCGCAGGCAGATTTGCAATTTGTGAAGATTTTTGGCGATTGAATTAATTAAAGTGCGGAGCACCCGAATTCGAGCCAAATCCATCTGGGCAAATTGGAAATCTGCCGGGAGCGTTTTTTCATAATTTGCAAAAAAACTCGAAATTAAGGCTAAATAACTTTATTTTTTTGTTGACGAATTATTTTCTTTATGAGTATTTTTATATAAACAAGGTAAAAAAGGATTGAAAATGGCACAGGAAAAAGAAAAAAAAGCTGAAGAACAGAACGAAAATGTAGAAAAAACGTCTGAAACTTCGGATGCTTCTGATAAAAAGGAAGAAAAAACTGATGCAAAGCCTGAAGAAGGTAAATCTGAGGAAAAAGAACTTTCTCCGGAAGAAAAAATCGCAGAACTTGAAAAGCAGGTTGAAGACTTAAAGAGTCAGGCGCTCTACAAGGCTGCGGAAAACGACAACTGGCGAAAACGTATGATGCAGCAGAAAGATGAGGCTGTCGCTTATGCGAACGCTTCGCTTCTTGGGGATTTGCTGGACAGTCTTGATAACTTTGACAGGACTCTTGATGCGGCCAAAGATGCGAAAGATGCTAAATCAATTGCAGATGGAATCAAGATGGTGAACAAAAATCTTGTTACTATGCTTGAGTCTAAATACGGTCTTAAGAGTTTCGGAAAGGAAGGCGATGAATTTAATCCTGATGAGCATGAGGCCATTGGCCGTGTTGAAGATGAATCTGCCAAGAATGAGACTTTGAAGCAGGTTTATCTTAAAGGCTATAAATTGAACGACAAAATTATTCGCCACGCGAAAGTAATGGTGAGTATTCCAAAAACTGAATAAATGGCAGAAATCGAATTTGATTTCTGATGAGATTTGCAAGCCTGCGCTTGCAGATAAAAATAGTAATTATAAAAGGAGCTATATATGTCTAAAATTATTGGTATCGACTTGGGTACAACAAACTCTTGTGTTTCCGTAATGGAAAACGGCGAGCCGGTTGTAATCCAGAATTCAGAAGGTGGTCGTACAACTCCATCTATCGTAGGTTTTACTGCAAAAGGAGACCGCGTTGTTGGTCAGCCTGCTAAAAACCAAATGGTAACAAATCCAAAGAACACAGTTTATTCTGCAAAACGTCTTATTGGTCATAAATTTGGTGAGCTTCAGGGCGAAGCGACAAAGCTTCCTTACAAGGTTGTTGATAACGGTTCTGATGTTCGTGTTGAAATTGAACAGAACGGCGCAAAGAAACTGTTTTCACCGCAGGAAATTTCTGCATTCGTGCTTCAGAAGATGAAGAAGACCGCGGAAGATTATCTTGGCGAACCGGTTACAGAGGCTGTAATTACTGTTCCGGCTTACTTTAACGATGCTCAGCGTCAGGCTACAAAAGATGCAGGTAAAATTGCAGGTCTTGATGTAAAGCGAATCATCAACGAGCCGACTGCGGCTGCCTTGGCTTTTGGCTTTAAGCAGGATCAGAACAAGGAAAAAACGATCGCTGTTTACGACCTTGGAGGCGGTACATTCGATATTTCTATTCTTGAGCTTGCGGATGGCGTTTTTGAGGTAAAATCAACTAACGGTGATACACAGCTTGGCGGTGACGACTGGGACCGCGCAATCATCAACTGGCTTCTTAAAGAATTCAAGAATGATTCAGGCATAGATTTGTCTTCAGATGCGATGGCTATGCAGCGTCTTAAGGAAGCTGCTGAAAATGCGAAGATTCAGCTTTCTAGCCAGACTTCAACAGATATAAATCTTCCGTTTATTACTGCTGATGCCACAGGTCCTAAACACCTGCAGAAGACTTTGACACGCGCACAGTTTGAGCAGATGACAGAAGATTTGTTTGAACGCACAAAAGAACCTTGCCGCAAGGCCTTGGCTGATGCTGGAATTACTGCTGACAAGATTGATGAAATCCTTTTGGTCGGTGGTTCTTCACGAATGCCGAAGGTTCAGGAAGTTGTAAAGCAGATTTTCGGAAAGGAAGGCTCAAGGGCTGTAAATCCGGATGAGGCTGTCGCTATTGGTGCTGCCATTCAGGGCGGTGTATTGAAAGGTGATGTAAAAGACGTTCTTTTGCTTGATGTAACTCCGCTTTCACTTGGTATTGAAACAATGGGCGGCGTTATGACAAAGCTTATCCCAAGAAATACAACAATTCCTACGAAGAAGAGCCAGGTTTTCTCTACAGCTGCTGATGGTCAGACTGCTGTATCAATCCATGTACTTCAGGGTGAGCGCGAGATGGCTTCCCAGAACCGTACGCTTGGAAACTTTGACTTGGTAGGTATTCCGGCTGCTCCGCGTGGAGTTCCGCAGATTGAAGTTACATTCGACATCGATGCTAACGGAATTGTTCACGTTTCTGCAAAAGACTTGGGCACTGGAAAGGAACAGCACATTCAGATTACTTCTTCTTCTGGTCTGAGCGAAGAGGAGATTGACAGAATGGTAAAGGATGCCGAGGCTAACGCTGCAGCCGACAAGGAGAAAAGAGAGGCTGTAGACGCCAAGAACGAGGCTGATTCCCTTGTTTACCAGACTGAAAAGACTTTGAAGGAAGTTGGCGACAAGATTTCTGCTGCTGACAAGCAGAAGATTGAAGACGCTTGTGCTGCCCTTAAAAAGGCTATTGAAAGCGGTAATACTGCTGACATCAAGGCAAAGTCTGAGGAGCTTAAACAGGCTTCTTACAAGATGGCTGAAGAGATGTACAAGCAGCAGGGCGCTCAGGGCGCTGCCGGAGCTGGAGCACAGCCTGGAGCAGACGCTGGAAACGCAGGTGCCGATGCAAATGCGGGAAATGATTCAAAATTCAACAAGGGCAAAGCCGATGATGTTGATTTTGAAGTTCATGATGATAAATAACCTTTTATAAGTCAGGATTTTTAGAAAATCTTTGATTTTTGAATTGCAATCGTGATGCCTCAGGCTTAGCGGTTGCAATTTTTATTTAGACAGTGGTATATTAAAAAAAAGGAAATGCAAAATGGCAAAACGTGATTATTATGAAGTCTTGGGACTTCAAAAAGGTGCTTCAGAAGACGAAATAAAAAAAGCTTATAGAAAACTTGCTATAAAATATCATCCGGACAGAAATCCTGGCGATAAGGAAGCGGAGGAGAAATTCCGCGAGGCAACAGAGGCTTACGAAGTTCTTTCTGACGAAAAAAAGCGTCCTTTGTATGATCAGTACGGTTTTGCCGGTGTTGATGGAATGGATCAGGGCGGCGGCGCTCAGTATTCACACGCCTTCCACGATTTTAGCGATCTTTTTGGAGGAATGGGCGGCGGTTTCGGAGATATTTTTGACAATATTTTCGGCGGTTCCGCGCGTTCATCTGCCCGAAGAAGAGGCGGCCCTGCTGAAGGTGCAAGTCTTCGCTATGACTTGAACATTTCTTTCAGGGATGCTGTGTTCGGCACAAAGAGTGAGATTCACTTTAAGCATAATGAAACTTGCGATGTTTGCCATGGTTCCGGCTGCGCGGACGGCGCTTCCAGAAAAACTTGTCCTACCTGCAACGGAATGGGACAGGTAAGAAGAAGCGCGGGTTTTTTTGCCGTTCAGCAGACTTGTCCGGATTGCAACGGTTCCGGAACAAAGATTGATAAGCCTTGCCGTGAGTGCGGCGGCCGCGGTGTTGTTGAAAAAGCAAAGAAGATTTCTTTTGCGATTCCTGCCGGTGTTGACGACGGAAAGCGCATAACGATTCCAAAAATGGGCGATGCGGGCGCGAACGGCGGTCCTTCCGGAGACCTTGTGGTAATTCTTCATGTTGACAGTCATCCGTTCTTTGAGCGCAGCGCGCAGGATTTGTATTGCGCGATTCCGGTTTCTTTTACGCAGGCTACGCTTGGAGCGAGCATTTCCATTACTGCTCTTGACGGAAAACAGATTGACTTGAAAATTCCTGCAGGCACAGCTTCCGGAAAACTTCTGAGAATCCGCGGGGAAGGCGTTCCGTACACTGGAACATCAAGGCGTGGCGATTTGTACGTAAAGCTGATTGTCAGAATTCCGCAGAAAATTTCCAGTTACCAGAAAGAGTTGCTTACAAAATATATGGAGCTTGAAAATCCTGTGTCTAATCCGCAGATGATTTCGCTAAGCGAGCTTGATAATTAGGCTGATTTTTTAAAACCAGACTTCTTTTTTTCCCCGATTCTGCCGATAGTGTGTTATAATTAAAAATAGAAATTTTGACACACTCGAGGTAGATATGTATAAGACTAAAAGACGGGTCATATATTTTATAATCAATGCCGCAGTATTGCTTCTTTCGGTAATAGTTTCGATTTTGATTGTCCTTAAAGGCAGCGACAGCCGTTCAATATTAGTTTATTTTGGAATTCCTGCCGTTATCTTCCTTTCGTTTCTTGTTGCCGGTTCTTCGATTCGCCACCATGCGGATAACTTTCTTCGTGTAAAAAACCTTGAGTCTGGTTATACGGCGTACATCAATAAGTTTATTGATGCGCTGAGGTTCTGCTATTCATTTGATGATTTTTATAAGCAGATTTCTGAAATTCTTGAGCTTCAGGCCGATTGCGCGGTTCTTTTTATTGACCGCGAGAAAAATTATGTTCTTTACAACAGTCCCGACAGAATTTCTTCTTACTACACTACGCGTGATGTCCTTTCAAACAACTTTCCGGCTGGCTGGAAAGATGGATTTTATTATCTTGGAAATAAATATGGAATAGTTTCTTCATATCGTCAGGCCCGCGGTTTCTTTATATGCTATCAGGGAAAGCAGTTCTTTGTTTTTAACCGTTATACAATGCTCTTTGATACGGAAATCTATTCAAAGCTGACAGAAGAGTTCTTCCGTTTTATTGAAAGAACAAAGATTATCTCGAACCTTTCAGAAATTTCTTCGCTTACAAAAGAGTGGGAGCAGCTTGCGGATACTCAGGTTTCGTTCCTTCCGCACGATATTCCGAACATTCCTCACCTTAAGATTGCGACTTATTACCGCCCGCTGGTTAATGTTTCCGGCGACTATTATTCAATTCTTCCGATTGACAGTTCAAAAACACTGCTTATGCTCGGTGACGTTTCTGGAAAAGGTCTTCCGGCGGCCCTTATCATGGGGCTTGTTATGAATACTGTAAAAATCATTGAAAACAAAGAGGATCTTGTTGCCCTTATTCAGGCGGTCGACAGCGCGATTAAGGGAATGCACCTTCAGGATAAATATACGGTTCTGTTCCTTGGAATTGTAGATACAGAGGAAATGAAAATCCGTTACGTAAACGCATCTATGTCTGACCCGATTGTTCTTTCGCGCGCTCCGGACGGTTACAGGATAAAGGAGCTTACTTCAAGCGCCAGCGTTGTCGGTATTATTGATATGGATGATGTTCACGTTAATGAGATGCGTCTTTTCCGCGGTGATACGATTCTTCTTGCTACTGACGGTGTCTCGGAGGTTATGGACGACAACGGCGTTGAGCTTGGTGATACTGAAGAATACATTCAGACTTTGAAGTCAAGCGCGGCAAAACAGCCTCAGCAGTTTGTTGAAGATATTGTTGATCTTATAATGCGCTACAACGGCGATAAACGACTTCATGATGACGTTACAATGATGGTTGCAAAGGTAGGTTAATATGGTTTTGTTCATAATAATAAATTTAATTCTTACGCTCTTTTTTCTTTTTGAAACTTTTTACACGGATCGTTATGGAAATGAAGGCGACTCCGGAACGGACCCGATTATTCCGAATATTCTTCTGATGGCTGTAAATGCCGGTCTTTTTACATTTTTTATTGCGGCCGGCGGCTCTATCACTTCTTCTCTTTTTACGATTCTAATTAAGATTTGCCTGCTTATAGAAGCGTGCCTTCTTGTGAATATTTCCAATTGTCTTACATATTATGCGTGGAAATACACGAACACTTTGACTTCTATTTGTAAAATGGTGCTTTACATCCTTGCCGTATGGATTGTTTTCTTTAAGTTCAAGCAGATTTCTTTAAGCGAGGAATTCGGACTGATGATTCGTTCTGATTTTCTGTTTTCCGGAGAAGCACGAAAGTTTTTCCCATGGACGTGGATTACGGTTTACAATCTGATTTTCAGATTCTTGATTCCTGCGTTTATGACAATTGTAATGCTCTGCAAGACAGAGGCGGTCGGAACAAAGCTTGATAAATTCAAGAGCTATGTTTATGCGCTTGGAGTTGTTCTGATGTGGGTTGTCGCCGTATTCCTTGAAGCCGTTATACAGAGATGTCCTGTTTATTCTTTGCTGCACAACATTATTTTTATTCCGGTGCTTGTGATTATTCCGCTAGGTTCTAGGCTTGCGGCGGCTCCTTCCGGACGGGGAACAGTTTCGTTCATCATAAAATCCTTGTTTATGTATATTTTGCCGGCCGGCGTAATGGGTATGATTTTTATGATTCTTTTCCCGTTGCGCGCTCAATATCCTGTGCTTTTTGTTTTCTGCGGATTTGTGGCCGCTGGTTTTGTTCTTTATTTTGTTCAGACTGCAGGCAGGCTTATTGCAAAATCAAAGTTCGGACATTCCGCGGACTACGCCGTGGCTTTTGAAAAAGACCTTGCTTCGATTGACTACAATGGCGAAATGGACGCTATTGCGGATAATATGTTCCAGATTTTTAAGAACAACGCGGAATCTTCTTCCATGACAGTTTACATCAACGGAGGAAACGATTCTTTTGAAGTCGCTTATTCTTCTACAGGAAGGGCGCATAAGCTTGAAAACAAGGGAAAACTTTTTGAGGAGCTTCTAAACCTTAATCGCAATGTCGTGGTCGCTTCGCAGGTGGAAGCTCTTCACGATTTTTCTAATATCAGGGATGAGCTTACAAAATTCTTTGCGGAAACTGAATCTGACGCGCTGTTTATTCTGAACGAAGGCCGTGATGTTCATGGTTTGATTCTTCTTGGAATAAAGACAAGCAAAGACCACTACAAGGAATACGACTACACTGTATTTACAAAACTTTACTCTTACTTCTTTGTATTCGGCTACTTCATGCGTAATATTTCCAATAAGGAAATTATCGGTACAGTAAACCGCGAGCTCCGTATGTCAAGCCAGATTATTACTTCCATTCAGGATAATATTGACAACGTTACGAATCCCAAGATGGATGCCGGCTGTATAATGGTTCCTGCGCACAACATCGGTGGTGAATTTGTTGATATGATTCGTCTTACGGATTCACGCCACATGTTTGTTGTTGGAGACTTGAGCGGAAAGGGTATTGCCGCTTCTATGAACATGGTAATTCTTAAGTCGATTATCCGCGCTTATCTTGCTGAGACGCACGACTTTAAGCAGCTCGTTGTAAAAGTGAACAGATTTATCCGAGACAATCTTCCTAAGGGAACTGTCTTTGCCGGTATGTTCGCGATTATGAATTTTGACAACGATACGCTTTATTACATAAACTGCGGTATTCCTGCTATGCTTTTGTACACTGAATCTTACAACAACGTTATTGAAATTCAGGGTGAAGGACATATTCTTGGATTCGTAAAAGATTTGACGCCGTATGTTTCTGTAAAGCAGATTAAGCTTAATAAGAATGATATTGTTCTTGTCTGTACGGATGGTCTGATAGAATCTCATTCTCTCCGCGGAGAAAAATTCGGAAAAGACCGTATCCAGCGTTATATGGTTGCAAATGCGATGTATCCGGCTTCCAGAATGGCTCAGTTTGAGTATGATGAATTGATGAAATTTATGTCGCATGAAATGGAAGATGACGTAAGTGTTCTTGTGATGAAGTATCTTCAGACAGAGGCATCTGAAAAAGCTGATGCGGCGGCAATAAAAAAGGATTTTGAAAAATATATGAGTTCGATTGCTTCGGCGGATTCTACTGCTGAAAATGCTGGAAAACTTGAATCGCTGGATTAAGGCGGACAGGAGAATTTATGGAATTACTGACAGTTACAGAAAAAGAGGGTACTGACTATAAACTTTATGAATTGAGCGGCGGTTTTAATGCTTACACGCTCGTTAATGTCGCTGGAAAAATTTACGATTCAATAAAAAAGACAAATGTCGTTCTTGATATGGCTAATGTTACGGAGCTTGATGCCGCGGCGATTGGTGTCATTATGGCTGCCCACAACGATGCTGAAGAAACAGGAAAAAAATTATATCTGCTTTCAATTTCCAATGAGGTTGACCGTCAGATTCTTGCGACAGGTTTTAAGGAAGAATTTAATATAATATCTTCTGTTACGGAAGTTGCATAACGTTAAAAAAATCCCCGGACAGGCTCGTCCGGGGATTTTTTTATTTTACAACAAAGTTTACAAGCTTATCTTTTACAATAACGCATTTTACAATTGTTTTTCCTTCAAGGAATTTTTTTGCGTCTTCGTTGTTTTCCGCGGCGGAACGAAGCGTTTCGTCGCTGGAGTCTGGAGCGGCTTTGAATTTTCCACGGAGTTTTCCGTTTATCATTACAACGATTGTTTTTTCCTCGTCTTTTGCAAAGTCTTCGTTTACAACCGGCCACTGAACGTAAGCAATTGACTCGTTGTTTCCAAGTTTATGCCAAAGCTCCTCGCCAAGATGCGGTGCGTATGGACTAAGAATCTTTACAAAATCCTGCCAGATTGCCTTTGGAACAGAATCAAGTTTTGAGATTTCATTTATAAAAATCATCATCTGGCTTATCGCTGTGTTGAAGTTCAGCGAGGCGGTGTCCGCGGTGACTTTTTTTACGGTCTGGGCAAAAGTTTTCCGGGCGGAAATAAGTTTTTCATCTGCGAGTTTTCCTGAGATGTCTACATCGCTGATTGGTTTTTCGCTGATCGCCCAGACTTTTTCAAGAAAGCGGTGAATTCCAACGATTCCCTGGGTTGACCATGGCTTTGACATTGTGAGCGGTCCCATGAACATTTCGTACATTCGTACAGAATCCGCGCCGTACGCCTTGATTTCGTCATCCGGGTTTACAACGTTTTTCAGCGATTTTGACATTTTCGCGACAATCTGTTCAAGTTTTTCCCCTGTTTTCTTTTCATAGAAATTTCCGTCGTCGCGTTTTTCAACTTCATCAACAGGAACAAGGGTTTTGTTTGTGCGCTGAAATGCGAATGAAGTAATCATTCCCTGATTTACAAGCCGCTGAAATGGTTCTTTTGTTGAAACAACTCCTAAATCGTACAAAACCTTGTGCCAGAATCTTGCGTAAAGAAGGTGAAGTACTGCGTGTTCCGCGCCTCCGATGTACAAATTTACAGGCATCCAGTATTTTTCAGCTTCTGGAGAGCAGAATTGTTTTTGGTTGTGCGGGTCAAGGTAGCGGAGGTAATACCAGCACGAGCCGCCCCACTGAGGCATTGTGTTTGTTTCGCGCTTTGCGTTTCCGCCGCATTTTGGACATTTGCAGTTTACCCATGAATCAATCGCTGCAAGCGGAGATTCACCTGTGCCGGTCGGCTGGTAAGATTTTACTTCTGGAAGGCGGAGAGGCAGCTCTTCTTCCGGAACGGGAACAGTTCCGCATTCAGGGCAGTGGATTAAAGGTATCGGTTCACCCCAGTAGCGCTGTCGGCTGAAAACCCAGTCGCGGAGTTTATAATTTACAGCTTTTTTTCCGATTTTCTTTTCTTCAAGGAATTCAAGCATTTTGTTGATTGCGTCTTCCTTGTTCAATCCGTTCAAAAAGTCTGAATTTACATGAAGTCCGTCTTCTGTCCAGGCTTGTTTCTGAACATCGACTTCTGATTTTAAAACTTCAATAATCGGAAGATTGAATTTTTTTGCAAATTCCCAGTCGCGCGTGTCGTGCGCCGGAACTGCCATAATTGCGCCTGTTCCATAAGAAATCAGAACGTAATCTGCAATCCAGATTGGAATCAGTTTTCCGTTTACAGGATTGATTGCGTAGCTTCCGCTGAAAACGCCTGTTTTGTCTTTGTTCAGGTCTGTGCGTTCAAGGTCAGATTTTTTCGCGGCTGCCTCGATGTATGCCTCAACGCTTGTTTTCTGTTCCGCAGTTGTGATTTCAGGAACGATTTTGTGTTCTGGAGAAACAACCATATATGTTGCGCCGAACAGAGTGTCGCATCTAGTTGTGTATACTGTAAGTTTTTTTTCTGTCGGTTTTCCGTCCTTGTCTGCAACTGTAAAAGTTACTTCAGCGCCTGTCGATTTTCCAATCCAGTTGTGCTGCATAAGTTTTACGCTTTCCGGCCAGTCGAGCGAATCCAAGTCCTTGTCAAGCCGGTCGGCATAATCAGTTATTTTTAAAATCCACTGGCGTATTGTCTTGTGTGTAACCTGAGTTCCGCAGCGTTCGCAGCGGCCTTCTTTTACTTCCTCGTTTGCAAGTCCAGTCATGCATGAAGGACACCAGTTGATAGGAGTCTGAGCCTCGTAAGCCAGTCCTTTTTTATAAAGCTGAAGGAAAATCCATTGAGTCCATTTGTAGTATTCCGGTTCGCAGGTTGAAACGCATCTGTCCCAGTCATAGCTGAATCCAAGAGATTTTATCTGCTGCGTAAAATGATTGATGTTTTCATTCGTCGTGATTTTTGGGTGAGTTCCTGTCTTTATGGCGTAGTTTTCCGCCGGAAGCCCGAACGCATCGTATCCCATTGGATGAAGCACGTTATAACCGTTCATGCGAAGGTAGCGGCAGTAAATATCAGTCGCCGTATAGCCTTCCGGATGACCGACGTGAAGCCCCGCCGCAGAAGGATAAGGAAACATATCAAGAACATACATTCTTTTGTTTTTAGGATATTTTTCGTCTTCTGAAACTTTAAAAGTTTTGTTTTCTTCCCAAAATTTCTGCCATTTTGGCTCAATTTCGCTAAAAGGATATTTTGACATTTTATGACCTCTTGATGGCGGCAAAACCGCATTTTATCTGCAAGTAAAATATGTTCTATTATAGTGAATTGCGCCGCTTGTTACAATGAATCTGGCTGAAGCGGCCTGGACCAAAAAACTTGGACTTGCGTTAAGAATGGCGGCGTTCATAATTTGTCTGTCCTGCATTTTTTTATAGTCAACCTTTTTAAACTTCGATATAATATTCCAATGAAAAAAAATGTTCTGATTTTGTTTTTCTGTATTTCCTGCGCCTTGTGTTTTGCGGAGGCAGGACTTTCGGAGTTTGACTCAAAAATTATGGCGGAAATAACGGATTTCCGTTGGCGGCTGGCTCTGATTGATGATTTTAATGATGTCGCCGCGGCGTGTGACGATTTTTCTTCTTATATCAATAGCCCTGAAGTTGCAGACAATCTGGACGAAGAGATTCTTCTTTCTGCAAACAATGTCTTGACCTGGGAAAAATATAATGCGCTTTATGAGATAAATCCGCAGGACAAGGAGCTTGAAGTTTTTCTGACTGCCCAGTACCGGAAAATAAGGGAATATTTTAAGGCGCACAAAAACGAGCCGCACTCCAAATGGCTTTATGTTACTGCCGGAGACATTTTGAGCAGCAGCCTTCAGTATCTTCCGCTTTCAACAGCGATGAATGAAGGTCTTACAATAAAAAAATATTACGACAGGGCGCTGGAAAACGATCCTGATTTTGTACTTTGCCTTATAAATATTGCCCAGTGGTATTTTCATGCTCCGGTGATAAGCGGCGGTGGCAAGGGAAAGGCGATGAAAGCGTTCCTTAAGGCGGAAAAATCGGCCGCATCGGATGCGGAGCGTTACTATGCAAAAATTTTTCTTTCCCAGGCTTGTTTTGAAGCCAAAAACAAAGAGAGGGCGGCGGAACTTTTAACTCAGGCGGAGGCGATTTTGCCAGGCTCGCGCACTGTAAAATTTTACCGGCTTTTGAATGAAAACGGCTATTATTATTTTGAATATCCAGAAAACCGCAGTAAAATTAACAAAAAACTTGGCTTGTGATTTATTCGCGGGCCGTATCCTTTGGAAATTGCGCTAAAAATTGATGGATTCAAAGAATAATAAATTGCAAAAACTACTGTTTGGGTTAAAATTAAAAATATGAGCGGAACTAATAAAAAAATTGCGCTTTTTGGCGAGATAATGCTTAGACTGAAGCCTTTTGGAAAGGAAAGGTTTTTTCAGACTCCGAATTTCGAGGCGGTTTTTGGCGGAAGCGAGGCTAATGTCGCGGTAAGTCTTTCGATTTTGGGAAAATCCGTGAAGTTTATTACTGCGCTGCCGCGGAATGCAATCGGCCAGGGCGCAAGGCGCGCTTTGAGTTATTACAATGTTCAGGTTGCCGGACCTGAATCAGACGGAAGGCTTGGAATTTATTTTCTTGAGGACGGCGCGTGTCAGCGGCCAAGCCAGGTTGTTTATGACCGCGCGGGAAGTTGTTTTTCTGTTTCTGAACCGGAATCTTATGATTTTGATGAATATTTTTCCGATGCGGAATGGTTTCACGTTTCCGGAGTTTCTCCTGCGGTTTCTGAACCTGCTATGAATTCTGTCATGGCGGCGGTCTGCGCGGCAAAAAAAGCCGGTTGCGCAGTTTCAGTTGACTTGAATTACCGCAAAAAACTCTGGCAGTATGGAAAAAAAGCCGGAGATGTGATGCGGGTTCTAGCTTCAAAAGCGGATGTTCTGATTGCGAATGAAGAGGATATTCAGAACTGTCTTGGTCTTCCGCTTAAAAATTTCACGACTCCAGCGGAATCTTACCGCCATCTATGCGATGATGTGAAAAAACAGTTTCCGAATATAAAGATTGTCGCCGTCACATTGCGTCATAGCTACAGTGCTGACAGGAACGGCTGGTCCGCTGTCTTAAGCGGCCGGACAGGTTTTTACGAAAGCGCGCATTACGATATTGAAAATATAGTTGAGCGTGTCGGCGCGGGCGACAGTTTTGCGGCAGGACTTATTTTTGGACTCCTGGAATATGCGCAAGAGCCTTCTGGCGAATCAAGGGCTTTGGATTTTGCCACGGCGGCAAGCTGCCTGAAACATTCAGTTTCCGGGGATTTTAATCTGGCTCAAAAAGATGAAATAGAAACTTTGATGAATGGAAACGGAACAGGAAGAATTCAACGATGAAAAAACAGTATTTAATGGATGAACTTATTGCGGAAGCCGGCGAAATTGCGGTTGTCCAGACAACATTGCCGGCGGAAGCGGTGCATATTGCAAGAACGCTTCTTGAAAAAGGCGTAAAGGCGATGGAGATTGCCTACCGCGACCCGGAAAATCAGGAAGGTTCCGATGAATGTATACGCGCTGTAAGGGAGCAGGTTCCTGAAATACTTGCTGGCGCCGCGACAATAACTTCTCCAGAAGTTGCAAGGCGCGCGGTAAAAGCCGGCGCGCAGTTTCTTCTTAGCGCCGGGTTCAACTGGAAAACTGTAAAATATTGCGTGTCCCGCAATATTCCTGTTTATCCGGGAGTTGCCACCCCCGGCGAAATTGAGCAGGCCTTGGGTTTAGGGCTTTCCGTCCTAAAAATATTTCCTGTTGAAATTCTTGGCGGAACAAAATACCTGAATGCCCTTAAAGGTCCGTATCCTTGCGTGCGCTTTATTGTTTCCGGCGGAATTAATAGCCAGAACTGCGCTGAATACAAAAAACTTGAAAATGTTCTGGCTGTAAGCGGTTCGTATCTCTGCAAATAGCCAGAATATCGGGTTTTATCAATCTTACAGATTCAATAAAACCCGGCATTCAGCCTATTCAATATTTTTTCGTATAAAATCGGCCTTAAGTTCTTTAAGTTCCTCTGTAAGCGAAACTTTATAGATGTGAGGATTCAGAAGCCTTTTGTAGCTTTCGTCCAGGCTTGCAAGCTGTTTCTGCATATTCTCGCGTGCAAGCCTGAGCTGCTCGCCGTCCGCAATCCGTTTTTCAGTTCTTTTTCCATCTTTTAGCTTTAGCTTTAAAAGCGGCTCAACCTTTGCCGCCGTGCATGAAAACTGCCTGTAGTCAACCATAGGATGATAAAATCTGTATTCTTTTCCAGAATCGATTTTTTCATTTTCCAGCGCAAGAATATCGGCAAGCGCCATTCCGTTCTCATCGTAAAGGCGGAAAACATTTTTTATTCCAGGGTTTGTTGTCTTTGCAGGATTGTCGCTGAATTTCATCGCCGGAATCATTTTGTCGTCAGTCTTGTCGTGCCTTGCCGCAAGTTTATAGACTCCGGTAAAAGAAGATTCGTTTCCGCCTGTAACCATGTGTGTTCCAACGCCCCAGCTGTTTATCGGCGCGCCGTTTGCGACCAGCGTGGAAATAATCTCTTCCGTAAGCTCATTTGAAACAGAAATCTTTGCTTGCGGAAAACCTGCGCGGTCAAGCTCCTTGCGGACTTCCCTTGTAAGATATGAAATATCGCCTGAATCAAGCCGCACACCAAAGTTGTAGCCTTTTTCAACAAGTTCACCGCCGGCGATGATTGCATTTTTTATCCCGGATTTCAAGGTATCGTAAGTGTCGATAAGGAAAATTGCATTGGTCGGGTAGATTTTTGCATATTCGCGGAACGCTTCCAGTTCAGAAGAATGGCTCATAATCCATGAATGCGCCATTGTCCCCATCGCAGGAATTCCGTAGAATTTTGCGGCCAGCGTGTTGCTTGTTCCTGCCGCGCCGCCAATAAACGCCGCCCTTGTGGCTCCCATCGCTCCATCCGGTCCCTGCGCGCGCCTTAGTCCGAATTCCATAATCGGCGCACCCTTTGACGCAAGGTAAACCCGCGCGGTTTTTGTTGCAATCAGACTCTGGAAATTTACAAGATTTAAGATAAGCCCTTCCAGAATCTGCGCTTCAATAAGATTGGCGTGTATTCTTACCAGCGGTTCCTGCGGAAAAATCACAGTTCCCTCATCCATTGTGTAAAGGTCGCCGGTAAATTTCCATGTCTTAAGATATTCAAGAAATCCGTCCTCAAAAATTTTCTGGCTTCTTAGGTATTCAATGTCGTCATCGCCAAAAGAAAATTCTGTTATAGCGTCAAGAAGCGGTTCATTTCCGGCAAGAACTGAAAAGCCGCCGTTAAAAGGATTTTTTCTGAAGAACATATCGAACACAACTTTCTGGTTCATGCCTTCCTTCCAGTACCCCTGTGCCATTGTAAGTTCGTAAAAATCCGTAAAAAGAGCATTGCCGCTAAAATAATTTTTCATAAAACCTCGCAAAAAATGTGGATTAAGGATTTTTTCGAGGCTACCTCAAGCATCTTGTACGCAACCTGCACGTCCTACCTCGCAAGTTTAACGGTATTTTTGATTTTTGTCATCAGAAGCGCGCTGTTTCCGTCCGCGACCCGCTTTTACTGCAAGTCCTCGTTCCGCTGCGCTCCATTCCGGTCTTTCCGTGCAATCGGGGCTAAGTCCCTTTTGAAAATGCGAAAATCCAGCGCGCCAACAATTTTTACACGACCAGATGAACAAATTGAAAAATCTGAATCAATAAAAAAATACAGGAACGGAAGCGAAAAAACAAAATTGGCGTAATATGCCATTTTTTTTTATCTATTAGGTTGAATATCGAGTTTTTTTTGCAAAAAGAATAAAAGCGCAGGCAGATTTGCAATTTGTGAAGATTTTTGGCGATTGAATTAATTAAAGTGCGGAGCACCCGAATTAATACAAGCGTAGCGCGAGCCAAATCCATCTGAGCAAATTGGAAATATGCCGAAAGCGTTCTTTCGTAATTTGTAAAAAAA
>OBSA01000099.1_pt1 | contig 24931 bp, 18 predicted proteins | sample 1501291 | NCBI WGS metagenome assembly OBSA01 (sample SAMEA3360679, study PRJEB22359) | human gut metagenome | biome: ENVO:urban biome; feature: ENVO:human-associated habitat; material: ENVO:feces | place: Bangladesh | collected 2011 | reverse complement strand
CGAACTGAGAGTTCTTCGGGCTCTGCTTGATGTCTACGAGATCCTGCTTAGAAGCTACGTTGTGAACGAGGTACTCCCAGTTCTGTACTTCCTTCTGCATATCCTCTGCGTCAACGTTGAACGGAACCATCTTGAGAGCCTTCTCAAGCTCGCCGGTCTCCTTGTTCTTCTTGCCCGGGCAAACGTCGGCACAGTTGCCGCAGCCAAGACAGTCGAGTACAGAAGTCTCAATGCGGAAGTGCATACCCTTGAGAGCTGCCGGAGCCTTGATCTCCTGTGTCTCAAGACCCTCGATGCCTGCAAGCTCCTCGTCGGTAAGAACGAACGGACGGATAGCTGCGTGAGGACATACGAAAGAACACTTGTTACACTGGATACAGTTCTCTACGTTCCATACCGGAACGAATGCCTCAACACCACGCTTCTCGAAAGCTGCGGTGCCGTTCTGCCATGTACCGTCAACAGTGTCGTGCTTAACGAAGTCAGAAACCTTCAAGAGGTCGCCTGCCTGGCCGTTGATAGGACGAACGAGCTCCTTAACGAATGCCGGAGCGTTGTCTGCCTTAGCCTCCTCGTCAGCGAGGTTAGCCCATGCCGGATCAACAGTGAGCTGCTTGTACTCACCGCCGCGGTCGACAGCTGCGAAGTTCTTGTCTACAACGTCCTGACCCTTCTTAGAGTAAGACTTAACGATGAATGCCTTCATCTGCTCTACAGCGAGATCCAAAGGAATAACCTCTGTGATACGGAAGAATGCAGACTGGAGGATGGTGTTGGTACGGTTGCCGAGACCAATCTCCTGAGCAATCTTAGTTGCGTTGATATAGTAAACAGTGATGTTGTTCTGAGCGAAGTAACGCTTTACCTTGTTAGGGATGAAGTTAACCAACTCCTCGCCGTCGAAGATAGTGTTCAACAGGAAGAAACCGTTCTTACGCAAACCACGTGTTACATCGTACATGTGGAGGTAAGCCTGTACGTGGCAAGCTACGAAGTTAGGAGTATTTACCTGGTATGCACTGTGGATAGGGCTGTCGCCGAAACGCAAGTGAGAGCAGGTGAAACCACCAGACTTCTTAGAGTCGTAAGAGAAGTATGCCTGGCAATACTTGTTAGTATTGTTACCGATAATCTGAACTGAGTTCTTGTTAGCACCAACAGTACCGTCAGCACCCAAACCGTAGAACTTAGCCTCGAACAAGTCGTCACCACCCATTGGGATTTCCTCCTCTTCTGGGAGAGAAGTGAATGTAACGTCATCAACGATACCTACAGTGAAGTGGTTCTTTGGCTGTGGCAACTCGAGGTTCTTGAATACAGCAACGATCTTAGCTGGAGTTGTATCAGAAGAACCGAGACCGTAGCGACCGCCAACGATCAATGGCTTGCGCTCGTCATCGTAGAGAGCTGACTTAACGTCGAGGTACAATGGCTCACCCTCTGCACCTGGCTCCTTAGTACGGTCGAGAACAGCGATACGCTTAACAGTAGCTGGGATAGTCTTCTTCAAGAAGTCAACAGAGAATGGACGGAACAGGTGAACTGCAACCATACCAACCTTCTTGCCCTGCTTGTTCAAGTAGTCGATAGCCTCACGAGCTGGCTCTGTAGCAGAACCCATCAGGATGATGATGTTCTCAGCATCCTCAGCACCATAGTAGTTGAAGAGGTGGTACTCACGACCAGTAATCTTAGTCATCTCCTGGCAGTACTTCTCTACTACCTCAGGGATTGCATCGTAGTAAGTGTTGCAAGCCTCACGGTGAGTGAAGAATGTCTCTGGGTTCTCAGCGGTACCGCGAGTAACAGGACGCTCAGGAGTCAAAGCACGGTTACGGAAGTCCTCGATGAACTCTTCCTTAACCAATGGACGGATGTCTTCCATATCCATCTCCTCGATCTTGTGGTACTCGTGAGAAGTACGGAAACCGTCGAAGAAGTTAATGAAAGGAACCTTTGTCTCCAATGTAGCCAAGTGAGGAACTGCAGAGAGGTCCATAACCTCCTGAACAGAACCTGAGCAGAACATAGCGAAACCTGTCTGGCGGCAAGCCATTACGTCCTGGTGGTCACCGAAGATACAAAGTGAGTGAGAAGCCAATGTACGAGCTGATACGTTGAACACGCAAGGGAGCAACTCACCAGCAATCTTGTACATGTTAGGAATCATCAGCAACAAACCCTGAGAAGCAGTGTAAGTTGAAGTCAAGGCACCAGCCTGGAGAGAACCGTGAACTGCACCGGCAGCACCAGCCTCAGATTCCATTTCCTGGATAGAAACTCGCTGACCGAAAAGGTTCTTACGACCTTTGGCAGCCCATTCATCTACATGCTCCGCCATTGGTGATGATGGAGTAATAGGGTAGATAGCAGCAACCTCAGTAAACATATAGCTTACATGAGCGGCAGCTGTGTTACCATCACAAGTGATAAATTTTTTTTCTTTAGCCATTTTACTAATTCTTTAATTAGTGAATACTTATAGTGGTTTTTAAACTTTTTCTTTCTAAGCCTTATTGGGCTTTCTTTATTAAGCTTTTCTAAGCCTTTCTAAGCCTTCCTAAGCCTTTCTATATCGCATTTCCCTTTTACTCTTTTACTTTTTTACTCTTTTACTTTTAATAGAGTAGTCCGAACACCCAGAGTGGAATTTTGTCTGTCTGGCCGACGTTGAGGTCGTAGGTGGCGTAGAGTTGTTCAGAGGAGTTACGTGAGCGTCGCATGTGGTTGGCACTCGTAACGTGGAAGTGCTGCTTGTTGTCGATGATGTATGCGGCGTCGCGGTTGCCCTGGTTTACGCTGTGCTCTTTCCAAAGCATATTCACGAAGAACGTTTCCATCACTTCCTGACGGTCTGCCACGATGGGGTAGATGCAGTACATGAGATTAGGGTTGTACATCATCACCTTAGAAGGCTTCTTCGGGAACTCGTCGCCAGGATGATACATTATGTTTATCAGGCGTGCGTCAGATAGGTATTTGATGTAGTTCATCACCGTGGCGCGACTTGTCTCAATCTCTCCAGCCAAGTTGCTGATGTTCGGCGCTTTCAGTCCGTCTACAGCAAGTAGGTAGAGAAGCTTCTTTATCTTTGTGAGATATTTGAGTTCGATTTGTTTTATTAGAAGAATGTCCACTTCTGTCATCATGTTCATCGTCTTGAGCAGATTTTCCTCAAAGTTGCGGTGCTCAAGGAAGAAAGGATAGAAACCATGATGAAGATAGTTGTCGAAGTTGTCGGCAATGTCCACCTTTCTTGCTATCTCGTTAGCTATCTCTACATGATTGGCGAGTATGTCGTCGAGTGTGTGGACGGGTATGTTGTTGCCGGTCTTTAGGTTCAGGTATTCGCGGAACGAGAATCCGCGCAGATTATAGCTCTTTACGATGCCACAAAGTTCGGGGTTTTCCTCCTTCAGTCGCATCACGCTTGAGCCGGTAAAGACGATTTTCAGGTTAGGACATTGGTCGTAGCACTTGCGAAGCTCGCTGCTCCAGTTCTGCTGTTTGAACACCTGGTCGATGAGCAGCACCTCGCCGCCGTGATTATAGAAGTCCATAGCAAAATCGGCGATGCCGCGTCCCTGAAAGTAGAAGTTGTTCATGTTCACGTAGAGGCAACGGCGGTCGTTTGTGTCGAAGTTCTCCTTGGCATACTGCAAGAGGAATGTAGTCTTTCCGATGCCTCGTGTGCCCTTAATGCCAATGAGACGATCGCTCCAGTCAATCTCGTCCATAAGATTGCGTCTGACTGGTGCGTCCGTATGCTCTACGAGGTATTTATGAGTTTTAAAGAAAGCTTCCATTACTCTGTCTGTTGTTTCAGTTGCTTCAGTTGCTTTGAATGTTTTGCTATTTATTATATAGTCTTCTATAACTATGCAAAGGTAATATTAATTTCTTTATTTGCAAACTCTGTATTGCAAAAACTGCATTTTTTTTTATTTTTTGCATTTGCATCGTTTGCTGTGTGCTATAATGCGGATATGTAGCCGCTCGAATGTGAAATAAAAGTGGTATTTTTGCACTTGCTTACGAAGTGATAGAAAATCTTACGAAGTAATTAAAGATAATAACAGATGAAGTTACATATATTCAATCCAGAGCACGACATAGCTCTTGCTGCCAATCAGGAACGTTTTACAGCTCCTCATGCGGGTCGACGTCTGCGCACCGACTTAGGATTCATACCTGCTTTCTGGGCTTCTGAAGGCGACATGGTGCTTGTAGACGATGTTGAGGCTGCGATAGAAGCGCGTCGCCATCTGAGTAAGTTTGGCAAAGATGTGGTTTTCGTGACTTATGCCGACTTGAAAGCCTTTGCTTTTGAAGATGTGGAGAGTTTTCGGGTAGATCCGTGGGGCTGGGACCGCACGATAAAAGAGCAGTTGCTGCGTGCGAACAGCAATCTTCAACCATTCATGCCAAGCGACGACACGCTTGCCGCCATTCGTGAGATGAGCAGCCGCCGCTTCGCTGCAGAACATCTTCTGCCTCTGCTGCGTGAAGCAGGCGAGGAAAAGACCGTAGGCGAAGCCCGTTACTGCACAACGATGGAGGAGGTGAAGCTGACAATGGCGCAGAACGGCAAGAGCGTACTCAAGTCGCCCTGGAGCAGTAGCGGTAGGGGAGTGCGCTATGTAGAGACCGCCGCACCCGATGCGCATCTCGAAGGATGGGCTGCGAATGTCGTAAAACGTCAAGGCGGCATCATGGTAGAACCACTATATAATAAGGTGTACGACTTCGGACTGGAGTTCTTCAGCAACGCCGACGGCACGATCGACTTTAAGGGAATTTCGCTTTTCGCCACACGCGGCGGTGCTTACGTAGGCAACATACTTGCTACTGAAGCAGACAAGCGCGAGATGCTTTCGCGATATGCCGACCTCGCACTTGTGGATAGCGTCAGCGCGCGCATCTGCAATATTCTTTCAGCTCATTTCAAGGGCGTGTATGAGGGCGCTTTCGGCGTAGACATGATGGCTGTAGCACGCGAAGACGGCGACGGCTTCATGCTTCATCCGTGCGTAGAACTCAATCTGCGCCGCACTATGGGACACCTTGCTTTGGCTCTTACGCCAACCATTGCCGAGCCGCAGCGCATAATGAGCATCAGTTATGCCGACAAGTATCGCATGAGAATACACGATACAGCCAAGAATTTGCTGAACACATCAATGGTAACTCCTTAGCTATTACACATATTTAAGATTTTATGTGTAGTAAATATTGGTGGTTTTTCTAAGAAAATCAGTAACTTTGCATACGAAAAACATATAAATATACATACGATGAAACAGACAAAGATTGTTGCTTCTATTAGCGATCGCCGTTGTGATGTCGAGTTCCTCCGCAAATTGTTCTTTGCCGGAATGAACGTCGTGCGAATGAATACAGCGCATGCGACGCCTGACGGGATACGTAATATTATAAAGAATGTAAGAACAGTTTCGCCCCACCTTGCCCTTATGATCGACACAAAGGGTCCGGAGGTGAGAACCACTGGCTGCGCCGAACCTATAGAGTACAAGACAGGCGATGTCGTTAAGATATTCGGTCGTCCGGGTATGGATTCTTCGCACGACATCGTAAACGTTTCTTACATCGACTTCGCCAAGGACGTTAAGGTTGGCGACCATGTGCTCTTCGACGACGGCGAACTCGACATGCTTGTTATAGAGAACGACGGACCGATGCTTGTGGCTCAGGTGCAGAACGACGGTGTGCTTGGTGCGCACAAGAGCGTTAACGTGCCGGGCGAGCACATCGCTCTGCCTGCCATCACGCCGAAGGACCACGACAACATCCTCCTCGCCATTGAGGAAGACATCGACTTCATCGCTCACTCGTTCGTGCGTTCTGCCGATGACGTTTTGGCGATACAGAAGATACTCGACGAGCACAACAGCGACATAAAGATCATCTCTAAGATTGAGAACCAGGAAGGTGTGGACAATATCGACGAGATTATCGACGCTTCTTACGGCATTATGATTGCGCGTGGCGACCTTGGCATCGAGGTGCCTATCGAGCAGATACCTGGCATCCAGCGCCAGATTATCCGCAAGTGCGTGATGAAGAAGAAGCCGGTTATCGTAGCTACCCAGATGCTCCACACGATGATCAAGAATCCGCGTCCTACACGTGCCGAGGTTACCGACATTGCCAACGCCATCTATTCGTATACCGATGCGCTCATGCTTAGCGGCGAGACTGCAAGCGGCAAGTATCCGCTTGAGGCTGTGCAGACAATGGCTGCCATCGCAGAGCAGGCAGAGAAAGACCGCTCGGCGTTGGGCGACTACGATGTGCCGATGAACGACAACTGCTCGCAGCGCGAGTTCCTTGCGCATGCAGCTATTGAGGCTACGAAGAAGCTCGGCGTAGCTGGCATTATCACCGACAGTCTTACGGGCGAGACCGTGCGCCACCTGGCTGCATTCCGCGGTCCGAACCCGATTCTTGCCATCTGCTACAAGGATAAGACTCAGCGCTGGCTGAACCTCAGCTTCGGCGTTATCCCCGTTCATCAGAAGGAACACGCACCGGCTGCATACATGTTCACCGCTGCTTTGCGTATGCTCAGACAGAAGGGTTATATCGGTTCTGACGATAAGATAGCATACCTTAGCGGTAGCTTCGGATTGGGCAACCCGACGGGCACAACATTCCTCGAAATAAATAAGGTAAGTCAGGTGTTCGACAAGTCGTACGAGTTCCACTTGCCTAACAAAGAATAACAATAACAATAGTTATTTATAGCTGTTTGGTAAAACTAATAGTGTTATCAAACGTGGTAAAGTCATCGTTCGCGTTCGTGGTCTGATTGGACGGCGAACGCGAACCGATCGGACGGCGAACGCAAACCGATTGGACGGCGAACGCGAACGGTGACTTTTCTTTTACATTTAGCTGGTCGGCTAATGCTTTTTAGTTTCCTTTTCTTTTATTCCTCAATGGTCGAGATGCTGTTCTCGAATCTGTGTACGCAGCAGCTTGCTACCTCCACCGGCGCATAGAAGAAATACTTCTTGTAGTTGCGGAACGTCTTTCTCATAGCCTTCGAGTTGTTCGACACGAAGATGCCGGAATTATGGAACTGCCATTCGTCCTGCTTTATCACGATAGGTGCGTCAAGGGCTTCGATAGCCATGTCGTAGGCTTGCTGTGTGACGCTGGTTATGAACGGAATCTCGTCGAGCTCGAATCCGAGCGTCTGTATCAGAATGCTTGCCTCCAACTGTGCAATCTTTGCAAGTTGCAGTCGGCTGAGCCATTTCTCGAGTTTGATAAAATCGATCTTGTCGCCGTCCTTACGCAGATAATCGCCGATGCGCACGATGTTTGCGAAGTGCAAACCGTTGGTAAGGATGGTCTGTGTGGTCTGTACGATGATGTCCAGGAAGTTCAGGGTCTCTATCGACGAGTCTTCGCTGAACGGTTCCGTCTTGCGTATCTTCTTCAGTCGGCTGTTCAGCAGAAGATTCTGCATTCTCGAGAAGCCAGCGTCGGGCAGATTCTGCAGTCCGCCCACGACAGGTATGTCGGCGCGGTCGGCAAAATACTCGCCCAAGCCGTGCGTCTCAGCCAGCTTAGCCAGTACGTTCCATTTGTATTTGGACATGGGCTCTATTTCTTCGCTCATTCCAAACACCGTATTTTGCAGAATACGGAAAAAGTTACGCTTTATTATATCCATATCAGAATGGTGAGATGTTGAGATGGTGAGATGGTGTGGGGTGTTGAGGAATGTTAAGAGTATCTGCGTGGCAGACGGAAGATGATAGCCACAACTACGCACAGCGTCAGAGCCATGGGGTAGAACAGATAGGGCATTATTCTGACGGGGTTCAGCTGTGTCAGTCCGGCAGCCATAAGCATCTGTGCGCCGTAAGGAATGAAGCCCTGTGCGCAGCACGAGCACGTGTCGAGCAGACTTGCCACCTTGCGCTTGTCCAGTTCGAAGCGTTCGCTGATGCGTCGTGCGATGTTTCCGGTGGAGATGATAGCTACGGTGTTGTTGGCTGTGCAAAGGTCTACGATAGCCACCATGAGTCCGATTACGGCCTCCGCTCCGCGTTTGCCTTTGATGCCCGCCGTTGTCTTGGCGATGATGAAGTCGATGCCGCCCTTCTTCTGCACTATCTCGAACACGCCGCCCGCAAGCATTGTGATGATGATGAGTTCGCCCATAGAGAGGATGCCGTCGCCCATAGAGTGAAACCATTCGAATACGTCGAAACTTCCGTCGAGCACGCCGATGACTCCGGTGATAGCCAGTCCGATGGTGAGCACCAGCATCACGTTCATGCCGGCGATGGCTGTAGAGAGAACGGCTATGTAGGGCAGAATCTTCAGATAGTTGATGCCGTGTACATTCACGAGCGGCTGCATTTCCTGACCTAAGAATACGTATAAGGCGAGTGTGATGATGGCAGCCGGCAGCGTGATGAAGAAGTTGACGCGGAACTTGTCGTTCATCTTGCAGCCCTGCGTGCTTGTTGCGGCGATGGTGGTGTCGGAGATGAACGAGAGGTTGTCGCCGAAGAACGCTCCGCCTACAACTACAGCCGTCAGCAGCGCCACGTCGAGCTGCATGGTCTGTGCCAGTCCGGAGGCGATGGGCACAAGAGCCACGATTGTTCCGACGCTCGTGCCAATTGACAGACTGATGAAGCATGTGGCAATGAACAGTCCGGGCAGCACCATATTGCTTGGCAGCAGCGAGAGCATGGTGTTCACTGTGGCGTCGACGGCTCCTATCGCCTTTGCCGAGTTGGCAAAGGCACCAGCCAGTACGAATATCCACAACATCGTCATAATGTTCGGCGAACTGGCTCCGCGGCTGAATACCGCAACGTTCTTCTGCAGGTTCTTGCCGCCTGCTATAGCTACGGCGTATATGCCCGAAATCATGAACGCTACGCTTATCGGCACTTTATAGAAGTCGCCGGCTATGATTGATGTTACAAGATATAGTGTGATAAAAACCAAAAGAGGGCTTATCGCAAGAACTCCTTTTAAATTGTTCATATTTATTTTTATTGTACTTAGTCTATCCTTTTAATGTACTTAGTCTTTTCTTTTTGTCTTGGAACTGTGTCTTTGCCGTTTAGAGCTGTGTACGGCGGTAGAAGTCGACGTTCTCTTTCGTCAGAAGCTCTATAGGCATGTAGTTCACCGGCTGCACCTTCTTCTTCAGCACGATGGCCTTGAACAGAGTGTCGACGCAGCTGTATCCCTGCTGGTATCCGTGCTGCGCAATGATGAACGACATGCTTCCCTGGCGCAGACACTCGGCGTTCTTTGCCACCATGTCGTAGCCCATAATCTGTATGTCGCGCATGTTGTTGCGCAGGAGGAATTCGCCCACGATGTGCGCCTTCGAGTTGAGTGTGATGCAATGGTGTATGCTTGGATGCTGCTCAAAGAATTCTTTCAGCATGGCATCGTATTCGTTGCGTGTGCCTTTGAACGGCAGACACAGCTCCGTAATCTTTATCTGTGGGAAATGGTCGTGCATATAATGGCGGAAACCTACTTCGCGGTTCACCTGCTGCTTGCTCGTCACCTTTCCGTCCTTCATCTGTTTCAGGAGCATTATCTCCTTCTCGTTGCTTGCGATGAGCATGAGCATCTTGGCTGCGAAATAGCCGCTGCAGAACGAGTCCTGGCCGAAGAACGAGAGCGGCTTGAGGTCGGGCATGTATGAGTCGAGCATTACAAACGGAATCTGTCGCTCGTGGAGAATATCAGTGAATTGTCTTGTTATGTCTATTTCCTGCGGCACTATGATGATGCCGTTCGGGTTCGACTCGAGACATTGCGTGTAGCAGTCGATAAACGACTGGTTGTTGAAACGCTCATAGTACATGATCTTTACGTTAATGTTGAAGTCGCGTCTTACCTCGATGGCTTTCTTCACGCCTTGTTCAATCTCCTCCCAGTAGGCTTCCGACTCGTGCTGCGGTATGAGCGCATAGAACACGTATGTCTTGTTGTAAGCCAGGGCGCTTGCATAGACATTGGGCTGATATTCCATCTCCTTAAGAGCCTTCTCCACTTTCTCACGTGCCGGTGCCGACACATTCGGGCGGTTGTGTAGTACGCGGTCTACTGTTCCGACCGACACGCCTGCTCTTTCTGCGATATCCTTAATTCTGATTTTCTCCATTCTTAATGGTTGTGCGTTTCTTTAGAGTTTGTTATTATATGATTGGCACAATAGGATATTGCTCCAATCCGCATATTATGTGCAAATTTAAAAAAAAATATTGAATTATTCACTCGATAAATGTAACTTTATTGCTTCGCTTGAAGATTTTCCGATTTACATGCGCTTGTCTGATAAAAATTTTGTTATTTTGCATCGAAATTCGAAACGTGTCGAATGTATTTTAGGTTTTAAACACTATAAAGATGAAACTGTTCAGAAGTATAGTTGAACTTCAGAATGAGTTGTTTGAAGTTCGGAAGTCAGGAAAGAAAGTAGGTCTTGTGCCCACAATGGGCGCTCTTCATGAGGGCCATGCGTCGCTCGTAAAACGCAGTGTTGCGGAGAATGGGGCGACTGTAGTTTCTGTTTTTCTCAATCCGACCCAGTTCAACGACAAGAAAGACCTCGAGCGCTATCCGCGCACGCTTGATGCAGACTGCGCTTTGTTGGAGGCTTGTGGAGCCGATTATGTTTTCGCTCCGTCAGTAGAGGAGATGTATCCCGTAGAGGATAAGCGCCAGTTCGATTTCCCGCCCGTCACAACGGTGATGGAGGGTGCGCATCGTCCGGGCCATTTCAACGGCGTGTGCCAGGTAGTGTCGCGCTTGTTCTATATTGTACGTCCAGACCGCGCCTATTTCGGCGAGAAAGACTGGCAGCAGATTGCTGTAGTAAAGGCAATGGTGCGCTTCCTCAATCTCAATGTGCAGATTGTAGAATGCACCACGATACGCGAAGAAGACGGCTTGGCTAAGAGTTCGCGTAACACGCTTCTCTCAGCCGACGAGCGCGCCATCGCTCCGCGCATCTACGAGGCGCTGAAGGCGAGCCGCGAGTATGCCAAGACCCACACACTGGCAGAGACCCACGAGTATGTAGTCTCTACAATCAACGCCGTAGACGGACTTGAGGTGGAGTATTTCTCAATTGTCGACGGCGACACATTGCTCGATGTAGCTAATTGGGACGACAGCGCGTATGTAGTAGGCTGCATCACGGTTTATTGCGGCAAGACCCCGATACGCCTCATCGACCACATCACCTATAAGAAATAAGATTCTCAGAAATATGATGATAGAAGTATTAAAGTCGAAGATTCATTGTGCGCAGGTAACACAGGCGAATCTTAACTATATCGGCAGCATCACCATCGACGAAGACCTCATGGATGCTGCCAATATGATTGAAGGCGAGAAGGTGCAGATTGTGAACAACAACAACGGTGAGCGCTTCGAGACCTACATTATCAAGGGCGAACGCGGCTCGGGCTGCATCTGCCTGAACGGCGCGGCAGCACGCAAGGTCGTTGTGGGCGACACCGTGATAATCATTTCCTATGCCCTCATGGACTTTGAGGAGGCTAAGACTTTCCGCCCCTCAGTCATATTCCCAGAGAATAATAAAGTGTAGAGTTAGTGAGTTTTGAGTTTTGAATTTTGAGTTTTGAATTATCGGCTTCGCCGATTATGAATTATTCAGTTTTGAATTCTGAATTCACAACTCACAAGTCCCAACTCATAAATTCAAAATGCGCAAAGCGCACAATTCTTGCTCTGGCAAGCGGCAAAGCCGAGCGCAAAACTCAAAACTCAAAATTTCATTCATGCCAGATAATCCTACTACAAAACGCTCTTCGAAAGCTGCGCCAAAGGCTTTCGACAAGAACTACGGCCATCTGCAGCCGCAAGCCATTGACATAGAGAAGGTGGTGCTTGGTGCGCTTATGATTGATAAGGATGCGTTCTCTATCGTGTCCGAGACATTGCGCCCCGAGACATTCTACGAACCGCGCCACCAGAAGATATACAACGCCATACAGACGCTCTCGATGAACGAGAACCCGGTCGACATCATGACCGTAGTAGACGAGTTGAAACGTGAGGGCACTATCGACGACGTGGGCGGTGCGCCTTACATTGTCGACCTCAGCTCGCACGTGGCTTCGTCGGCTCACATCGAGTATCACGCCAAGATTCTTGCGCAGAAGTTTCTCGCCCGACAGCTCATCTCCTATGCCAGCGTCATTGAGACAAAGGCGTTCGACGAGACGCAGGACGTAGACGAACTGATGCAGGAGGCGGAAGGCTCGCTCTTCGAGCTTTCGCAGCGCAACATGAAGAAGGACTACACGCAGGTAGACCCCGTCATCACTCGCGCCATCGACATCCTTCAGAAAGCGTCTGCCAACGCCGGCGGCTTGACTGGTGTGCCTACGGGCTTCGAGAAACTCGACGAGAAGACGAGTGGTTGGCAGAGTTCCGACCTTGTCATCATCGCCGGACGTCCTGCCATGGGCAAGACTTCGTTCGCCCTTTCGCTCGCTAAGAACATAGCTGTCGACTATCATACGCCTATCGCTTTCTTCTCTCTTGAGATGAACAACGTGCAGCTCGTCAATCGTCTTATCTCTAACGTCTGCGAGATTCCGGGCAACAAGATGCTTAATGGTCAGCTCTCCGACGACGAATGGGAACGCCTTGACAAGAATGTGCGCAATCTGCAGGGCTCGCCGCTCTACATCGACGATACGCCGGGCCTCTCTATCTTCGAGCTGCGCACCAAGGCACGTCGTCTTGTGCGCGAGAAGGGCGTGAAGATTATCATGATCGACTACCTCCAGCTTATGAACGCAAACGGTATGCGCTTCGGTAGCCGTCAGGAGGAGGTGTCGAAGATTTCGCAGTCGCTGAAGGGTCTTGCCAAAGAGCTTGACATTCCTATCCTCGCTCTCTCGCAGCTTAACCGTACGGTTGAGAACCGTGAGGGTTTGGAGGGTAAGCGTCCGCAGCTGTCCGACCTTCGTGAGTCGGGAGCCATCGAGCAGGATGCCGATATGGTGCTCTTCGTACACCGCCCCGAGTATTATCATATTCTCACCGACGAGAAGGGCAACGACCTTCGCGGTATGGCGCAGATTATCATTGCCAAGCACCGTAAGGGTGCTACGGGCGACGTGCTCCTCACGTTCCGTGGCGAGTTTACACGCTTCCAGGATCCGCAGAAGCAGGCTGCGCCTATCGTTGACGTGCCGTATGGCTCAGAGATTATCGGCAGCAAGATGAACGGCGGCGATGTGCCGTTGCCACCCGATATGATGGATGGTTCGCCCTTCGGAGATTCTTCTGAACCGGCACCGTTCTGATAAAAGTAAAAAAGGGCTTTTAAGAGTAAAAAAGTAAAAGAGTAAAAAAGCAGAAAGCCAGTATAGCTTCTCACTTTTTTACTCTTTTACTTTTTTACTTTTGAATGTATTGCAGAATCTGTTCGGCGTGAATCTTCGTCTTTATTTCTTTCGGTGTGAAGATTTTTTGAATGATGCCATTCTCGTCAACGAGGTATGTTGTGCGGAGAATACCGATAGTTTTCCTGCCGCAAGCTACTTTTTCGCCCCAACAGCCGAGTTGCTGCAATAGTGTTGTCTCGGTGTCGGCGATAAGCGGGAACTGCAGTCCCTGAGCGTCAGCGAATTTCTTCTGCAGGGTCTGCTTGTCCTTGCTGACACCTATTATCTCGTAGCCGGCAGCAGCCAACTCCTCTTTATGCGCCTGGAGGGAACATGCCTCGGCTGTGCATCCGCTGGTGTTTGCCTTTGGATAGCTGTAAAGCACAATCTTGCGACCTCTGTAGTCGCTTGCCTTGATTTCGCGTCCGTCTTGGTCGATGCCAAGAATCTCGGGTATTTTGTCTCCTATGTTCATAATTTTGTTATGTTTGTTTTATGTTGCAAAGATATATGTTCAATCTGAAATAAACAAACTATGAGTTGAATAATGTTCATACTCTTATTCCACATTAATTCATAATTGCTCTCTTACAAAATATGGGAAAGTCGATATGTCTGATTGTGGGGCAAATTCAAAGCCTTCGTAGCTGAAAGCTGAAAGTTCATTGGGAGTGGTGAGACGGTTGTTCAGAACGAAGCGTAACATAGCTCCGCGGCACGCCTTCGCCCATACAGCCTGCATCTTCAGTCTGCCGTCTTTCTGTCGCACATAGAAGAGAGGCTGTACGACCGTCACTTCCTTACATACCCTCTTCCAGTCGAATAGATGCTCATATTCCTCTGTGGAGAGATGCAGGAGGATGCCGTCGTCTGTCCGCACGCAGTCTATTAGCACATCTGTCAGCCGGTCTTTCCAGAACTGATTTATGGGCTTGTCGTTTGTTGCTTCGAGTGTGACGCAATGCTCCATACGATAAGGCACAATGCTGTCCATTGGGCGAAGCAGACCATATAGGAAGCACGTTATCCAGAGATGTTTTTGGGCGTATTCCAATGCCTCGTCGCTCAAGGTGCCGGCACGCAGATGCTTGTATGCCTGACCGTTGTAGGCAAGCAGGGCTGGCATCTTCTCGGCTGCCATAAAGTTCTGATAGCGTCTCCAGTTCTCAGTCGCTATCTTCTGGCTGCAATCCAGCTGCCGAGCCAAATCCTCAACGTCCATCCTTGCCATTTCTGCAGCCAGAGTGTCGGCTACGTTCTGGAAGAGTGGGGTGGAGAGCGGCTTTCTGTCCGTCTTGTCGAACATTATCTTGGCGTTTGCTAATAATATCTGCATGTTGTATTCTTATGCTCTTCGTTTAAAATCAGTCGGTTTTTCTTTTTCTGCCGATCAGTCGATATCAATCAGTTGGAAGTGCTTGTTGAAGGTCAGGTCAATTCCGTTCGCCAATTCCACTTCGTATTCCTTCTTGTTCAACTCAATCTTTCTCACAATTTCTCCTCTATAATTCTCCTTCAAGTAGTTCTTGATGGGTTGCGGAATCAGTTGGCTGGGCACGATGCCTTGCTTGCAGTCAATCTCAGTAAGATTACCTTTCTTATCGAACTCCAGCTTCGTGCCATTCCGTAGAACAACGTCATAGCTTCTGCTGACAACGCCAGACTCAATCGTAGCAAGCATCACCTTCTGACCTTTGAAGTGTTTGCTAAGCAAGGTCTGAGCTTTGGCAGGAAGTTCATTAACATTGATAGGCTTGTCGTTGCCCGCATTTGCTACTATATTGAATGACATCATGCAACAAATGGCAATCATCAAAATTCTCATAATTCTTTTCATAAGCTACAAATTAAAAATTTACAAATACCATACATTCAATTAGACGCAAATCATTCGCGAAAGTTTATTACAAACATTCTTTTTCTTTCTGTTCTTCCTTTTTGTTCACAATCTGCGTGATGCGCCTGATGCTTCTGTTGCGTTGGTTGATGATGAGCGGCACACGTTCTACGACCACCATAGAAGTGTCGAGCCCCAATGCCTTAGGCTCGTCGATGCCTATCTTGCTGATAAGAGCGTAGAAACTCATCAACAAGTTCTGCTGACGGTTGGCGGAACTCTCTGGATAATATACACGATGAATGATGATGAATCGGAAATCGCCAGGTATTCCGTTCTTACGAAGCGAAGGATAGGTGCTTTTTAAATCTACCTTCTTGCTTGCCACAAGGTCTTCCACCACTTGTCGCAGATATAGACTCACACGAGGCTCAATGCGGAAACCTATGTGCATCGTCACACTATAGAGAGTGTCTGGCACCAGAGTTTTGCAGCTGTACTCAAGCGTGTCTGGAGTATCTACAAACTCCATATTTATAAACCAGTAATGATCGGCACGCTTGGGCTGCTTGTTGATGATTGAATAGAGCAGTTTGTCGTCTACGGCGCCTTCCTTGTCGGCATGGTTTACATAGACAAGATTGGAGGCGTACTTGGGGATGCTCTCGTCGGCTTTGATGTCGGAGATAATCTGATAATAGTCATCCAGCGGTTTGGTGCGGACATAATGGCGTCGTATCTTCATGGCCCGAACCCATACATACATCATCAGGAACAGGATTCCGCCAATGAGCATCGTACACCATCCTCCAGCGAGAAACTTTGACAGGTTGGCTGCCAGAAAGATGGCTTCGATGGTGCAGTATGCGCCCATAAACAATATCGTTAGGACTCGCGACACGCCCTTGCTGTGCAGGTAGAAACCGAGCAGCAGGGTGGTCATCAGCATGGTGATGGTGATGGCGAGTCCGTAGGCTGCCTCCATGTGTGAGGAGTCGCGAAAGAGAAGGATGATGAGAACCACGCCGATGTACATGGCAAGGTTGATCATCGGGATATAGAGCTGTCCCTTTACATGAGTAGGATGCTTTATACGCATACGCGGCCAGAAGTGCAGGTTCATGGCTTCGCTCAATATAGAGAAGGTGCCGCTGATAAGTGCCTGACTTGCCACGATTGCCGCACCCGTTGCCATGATGATGGCGAAGATCAGCATGCTCTGCGGCATTATGGAAAAGAACGGATTCACGGACAAGGCTGTTGGCACATGGTTCAGCACCCAAGCGCCCTGTCCCAGATAGTTAAGAATGAGCATGGTCTTTACAAATGCCCAACTGATGGTGATGTTTTTTCTGCCACAATGTCCCAAGTCGGAGTAGAGAGCCTCGGCACCAGTAGTACAGAGAAACACGGCGCCAAGGATTAAGAACCATTCTGGCGATTGTGTTAGCAGAACAACTGCGTAATAGGGATTGAAAGCCTTTAGTATCATGGGGTAAGACGTGATGCTGACGGCTCCCACCACGCCCAGCAGCAGAAACCATAGCAGCATGAATACTCCAAACGACTTGCCTATGCTCTCTGTGCCAAACCGCTGTACGAAGAAGATGATGGTGATGATGGCAAGTGTAATTGGGATGACCGGCAGATCAGGACTGATGCTTTCGAGTCCTTCGATGGCTGTTGTAACCGTGATGGCAGGGGTGATGATTCCGTCAGCCAACAAGGTGCTGGCGCCTATGATGGCCAATATGTAAATCCACTTGCTCTTGAGTCGGCGCAGCAGGGCGTAAAGGGCGAGTATGCCTCCTTCGCCATTGTTGTCGGCACGCAGCGCCACACATACGTATTTGATGGTGGTCTGTAGAGTGAGTGTCCAGATGATGCAGGATAATGCGCCCAGTATGGTGCTCTCGTCGATGGTCTCGCCTGTGTGCAGTATGGCCTTCATCACATATAGGGGTGATGTTCCGATGTCGCCAAACACGATGCCTAAAGTGACGAGCAATCCCAAGAAGCTTATTCGATGATGGTTGCAGACTACCGATTTTTCTGTATCTTCTCTCATGTTTTTCTCTTTTTTATTAAACAATGTTATCCTTTAGATTATCAAATTGTTCGCAAAGGTATAAACATAAGAGGTAAGATATGATTCGTTTAACAAGAATTATCTTATTTAACATCTGTTCTTCGCTCTGTCTGCCATTATATCTTCCATGTTCTCCTTGGCCCAGTTGATGATGTTTTCCACGAGCGGCAGGAAGGAGAGGGCGCGTGGTGTTAGGCTGTATTCCACACGTGGGGGAATTTCCGGGAAGACTTCACGGCTTACGAATCCGTCCTCTTCAAGGGCGCGGAGCGTCTGTGTTAGAGACTTTTGCGATATGTCGGGTATCTGACGTTGCAGTTCCTTAAAACGCACAGGCTCCTTGTGCTGCAGGTTGTACAGCACAAGGAGCGACCATTTGTCGCCTACACGCGCAAGGACGTTGCGGATAGGGCAATCGATGAATAAAGCTTCTCTTATGTCTTTGTTGTTCTGTTCTTTTTTCTCGTTCATTATTTGTTCAATGGGAAGATGTTTGCATCGTCCATGAAACTGGTGATAGGCTTTGCCTCGTACTGAATGCACATCATTACCAAATCTTTGTCAGAATTGTTGCGCAATGCACGTACTCCTGCAGGTGCCACACGGATGATAGACCCTTCGCTTACGGCTGTTTTCTCGCTGTCCACTTCATATTCGCCCTTGCCGGAGATTATCACATAAAGCTCTTCGTGGGTCTTGTGCGAATGGAGGAAAGGGGCGTCTTCGCCAGCAGCAATGCGTTGCAACGAAGCTTCCGCACCTGTCATACCGAGTTCCTGACCAAGGAAAATCTTGCCTTCCACGTTTTGCCAACCATTTAGGTTCTTGATTGCATAATTCTTCATGATTTACTGTTGTCTTTTGATTTTTTGCGAAATTGCGTTGCAAAGTTAATGACATACAGCGAATTATACAAGTAGACACTTTTTCTTGCCTCTGTTACCTAAAGGTTAGTAATAGACATATCAGATGCTTACAAATTTTACTTTAACATATTTTAGTTGTTTATCTTCTGCCATTACAAACCCTAAACAGGTTGTATTCGGTTCGTGTTATACTTCCCGCTCGCGTCCGCCGCCCGATCGGATTGCGTCCGCCGTCCGATCAGATTGCGTCCGCCGTCCAATCGGATTGCGTCCGCCGTCCGATCGGATTGCGTACGGGTGACGATGACTTTTGCAAAAGAGTTACTATAGTCCGCACAACATTCTGTACGGGCAAAGCTCGCACTTCTTCCTGTCGTCTGTAGGTGTGAAGGCGGCGTCGGGGGAATACATGTCGGCTACGGTTTCCTTCAGTTTTGTGAGGAACTCCTCCTCGTAGACCGTTACGTCGCTTATCGGGTGTTTGTCGATGCAGAGCGTCGGGTCGTAGTCGTTGGTTGCGGCTTGCTTTATGAAGAGCAACGCGGGGCTGACGGGGTCGTTAGCCGCGTTCCACTCCTTAGAACGGCTCACGATGAGCGAGTAGAGTATCGCCTGCAGGAAGTAGTTGGAGTGCTTGCTGGCGATGTTCTTCGGGTCGAACACTTCCTCGATGCTCTTTATCGCGCTCGACGGCTTGTTGCCCGTCTTGTAGTCGACCACGCGTATGCGGCGCTTGCCGGTCTGCTTGTCGGTGACGGCGTCGAGTCGGTCGATGATGCCGCCGATGGTGAGGCTGTAGTGTTTGTCTGGTGCACTTGAGACAAGTGCACCCTCTTTAAGTGCACCCCCTGAGGGAATGGTGAACGACAGCTGCGTGTACACCTTCGCTTCTTCCTCCATAGCCAGAATACTGAACGGGCAGAGCTGCTGGTCTATCTTCAGCAGCTTGGTGACATACTCTATTATCACCTCGCGGTTGATGATTTGCAGTCCGTTGTTGGTCTTGCATTCCTCCTCCTCGAAGGCGCGGTCTACGACACTTGCCAGCAGTTTGCGGTTGCTGAGATAAGCCTGTATGTGAGTCTTCTCGATAACCGGACTATGGTTGGTGATGTCTTTATATATAAGGTAAGCTGCGCGGTGGAAGATATTGCCGAACATGCGGTTGTCGATAGTCTCGGGGTCGCTGTCAGGTTCCTTTATGTGTGCTATGTACTGGTAGTAGAACGCCAGTTTGCAGCGTATGTACGTGTTGATAGCCGAGGGCGAGAGGCGGCTCATCTCCTCGAGCTTGCTGAGGGCAGTCTCGTCTTTCTCTATGGGTTTCGGCATGAGTGGCGAGGGCTGGTTCTTCGCCGTCAGACTGTAATGGTCTATCTTCTGTCCGCTCTCCACGAGCAGCTGCAGCATGAAGCGGCTCATCTCGCCGGTGTGTCCGTTGTCGGTAGAGTTGTTGTAGGCGATGGTGATGTCGCCGGCGCGCTGCAGCAGTCTGTGGAAGTAGTAGGAGTAGATAGCTACCTTGTTGTCGATGGTGGTGAGTCCGTGCGCCTTGCGTATGGAGTAGGGTATGAACGACGAGTCGTTTACGCCCTTCGGCATGTTGCCTTCGTTGCACGATAGCAGCAGCACGTTGTCGAAGTCGATGTTGCGCGTCTCGAGCACGCCCATTATCTGTACGCCCACAACGGGCTCGCCGTGGAACGGTATCGACGCTGCGCCTACGAGCTGCGACACCAGTCGGCGCAGCGTGGTGTTGTCGACGAGGAGGTCACCGCTGTCTGCTAATGCAGCGAGGCGGTTGAGTATGGTGAACATGCGGAACACTGACTCCTGCGTGAGCGCATCGCCCTCTTGCTTTGTGGCTATGCCCACCTGCTTAACGAGTGTGGCAATGTGTTGTAGAAGTGCCGCACTTCCTTCTTGGTGCACTTGAGACAAGTGCACCCCCTTTGAGTGCACCCCCTTTAAGTGCACCTCCTGGAGGTGGCGTGCATAGGGATGTGCCATGAGTTTCTTAAGGTAGTGGGGGTTGAGGGCGGTGCCTTTCTTGCGCAAGCCGAGCGTATAGAGGTCGAAGAGCAGCATCACGAGCGACGCTACGGGCGTCATGGCGAGCGGAAAACCGCTCGTTATGTTCACCTTGTCGGCTTCGGGCGGCAGACTGTGCATGATGGGCAGCAGTATGCTCTCGTCGCACATCACGACGGCTGTCTTACGGCCAGCCTTGTAGCGGTCGTTCTCCAGGAGCCAGTTGCTCGCGAAGCGCGCCTGCGCGTTCTCCGTGGGCGAGGATATGAAGCGTATGCGTTTCGGTCGGCGCATGTTGGCGTAGATGTCGTGGTCGGTGTTGTCGAGCTCGTTGGGGAAATCGGTTAGGTAAGCGGCGAACGACGCCGTGTTGTTCGGAACCGAAGCAGACTGCTGCGCTCTGGCTGTCGGCATGTAGTATTCGTCGAAGTCCCAGTAGAACTTCGCCTTGCCCTCCTTCATCAGTCGGCTGAACAGCACACGCTCCACCTTCTGTATGAGGTTGAAGCCTACGAACAGATACTTGTCGTACTTTAGGTGGAGCGTCTCCTCGCTTGCCACCTTTCTATATATGGCGCCTTCGTAGCCTATGCCCTGCTCGGTGAGGCGGCGGTTATAGTCGTGGTAGATATCGCCGAAGTGCGACCACAGACTGAGGAAGCGCTTCTTCAGTTCCGACTCGATGTCGTCGCTGAAGTTGGCGAAGAAGCGCTTCAGCATCTCCTTCTGCTCGTCGTCGAGATAAGATATGTCGTCGAGCTCGTGAATGTCCTTAAGGTTGCAGAATATGCTGTCGGCGTCTGCCATGTTCTTGTCGATGTCGTCGAAGTCGGCAAGCAGCAGCTGTCCCCAGCCGTAGAAATGGTCGAGCGTCTCGTCGATGCCCGTACACTTCGTGAACGACTTGTGTATGTCGCATATCAGCTTTATGGGGTCGGCTGGCTTGAGGTCGGTATGCTGGCGGAAGAGGTCGCTGATAGTGATGTAGGCAGGGCTCCATACGGGCTGACCCGCAATACGTGCAAGATGCTCGTTGAGGAATAGAGCGGCGCGCTTGTTCGGGAACACCACGGCGATGCGCGAGAGGTCGGTGCCGTACTTGCCGATTATATCTTCTGCGACATATTCTAAGAATGTCTTGTTCATGTTGTTTTCCTTTTTTTGTTAAACTTCAACGATGTTGTCCGAATAGACGTACCAGAGGTAGCCCTTCACGTCGGTGTAGCCCATGTCGTGTGTGAGCGATATGTAGCGCCGCACCTGGTCGGTGTGCTCGGGCTGCGGTTTGCCGAACTTGAAGTCGACGATCTGCACCTCGTCGCCGCGCTTCATCACGCGGTCAGGGCGGTGCTCCGTCAGCTTGTCAGTGTGTGGGTCGTAGCTGAGGATGGAACACTCGTTGAAGAGCGTCCAGCCGCCCCCGAACCACTCCTTCACCTTCGGGTTAGAGAAGCGCTTGTGCAGCATGTTCTTCAGTTTGTTCGGCGTGATGACGCTCTCGTCGAACAGACCTTCCATCTCCATGTCGTGCAGACAGCTGTCTACGTCGTCGGCTGTCTCGATGTTAGAGAACAGATAGTGGAGCAGCAGACCCGTCTTGATGTACGACTGCTGCTCTGCCTGCTCGTCGTCAGCCTCGTCGTTGATGAAGTCGCGACTCTTGTTGCTCTGCTTGAACTCTACGTTCGAGGCGTAGGTCTTCATCGGCAGCAGGATGTTCTCTACGTGCGGCGTGAAGATGTTCGGCTCCTCTGCTTTCTTCGTCTCCTTTGTTGTATCAATCTCACCGTAGGTCAGGCTCAGTGTGTCCGTGCTGTTGCTCGGGTCGCCTTCGAGCGAGCAGTCGGGCAGCTCAATGTCGTTCATTGCCAGCTCTATGGTGTTGGAACGTAGCGATTGGTTGCCTCGGCGTGCAAAGACTATAAGACTGCGCTCGGCGCGCGTGAACGCCACGTAGAGCAGGTTGAGATTGTCTACGCAGTTCTGCAGATGCTCCACTATGTAGTCGCGCTCGTATATAGTGCCCATCATCTGCTTTGCGCTGAAGTCTACCGGCACAAGCGGCAGTTCGTTGAACGGAGCCTCCGTAGGCTCGCACCATATAGTGTTGGTCTTCTCCATGCGCCAGTCGCAGAACGGAATGATGACGTGCTTGAACTCCAGACCCTTACTCTTGTGTATGGTGATAAGGCGAATGCCGTCGATAGAGCGTGCCTGGATGGTGTTCGATGCGAAGTTCTCGTTCCACTCCTCAACGAAGTCGTCGAGTGTGGCTGTGTTTGAGGTGAGGAAACTGGTGAGGCAGTCGAAGAAAGCGTATACGTAGGCGTCTTCGCCCACGATGCGCTCAAGACTGAATATCTTGTAAAGACGTTCGGCAAGTTCGTAGATAGGCATCACGAGCAGTTCGTCGCTGTGGTCGCGGTAGCTGGCAGGCAACGCTTCCTCTACGCCCTCCTCGGTAGAAACCATGCGGTTGGCAGCTTCGAGGTCTACGCCCTTCACCTTCGTGAGGTAAGCCTTTGCGATGTACGCTCGTGTCAGCTTGTCGTCCTGGTGCGTCAGCGAGTGCATCGCCGCTACGAGGATGTTTAGCGCCGTAGAGTTGTCGAGACGGAAAGCCTCGTCAGACACAATCTTCAGTTCGGGACGCACGCAAGCGAAGTGCTCCGCAATCTGCTGTATGGTGTTGTTGGAGCGCACGATGATGGCTATGTCCGAAGGCTCGGCGCCGAGTCCTATCAGATGGTCTACTGTCTCGACCGTCTTGTTCAGCGTGATGTCGGTGTAGTCGTCCTGCGGAAGCAGCTCGATGTGTACGTATCCGGTGTCCTCGCGCTTGTCGGGCACCTGCTGGCACACGTCGGCATACGCACTCTTCAGCTGTTCGGCAAGCTGCATGTCGTCCTCGCCGCAGCACTCCTTAAGGTCGTCGAACTCTATCTCGGCGGCACGCTCGAAGAAAGCGTTGTTGAAGTTGATGACACGGCGCGACGAACGGTAGTTGTGCGTCAGCGTGCGTATGTCGAGCATGTCGCTCATCTGCGGAAACTCGCCCTTGATGTTGTTCAGCATACGCCAGTCGCCCGAACGCCAGCGGTAGATGCTCTGCTTCACGTCGCCCACAATCAAGTTGCCGTGCTCTTCGCTGTGGCTCATGCACTCCTCGAGCAGCACCTTGAAGTTCTGCCATTGCACGGTGCTCGTGTCCTGGAACTCGTCGATCATCACGTTCTCCAGATGCGAGCCTATCTTCTCGAAGATAAACGGCGAGTCGGTGTCCTTGATGAGCGAATGGAGTAGGGTGTGGGTGTCGCTGAGCAGGAAGCGGTTTGCCTCGACGTTCATCTCGCGCACCTTCCGCTCAATGCTGTTGAGCAGGCGCAGCTGGTTGAGATGCTTCAGCGTGAGCACCGCCGATGCGTACATCTTCCAGTTGCTCTTGCGCGTAGATTCTGCCTTTTCGAGAAGCGGCACGATGGTTTCCTCGGCGAAGTGGCGCAGCGATTGCGGCGCACTCTTCTTCGTCCAGCAGTCGGCTGAGCCTTCGTCGAGTGCCTTCTGCACTCTGCCCGTGATAATGCTCTCGTCGTATTGTCCGTTCTGCAGTTTGATGAAGTAGCCGGCAGGTCCCGACTTGCCGTAGCTGAGGTCGGTGATGTCAACGCCTTCCGTTTCGAGAGCCTCGAAGAACTCCGCCGCAACGCTTTTCAGTTCCGCTTCGGCTTCGTCGCGTATGGTTCTGATGCGCTTGGTATACTGCTCGAAGAAGCCCTTCTCGTGCAGCAATGTGTTAAGCTCCTTGCTCTTTGTTTTGTAGAACTCGCGGAAGATGTTCTCGCCGAACGACTTTATGTAGCCGATGACGTTCCAGTTCTTGTCGTCGTCGATGTTCTCCTTTATATAGCCGAGAATCCACTTCAGTAGCTCGTCCTTTTCGCCCAGTTCGTCGATCATCTCGTCGACGGCGATGCTCTCAATCTGTCGGTCGTTAAGCTCGATGCGCAGGTTGGCGGTGAGGTCGAGTTCGCGTGCAAGATTGCGCAGCACGCTTTGAAAGAACGAGTCGATGGTTTCGATGCGGAAGTAGCTGTAGTTGTGTACAATATTAAAAAGAGCGATCTTGGCGCGATCGGACATAAACTGTTCGGTCACACCAAGTTCGCTCTTTATCTTCTCTATGTAATCTTTCGACTTCGGGAGCTGCTTCCATATACCATAAAGCTGACTGAGGATACGTGTCTTCATCTCCTCAGTGGCTTTGTTCGTAAACGTAACAGCGAGTGTCGAACGGAAACTCATCGGGTTCTTGATGAGCAGTTTTATGTATTCTACGGATAGCGTGAATGTCTTTCCGCTACCCGCACTTGCTTTGTATACGGTAAGTGCTTTCTCTTCTGTCGGTGTCATAATGAATTGTTAGTCAATACGTGTGATAGTCATGGCGATGTCCTCAGTAGGACGGTCGGCGCGGTCGGTGTCGACGTTCTGTATAGCGTCTACAACGTCCAGTCCTTCCTCTACCTCTCCGAACACGGTGTACTCGCCATCGAGGAACGGAGTGCCGCCAACAGTCGTGTAAGCCTCCATCTGCTCAGCGCTGAAGCCAACGGGATTCTGTTTGCATATCTCCTTCGCCTCTTTCATAACGCGCTCCTGCATCTCC
>OBSA01000096.1_pt1 | contig 26442 bp, 21 predicted proteins | sample 1501291 | NCBI WGS metagenome assembly OBSA01 (sample SAMEA3360679, study PRJEB22359) | human gut metagenome | biome: ENVO:urban biome; feature: ENVO:human-associated habitat; material: ENVO:feces | place: Bangladesh | collected 2011 | reverse complement strand
CTTAGATAAGGAAGAATCTTGCAGATAGCCTTAAGGCTTAATGAGGCATAATCAGCTGGCAAAGAAATCTCACTGAATATCTTTGCTTCATCTTCGGATAATTGCAGGCGGTTTATAGCAAACTCGGCAAGTTTATCTTTATCAGAATAGAAATACAAAGCATGCCAAATATCATTTACAATATCAAATCGACTTTTACCCTCACCTAATGTGTATGTTTCACAAATAGCTGTTATCCAATCATCTCCAAATACATCTTTAAGGGCAGCTGTAACAGGACAGCCTGAAACAGATGTATCCATTGGATAATTGAACAGGAAAGGCATTTCTGCATCTTCTTCTTTCTTGTAGAAGCCATACATCTTCTTTGGTGCCAACTTCTTGGTTATATCCTCAAAATCAAATTGTTTCTTCGACTTGCGAAAGAATAAAGGCATTATTTTTTCACGTTCTTCAGTATTAAGAGAGCGTAATACATCATCATTAGGAGTTTTGATCTTGATGTTATTGATGAATGTGAGCATTCTAAACTCTTCGTACATAGGATGTGAAGAAGGACATTTTGTCTTGTTCTTCTCAAACACACATTTGCCTACCTGTCCTTTTTGCGACTTTAAAGGTCTCTGGTCAAATATTGCCTTTTCAATATTACGTACAACCTCCGAACCAAGTTCTTTTTCCAAGTCTTGCTTCTCACATATAGCCTTAAACTCGGAAAGGAAATGTTCATTACGTGCAGTATAATGCTTGCGGATTTTCTCTCCCTTATTATAAAGAGCATAGAAATAATCACCAAGATATTCATAACCGGCTTCGTTCATTTCTTGAGTAAGGGTACTGATACCTTCCTTTACTTTACCAGAATCATCTCCACTTTGGTCTTTTCTATTACTCAAGAAACCACGGCGCTGAATAATATGATAAAAAGCTCTGCCTAAAATGTACCTATCGGTAATGTCAGACAAATCCAATCTCTCATGAAGACATTTGTGCCTATATGCATACGGAGTCTTTTCTGTATCGTCATCAGTACGTTGCCATTGCATGAACAATTCATTCTTTGGATATACTTTCTTTAGTCGCCATGTTGAAAGTTCTTCTTGTGAAAGAGGAGGACACAAATGATTGTCACTTAATATGCGAAGCAAACGTATCTTGCGCAATTTTATGCGATAGTATCTTACACGTGTAGCCCTATGCTCTGTACGTTCTGCTGCCTTTGAAGATTCTATGCCTTTCTCTATTTTGACTCCTTCTTGAAATATATTCACGCCTTTGTCAAGCAGATTATAATCACCCGCCGTATTTTCAACAATAGCCCATCCAAGGCTATTTGTTCCAGTATCAATTCCTAATATTTTTGTCATGCAAATATAATAATTGTTTGGTTAATTATTAATAATCCATAAAAGTACTACAAATTATTTGTACGAACAAATTATTCATTATATATTTGCAACTGAACATAAGATTTCCTACATCTTATCACAATAAGGCAGTAATTGCCGAAGGTGTTAAACCTATACTCCCGCTTCGGTGGGAGTTTCTTTTTCTACCATTCCCTATTTTTATTCTCAATTATCCAAGTATCAAGTTTGTCAAAAGAAGAAATAAAGCACAATGATACAAAAAAGGCGTACAACCGATATCCATAAGATTTCGGTTGTACGCCTTATTATTTATTCTTATTCAGAATGTCTGTTCTTAAAAGTCAAGCTTACTTCACCTCCTCGAAGATAAACCACATTGATTATCAGCAATTTGTTCTTTTATGGTACAAATATGACTGATATTTATGCGGACTATAACGATATAAAAGGCGATAGTTATTCTTCGTTTCCTTCTGTATGCACTTCTCCATTTTGAGGAGTCTCTTTTTCTTTATATTCTCTTAACTCCTGCTCAACCATATCAAGACGTTTTCTTAATTCCTCAACAGAAGGCAATTTGTCTTTTATCTTTATTCCTTCGTAAGTGGCAACACCCATTGGGTTTTGAATGCTGTCAAAAGCCCACTCAACCTTTGTTTGGTCTTTTGACTTACAGAGAAGAAGACCAATAGTAGGATTGTCTTCTGGTTGACGAAGAAGTTTGTTGCATGCTGTCACATAGAAATTCAACTTGCCAGCAAACTCAGGTTTAAAATCAACAACCTTTAATTCAATAACCACATAGCAACGAAGACGAATATGGTAAAATAGCAAGTCTGGGAAATAGCCCTCGTTGCCAACGACAAATTCAGGCTGTCTTCCGACATAAGTGAACCCACTTCCAAGTTCAAGCAGGAATCGTGTAATATCTTTTGCAATGGCTGATTCCAAATCATGCTCGTCGTATCCCCTCTCTAATGTAACGAAATCGAGGCGATATGGATCCTTCAACACATTCATAGCCAACAGACTTTGGTTTGTTGATAGCTGTGATGAAAAGTTGGTTAAAGCATTCCCATACTTGGAAAAGTCATCATTATCTATAACATCTTCCAATTCTCGTTTGCTAAGTCCCTCATCAATAACACGCGCCATATAATAGAATGCTTCTTTGATTGATCTGCATTTAGAAATTAGCATTAAATGGTGCTTCCATGGCACAATTCCAAACACAGGCAACATTCCTCCTTCTGCTAAGATGGCGGAAATTTTGTCTGTCGAAACAATTTCTGCACCTAGTTGGTGCAATTTTATAGGATTCTGATTTTCAGCCTCTTGTAATTTTGCACCTACCTGGTGCAAAATTACCTTATGCTCTTCATCAGCCATATAAAACTCATACCACTCCTTCATGTAGTAGAGGTTTCTCACTGAGAATCCTTTCACGTCAGGGTAAGCTGCTTTAAGGTCAAGGCACAGTTGGTTTACGGTGCCAGAACCCCATCTCGACTCCGCCCTTTTCTGTACGATGTCACGTCCTAAAAGCCAGTTGAATTCCAAAGCTCCATAATTGCTTTGCATCACTACACGATTGCGGATAGCTTGATAACGACTCTTTATCTCTTTCAGCCATTCCACATAATCGTTGTCACCATGAAAATTTTTGGAGGTGACGAAATATGGTTTGTTGTTATCTGCCATATCGATTCTTTATTATGCCTTTTTTTATTTGGAAGTCAGAAATACTATTATTCCCAAAATAACAAAAAGAGTAATATTTACGATTAAACTATACTTCAATTTATTCTCAACATTGTTTAAAGAATTTTTGAAGGTTTCTGTTGAATTGGAAAGTTCATGTATTGCAGAATTTGCCGAATCAACAATTACCCTTCGATCTTTATCGAAAGCTGTAGCTTTCTGATTGTAATCTGTTCCTATAGCTGTAACAAGTTCTTTGACTTTTGTTGTCAATTTGCCGAGTTGAGTTACATATTCGGATGTTGAATTGTGTAATCCATCATACGAATTTATAGTCCTTTCTACTTGCTTTCGAGCTGAGTCTATATTTTTAAGACCTTGCTCCAACTCCTTCAGGGAGTCATTGATTCTTTGGTCAATCATTTTTCTGTATATTTATTTTTGATATTACTAAATGCTTTTACATGTTCTTCCAATTGGATTGCCAACTGGATTTTGTTTATGTATTCTTTATCTTTTAGAGCAGCATGCTTGATAAGAAGTTGCGTAAACTCATCTATCAGGGCTGACTTACCTTCATCCATATACTGTTCATACACAGCTTTATAATCATTATAAAGTTCTTCCTCTAACATCTCGTTTACCTCTAATCCAAGATATAGAATGCAGAATACATTGAGAAGGTTTAAAACAGGATTCATTTCTGCTATGGCTCGACGTATCAAACGAACAGCACCCTGCAGATGCTTTATATTGTCCATTTGCGAATCGTTGTTAACGATCTCTGAATCTACAACCCTCATGTATTTTCTCACCAAATCAAAACTTGTAATTTCATCTTCAGAATGGACATCATGGTTTGTATCATCCTTTAATGAGAAAGGCACATCCTGTTGTAAGTAGGAATCGTATGTAACAAAACCTTCACGTGCATATTTAGAATTGAAATAGTAATAAATGAAGTCTTTGAGTTCCTCATTTGTTTCCTTCCAATCTTGCTTCGAACTAATAGCCATATTACAGAATTGTTCCATATCGAGGATTCCTCTTGCTCGCTTATCAGCAATACTCTTATAAATAAAAGATGTAAGATGCTTCAAGCAAGCCATGATTACTCCTTCGGTATTCGCAAGCGCTTTTACCTCTGTCATCATACTTTCTACCCTTTCGGCGGAATAATACTTGCGATAGTATAGTCTGAGATGTTCATAATAGTCTAACTCATCTTGGCAGATCGTCGTGATACGGAAAGTTCGTTTAAAATAGTCTTCTGTAAAATCATCAATTAGACCTATAACACACATTCGATAAATAGCTTTCTGTATAGCATCCTTATAAACAGCAGAACCATAATCACGGATATAGCTATATCCACGACTATTTTTTAAATTTTTGGCATTATATGTATTGAATACAGGCATATTTTTTGCGGAAAGATACTGATTATATCCATCAAGGACTTTCTCATCTTCTTCGTATGATATATAATAAGTTAATATTTGTCCCTTTTCATATCGCTTTATAAACTTGACAATGCCTTGTGAATTTACAATACACGGCTTGTCTATGTCATAAAACTCCTCATTACTAATCTTTACTTGTAGATTATTCATAAGTAGTTCCATGACAAACAATTCAAACTCTTCACCAAGGAAGTTGCTATCATAGAAGAATTTGTTATTCGTGTAATCTGCAGAAAATTCTTGCCATTTATCAGTCTTTACATTTTTTACCCAAAATTTCCTCGGAGAATACATAATTGTAGCTAATGCCATCTTCTTGTCACGCCCAGCACGTCCAGCCTCCTGCACAAAAGACTCCAAGGAACCTGGGTAGTTCAAGTGGAATGTCATTCGCACATTAGACTTGTCGATACCCATACCAAAAGCCTTTGTAGCTACCATTATGTTAGTCCCACCTTTAAGAAATGAATCTTGACAGGCTGTATCATCACCACCTTTATATGTTGAAATGCTTCTTAACCCATAATTACGAAGAGTGGTTTCTACAGTTGGAACGCTGTTATACACATTTGCTTTATATTCCCTATTAGCCCGCAAGCAGAATACTATACCTGCAGTATCAGTATAGGTGCGATTATACCAATCCGACTCCACGTCAACACTAAGGTCTGTATGATATATATGACTAACCTTGTCGGAGTCCATTAAATTCTCTCGCTCTATAAAACGTTTTTTGATAGTCTCAACTGCATCTTCGTTTTGTATTTCAACTATCTTTCGAGTAGCATCGTCAATAACTTCCAACAAGGTGTTTTCCTTAAGACAATCAACCTCCTTCGATTTTTGAATGTCTTGTGCATCAACCTCATAAACATTATATTGAAGCTCTAGACGATTTGTGTTTTCATACCTAACAGTTGCATCATCTTCTAAAGAATATGCATTCGGACCAGACAATTCACGTTCTACATCAGCGAGGACATCGAATGATGCCGTTGCTGTAAGCCCCAACAATGATATATGGTTATCTTCTCCTTCCACTTCTTTTGGAAGTACATAATTGAATAAGTTTCTGCCAAGATGAAGATATGCAAGACGGAAATCATGTCCCCACTCAGATACACAATGAACCTCGTCTATTACACCATAAGCAAAATAGACACCTGATTCTCGCATAGAACGCAAAACCTCTCGGAAGCGATAAATACTCAAACGTTCTGGAGACAAGAACATTATTTGAACTTGCGAACCCGTCAATGCAAGTTCACGTTTTCTGCCTTCCTCATAATTCTTTGTGATGTCACTATTGATGTATGATATACAGTCTATGCCAATATTTAACAACCCATCATATTGGTCTTTCATCAAACCTTTTAATGGATCCACAACAAGTGTCACAGATGGTTGCAACATAGCTGCAAGTTGATAAGTCAAAGACTTACCTCCACCCGTTGGGAGCAGACCTATAACACTCTTTAATTGGAGTGCCCTGTTTAATATAGGTAACTGTCCAGGTCTGAAATCTTCTTTCCTAAAGATGAGATTTAAGAAATACTTGAGTCTTGAGCAATTATCTTCAATCTTATGATATATTCCGTGACTGTCTTTTTCTACAAATGGCTTATAGTTAATACGCTCAGTTGTATAAAGGATTCGGTCTTCATACACTCTTTCTGATGAGCGCACGATAAAATAGCAATCATTTAAAACCTTAAATTTAGAGAAAGCAACTTCTTTTGCATTACATAGTTGATCTATTGATATGTCAATAATTGCATCATATTCTGTTCTATATGACGCATTATCTTTGGTGCAAACAGACAATTTAGGCAATACCATATCATCATAATCTTTGGTCATAGCAATGAGATTATGGTAAGTCTCAGAAAAATCCTCTATAGAAATCTTTGCAACAGAAGTATTGTCCTCCATGATGAGAATCTTCCATTCCTGTTTGTTTGTATCCAGTCGTTCTGAAATTATTGCTTCAATAAATGTCTTCTGGATACGTGCAATGACGTTAAGACTCTTTGCTTTTTGAGTATCGGACATATTAGACACATAATCCAGTATTTTTTTACTTGCCAAAGTTGGACAACCTCGTGAAATCAGATTGCTCATTAATGCATAGACAGGACACAAATTCTTATGAGCAGTTATATCAAAAGGAGCTAATATTTCAAACGCACTCTCTTTAAGGGACGATTTTGTTATCGTGTCTGTAAAGGATGCAAAATACTGAATAGGTGCAAAATATTTGTATTCATGCAGAATCTCAGACGTTTGTGAAAGACTATAACTGAAACTATTAATCAAGCAACCATATGCTTTACGGTTAGGATGGAGACCGAAATTAGTCTCTCTAAATTTAGTAAAGATATGAATATGATTTTCTACGAAATAGTTGCGAAAAGATAATATTCGGCTTTCGTTAAGATTGGCAGGTCCAATACAAAGTACAATATGTTTTTGACCTGAAGAGGTTATCATTTTTGAAACGCCCTTCAAGCTCACTGCTTCAATATCAAGTATGTTAGAAAATATGTGGATAGCAGTTGGCTGTTCTACATTTATAGAAGTGATACAATTACTATTGTCTCCATTGTCCGATGGTAGATACTTTGAGACTGCAATAACATCAGCATTATAATCCTCCAATGCTTTTTTTACATGTATGACAGCTCTATCTCTTGCAACATTAGAAGGCTCTTCAAGGACAACTTTACAGAGCTTTCTGAGCATATTATGTTGACGGAGCTTTTCTATTACAGCCATTGTTCCTATACCCTGACCACATCCCCAATCGTAAATTTCAATGCCGCCAGTTAAATCTGAATAAGGAAACTCCTTTTCATCCAAAGCACGCATAAGCTTATGACGATGCATAGGTCCATATGCAGACATGTAAGCACAACACTGCTCTTCTGTTTTTAAGACTGCAGTGCCATGCTCCAACGTACGCCCTTGACCATCCATGTACTTCCATGGTTCTAATTTATACCGATTAGGTACATACTTGTTGGAAATCCGGATAATCTCATTGATTGTCAGATTGGTTATTCTATGAATGTCGTCTATATAGCTCATTTTCCAGTAATTGTTTCACTCCAAGGATTTTCTTTGTGACATTTATAATTCATTACCGCAGCCTGCTTGCTCGCATTTGCATAGCAATATTCGCAACCATGCACACAAGTATTGTATTCACCTATATCCTTGCTTTTTATACAACCACAAAATGCTCTTTGGCCTTTGTCCTTGTTGTCTCCATGAAGTGCATACATTCCATTAGGAAGTATGATAGCACTATCTGGTATAGACTCAGAGTCTCCAAATAGGCTTTTTTGTGGCATGGGATAGAATTTGACTTTTAGATAATCCATTAATTTTTTGTCATCATAGGCTAACTTAATGATAAGTTCATCATCAACACAATGATTCTTTTTAACTCCAAACTCTGTCAGGTCTATTTTCTCTCCACATGTTGCCAGCTCATATCCCCATTTTTGGTTAAGTACAGATAATCGACGAGCGAACTCTCGCATTTGATTTTCTTGCCAATCTATATAATTTATATTGGCTTTTTGAAGATTGGCTTGCACCTTGCGATAGGAAAGTATATCGGCAAAACTAAACACAAGTTTCTCTGTATATCCCAGTAGCTGGTTACCAATATTTTCAACTTTATCAAGCAACTTATCGATATTTATGCTATCTGTGAGAACTAAAGGGTCAAAACGCCAAATCACATGCCCCTTACCAAGAGCATTGGTAAGTTGTTTGAATGTTTCTATACGTTGTTCTATAGGTGGTACATTCTTTTCCAACCCCTCTTCCTCATAATCATTCAATGAGTATTGAATATAACACCCGATTCCACGTTGTTTGAGGATTGGCAGATGACGCAACAATGGCTTAGGGTTCTTCGACCAAAACACAATAAACCGTGTGTCCTTGTAAGACACATAACTTTTCACCCCATTAAAAGGGTTTGTCCATGCAGAATAGCCAGCTTTATCAAGACGGTAAAAGAACCAATCTGCATAGAAAGCAGGTATGTCCGTGCTTCTACTTGCAGAAACGAGAATAGGAACTTGCATATCTACAAGTTCCCCATTCTCACGTGGAAGTTTTTGTTTAGCCCATGTTGCCATAAATTCTATCTGTATATTTTACTTAAGATATATTCTTTTAGATTTTTTTGTGGAGCATATGATATATGTTCCACCATTTCTGCGACTTGGTTAACCTGTCCTGTAATTTGATCTACAATTAACATAGGAACAAAACCTGCATTATCATAATATGACTTTATCATACTCAATGCATAGTTCGCAACAATATCTCTTGACTCATCTGATGAATGTTGGTTAGACGCAAGCATAGGAACAAGCTCTCTGGCAAAGACATCTGTGATGTCTGGAATTGCCCGTCCTTCAGCAAGTTTCAAGTCTTCTGTAATATTGAATGGATTGTATGAGACTTTCTTTGGGTGTACTTTAAGAGGATTGGAAGGCTTCTTGCAGTTTTTACCAGAAAGCTTCTCTATAGCCTTGGTCACTGTATGTATATTGCTTTCCATTTTTTTCAATCTATTACCTGCTTCGTTGTCATCAAGTTCCAAATTGAATATAACCTGTAAAACATCAGACCAATTATCAGCTAAATCCCGAACAACGTTTCGTCTGTGAGAATCATCAGACATGCTTAATTTAACCAAAACATAATGAGAGGCAATATTATTATCGGTTATATCAGAAACTTTACCATAAGCGTATTCTTCCTCATAATAGTAGCCAAATATACCTGCGTATGAGAATAGTCTACTTTTCATTTTCTCGTTTCTGCCTCCAACTAAACGGTCTGATTTCAAAAAGATATAACTAATGTCGGAAAGAATAGCAATTATTGACTTCAGTTCATCTTTAGAGAACAAAGCTGTTGATTGGCTTGTTCTTTGGTATTCCAAATCAACATTTCTATCATACATATGTAGAATGCATTTTTGAATTATGCCATTCTGCCAAATTATAGAAAAGCCATAATCCGACAAATCAATCTCTTGCCATCCAAAAGGTGTTTGTGCAGAGACACAATATCCCTTAAGCAAAATCTCAGAATCCGAGAATTTTACTACACGCATTGGTTTGGGGGCAAACTGTGGTTGTCCTGTATCTCCATTTGTTGCAGTCAAGATATACCCATCTCCAGGTGTAAGCTGATACCCAGAACATCCATTGATGTTCTTTTTGATTTTTATATATCTCGGACAGACTTGTAATCCTCTTACAGGTTGACCATTTTCATAACGCTGATGACAGGTAGAATCAAATTCGAAATTAGACAAGAACGATTCTTCACGCCTTTGTTGCTCTTCTTGCTTACGACGCTCTGCCAATCGTCGTTGTTCTTCTGCACGACGCTTTTCTTCTTGAAGACGCAATTGTTCTTGTCGTGCTTTCTCTTTCTTTTTATTGTTTAAAAAATCGAATATTCCCATATCAAAAAGTTAGTCCATCAGTAGCCTATAGGACATATTAGTTAAACGAAAAGCGTGGCACTGCTATAACCACGTCTTAAAGTGCAGGCCCTGAGAAAACCTTAATCAACAGATATGGTAAAGCAGCCCACGCTATAACGTGGGAACTGCCATGCCAATTCTTGTTGATTTTGTGTTTCAGTTTCTCAGGCTTTGCACTTACAAGAGTAGCATAACGCTCCTAATATTTCTTAATGTCTGGAAATGGTTGTACCAAATCCAATAGCAAAAATACAGAAAATATCTGTAAGTCATGAAGAATATCTGAAAATCAACGAAAACATTACGTAATACTTCATTTTTAGATTTTAAAACAGAATATTATGGGTGAATGCTCGTACTTTAATTATTCAATCCCCAGTATGTCTTGAAGAATGAATCGGAATGGATAAGTGAATCCAACTCTTGATAATTCCTCTTTCTCTTTTCATCCATGATAACCTTCTTGTAGAAAATGCGGTTGGTCCTGTCAAAATCCATAACCCGATTTTGATATAGAGATGAAAAGAGAACACAGGCGATAATGCCAAGAATGACAAGATACCATTGGAGCAATCCTCATTTGTCAGTCCTTTGTCTGAATCTGTTCCATCTGTAGAGCCACCACGATCTCTGTGTAGGTGGAGAAGTTGGTTTGGGACTTGTGATGGTTTGCAGGGCATCGCCCCATATCTTCAAAATCGCATGTGTCTTTTCTACAGATTCATTCTCATCAAGAATTTTCATGCCGATGTAACGGATTGTCCGTTGAATCTCAAGAGAATATTGTGGAGCCCATTCTGCCACTTGCTCAATGGTCATTAAGCCTTGCGCTTTTCGCTTTTGCAGATACACGTTGCGTTTGCACTCTTTTTCTTTTTCGTCTTTTTTTCAAGTATTTTTCAAATTCTTCAAACCTGAGTTCGGGATAAGATTATGTCATAAAGTCTATGGCGTAACAAGATACGATACCTCATTCCTCCACAAGTGTGAATGGCTATCTATAGTTTGTAAGAAGTGAAAAAATTCCTTTAGTGTATAACAGTAAGCAGCCCATCAACGTGTTCGATGCAATAATCGATGTTGATGGACGGCTTCTTCTCATAGAAGCTGTATGCAGCCAAAACAGACAGAACATTCATTGCAAAATTGAACACGCTGCGATATCTTGAATGTACGAGTTGTGCAACATTTTTCAGCCCGTCGTTGATGGCTTCTATAACCGAACGCTTACGGAGAAGAATCTTGTCGTAAAGCGGCATGAGTTTGTTCTTCATGTTGCATTTCAGCCCTGTTACAAGTTCAATTCCATCGTTGAAAAGTCTCTCGAACAATCCTTGTGAAATGTATCCCTTGTCAGCGAACAATTTTCCGAACACATTGTCACTCAGCCTATTGAATACCTCTGGATTTCTGTCGTCAACGTTAGCCTTTGTAAGCATGAAATTCAAAAGCTCGCCTCTTTCATTGCATATCAAATGAAGTTTGAAGCCAAAATACCACCCCATAGTACTCTTGCCAATCTCAGCATATCCCTTGAACACCTTGTTTATTTTTATGCGCTTGTTATGGCAGACTGGGACACAAGTGCTGTCGATAATGTTTATGCCGGTACACCTGCCGAAACAGAATAGCTGGATGAACAGCATCATCTCGACAGCCACTCTGGATTCCAGTTCAATGAAACGATTATAGGAGAGCTGGTTGGGGAACAAGTCGTGCAAGTGATTCTTCACATAGAACAGATAGTAATGCTTGAAATTACGGAATGTGTTGAAATGGAAACAGATGAGGATAGACATTATTTCAGAACGACTCATTGCCCACTTGCGCTTTCTGTGCTTGCGTCCATTGGGGGCAGATATTGCCGTTTTCTCTATTTCTGCATCATATTCTTTGCAAAAATCATCAATAATAAAATCTCTGTAATTTTGTCTTTGGTAATCTCCATAATCTTAGTATCCTTTAATTTATAACTAACTGATTTACAGTCTTAAAGGCTCTAAAATTTATCGAGATTACCAACTTTTAAAGCATATTTGGTTCATCGTCAATTTAGGTGGTAATATCTCTTGCCAATCAGTCGACGCAAAGTAATTTTGCCCCCAAGACATCAGGTTACAGGCTGTTCAACATACTACTATCGGATACTAAATAATTACATAAATTTGTAACTTATAATATTACTCACTAATAAGCTGACAGAAAAGTATTTAGCACACTTTTAAGCATTGTTTTTACCACCTAAATTGACGAAGAACCGCATATTTCTTATCCCGAACTCAGGTTTATACCAAGTTTCTGTTCGTAGGCTCGATAGTCTCACTATTGGCTTCCTTCATCCTTGACATTACTGTCAACGACTTGCCATTCGCTTCGCTTGGCGGTAAATACCTGCGACTGGATTTGAACCAGTTAGGTCAGTGTCATGCCCGACACACAATAAAGCCTAGACGATTCACATCGTCTAGGCACATCCTAAATAAATCTAAATAATTACTTTCTGCGTTTTGTTGGCCCTACTTTGACCTTTTCGACTACAGTTGTGCTCGGGTGCTTTTGCGCGTATTCGATAGATACAAATTTCCCAGTTTCTGCACTTCTGCCTTTTTCTACAGTTTTTGCCATATTCTGAATTATGAAGTTGATACTATGCGGTGACCTACCGTTTCCGCTACGGTACACTCAGGTGTTGTATGCCATTCTTTGTTCATTTCATCAAGTTTTTACCTTGTATGTGCCTCAGGACAGCAAAAGAAACAGCCGTCAACATTACTGTAGTGTTTCTTTGCCTCTCTTACAGCCTCCTTACCATTTGCGAAATATCCCAAAAAGATTCGATTTTCTACTGATGGCAAATACCTGCAACTTGATGCATGAACTTCATGTTCACCCGTAGGTTGGGCAATTTTGTTTACATAGTAAAAATTACTCATAATAAAGGAAGTCAACTCTCTGGTCCGTTAGCCAGGGTCTTAATTTCGAATTGACGCCACAAAGATATGAACTTTTTTCTTCTAAACAAACATAAATGTGAAAAAATCACATCTTAAATCCATATTACACAGAATAAAGCCGAAAATTCTTGCTGTATTGAGAAAAATTCTCTATATTTGCAACGGGTTTTATTACATAACTAATAAGATAATGTATGCTACAGCAATTTATAGTTGAGAATTTCCTCTCTTTTAAAAACAGGGAAATCTTCTCTCTTCAACCTAGTAAAGGCACGTTAAAAAAAGAACATAAAACAGAGTCCATTAAAGGACAGTGGGTGTTAAAGTCAGCTGCAATGTTTGGAGCGAACGCAGGCGGAAAAAGTAACTTCGTCAAAGCTATTGAGCTAGGGAAAAAACTTGTTTTAAGAGGAACAAGGACAGGTGACTTAATAGATTTCTATCCCTTTCGGTTAAGTTCTGAGAATAAGAAAAAGGATACGACTATTATTTATCACATACTCTGTGATAATAAAAAATATGAATATGGTTTTAGCTATAACGCAGAACAAATAAGTTTTGAATGGCTTAAACAAATAAACAAAAGCAACGATTGTATTATTTTTCAAAGAGAAACAGAAAAGTCAGAATTTGATATTTCATACCTACTTAAACTCAATCCAAAAGAAGAGGAATCACAGTTCTTGTCTTTTCTAGCAAAAGCAACGCCACAAAGACAATTATTTCTTCATGAAGTTATGAGTCGTAATATTCATGAAAATGTGTCAAATATTAAAGATTTGGACTCTGTTATTAATTGGTTTGTAAATTCTCTAAAAATAATATTCCCAGATACACCGTATAAACAGGGCGTACTACTTAAAGCGGCTGATGACAACGAATTAAAACGTGGCTTTGGAGCACTTTTAAGATACTTCAATACAGGTGTTGATGGAGTAAAATTAATCGAAGTACAATTTGAAAAACTTGGAATTCCACAAGACTTGCAACGTGCAATTAAAACAGATTTATCAAAATCCAATACAGACGAGGCATTTGGCACCCTACGCTTTGATGATAATTTGTATTTAATCAACCTGATTGATGGTGAGATAAAGGCTAAAAAATTGATGACAGTTCATAAAAAGATAGATGATACAGATGTGGAACTTTTCTCTCTAGGCGATGAGAGCGATGGTACAAAACGTTTATTTGATTACATTCCACTTATTTTAGATTTGATTCAAGGTGGAAAAGTCTTTGTTGTTGATGAAATGGAACGTAGTCTACATCCTGCACTTATTCAACAAATAATTACTTTGTTTTACAAGTATTCAAAAGATGTTTCTAGTCAGTTAATTTTTACCACGCATGAGAGCTCTTTAATGAATCAGAAAGTGTTCAGAAAAGACGAAATTTGGTTGATGAGGAAAAGTAGTAATGGAATTAGTTCATTTGGAAGAATGGATAATTTATACAATGTACGCTTTGATAAAATGTTACAAAACAGTTATCTTAATGGAGAATATGGAGCAACACCTATATTTGAAACCGAAGAAGAAATAAGCAAATTATTTTCAACTTTCAAGTAACCAGTAAACATCATTAGTGTCCCGTTAAAATCGGGACCAGTTAAATATTAATCAAATAACCCCGGAAAGAAGGGATAATCGAGTTCTTTGACATTATTGAAATCAGTCCTTTCGAAGAGATTAACGAGTGGGGTCTTATCCATAAGAGAAATGCTTCACATAGCGGTTTCCATCATACTTGTCAACCAAATGGCGAAACTTGTTATTGTCAAGAAATTCTATCAATTGGGCGAAAACGTATTTGTCTTTGTTCATCGTGCAGTGTTATAGATAACTGCAAAAGTACAAATTCAAATCGTCGCACCCTTGAAATCTCTTGCAAAAGACTGTATTTCAATTAATTCAAATAGCGATTAGTCCACTTTAACGGGACAGTAGTGAGTAAACATAATGACTAGCTTTATTTCTAATTTTTTACTAACTACCACTGTGACTACTCCAACTTTTTTGTCACTTGGTTTAATAGGAGTAATAAAAGATAGTGAGACATTAGTGTCCCGTTAAAATCGGGACACTAATGAATGAGAATACTTTATCTATCATGAATGAAACAGAAGTATTAGCCGAGTTTATTCTAAAAGAGCCTATGAAATTTATGAATAATCTTGCCTTGTCATATAATTTAACCAGCGAATGTGTGGAGAAAATATTGTCATCAACAATTTTCTCTTTGCTTGAGAAGCGAAAAATATTAAACATTGTTCCGAAAGAAACAATAATAGCAGTAAGGACTATTTTTGAAGTGATAATAGATGCTATTTTGGCATCTAACGATGTCAATTTACATGAAGAGATATTATTTCATTTGCTTGCTTCAAACGTAAAATTGGCAAAGAAAGTCAGATTGGCAACACTTATGATTTCTGAACATAATACAGATTTTGAGTATTCAGAAAGAGTATTAAAAACAATAAATGGGAAGTATGCCGAAATCTGTAATTCAAGTAAGCGTACAACTGTTAAGGTTTCACCTTATAACAAAGACTTGCTTGAAATATTGAAACGAATAGAATATATTTCTTCATATAAAGAAACAAAAGATAGTGATGTCTATCGCATTTACCACAAACAAAAAAAACAATAATACGAGTATGTCATAGAGTTGGATAATTCTTATATTGCTGAATTATCCAACCTTATGGCGTGTACCATCAATGCGCCAGCTCCCAATATGTCTTAAAGAATGAATCCGAGTGGATAAGTGAATCCAGCTCATGATAGTTTTTCTTTCTCTTTTCATCCATGATAACCTTCTTGTAGAAAATTCGGTTAGTTCTGTCAAGATTCATAACCCGATTTTGATATAGAGATGAAAAGAGAACACAGGCGATAATGCCAAGAATGACAAGATACCATTGGAGCAATCTCCATTTGTCAGTCCTTTGTTTGCAACTGTTCCATCTATAGAACCACCACGATTTCAACGTAGGTGGAGGAGATGGTTTGGGACTTGTGATGGTTTGCAGAGCATCGCCCCATATTTTCAAAATCGCATGTGCTTTTTCTACAGATTCATTCTCATCAATGATTTTCATGCCGATGTAACGGATTGTCCGTTGAATCTCAAGAGAATATTGTGGCGCCCATTCTGCCACTTGCTCAATGGTCATTAAGCCTTGCGCTTTTCGCTTTTGCAGATACACGTTGCGTTTGCACTCTCTTTCTTTTTCGTCTTTTTCCAAGTATTTTTCTATTTCTTCAACATACAGTTCAATGAAGATAGTTCCCATGCGTTTGAGGACCTCGTCCGATAGTAGTTCTGCTGAATCAGACATGGCGTTAAAGTAACTATCCATTTCTTCGTGAACAGCACTTTTTATCTCGTCATAAGGAAAGAAGGCTGCTGAGGTGCTTGCAACAGACGTTATTGGTGCGACCTTCTCTTTCGTCGTCAACTTCGCCAATAGAGTTTCGATATTACTAAGTCTCTGTTCTGTTGCGACATTATTGTTTTTGATGACAGACAATTCATCAAGTATATCCTCTAACTGTTCGTTTGATTTAGCCATATTATAGTGATATTTTAAATTTTTATTATCTTCTGCCTCTTCCGAAGCTGCGACTTCTACTGCTATATTTTTTCTTGTATTTGTCATCATCTCCCCAACCAAGTTTAGAAGACGTGCCTCCACCACCTGCAGATATGGCAGGTTGATATGGTGGAAAGAGAATGGCTCCAAGGGAAGTGAGTCCTACTTGAATCGCTCCTTTGCCTATATCAGAAACATCATCTGCTGCTTGGTACAATTCATTAAAGAAGTCTTGTCCCAAAGTCTGTTCGTTGCCACACATCTGCGGAGCATCATACATTCTTGCTTGGGCTTGCCAAGGAAAACGCAAATCGAAATCGGGAAATACTCTATCTATAACTCTTACATCATAGGCATTATGCGAATCGTACCATTCTTGCCGAGCATCGTCATACATATCTCTTGCCTGTTCATGAACGATAGCTATAGGGTTGCCAAGCTTCTTGCAAATACATGCAAGAGTGAGTGATGAATCCAATTGCTTGCCACTATAAGAGATGTCATGTTTCATCTTGCTGCTGATCTTTTCCTTGGCAAGAGTGAAAGATATTCCTTCTATACCGTTTGTCTTAGTATTATATCGGAAGCGCAAACGGATTCCTGCTTTTGACAATTCGCTCTCAAATTCTTTCCAATTTCGAGAGACTTGCAACGATTCGCTTACTCGATGCAACATCTGATAACGGATGGCATCCATTGAGCGAAGTCTTCTTTCTTTGATAGCCTCTTTTCCTCTTGCGATATATAAGCCATATTGCTCAGTCAATTTCTTACACACTTTTATGTTCTTGTCTTTTTCATGTGAGTCTTTGGTGCATTTGCCTTTAAAGTTTACTCGATTTACCATGATATGAACATGTGGGTGCTCTTTGTCGAAATGACGGAATGCGACAAATTGATTGTCGTCATATCCCATGTGTTTCAAGTAATCGTTGACTATTTGCTCTAACATCCTGTCATTGATACGTAGCTCATCATGGGGTGAAAACGATAAGATAAAGTGTCCTACAGGTTTCTTGGTTCGAGCACTCAAACCTGCCTGCATCACGAAACTATCTGTTATGGTTTGGTTATTCGTAAGATTGACTCCGTCGCTTGAAGCAACCAGTGTCGCATTTTTGCGTGGGTCGTTAATGTAGTTGATAAGCCCACCGAATGATGCTCCATGAAGTATTTTACCATACATATGCTGTCGTGTTTTATAGTTTAACTTTGATTTTCTGGTTCGTCTTCTTTCTCTTTGATTTTAAGACGAGCTTGATGGAGAATAGCATTGACTCCATCAAGGGCTTCACTGGCTTTGTTTGCAATAACCATAAACCCTGCTTGATGAGCCAACTTGACCAAAGTATTGATATTCGTTCCAAGATTATTCAAGTCTCTTATCTCTTTCATCGACTCCTTCGAAACAGGTTGGCGCACGATGGCATGAAGTGCGCCTTCACGAATGTAGGTACTTATGGGCATCTCTCCAGCCTTGCGTTTGATACGGACAAACTGTTTTTGTGTGAAACGAACTGGTATGGGCTTGCCATACTTTTCCTCTTCAGGGAGAGGCTTGCGCCCTCCTGGATTGTTGATAACATGTTTTGCCATTTATCTCTTATTCTTTTTGATTTCAGTTCTTGAGTGACAAGTTTCTCAACAGGTATTGACCTTTGCCATATGCTTGAAAGGCAAAGGCAATAGCACAATCGGGTATACCGATTGGAATAGTTTTTGTATATCGAAAACACAAACTTGCTCCCGAAAGAACTTAATAATTTGCTAACGCATGTTTTTGACCATAGTGAAACATTATCGCTTAGAGCTATAATGTTGCCTTGTATTAACTGTTTCCACCTTTCTCTTGCAGAGGTATTCATTCAAGTCCTTATCTCCTGCATATTCGTCTGAAGCATCAATCGTCTGGCTTTTGCAATTTGCTTTGAGTTGCAAGGTTGCATTACGTCCTGCTTCATCATTATCTAAATGACAATAGATGCAGTTGTACTTGTCCAAGATCTCAATACACTTAGGAACATTGATTACAGAGTTCAACACAACGGCATCACAATCTCCATGCAACACAACATAAGATAGGAAGTCTATGAAACCTTCAAATACATGGCAGACTTCGTTACCTTGTGATATTACGGAAATATCCTTTGGAGAGATGCAACCTTTGAAATAAGCATTGCGAATTTCGTAACCACCCGAGCGATTTGGAAAGCCCAATGCAAAATAGTTTCTGCCATGACTACGATAATGAACTTCCTTACAATACCGTTTTGCCACATTCCAAGTTATCCCTCTTTGTACAACATATTTGTACAGGGCATAATGGTTCAGCTCCTCAGTTTCTATATTGGTAAAAGCTATGCCATCTGCCGTCTTCATTTCTTGTATTTGTTGAACAGGATTGGCAATCGTTAAGTTCCGAAGATAATCTTGAAAGTTGTTTGGATGAAACAACAGCTCTATTAAGGTTTTAACTCCACCACCTTTACCCAATCCGAAATCGTACCAAACATTTTTATTGATGTCCACCTTGAATGATGCTGTTTTTTCATCATGCAATGGAGACAAATACCACCAGTTTGCCCCTTTCTTTGCAGTAGGCTGATAATGGTGACTTGCAAGAAAGTCAATTATCTGTATATGCTTATTATCGAATGTATTCATCGTTAATTTGTTGTTGAGTTGTTGAATTGTTGAGGTAGGATGATGAAAAGAGAAAATCGTTGAGCTATTGTTGACCATATTGTTGAGCCGTAAATGCTTATGCCACAATGTATATGTTCTTCTTTTCATCATTTCAACAAATCAACAGAGATTATATGTTTAATGATTCTATGAACTCCTTAGTCACAGTATAATAACGTCCCACCCGACTCACTGCACCAAATTTTGTTGGCTTAGAGTAGTCGTATTGGTATGTCGTATATGAAAGTGCATTTGGAGCCGGCTTCAAACGCCATAACTCCTTCACTACTTTACGAATATGCCACAATTCCACCTTTACCCCATTAATCGAAAGCAATGGCAGCAGGTCTTGTGGTATAAATGAAACCTTGTCCACTTTCTGACATTCCATAATACTACGCAATAACTCTACGAGATCAATCTCCGTATGGTTGCGGTTGCATTGCACGATATGGTCAAGTGCCTCTGTATGAATGAGTGCAGGATTGAACCACATACGACTCTCTTTAGTGCTATATAGTGCCCGATGTTGCAAGTAATACAAGAAAGCTGGAATTTGCGCTTTCAACTTCTGCAAGAAGTTCGTGTCATCGCTTTCCAACGGCATTATCTTGCGCACCCAATAACGTGTCTCTCCGGTATCAATGATAACTGGGAAAAGCTCATTATTGGAGCACAAAACGAACTTGGCGAAGAAATTCACTTCTTGTCTGTCCTTGCCTTTGGCTTCAACCTTGTATGTCTGTGCTGTGCTCAAATTCTTTAGGCGTTCTGAGTCTTCTCGTCGGCATAGCAGCACCTCGTCAACAACAATAAGTAACTTACCTGCCCAATCTGCATTAAATTGGCTTCGGAAGTCCTCATTGGTATTGAAAGTTACATTGTCTTCAAACATCGCCTTGAGAAAATTCAAGAAAGTAGTCTTGCCTGTATTGCGCTCTTCTGATACCAATAGTAATATTGGTAGCTTCTGCGTAGGTTTGGCATAGAGCAACTGCATATAATCCATCCCCAATTCATACTGTTCACCAAAGATATGGTGTATCAGTTTCATAATGTCTGGAAACTCTCCTTCTGATGGTATGTGGTCAATGGGCTCATACAAATTGTAGAAACCACCAATCTCTTTATGATAATCGGTATGGCTGGGAACAGTACAGAAACCGTCATATTTTCGAATAGGTGGCGTATTGTTCTTACCATAATCCTGTCGGATAGTGCCAAAACTCCATGGGATGCGACGCAATGTGCAAGTACCATTAGCTAATGGTTGTTGGGCAATCTTGTACAGACAAGTACCCACTCTGATATACTCTTCCTTATTTCCTTCCATAACGCTTGTTGTTTATAAAAGCCATGGCTTCATTCTCCAAATCTGTTTCCGATTTTCTATAAGTACCGCTTTTCAGCCATTCTTCTATTTCTGCCTTGTTAAAAATGATATTCTTTCCTTTCTTGTGAAATGGTATTTTTCTTGCACTCGTCCAACCATAAATGGTCTGTTCTGCTGGGTGAGTAGGCAAAAACTCTATGAGATCAGCTACATTGAACCATTGCTGTTCTTCACTCTTCTTTGGTGGTATCAGTTTGTCCACCTTATCACCCAACTCATTAAGTTTGGCATACATGACAGCCAACATCTGAGGCATGTCATTAAACGTGATGTTTTCTTGTTGCATATTTATCAATATTTGTTTCTGTGTGCAAAGGTACATCTACGTTTGTGTGGCAATACGTGGGGCTTTGTGGGGATATAAAAATGACAGATGCGCTATTCGCTTGATAATAAGTGAATAACGCATCTGCTAATAGTTAAACAATGTAAGTTTTGTGGAAAAGCGTGGAATGGTGGGGATATCCACACTTAGTAACTCCTTTTTATGGATTCATCTATTATTTCTTTGTATTCTTTGTTCTTTTCCGAAACTCCAACACTAAGGAAATCTTTATGGTGCTTGTCGTAATATTCCATAGAAATATCGCATAGTTCCAACATGCTTTCTATCCAATGTCTTGGGGAATCAGACAAAGCAATGGCGTGTGAAACAGCAAACAACATATAGCAAATACGTTGTTTTTGTCGAGGCAGTGGATGGACTTTGGCTTTGTCTAATTTGAGATTCAAAAAATTGATGAAGTCGCTTGCGGGCATGTGCTTGAACTGCTTGCCATTACAGGTCTGATAAATTCCAACACAAACGCCAAGGTTGACAATATCCCTCAACTGAGCTATTTCTTTCAGTATTAAAGATTTATCAATCATGTCTATACCTCCTTCTCCAAGTGTTCTCCATTTTTTAGGATGACATCTACTAATTTTGATATTTTACGAATCAGCAACTCCAGAAATTGCATCTCAAAATAATGCACCTGTCCACACTTCAATTGCTCCTGCCTATATATGCCATATAGTTCTTCTCCTTGCTTATGCGCTTTGTCGTATGACAATTTCGTATTATCACATTGTGCATCCAATGTCTTGAAGTCCTCTGAATTAAAATCCATCATATCAAGTCTGTTACTTTCAGTTTGATACTTTCTCCACAGATTCGTTGCTTTATCTTTGGCCGCATCCCATCTCTCTTTATATTCTTTCAAGTAAGACTGCTCCATATTTATGAAGTCCAATGCGTTCCAAGCACTCAAATCAATAGAGACAAACTTATCCACCTCATTCTTTAAGCCTATAGCGCTTTCATAGAGGGATTTTCCGTCTTGACGTGCCAAATTCTCAACATCATCAATGATGCCGTTGGTGTTCTGATAATCGTGATAAAATTGTGCTATCACACAAGCATCAGCAAATGTAATGTCTGATACATTTGTCCGTGATGCTATGATATGGTTTACTCTTTGTAAACGCTTGAATATTTCTTCAATTATGTTTGCCATATATAATACAGGTGAATATGTTACTTGATAGCAGCCAAATCTATCTTGATTGCATCGGCTGCATTCTCTTTCTTTTCATCTACAACTTTTGTGTATCTCTGCGTTGTACGAACATTGGTGTGTCCCAACATCTTACTTACCGTGAAAATGTCTGTGCCATTGCTCAGCTGCAGTGTAGCATAAGTATGGCGGAAGCAATGGAAAGTGATATGCTTAGTGATTCCAGATGCTTCAATCCATCTTGACAAAGGTTTGGAAATCCACGATGGAGCAGGAAGACCTTCAAATACTAATTGGTCTGGATGTCCGGGTTCTCCACATAGATCATACGCTTGCTCAGAAATAGGCATGTACTCAACGCCCTTTGTCTTCTTTTGGTCGAAGTTTATGCGATAGTGAGTGCCTTCCTTTGTCAGCTCTTTCCATCTCATTTTCATAATGTCACAATGTCGAAGACCTGTCAAAGCAGAGAAAAGGGCTGCACGTTTGATAGTGGGATTGTCGCATGGTGTACAAACCAATCGGTTAAGTTCCTCTAAGGTAAGATGCTCCCTTCTTGCCTCTTTCTCTTTTATACCTTTTATCTTAGCTGCAATATCAGATACAAAATATCCATCAACAAACGCTTGCTTTAATCCAGCCTTGAATATTGCGAAATAGGTGGAAGCCGTATTTTGCGAGATTGTCCCTTTCTTGTTACCTCCTTGTGGAGCATCCAAAAGGAACAACCTAAAATCCTCAACCAGCTTTGTGTCTATGTTGGCAAAGATCATTGGCTGATTGTCGGTAAAGATGAGCATAAGTGCATATACACGATTCCAATTTACGATAATAGAGTCAGAACTATTCCTGTGCCGAATATCTATTATACTCTTGAAATAGGTAATGAAATCACATTGCGATTTTTCTTTCTGTTCCAATAAAGAGGCTTCTGATTCAGAGTAAAGTCCTATGGTATCATATTCCTTTTGTCTGATAGCCCTGACCTTATCTGCATAGATGCATGATTCTTGGTCAAGCTCCGACTTGCAGAGGATGACACCATTGACATCACGTTTCGGCTTATATGTTACACTTCCGTCGGAAGCTGTTCTTGCCGTTCTGCTTTTGTCCCATATCGGAGTGGTTATAGTACGGTTGACATACTCGCGCACTCGCTGTGGCTTGCCACCATTTTTGGATATAACCGGATATGACTCTATGTAAAGATACCATTCCTTGCGAAACTCTGCCTTGCGAAGTTTCACGGAAACACGGGTGTGGGATAGAGATTTCTTCATAGGGATGCTTATTTATAGAGGTTGTCTATTTCCTTCTTGGGCACATATACGAAATTACCTATTTGCCGAGTCGGAATTGAAAACTTTCTGATTTGAAGATAGAGGGTACTATCATTCATGTGATATTTCTCACACGCTTGCTGTATCGTATAGCAGTCCTTTGGCTCCAAACTATACAGCTTGGGAATGGGCTTGGGCTGCTTCTTAAGCAAGCTCTTCCTTAGAGGGTACATCTCCATAAGCGTTTCTTTACTTACCCGTGTTTGACGTTGCCCGACATTCACACTTGGAATAACACCCTTGCGTATTAAACGATAAAGCGTTTCCTTGCTGATGCCAAACATGGAATATGCTTCAGGTACAGTTATGTATTCCTGGTCTTTCGGGATAGCTTTGGCTATGGCATCCAAACGCTCATTTCTTTTCTCTTCATCTTTCCTACGCTTAAATGCAACTTTAGAACATCTTGGTGAGCAATACCAAGACGTGATGGTCTTTGCGACGAATGGCTCACCGCAAATCTTGCATTTTCTTGTTATCTCAAACTTTGCTACACCCATACAATTCTACTTTATTATTACTTATGTTTATTAAGTGTCACATTATCTACCAATAAGTGTTGGTACAAATATGGTGCAAAAAATAAAGCAAATATCCGAAAAGAGCGAAAGAAATACAAAGTTTAACTAAAAAGAAAATCCGCATAACTCATTGAGCTATGCGGATTTATCTATCTATACCTTTCGGTAGTTATCTAACTTACTTCACCTCCTCAAAGTCAGCGTCCTGGATGTTATCATCAGCCTTTGCGCCGTTGTCTGCGCCCGGCTGAGCACCTGCCTGAGCACCTGCGCCCGGCTGTGCGCCACCCTGATACATCTGTGCAGAAGCTGCCTGCATGACGTTGTTGAGGTTGGCGATGGCGGTGTCGATTGCAGCTACGTCGGCAGCCTTGTGAGCGTCCTTGAGCTGCTGCAGAGCCTGCTCGATGCCCGGCTTCTGGTCGGCAGGAATCTTGTCGCCGTTGTCCTTGAGGAAGTTCTCGGTGGTGAAGATCATCGAGTCAGCCTGGTTGAGCTTGTCGATCTTCTCGCGCTCTGCCTTGTCAGAAGCAGCGTTCTGCTCTGCCTCTGCCTTCATGCGCTCGATTTCCTCCTTGCTCAGACCAGAAGAAGCCTCGATGCGGATAGCCTGCTCCTTGCCTGTTGCCTTGTCCTTTGCAGATACGTTGAGGATACCGTTGGCGTCGATATCGAATGTCACCTCAATCTGCGGAACGCCACGGCGTGCCGGTGCGATGCCTTCGAGGTTGAACTGGCCGATTGACTTGTTCTGCGCTGCCATCGGGCGCTCGCCCTGAAGCACGTGGATTGTCACGGCTGTCTGGTTGTCGACGGCTGTTGAGAATACCTCGCTCTTCTTAGCCGGGATTGTGGTGTTGGCGTCGATAAGCTTTGTCATCACGCCGCCCATTGTCTCGATACCGAGTGTAAGCGGTGTTACGTCGAGCAGAACGATGTCGCCTACGCCGCTCTCCTTGTTGAGGATAGCGCCCTGGATAGATGCGCCTACGGCTACCACCTCGTCGGGGTTAACGCCCTTTGAAGGCTCCTTGCCGAAGTAGTTCTTAACGAGTGTCTGAACGGCTGGTATACGGCTTGAACCGCCTACGAGGATCACCTCGTCGATGTCTGATGTCTGGAGCTTTGCGTCGCGCATTGCGTTCTGGCAAGGTACGAGGCAAGCCTGGATAAGGTTGTGTGCGAGCTGCTCGAACTGTGAGCGTGTCAGCGTCTTAACCAAGTGCTTTGGCACACCGCCTTCTGCTGAGATGTACGGCAGGTTGATTTCTGTAGATGTGGTGCTTGAGAGCTCTATCTTTGCCTTCTCTGCTGCTTCCTTGAGGCGCTGCATAGCCATCGGGTCCTTAGAGAGGTCGATGCCTTCGTCGGCCTTGAAACCCTGCACGAGCCAGTCGATGATTACCTGGTCGAAGTCGTCGCCACCAAGGTGTGTATCACCGTTTGTAGAGAGCACTTCGAACACGCCGCCACCGAACTCGAGGATAGAGATATCGAATGTACCGCCACCGAGGTCGAATACGGCAATCTTCATGTCCTTGTTAGCCTTGTCTACGCCGTAAGCGAGTGCGGCTGCTGTCGGCTCGTTCACGATACGGCGAACGTTGAGGCCTGCGATCTGACCTGCCTCCTTTGTAGCCTGGCGCTGTGAGTCGGAGAAGTATGCCGGAACAGTGATTACGGCGTCTGTTACCTCCTGACCGAGGTAGTCCTCAGCAGTCTTCTTCATCTTCTGAAGCACCATTGCCGAGATTTCCTGCGGAGTGTACTTGCGTCCGTCGATGTCAACGCGCGGATAGCCGCCTTCGTTCACAACGGTGAACGGTACGCGTGTAACCTCCTTAGCGCACTGCTCATAGGTCTCGCCCATGAAGCGCTTGATTGAGTATACGGTGTTCTTCGGGTTGGTGATGGCCTGACGCTTTGCAGGGTCGCCTACCTTACGCTCACCGTCCTTTACAAAGCCAATGACTGAAGGAGTTGTGCGCTTGCCTTCGCTGTTGGCGATTACTACCGGTTCGTTGCCTTCAAATACGGCAACACAAGAGTTTGTAGTACCTAAGTCGATTCCAATAATCTTTCCCATAATATTTCGTTTTTTTATTTTTTACTTTAATTGGTTGATGTTTTCGCTTACTGATATACAAATGGCGTGCCAAATAGGGTTGCGCAGGCTTTTTGCTGACAAACGGCGCTGTGCCGTGTCTGACAGAATGACACTCGGAGCTGTTTTAGTGACAGTTTTTACACTATTAGTGTTCGACTTGGTGCAGCGGAGGCCGGAGACCTCCGCTACGTTTTTGCCCATACTCCTTGAGATATTCTCATCGGGCAGCGGACGGAATCCGATCGGACGGCGGACGGAATCCGATTGGACGGCGGACGGAATCCGAT